>Ga0247719_1000199_pt1 | contig 42810 bp, 61 predicted proteins | sample 41E_DmetaG_FD_189046 | JGI IMG/M metagenome (GOLD analysis project Ga0247719, IMG submission 189046) | Soil microbial communities from hillslope of Landscape Evolution Observatory, University of Arizona, Oracle, AZ, United States - 4-1-E_D | ecosystem: Engineered > Artificial ecosystem >...
CCCGAGCCCCAGCCGCCGCCACAGCCGGCGCCGCCCGACCACCCGCCACCGCGGGCGGTGAACTGAGAGTCCCACCAGTTGCGTGCCGAGGCCCAAAGGCCCGGCGTGACCGTTCCCTCCTCGGCCCACGTCGGAATGTCGACGGCCAGGGCCAGCGCCGGGTCACTGGCCCGAAGCCCGGCGGTGCCGGCCAACGCCAGCGCGAAACCGGGCGTTGGCCTCGCAGTGACGGGCGTCTCCGGCCGCTGCGGATGGCGCCGGCGGAGGTCGGTGACCAGGCCGTCACCCTTGCGGGTGTTCTCAGGTCGACGCCGGGCCAGGACGAACATCGCCACCACGGTCAGCAACACCGCCCCCGTCAACGGCCAGGCGGCGTCGCCGGCCCCTAGCCGCCACAGCGGAAGCACCAGCAGCGGGAGCAACCAGCGCCATCGACGTTGGAGGCGCTCGATGTCGGCCTGCTCGTGGATCAGTCCGCGCTGCACGAGTCCCCGCCGGACCTGGCCGAGGGCCTTCGTCGCAGTGACGGCCGACACAACCCGCCACGGCGTCCTCGGCTTCGTCCCCTGCACCGCCTGGAGCGCGGCGGCCTCGACCGGATCGGTCAGGGCCGCGGTCGCCACCGACGCCTTCGTCACGGTCACGTGGAGCTCCACTCCGAGATCGGCCAGGTGGTCGGCATCGCGTACGGCGTCGAGATCGAGGTCGCCGGAGCTCCGGAGGTCGCGCAGCAGGTCGTCCCCGAGGTCGATGAGCCCTCGACGCTCGAGGTTCACCAGGGCGACGACCGCCGCCAACCGCGGTCCGCCGGTGAGGAAGGCCACCTCGTACTCGTCCAGGTCGTCGGCCGGCGTATCGGGCACGCGGCGCGTCCCGTCGGCGAAGACGGCGGCGGCTGCCGTCGCCCCGAGGAGCCCGGTGTAGATGCCCGTGAAGAGAACCCCGTCGATGTTCATAGGGTCACGGTGACGGCCGACCGGCCCGAACGGAACCCCGAAGGGCACCGAAGTTCCCGAAGGGGGCCCGAACCCGGCCGCGGCGGTGACCGGCCGGGTTACATTCCCGCCATGACCGGCGGCGGCCCGCACGAGTTCAAGGAGCTGTTCGAGCAGTGCCTCGCCCAAGCGGGACTCACCACGCAGTCACTCCATCGCGAGATGCTGCGCCGGACGGGGTACGACCTACCCGAGAACACCATCGACTCCTGGCGCCGGCCCCACAGCACCACCGGCGAGCCCTCGCTCCCGGGCGAATCCAAGGTCCAGGTCCTCGCCCAGTGGCTGTGCGGCCTGGAGCAGGTGACGGTCACCGAGGAGGAGCTGCTGGCCGCCTGGCGGTCGGACAAGGCGGCCCGTGCCGCCCGCCGGGCCGGCGACGCTGTACCGGCGGACCCCTCTCAGGTGCGTTTGGCCCGCGGTGAGCACTTCGAGGGCATCATCGACGCCACCATCTACCTGCACATGGACAGCCTTCTGGGACGGGTCGACCACCGCCTCCGCGAGCTGCTCAACAACGGCCACCCCATCCCCACGTACTACGCCTACCTGACCCACCACGGCTACCTGAACTGGGTGCGGCTGACCGAGGACCACCGCTACACCTACTACCGCTCCAGCGTCGAACTGTGTGAGGCCAACGCCACCGACATCGCGGGCGAGATCGTGCGGGCCGTCGGCCACGCCGACGTCGACTACGTCGCCCTCGGTCCCGGTACGGGGCAGAAGGACCGCGCCATCGTCTCCAGCCTGGTGGCCGCCGATCCTACGGGGGGCCCGCGCTGCTACTACCCCTACGACATCAACCCGGCCATGATCGTCCACGCCATCCAGACGGTGCTCTCAGGCGACCTGGAGGACCGGGTGCACGTCAAGGGGATCATCGCCCCGTTCGACTCGCTCGGGCTGTTCTCCTACGTCTACAAGGACCGCGCCGCGCCCAACGTGATCGCCCTGCTCGGGAACACGCTCGGGAACATGAGCGATGACTGCGGCTTCCTCGAGACGCTCTTCTCGAACGGGATGTGGCCGGGCGACGTCCTGCTGCTGGAGGTCCGCTGCCACGTCGACCGGGATGCCGTGCGGGCCCCGGGCATCGGCGAGGAGCTGAAGAAGCGGTTCAACTTCGGCCCGCTGGAGATCCTCGGGGCGGCCTACGACGACCACCGCGACTTCATCACCATCCGGCGAGAGCGTTCCCGCAGCGTGATACCGAACACCGTGACGACGGTGACCCGGTGCGAACAGGTGCGATGCGGCGGCAAGACGTGGCACGACGTCCGGCTGGCCTACGTCCACGAGTACGCCGAGGACGACCTCGACCAGCTCGTCACGGAGGTGGGCTTCACCATCCTCCGCAAGTTCGAACGGGGCGTGCGCACTGCGGACCAGGAGCGCGTCGTGCTCCTCTACGTGCTCCAGAAGGGCTGAGGGCCCTCAGGCGGCGGAACGGCTGTCGATGTCGACGGCCCGCCGGCGGTGGTCGCTGCTCCGGTAACGCCACGCCTCCATGTCGGCGGGCCAATGTCCGGGGCGGAGGCCGGCCTTGGCCTCCAGGTGGCGGAGGAACGTCAAGGGGTCGGGCAGCTTGGCCCACATCGCCGGGATGAACGTGGCGTTGGCCGCGCCGCTGCGGATCAGGACGCCGTCCTTTCCGACCTCCACATTCGCCAGCAGCTCGGCCTCGGAGCCCGCGGGGAGGGGCTCGAGCGCGGTCAGCACCGACAGCTTGAGCTCCGCCGAGGGGTACTCCTCGGCGGTCAGCGCCGGCAGCCGCGGATCGGCGAAGGCCGCCTTCCACGCCAGCTCGGGTATGGCCACGCCCAGGGGCGCTACGGGGACGACCGAGCCGATGCAGCCGTTCAGCTCACCGTCGACCTCGATGGTGACGAACGCGCCCCGCGGCTCACGGAGCGAGGGGAGCAAGGTCTCCGGGTCGACGTGGGGCGCACGCTGTCCGGCCAGACCGGCGCGCACGCCGAGGTCGGCCAGGGCGAAGAGGGCGTCGACGTCGTCAGGCGAGAGCGAAGGCTCCATACCCCACCACACGGTCGGGACCGCCGGCCGTGTCGGCCGACGTTCGAAGGTCGAGGAGCTCCACACCGAGCCCGTGACGCTCGGCGGCCAGGAGCAGGCCCTGGAGGGGGAGCAGGCCGCACGCGTCATAGCGGCCGAGACGGTCGGGCCGGCCGGCCACGACGGCTTCCGCGGTGCGGCGGTCGAGCTCCGATGCCGTGGCGTGATCGTGGTAGTGGCTGAGGTCGGTGCTGACGACGATCAGCGTCTCCTCACCACCCCACACCCGGTCGACCACCTCGCCCACCCGGCTCGCTGAGACCTGGCCCACGGCCAGCGGCAGCACGACGACGTCACCGAGCGACACCTGCAGGAACGGAAGGTGAACCTCCAGGCTGTGCTCCTCGGCGTGGGCGTCGTCGCGGATCGCCACCAGGCCGGCGTCGACCAGCGCGTCCCTGGCGACGGTGTCGACTCGGAGCTGGCCGAGCGGCGTGGCGAAGGCGTCGGCGCTCGACGCGGCAATGCCGGCGTCCGGCGTGCGGTGGGCCGGCCCCAGCAGCACGACGCAGGTGACCCGCCCCCGTGCCGGCAGGACGCGGGCATAGGCCGAACCGGCGATGGGCCCGGAGTACACATAGCCGGCGTGCGGGGCGACGACGGCCTTGGCGGGCGGCCCCGCCGTGGCGTCGCTGAGGTAGGTCTGGATCGAGGACCGCAGCTCCGACGGGTCGGCGGGGTAGAACAGCCCGGCGACGGCCGGTTCACGTATGCGCATCGTCTTCATCTCCGGCCCATCCGTACGGGGACCCGCCGGGCACCCCACGACCCCACCGGACCGTCGTAGAGGCCGGGCAGCCTCGTACCGCACGCGTCGCAGTGCCCGTCGTCGGTGAGGCCGTACCGGCCGATCTCGTACCAGTCGCGCTCGATGACCACCGCGCCGCATCCCGGGCAGTACGTGCTGGAGCCGTCGCTGTCGTGCACGTTGCCGGTGTAGGCGAACCGGACACCGTTCTCCCGCGCGATGCCGCGGGCACGGCTCAGCGTGGTCAGCGGCGTGGGCGGGCGGTCCGTCAACTTGTAGTCCGGGTGGAAGGCGGTGAAGTGCATGGGCACGTCCGGCCCCAGCTCCTCGACCACCCACGACGTCATGGCGTGCAGCTCCTCGTCGGAGTCGTTGAGCCCCGGGATGAGCAGCGTGGTCAGCTCGAACCACACCGGCGTCTCGTGGCGGACATAGCGCAGGGTGTCCTTCACCGACTCGAGGCGGGCGCCGCAGGTGTGACGGTAGAACTCCTCGGTGAAGCCCTTGAGGTCGATGTTGGCCGCGTCCATGTGGGCATAGAACTCGGCGCGTGGCTCGTCGCAGACGTACCCGGCGGTGACGGCGACCGCCTTGACGCCGGCCTCACGGCAGGCGTCGGCCACGTCGATGGCGTACTCGTGGAAGATCGTCGGGTCGTTGTAGGTGAAGGCCACACTTCGGCAGCCGAGCTCGCGGGCCGCCTGGGCCAGGGCGTCCGGTGAGGCGGCGTCGGCGAGGGTGTCGACTTCCTTGGACTTCGAGATGTCCCAGTTCTGGCAGAAACGGCAGGCCAGGTTGCACCCCGCCGTTCCGAAGGAGAGCACGGAGCTACCGGGCAGGAAGTGGTTGAGCGGCTTCTTCTCGATGGGGTCGACGCAGAAGCCGGAGGACCTCCCGTAGCTGGTCAGCACGACCTGGTCGTCGAGCCGAGCCCGGACGAAGCACACGCCCCGCTGCCCCTCACGCAGCTTGCACGCCCTCGGGCAGACGTCACATTGGATGCGGCCGTCGTCGAGCGCGTGCCAGTACTTCGTGGGGACGGTGAAGTCGTCCCAGTGCACGGTGCCGGTATCCGTCGTTTCCATCCGGATGTCCAACGTCTACCCACGTCCGGCCATTCCTGGGTACAAGAACGACGTGAGCGACGTGATCGCCTGTCCGAGCTGCGCCAAGAGGAACCGGGTCCCCGCGGCGGCGACCGGGCTCCCCCGCTGCGCCAACTGCCATGCGCCCCTGCCCTGGCTGACGACCGCCGGCGACGACGACTTCGACCGGGTGGCGGGCGAGTCACCCCTTCCGGTGCTCGTGGATCTGTGGGCGCCGTGGTGCGGGCCGTGCCGGATGATCGCGCCGGGCGTCGAGCAGGCTGCGCAGCGGTTGGCCGGCCGCCTTAAGGTGGTCAAGGTGAACGTCGACCAGGCGCCCCGTGTGGCCGCCAGGTTCAACGCCACCAGCATCCCCATGCTCGTCGTGCTCGACCGCGGCCAGGTCAAGGCCCGACAGGTGGGTGCCGTGCCTGCCGACGCCCTGCTGCGATGGGTGGAGGCGGCGGCCTAGGACCCCATGCCGATGGCCTGGGCGATCTGCAGGCTCTTGCCCTCGGTCTGCAGCGCCGGCGCCACCATCACCTCCGCCTTCTGGAACTCCTTGACCGTCTCGTAGCCGCACGTGGCCATCGAGGTCTTCAGGGCGCCGAACAGGTTCAGGCGGCCGTCGTTCTCGTGCGCCGGGCCGGTCAGGATCTCCTGGAGCGTGCCGCGGGGGGTGGTCTTGACCCGGGCGCCGCGCGGCAGCGTGGGATGGAACGTCGCCATGCCCCAGTGGTACCCGCGGCCGGGCGCCTCGTGGGCCGCCGCCAGCGGCGAGGCGATCATCACCGCGTCGGCGCCACAGGCGATGGCCTTGGCGATGTCGCCACCCGTGCTCATGCCGCCGTCGGCGATCACGTGGACGTAGACGCCGGTCTCGTCGAGGTGGCGCATGCGGGCGCCGGCGGCGTCGGCGATGGCGGTGGCCTGCGGGACGCCCAGGCCGAGCACGGCTCGCGTCGTGCAGGCGTGGCCGGGGCCGACGCCGACGAGGATGCCGACCGCGCCGGTGCGCATCAGCTGGAGGGCGCTCTTGTAGGAGGCGCAGCCGCCGACGATGACGGGAATCTCGAGCTCACGTACGAAGCGCTTGAGGTTCAGCGGCTCGACGGTCTTCGAGACGTGCTCGGCCGAGACGACGGTGCCCTGGATGACCAGCAGGTCGAGCTCCGCCTCGAGGATGGCCTGCATGAGCGCCTCGGTGCGCTGGGGCGTCACCGAGGCGCACGACGTCACCCCGGCGTCCTTGATCTCGGCGATGCGCTGCCCCACGAGCTCGGGCTTGATGGGCTCGGCGTAGATCTCCTGCATGCGCAGGGTGGCCTTGTCGGTGTCGAGGAGGGCGATCTCGCTCAGCAGGGGCTCCGGGTCCTCGTAGCGGGTCCAGAGACCTTCCAGGTTGAGCACGCCGACGCCGCCGAGGCGGCCGATGGCGATGGCGCTCGCCGGACTGACCACGCCGTCCATGGCCGAGGCCATGAGCGGCAGCTCGAAACGGAAGGCATCGATCTCCCACGAGATGTCGCAGTCCTCGGGGTCGCGGGTGCGGCGACTGGGGACGATTGCGATGTCGTCGAACCCGTACGCGCGGCGTCCGGACTTGCCAATGCCAATCTCTATCTCAGCCATTCGTCGACAATACCGGGGTCACGGGTCCAAGCGGCAGTTACCGTCAGGGCCCGTGCGGGGCATCGGGACCATCGTCAACGTGGTCACCGTCCTGGCCGGCACGGTGGCCGGCGCCACCCTCGGCAGCCGGCTCCCCGAGCGGCTTCGGGCGGCCGTCCTGCAGGCCGTCGGACTCGTCACCCTGGTCATCGGCGCCCGTGACGCCCTGGGCAGTCGCAACGTGGTGTTCCCCCTCGTCTCCCTCGTTCTGGGCGCGGCGATCGGTGAAGCGCTGCGTATCGAGGACCGCCTCGAAGCGCTGGGGGCGAGGATGCGCCGGCGGTTCGAGAAGGACGCGGACGGCGACGACACCCGGTTCGTCGAGGGGTTCGTGGCCGCCAGCCTGCTCTTCTGCGTGGGGCCGTTGACGATCCTCGGTTCCATCCGCGACGGCCTCGGCGGGCCCGACCACGCCCAGCTCCTGCTGGTCAAAGCGGCCCTTGACGGCACCGTGGCCGTGGCCTTCGCGTCCACGTTCGGATGGGGTGTCGGCTTCAGCGCCCTCACCGTGGCCGTGGTGCAGGGGGCGCTCACCCTGGCCGCCGGCGCCGCCGACGGCGTGCTCACGGACCGGATGATCGTGGAGATGACCGCGGCCGGTGGCGTCATGGTCATCGGGATCGGTCTACGCCTGCTCGACGTCAAGAAGGTGGCGGTGGCGTCGTTGCTCCCCGCCCTCGTGCTCGCCCCCGCAGGCGTGGCCCTCTTCGCTCGCTAGTCGCTAGTGGAGGTCGGCGGAGGCCGCCAAGTCGGCCTGGGCCTCGGCGCTGGCCTCGAGAAACTCACGCATGCCGGCGATCTTCAAGTTGCTCAGGACGCGGCCGGGCGGCGTCTCGCCGCGCTCCCACTCCATCCAGGCCACCAGCAGCTTGGTGGCGTCGGGAGGCGGTCGGGGGTCCACGGCGACCAGACTAGACGGTCATGGCCATCGAGATCGAAGTCACCGCGGCCCGCTGCATCGCGTCCAAGGCGTGCGTGAACGCGGCCGAGGGCGTGTTCGAGGTCGCCGGCGGGGTGGCGCGGGTGGTCGATCCGGACGCCGCGCCGCTCGACGACATCGTCGAGGCGGCACAGCTCTGCCCGACCGGAGCGATCAAGATACGAAAGGACGGCCAGCCGCTGTAGAAGCCGACCGGCCGTCCTTGCCGTCGTGCGGAACTCTAGCGACGCATCGAGCTGAACGAGCTGGCCTGCCCGCCCCGGTTGGGGAGCGGGATGGGCGGCTCGTCCTCGGGGACGTCGGTGATGAGGCACTCGGTCGTGAGGGCCATGGCGGCCACCGACGCCGCGTTCTGCAGCGCCGAACGGGTGACCTTGGCCGGGTCGATGACGCCGGCCTTGAACAGGTCCTCGAATTCCCCGGTGACCGCGTTGAGGCCGACGGGACCGGTCTCGCGCTCGACCTGGCGGACGGTGATCATGCCCTCGAGGCCGGCGTTGAGGGCGATCCAGCGCAGCGGCTCCTGGAGCGCGGTGGCGACGATGCGGGCGCCGGTGGCCACGTCCCCCTCGAGCTCCAGCTTCTCGACCGCCTCGCGGGCCCGGACCAGAGCGGTGCCACCGCCGGGGACGATGCCCTCCTCGATGGCCGCCCGGGTGGCCGAGAGGGCGTCCTCGATGCGGTGCTTCTTCTCTTTGAGCTCGACCTCGGTGGCCGCACCGACCCGGATGACGGCCACGCCGCCGGCCAACTTGGCCAGCCGCTCCTGCAGCTTCTCCCGGTCCCAGTCGGAGGTGGAGTCCTCGATCTCCCGGCGGAGCTGGGCGATACGGTTCTCGACCTCCTTCGGGTCGCCGCCGCCCTCGACGATGGTCGTGTCGTCCTTGGTGATGGTGACCCGCCGGGCCCGGCCCAGCTGGTCGAGGGAGACGTTCTCGAGCTTGGCGCCCACCTCGGAGGACAGCAGAGTGGCCCCGGTGAGGACGGCCAGGTCCTGCATGGTGCTCCGGCGACGCTCACCGAACCCGGGGGCCTTGGTGGCCGCGGAGGTGAACGTCCCCCGCAGCTTGTTGACCACGAGGGTGGCGAGGGCCTCGCCCTCCACGTCCTCGGCGACGATCAGCAGCGGCTTGCTCGCCTGCATGACCTTCTCGAGGACGGGGACGATGTCGGCGACGGCGCTGATCTTCTGGTTGATGAGCAGGATGTAGGGGTCGTCGAGCACGACCTCCTGGCGCTCGGGGTCGGTGACGAAGTGGGGCGACAAGAACCCCTTGTCGAACTGCATGCCTTCGACGAACTCCAGCTCCATGCCGAAGGTGTTCGACTCCTCGACGGTCACCACGCCGTCCTTGCCCACCTTGTCGATGGCGTCGGCGATCAGCTCGCCGATCACCGGATCGGCGGCCGAGATGGAGGCCACCTGGGCGATCTCGGAGCGGTCGTCGACTTCCTTGGCCTGGTTGGCGATGTTCTCGACCGCGGCGGCCACCGCCTGGTCGATCCCCCGCTTCAGGGCCAGAGGCGCGGCGCCGGCGGCCACGTTGCGCAGCCCCTCGTGCACCATGGCCTGAGCCAGCACGGTGGCGGTGGTGGTGCCGTCGCCGGCGATGTCGTTGGTCTTGATCGCCACCTCGCGCACCAGCTGGGCGCCCATGTTCTCGTAGGGATCCTCGAGCTGGATCTCACGGGCGATGGTCACGCCGTCGTTGGTGATCGTGGGTACGCCGAGCTTCTTCTCGAGCACGACGTTGCGGCCCCGTGGGCCCAACGTGACCTTCACGGAGTTGGCCAGCTTGTCGACCCCGGCTTCGAGTGATCGGCGAGCGCTGTCGCCGAACTTCAGCATCTTGGGCATGACGACCTAGCCCACGACCGCGAGGATGTCGCGGCCGGACAGGATCAGCACGTCCTCGCCGCCGACGGTGATCTCGGTGCCGCCGTACTTGCTGTAGACGACGGTGTCGCCGACCTTGACGTCGAGCGGGATGATCTCGCCGGTCTGCTCCGACCGCCGGCCCGGGCCCACGGCGAGTACCTCGCCCTGCTGGGGCTTCTCCTTGGCGGTGTCAGGGATCACCAGGCCGCTGACGGTGGTCTGCTCAGCCTCGCTGGGGCGGACGACGATGCGGTCGTCGAGGGGCTTGAGGTTCATGTCGGTTCGACCTCCATAGGACGAAAGGGAGACTTAGCACTCTCGTATGTCGAGTGCTAACGATAGTCCGGCCCGGTTGCTTGAGCAACCGGCTGTGGCCGGGCCCCTGCCCCGCCGGCCTCGCCGGAGCCGGTTGACTACGCCAGCCTGAGGTTCGGTTGGGCGCCGATCTCCATGGAGGTGGGGCCGTCGGCCTTGTACCGCCACCACCCTGCTGACGCAACCATGGCCGCGTTGTCGGTGCACATCGATCGGCTCGGCAAGAAGCAGCGCAGGCCTTCGGCGGTGGCCATGTCGAGGATCCGCTCACGGAGCAGCGAGTTGGCGGCCACGCCACCGCCTAGGCACACCGTCCGGGCGCCGACCTCGGCCACCGCCCGGCGCGTCTTGTCGATCAGCACGTCGACCACCGCGGCCTGGAAGGAGGCGGCCACGTCGGCCACCGGTGTGTCGGGGTTCTCCCGCACGTAGCGGATGACCGCCGTCTTCAGCCCGCTCAGGGAGAAGTCCAGCCCCTGGGGCATGGCCCGGGGGAACTTCACCGCGGTGGGGTCGCCCGTCAGCGCCACCCGGTCGATCGCCGGCCCGCCCGGGTAGCCCAGGCCCATCACCCGGGCCACCTTGTCGAACGCCTCGCCGACCGCGTCGTCGACCGTGGTGCCCAGGAGGCGGTAGCGGCCGTGGTCGTCCATGACCACGAGCATGGTGTGGCCGCCGGAGACCAGGAGGACGACCAGCGGCGGCTCGAGGTCGGGCTCCTCGAGGAAGGACGCGTAGAGGTGGGCCTCCATGTGGTTGACCCCGACGAACGGGAGGCGCCAGGCGAGGGAGTAGGCCTTGGCCGCGCTGATGCCGACCAGGAGGGCGCCGGCCAAGCCGGGCCCGATGGTGGCCGCCACGGCGTGGAGCTGGTGACCGTCGAGCCCGGCCTCGACCAGCGCCTGGGCCACCGCCGGCGTCAGCAGCTCGACGTGGGCCCGGCTGGCGATCTCGGGGACGACGCCGCCGTAGCGGGCGTGGAGGTCGACCTGGCTGGAGACGACGGAGGACACGACCGTCGTGCCGTTGGCGACGACGGCGGCGGCGGTCTCGTCGCACGACGTCTCGATGCCGAGGACGAAGAACGGGTCGGGCAATTTCTCCACGTCACCCACTATGCCTCCGGATGCGCTCGTCGAGCGGCTCACCGTAGGCCCTCGCTGACCAGTGTGACGCCCGGGATGCCGGCTTCGATCTCGGCCAGGCGCCGGCCGTACTCCGCGGTGTCCACGTCATGGGCCCACATGACCAGGGCGTCCTCGTTGGTCTCCACGTAGTAGTTCTTGCGGATGCCGGCGGGCCGGAAGCCGAACTGGCGGTACATCTCCTGGGCCGCGATGTTGCCCACCCGCACCTCGAGGGTGAGGTTGCCGGCACCCCGGCCGATGGCGGTGCGAGCCAGCGTCAGCAGGAGGCGCGTGCCGATCTTGTTGCGATGCCAGGCCGGGTCGACGGCCAGCGTGGTCACGTGGCCGTCGTCCTCCGACACCATCAGGCCGGCGTACCCGACGAGCACCCCGTTCACGCGGGCGACGTAATAGGCCCGGCTCGTCCGTAGGGCCATCTCGCTCACGAACAGGCTGAGCGACCACGGCCGGGCGTAGACCTGGGCCTCGATCTTCAGGACCGACCGGAGGTGGCGCCGGCGCATGGGCACGATGTGGACGACGAGCTGGTCGGGCCCCACCTCGCGCCGCGCCTGGACCATCAGCGCTCCATCGCCGCGTTCCAGTTGATCTCCGCGTCGCTCTTGCGGAGGTAGAGCGGCTCCAGCTGCCACGGCTGCACGAACTCCTCCCGGAGCGCCTGGGGGTGAGCCAGCTCCACCAGCGACGCGGCCGACGGGAACGCCGAGGTGGCGTCGCCGGCCTCGGCCCCCGAGACGTCGGTGAGGATCTCGGGGTAGCGGATGGCGCCGTCGCCGACCACCAGGCAGTCCTCGCCGCGGGCCAGGAGCTCCGAGGCCAGGTCCTCGGGGGTGCCGACCTGGTAGCTCGACAGGCGCTGGGCCCCGCCGGGGACCTGGCGGTAGAACGAGTAGAAGAGCTCCCCCCGGCGGGCGTCGATCGCCGGGACGATCAGACGGTTGGTGTAGCGCACGGGGAAGGCCAGCAGGTCGAGGCTCGAGATGCCGATGGTGGGCACCCTCAGCGCCTGGGCGAGGGCCTTGGCGGCGGCCACGCCGACCCTGAGCCCGCTGAAGAGCCCGGGGCCCACGTCGACGGCGATGGCGCTGATCTCGTCGAGGTCGATCTTGGCGTGGCGGCACATGAACTCGACGGCGGGGATCAGCGTCTCGACGTGGCGACGGCCCTTGGCGGCGTGGAACGACGCCAGCACGCCCTCGTAGCCGCCGATGGCGCAACCCACCTGGATGGTGGCCGTCTCGATGCCCAGGATCAGCACGGCGTCTCCGACGCGCGCAGCGGCATCGCTACACGACCCACGGGGCGACAGCCTCTCGGAGGGCACGCTCCCGCGGCGGCCACGCGGGGCCGACCGAGCGGATGGTGAGCTCCCGGTCGTCGGGACCACCGCCGGGTTCGAGCCGGACTTCGAGGAAGTCCGCAGGCAGGCCGGGGGCGACGGCGTCGCCCCACTCGATCAGGGTGACAGCCCCCTCGTCCAGCAGCTCGGCGATGCCCAGGTCGACCAGCTCCTGCATGGTGTCGAGGCGGTAGACGTCGAGGTGCACCATCGGCAGTCGGCCCTCGTAGGTCCGGACCAGGATGAACGCCGGGCTGGTGACCGGCTCGTCCACGCCCAGTCCGTGGGCGAAACCCTGGGCGAACGCGGTCTTGCCTGCGCCCAGGTCGCCGGCCAGGATCACCAGGTCGCCGGGCGCGGCGAGGGCGGAAACGCCCGCGGCGAGGGCCCGGGTGTCGTCGACGGACGTGGTGGTGGCCTTGATCACCCGCCGAGGTATCCCTTGGCCCGCACGAGGTCGGCCCGCATCTGGGCGGCCAGGTCGCCGGCGCCGCGCAGCACCGCCGCGGGGTGGAACGTGGGCACCAGCACCCCACGCCGGTACGGGTAGGCCCGGCCCCGGAGCCTGGTGATGCCCTCGGTGGTCCCGAGCAGCAGCTTGGCCGCGAAGTTCCCCAGGGTGACGACGACCTTGGGGTCGATCAGGTCGACCTGCGCCTCCAGCCAGGAGTTGCACGCGCTGATCTCCAGAGGCTGCGGATCGCGGTTGCCAGGCGGCCGGCACTTCACCGTGTTGGCGATGTAGAACCGGTCGCGGGTCAGGCCCATCTCCTCGAAGACCATCCGGTCGAGGAGCTGGCCGGAGCGACCCACGAACGGCTCGCCCTGCAGGTCCTCCTGCTGGCCGGGCGCCTCGCCGACGAACATCAGATCGGCCGTCGGGTGGCCGACGCCGAACACCACCTGGGTGCGGGTGTGCGCCAGGGGGCACCGCGTGCAGCCCTTCGCCTCCCGCTCCACATCGGCCAAGGCCGGCACAGGCGCGAGGGTAGTCACCCGTACACCTTCGGGACGCGGGGGCCGATGCCGCAGAGGACCTCGTACGCGATGGTGCCCACCTTGGTCGCCCACTCCCACGCGGTGACCTGCTCGGCGCCCTGGCGGCCGATGAGCACGACCTCGTCGCCAGGGAGCACGCCGGCATCGTCGCCGCAGTCCACCATGATCTGGTCCATGGTGACGCTGCCGGCCAACGGGCGGCGGCGGCCACCGATGAGCACGTCGCCACCCTCGACTCCGAGGCGCCAGGGCACGCCGTCGGCGTACCCCACGGGCACGGTGGCCACCCGGGCAGCCCGTCCCAGTGGCCGGCGCAACCCGTAGGACACCGCCTCGCCGGCGGCCACGTCGCGTACGTAGGACACCCGCGCCCGCAACGACAGCGCCGGGCGCAGCCCGTCGACCGGCTGCACGGCGGCCAGGGCCGGGCTCGGGGCGACGCCGTAGAGGGCGATCCCGCACCGCACCATGTCGTGGCGGGCCCCCGGGTGGGCCAGGACGCCGGCGGAGTTGGAAGCGTGGACCAGCCGCGGGCGCACGGGCAGTCGGCGCACCACGTCGTCGAACCGGCGGCACTGCTCGTCGGTGAAGGGGTTGCCCGGCTCGTCGGCCACGGCGAAGTGGGTCCACAGCCCACCGAAGTTCAGCTCCGGCCGGTCGGCAATGGCCTGCACGACGGCCAGCGCCTCCTCGGCGCCGGCGCCCACACGGTGCATCCCGGTGTCGACCTTGACGTGCACGTCGAGCGGCGATGCGCCCGCCGATGCCACCGCCTTGGCTGCGGCCTCCACGCCTCGTTCGGTGTACAGCGTGGGCGTGAGTCGCAGGGCGACCACGTCGTCCATGGACTCCACTACCGGCTCCGAGAGGAGCAGGATCGGCGCGTCGATGTGGTGGCCGCGCAGAACGGCTCCCTCCTCGACGATGGCGACGGCCAACCACGACGCGCCGCCCTCGAGGGCGGCTCTGGCGACGGCGACGGAGCCGTGGCCGTAGGCCGCGGCTTTGACCACCGCACAGAGCGAGGCCGGCGCGGCGCGGCCGGCCAGCAGCGAGGCGTTGTGCCGGATGGCCGCGAGGTCCACCTCGGCCCACGCCCTGCGGGCCGCAACCTCCACCACCTGCTAGGCCTCCGCGCCGCCCACGATGGCCCGGACGAGGTCGCCCCGGGACACGATCCCGACCAGCATGCCGTCGTCGTAGACCACCGCCATACGTGAGGAGTTGCGGTCGTGGAGGGTCGTGGCGACCGTCTCCAGGGTGTCCTCCGGCCGACAGGTCGGGGCGTCGGCGTCCATCACGTCGGCCACCGTGGCCCCGACCGCCTTGCGCAGGTCGGCCTCGAAGTGGCGCACCGACGACGGCAGCTCGAGATAGGCCCCGAAGACCGAGATCACCGTCGGGAAGTGCAGGCGGGTGTCCTGGACGATGAGGTCGTCGTCCTCGAGGAGCCCGATCACCCGGCCGTCGTCGTCGATCACGGGGGCGCCGCCGATCCGGCGCTCCGACAGGGCGCGTGCCGCGCTCTCGACGGAGTCGGAGGGCCTGAAGCTGAGCACGTCGGTCGTCATGACGTCGCGCACGAGCATGTTTCTGGGCATGCCACCTCGGGGGTCACGGGGCGAGCTGGTTCAGGACGGCCGGGAGCAGGTCGAGCAGGTCACCTGCCACAAGGCCTCGCCGCCAGCCTAGGCCCGCCGCGGTGCCGTGCACGAAGGCGCCGGCGATCGCCGCCCGCGACGCCGGGAGACCCTGGGCGACCAGGGCGCCGACGACACCGGCCAGCACGTCCCCGCTGCCCGCGGTGGCCAGTCGGGCGTCGCCGGCGGTGGTCAGGAGCACGTCACCGGCGGGGTCGGCCACGATCGTCGTCGAGCCCTTCAGCAGCACCGTGGCGCCGGTGGTGGACGCCAGGTGGCGGACGGCGGAGATCCGCCGGGGACCGGGGGGACAACCGGCCAGCCGGGAGAACTCGCCGTCGTGGGGCGTCAGGATCGTCGGCCCCGGTCGGTTGCGGAGGAAGCGGGGGGGGTCGTCGAGGGAGCCGAGGGCGAACAGGGCGTCGGCATCGACGACCACCGGCACCTCGGCCTTGGCGAGGAGCCGACGCACGGCGCTGGCGGTCGCGTCGGACCGGCCGAGCCCGGGGCCCAGCACCACGGCCTTCATCCGCCCGAGGTCGCCGGCAATGACGTCGTCGTCCCAGCCCTCGGCCGGGAGATGCCGGCCGATGATCTCGGGGTACCGCGGAGCCGGTGGCTGGCCCGGGATGCCCAACCGGACGGTACCGGCGCCGGCGCGCATGGCGGCCCCGGCCGCCATGTCGGCGGCTCCGGTCATGCCGGGGGATCCGGCCACCATCCAGATCGCCGACTTCCACTTGTGGCTGTCGCGGGGAAGGCCGGGCAGCCAGCCGCCGACGTCGGACGCCTCGACGAGCCCGATCGTGGACCGGGACACATCGAGGCCGATGTCGGCGACGGTCACCTCGCCCGCGTGCTCGAAGCCGGCGCCGAGGACCAGGCCCGGCTTCAGCGCACCGAACGTCAGCGTGGTCGTAGCCCGGACCGCGCCCTCGACGGCCTCACCGGTGAGGCCGTCGACCCCCGATGGGATGTCGACGGCCAGCACCCTGGCCCCGGAAGGGTCCGGCGCGGCGTACTCGCCCCGGAAGCCGGTGCCGAAGGCGGCATCGACGACGAGGTCGGAGGGCGGTAGCCGGTCGGGCTGGTCACCGGCGTCGATGACCTGGACGCGAACGCCCTGCCGGCGGAGCCGCTCGGCCGCCACCAGGCCGTCGGCGCCGTTGTTGCCCTTGCCGGCGACGACCACCACCCGCCGGCCGTAGGCGCCGCCCAGCATGGCCAGCGCGGTTCGAGCCACGGCGCTGCCCGCCCGCTCCACGAGCACCTCGACGGGCTCCGGCGCGGCGCGGTCGACGGCCCGCATCTCCTCAGGGGTGAGGACAGGGATCACGTCTGCGGCCTCAGGAGGCGATGGCCACGGCCTCGGCGACGAGGCCGGTGTGGGTCAGCGACACGTGCCAGGACGTGACGCCTCGCCGGGCCGCGAGTTCTGCAGCCCGGCCGGTGAGGGCGATCGACGGTGCGCCCGAGGGCGCCTTGACCACTTCGACGTCGCGGAAGGCGAACGCGCCCAGGCCGACGCCGAGGGCCTTCATGACCGCCTCCTTGGCCGCGAACCGGGCGGCCAGACGCTCGGACGGATCCTTCTGCCGCCGGCCGTAGGCCTGCTCGGCCGGCGTGAACAGCCGCTCGGCGATGCCGGGGCGCGTCTGCAGCGCCCGACGGAACCGTTCCACCTCCACGGTGTCGATGCCTACCCCGATCACCGGCTCATTCCACGGTCACCGTCTTGGCCAGGTTCCGAGGCTGGTCGACGTCGCAGCCCCGAGCCTTGGCGATGGCATAGGCGAACAGCTGCAGGGCGACCACGTCGACGACCGGCGAGAACAGCTCGCCGCCTTTCGGAGCCGCCGGCACCCACAGCACGCCGTCGGCGTGGGCCGCGGCGGCGTCGTCGCCCTCGTTCGCCACCACGACGACCGTGGCGCCCCGGGCCCGCACCTCGTCGATGTTGCTCATGATCTTGGCGTGCAGCCGGCCGCGGCTGGCGACGGCGACCACGACCGTGCCCGGCTCGATCAAGGCGATGGGGCCGTGCTTCATCTCGCCCCCGGGGTAGGCCTCGGCCCGGGCGTAGGAGATCTCCTTGAGCTTCAGCGCGCCCTCGAGGGCGACGGGGTAGCCGACACCCCGGCCCAGGAAGAAGAAGTCCCGGGCGTCGACGTAGCTACCGGCGACCTGGAAGTACTCCTCGGAACGAGCCAGGACGCGCTCGATCAGCTGAGGGAGGGTGTGCAGGGCCTCGACCTGGCGGACGACCTCCTCGGGGTACAGGAGCCCTCGCACCTGGGCCAGGCGAAGGGCGAGAAGCTCCATGGCCACGATCTGGGCGACGTGGGTCTTGGTGGCCGCCACACCGCGCTCGGGGCCGGCCCGGGTGTAGAGCACGGCGTCGGCCTCCCGGGCCATCGACGAGTCGACCACGTTGCACACGGCGAGCACCTTGGCCTTGTTCGTGGCCGAACGGGCGAACCGGCAGGCCTCCATGGTGTCGAGGCTCTCCCCCGACTGGCTGACGCCCACCACCAGGCTCTGGGCGTCGAGCACCGGGTCGCGGTAGCGGAACTCGCTGGCCACTTCGATCTCCGTCGGCAGGCGGGCCCAGTGCTCGATGGCGTAGCGGGCCACCATGCCGGCGTGGTAGCTGGTGCCGCAGCCGACGATGAAGACCTTGTCGACGGCCCGCAGGTCCTCGTCGGACAGCTCGATCTCGCCGAGGGTGAGGCGGTCCCGCCGGGTCCGCTCGCGAAGCGTCTCCTGGACGGCGCGCGGCTGCTCGTTGATCTCCTTGAGCATGAAGTCGGGGTAGCCGCCCTTCTCCACCGACTCGACGTCGCCCTCCACGCGCCGGCGCACCGGCGTCACCTCGTCACCGGCCAAGGTGGTCACCCGCAGGGCACCGGCCCTGACCTCGACGACCTGGTCGTCGTCGATCACGTACACCTCGCGGGTGGCGGCCAGCAGGGCCGGGATGTCCGAGGCCACCAGGCCGGACCCGTTCGTGAGGCCGGCGACGAGGGGCGAGGAGCGGCGGGCGGCCACGATGAGCCCCGGATCGTCGGCGTGGACGACGGCGACGGCGAAGGACCCCTCCACCCGGGCCAGGGCGGCCCGCAGCGCATCGGCGAGATCGGCGCCGGCCGCCATCCCCGCCTCGACGAGGTGGGCCAGCACTTCGGTGTCGGTCTCCGAGCGCAGGTCGTGGCCGGCGGAGACCAGCTCGTCGCCCAGCTCGGTGTGGTTCTCGATGATGCCGTTGTGCACGAGCGCCAGCGCGCCCGTGCAGTCGGTGTGAGGGTGGGCGTTGTGCTCTGTCGGCCCGCCGTGGGTGGCCCACCGGGTGTGGCCGATCCCGACGGAGGCCGGCGGGGCGTCGCCCACGGCGCCGGTGAGCTCGGCCAGCTTCCCCGCCCGCCGGCGGACCCACACCGAGTCCCCGTCGACCAGGGCCACACCCGAGGAGTCGTACCCGCGGTACTCCAACCGGCTCAGACCGTCGAGCAGGAAAGGGAGGGCGGGATCGGAGCCCGTCACGCCGACGATGCCGCACATGGCGGCAAGGGTAGGCCCTGACCGAGGTCTACGCGCCCAACGACCGCCTCACGGCGTCGCACAGCACCTCGCAGGCCGCCTCCGCCTCCTCTGCGGTGACCGCCTCGACCATCACCCGCACCACGGCTTCGGTGCCACTGGCCCGCACGAGGACCCGGCCCCGCTCGCCGAGATCGGCCTCCACCGCCTTCACCGCGACGGTCACTTCGCCGTTGAGGCTGGGCCCTCGGACGGCGACAGGCACGTTGCGCAGGACCTGGGGTAGCCGCACCATCACGCCGGCCAGGTCGGCGAGCGAGCGGCCGGTGCGCATCATGACGTCGAGCACCTGGAGGCCGGTCAGCAGCCCGTCGCCGGTGGTCGCCAGGTCGCCGAAGATGATGTGACCAGACTGCTCGCCGCCCAGACCCCACCCGCCGCGCTCCATCTCCTCGAGCACGTAGCGGTCGCCGACGTCGGTCTCGACCAGCGCGATGCCGTGGGCGGCCATGGCGTGGCGGAACCCGAGATTCGACATGACCGTGATGACCACCGTCTCACCCGGCAACCTGCCCCGCTCACGGCGGTCGAGGGCGCAGATGGCGATGAGCTGGTCTCCGTCGACCAGGGCCCCGGACGCGTCGACGGCCAGCACCCGGTCGGCATCGCCGTCGAAGGCCAACCCGACGTCGGCGCCACGCGCCACGACATGGCGCTGCAGCTCCTCCGGGTGGGTGGACCCGCTGCCCTCGTTGATGTTGGTCCCGTCGGGCGCGTCGTGGATGACGCTGACGTCGGCCCCGAGGCGGCGAAGGACCTCGGGCGCCACCTGGCTCGCCGCCCCGTTGGCGCAGTCGAGCACCACCGAGAGGCGGGCCAGGCTGCCGGCGCTCACGGTCGCGGCCAGGGCGGCCTGGTAGCGGTCGACGCCGGCGCCCGGAAGCAGCCGGCCGAGGGCGTCACCGGTGCGGCGGGGCGTCTCGCCCGGGTGGGCGAGGAGCCGGTCGAGCTCGTCCTCGAGCCGGACCTCGATGTCGTCGGAGAGTTTGCGGCCGCCGGCGAGGAAGAACTTGACCCCGTTGTCGGGGAACGGGTTGTGGGAGGCGGAGATCATGGCCCCCGGGCGGCCGTCGGCGGCGGACAGCCAGGCCACGCCGGGGGTGGGGACCACGCCGAGGTCGATCACGTCGGCCCCTTCGCTGGCCAGGCCGGCGGACAGGGCGGCCTGAAGCAGGGGCCCGGAGATGCGGGTGTCCCGTCCGACGAGGAACGGTCCCTCGCCCAGCACGCGGGCCGCGGCGCGGCCGAGGGCCAGGACCAACTCAGGGGTGAGCTCGGCGTTGGCGATGCCCCGCACGCCGTCGGTGCCGAACCGGAGGGTCACCGGCGGCCTCCTTGCTTTAGCGCTTGGAGTACTGGGGGGCCTTCCGGGCCTTCTTCAGGCCGTACTTCTTGCTTTCCTTCTCGCGGGCGTCACGGGTTAGGAACCCGGCCCGCTTCAGGGTGCTGCGCAGCTCCTCGTCGAGCTCGACCAGGCCGCGGGCGATGCCCAGGCGCAGCGCCCCGGCCTGCCCGGAGACACCGCCGCCGTCCATGGTGGCGTCGACGTCGTAGGTCTCGTTCAGCGTCGTCAGCCGGAGGGGCTCGGTGACGATCATGCGGTGCGTCTCCGACGGGAAGTAGTTCTCGATCGGGCGCTTGTTCACCGTGATCACGCCCGTGCCCAGACGGAGGCGGACGCGGGCGACGGCCTCCTTGCGGCGGCCGGTCGACTGGGTGAGGGGCTTGGGCACGGAAACCTCTGCTTCTGGGGTGGCTGCTACAGACCGCGCTGGCGGGCGACGGCCATCGAGAGCTCGAGCGCCTCGGGCATCTGAGCGGCGTGGGGATGGGTGGGGCCGGAGTAGACCTTGAGCTTCTTGAGCATCATGCGGCCGAGCGGGCCCTTGGGCAGCATGCCGCGCACCGCCTTGCGGACGGCGTCCTCGGGGTTGTTGGCCATGACGTCGGTGTAGGACCTCTGCCGCAGGCCACCGGGGTAACCGGTGTGGCGGTAGGCCACCTTCTTGGCCTCCTTGCCGGAGGTCAGGACCACCTTGGACGTGTTGACCACGATCACGTGGTCACCGGTGTCGAGGTGGGGAGCGAACTGGGGCTTGTGCTTGCCGCGCAGCAGCCGGGCGACCTCGGAGGCCATACGCCCGAGCACCAGGCCCTCGGCGTCGACGAGGTGCCAGGCGCGCTGGACGTCGGATGGTTTCGTGGAGAAGGTGCGCACCGGGGGAAGAGTGTAGTCGAGGCTGTGCCGCCTTCGAGGCGGGCCTCTAGGGATTGCGCAGCCAGGAGCGAAGCTGGAGACCGAGCCAGGGCTTCTTGCCCCACGCCAGCAGCTTGCCCTTGGGCATGGCCGACCACTGGGTGATCCGGTTCCACGCCACGAGGAGGAAGGCCTCAGGGTCGACCGAGAGGTGGCAGTCGACCGGCCCCTGCGGCGCACGCTCCACCGAGAGGTCGCCCCCGGCGAAGGCGAACCACGCCCGACCGTCGCCCCGCAGCCGCACCTCGAAGCGGGCGTCACCCGCCTTGTCCTGAACCACCATGGCGCGACCCAGGGTGTCGAGGGACGGGAACACGAAGCCCTGCAGGATGAGCGCGGCGTGCGTCCGGTCGATGGGCCACGGTGCACCCACGGCGACGGCGATGTCGTGCCCATGAACGGTCACCTCGTTGAGGACCTGGCACGTGAGCGTCGACAGCCGCATCTGGGTGCCCTGGATGAGCCAGCTGTGGGTCGTGTCGCCGGTGGCGGCCGCGGCCTCCATCGCCTGGAGGTACCGGGCCACGCTGGCGTCGATCCGGTCGGCGATCTCGGTGAGAGGCCGGCGGCCCTCGCCCTCGAGCATGACCCTGCTGAGCATCGGCAGGCCGGAGATGTCGGCGATCAGGTTGCCGCCGCCGCTCGTCATCGCCGTGATGGCGTCGATGGCGTGAGAGATGTGAGTGGCCACCTGAGTGACGTCCCACTCCCCCAGCGCGGGCGCCTGCGCCTGAGTCGTCGACCGCAGCATCGCCGTCAGGCGGGGCCCGGCCTGGGCCACCGCCCGCCGGGCCGCGGTCCAGTCGACGGTGGTCGTGGCGGTCACGTGCTGCACGATAGGCAGATGGTGGCGAGGGACGCCTTCGGCCTGCACGTCTCGGTCTTCAAGGAGCTGACGAGCGACGAGGGCCGGTCGTGGCTCGCGTCGCTCCCCGGGTTGGTCGCCACGTTGGAGGACGAGTGGCATGTCCAGACCGGCTCACCGTTCACCCGGGGCACCGCGGCGTGGACGGCGCCGGCGAGGACCGCAGACGGCAGGCCCTCGGTCATGAAGATCAGCTGGCCACACCGGGAAGCCCGGTTCGAGGCCGATGGGCTGCGCCTCTGGGCCGGCGCGGGCGCCGTGCGGGTCCTCGAGTCGGATCCGACCCGGTGGGCGATGTTGCTCGAGCGCTGCCTGCCAGGCGTGGCGCTGGACGGACGCCAGCTCACGGTGCGGGAGGCGATGGACGCGGCGGCGGCCGTCCTGCGGCAGCTGTGGTCGGCGCCGGTGCCCGACGGCGCGCCGTTCGAGCGACTGGGCGACGTGGCCCGGGACTGGGCCCAGCTGGTCCGGGCGCGGATGGACCGTCACCGTCCGCCCTTCGACGCAGGGTTGGTCGCCTTGGGGGCGTCGCTGCTCGAGACGCTCCCCGATGAGGGTCGCGCCGTCGTGCTTCACGGCGACTTCAACCCCGGGAACATCCTGTCCGCCACCCGGTGCCCGTTCCTCGCCATCGACGCCAAGCCGATGATCGGTGACGCGGCGTACGACCCGTCGCAGCTGGTGGACCAGCTCGACGATCCGAGCGGGAGCGTGCGCAGTCGATACGAGTACTTCGCCGACCTGGTGGACGTACCCGTCGACCGGATGCTGGCGTGGGGCGTCGCCCGCAACGTCGAAGGCGCCCTGTGGGACGTGGCCGAGGGCCGGCGCGGAAGTCTGAGGACAGCCGCGGTGCTCGCCCGCGCCGGGGGGCTCTGAGCTAGCCCCACAGGTCGGCCAGCATGCGGTCGACACCCGCCAGGCTGCCGTCGACGACCGCCTCGTCGATGGCGCCGGCCCCGTCGTCGAACGCCGGACGGCCCTCGACATGGGCCTCGTCCATCAGGGCGCGGACGGGCGGGGAGAGGAACCGGCTCACCTGGGCGTAGCTGTGGGCGTCGGTGAGCGGCCGGCGCTTGTGGTGGTAGCGGAGGGGGACGTTGACCTCCAGCGCCGAGCGGGCCCTCGTCACGGCCACGTAGAGCAGCCGGCGCTCCTCCTCGATGCCCTCGGGATCACCGGTGGCCATGTCGGAGGGGAACATGCCGTCGCTGGCGTGGAGGACGTGGACGACCTCCCACTCCCCGCCCTTGGCCGAATGCACGGTGGACAGCACCAACCAGTCCTCGTCGATCAGCGGCGGCCCGGCGAGGTCGGCGGTGGACGACGGCGGGTCGAGGGTGAGGTCGCTGACGAACCGGCTCCGGGACGGGGCGCCGGCCGCCACGCCCTCCAGCTGCTGGAGATCGGCGACCCGGGCCGCCGGGTGGTCGTAGGCCCGCTCGACGACCGGGGCCAGCCACTGCCGGAGCCGCTCCACCTGCACCGCCGGCGGCGGGGTGGCCGGCCCGGGCAGGCACCCGTCGGCGCACTCGCTGAGGGCGGCCCGCAGGCCGGCGAGCTCCTCGCGGGCCGCGGCCGGCACCTTCGGCGGCGCGGCGAGCAACCGGGCCAGCGGAGTGGCATTGGGATCGGCCGCCGCAGCGACGCCGAGCTCCTCGATGACCCGCCGGGCCGTCGCCGGCCCGACCCCCTCCAGCAGCTGCAGGGTCCGGAACCACGCCAGCTCGTCCGACGGGTTGTCGAGCACCCGCAGCAGGGCCAGAAGGTCCTTCACATGGGCCGCTTCGAGGAACCTCAGCCCGCCGTACTTGACGTACGGCACGTTGCGCCGGCTCAGGTGCAGCTCCAGCAGGTCGGAGTGGTGCGACGCCCGGAACAGCACGGCCTGGTCGTGAAGGGCGACGCCGTCCTCGCGGTGGGCGAGCACGGAATCACAGACGGTCGCCGCCTCGGCGTCCTCGTCGCCGCATGTGCGCAGCAGCGGCCGGCGGGCGCCGGAGCGGTCGGACCACAAGACCTTCGTCATCGCCGTACCGGTGCCCGCCTCGGCCATCACCGCATTGGCCATGGCGACGATCGGTGGCGTCGACCGGTAGTTCTGCTCCAACCGCACGATCGTCGTGCCCGGGAACCGCTCCGGGAACTCCAGCAGGTTGCCGCTGCTCGCCGCCCGGAACCCGTAGATGGCCTGGGCATCGTCGCCCACCACGGTGAGGCCCCCTCCGTCGGGGCAGAGGGCGGCCAGGATGTCGGCCTGGAGGGCGTTGGTGTCCTGGTACTCGTCGACGAGCACGTGCTCGAACAGGCCGGGGAGCAGCCCGGGGACGGCGGCGAGCGCCCGCCAGAAGAGCAGCAGGTCGTCGTAGTCGAGCAGCTGGCGTTCCCGCTTGCGGGCCGTGTACGCGGCAAAGCAGGCCTTGATGCCGTCGGCCTCGGACGCACACCACGGGAACGAGCGGTCGAGGACCGTCTGGAGGCGCTCGCCGGTGTTGACGACCCGGTCGTAGATCGACGCCAGGGTGGACGCCCGGGGCGATCGCCGGCGGGCTCGACCCTCGCCGCCGCCGGCCCCACCGGGCGAGGCGGCAGTGTGGTCGAGGCGGAGGTCGGAGCGGGTCAGGGCGAAGAGCTCGGTGACGTCGCCGGCGTCGAGGATGCTGAAACCGGGATCGAGGCCGAGGCGCCGCCCGTGCACGCGCAGCACCCGGTTGGCCACGGAGTGGAACGTGCCGCCCCACACCCGGTCCGCGGTCGACCGGTCCGACAGCCGGCCGGCCCGGGCCAGCAGGTCCTGGGCCGCCCGCCGGCTGAAGGTCACCAAGCACACACGCTCGGGGTCGACGCCCTCACGGAGGAGGCGGGCGACCCGGTGGGCCAGGGTGCCGGTCTTCCCGCTCCCCGCGCCGGCCAGGACCAGCAGCGGACCGCCGTCGTGGGCCACCGCCTCCCGTTGCCGCTCGTTCAGCTCGAACATGTGTTCGCAGCCTACCGCTCACGGAGGCATGGTCGGCGGTATTTCGGGGTATGGACGGCACCGGGACCGCTGCCCGCCTGGCTCGGCAGCGGACCAGGAGAGAGGAGACCACGATGGTCGATGTTGCGCCCCACCTGCAGGACCACGTCGTCGGGCTCGAGATGGAGATCGTCGAGCTGGCCCGCCAAGCCGACGAGGCCGCCCACGACGGCTGGCCCGAGCGCGAGGCGCAGCTGCGCCAGGAGCTGGAGGGCCTCTACAGCGAGCTCGCGTCGGTCGCCGAGCGGCTGACCAAGGAGGTCAGCGCGACAGCGCCGACGCCGTCGGTCGCCGCCCCACCCGCCGCGGACGCTCACTGAAGGGCACACTACCGGGCGACCGGGAACTCCTTTACGGCGCAAGTGTTGTAGGATCACGTAAGTAGTTGAATCCTCAACTGACAAAGGAGTTCGACATGGCCGCCACCTTCACCCGTGAGTACCAGGGCCTGCAGATCCCCGAGGACGGGACCTACGCCCTCGACCGGGGCCACACCACGATCGAGTTCGTCGGCCGGCACCTGATGATCACCAAGGTCCGCGGCCGGTTCACCGACTTCGACGGCACGATCGTCATCGGCCAGTCGCCCGAGCAGTCCTCCGTCGAGGTGACCATCGACACCGCCAGCGTGGACACCTCCGACGAGAAGCGTGACGGCCACCTGCGCAGCGCCGACTTCCTCGACGTCGAGAACTACCCGACGATGACGTTCCGCAGCACGAGGGTGGACGTCAACCGCGACGGCACGGCCAAGGTCACCGGTGACCTCACGGTCAGGGACGTGACCCGTCCCGTCACCCTGGACGTGGAGTTCGACGGCGCCCAGGCCGACCCGTGGGGCGGCCAGCGCCTCGGTCTTTCGGCCCACACCGAGATCGACCGTGAGGACTGGGGCCTGACCTGGAACGTCGCCCTCGAGACGGGCGGCGTGCTGGTGGGCAAGAAGATCCGCCTCGAGCTCAACGTCGAGGCCGTCAAGCAGTAGCGGTCAACGGGGGTACCGGTCGCCGGCCTGCCCCTCGGGCAGGCCGGCGATTGTTCGCTGGACCGGCCTCCCGGGCCGGTCTCGCCAGTGCGACCGGTACCCTTCCGCTCCCGGGTACAGCACCTCCCACAGGCAGAGGCCCCGGGCCGGCGCCACCCGGTTGGCTGCCGACCGGTCACGGGCCCGCAGGATGCCGGCCATCTCCCCCGCCCGCTGCTTTCCGAGCCCCATCGGCACCATGGTGCCGACGAGGGCGCGCACCATCTGCTGGCAGAACGAGCTGGCGTCGATGTCGAAGCGCAGCAGGCCGTCGCCGACGTCGACCCAGCGGGCGTCGTAGACCAGCCGCACCATGCTGGCGTCGGGGATCCGCCGCTGAACCCGGCAGAACGACGAGAAGTCGTGCTCGCCGATGACGGGGTCGCACGCCAGGCGGAGCACGGCCAGATCCAGCGGCTGGGGCACATGCCAGGTGGTGGTGGCCAGGAACGGGTCGTGCACCGGCCGGTTGAGCACGGTGTAGCGGTACCGCCGGGCCACGGCGTCGTGGCGGGCGTTGAAGTCCGGCGCCGCGGCTTCGGTCGATCGGATGGCGATGGCCGGCGCCAGCATGCTGTTCAGGTGGCGCTGGAGGCCGACCAGGTCGACGTCGCCCTCGGTGTCGAAGTGCACGACGTTGCCCCAGGCGTGGACGCCGGCGTCGGTCCGGCCGGCGACGATCAGTCTGACCGGATGGCGCAGCACCGTCTCCACCGCGCGCGACAGCTCCCCGCCGACGGTCCTGACGTCGCGGTTCTCCGAGAACCCGGAGAACCCGGTGCCGTCGTAGGCGATCGTCATCCGCACCCGGGCCACGGGTGACGAAGGGGACCTAGACGAGCTCGATGCGGGCCATCGGCGCGTTGTCGCCGTGGCGGGGGCCCAGCTTGAGGATCCGGGTGTAACCCCCCGGGCGTCCCTCGTAGCGGGGGGCGATCTCCTCGAAGAGCTTGTGGGCCATGTCCTTGTCGCCCATGTAGGACACCACCTGGCGGTGGTTGTGCACGCCGCCCTTGCGGGCCTTGGTGATGAGCTTCTCGGCGATCGGGCGCAGCGCCTTGGCCTTGGCCTCGGTGGTGACGATGCCCTCGGCCGCGAACAGCGACGCGGCCATGTTGGCGAACATGAGCCGCTGGTGGGACGCCGAGCCGCCGAACCGCTTGCCCTTGGCTGGGGTACCGGGCATGGTCCTACGCCCCGCTCTTCGTCCGCAGGGACAGCCCCCGCTCGTCGAGCTTCTGCAGGACCTCGTCGAGGGACTTCTGGCCGAAGTTGGTGATGGCCAGCAGATCCTCCTCGGTCTTGTTGACCAGCTCGCCGACGGTGTTGACCTGCGCCCGCTTCAGGCAGTTCCTCGGACGCTCGGAGAGATCGAGCTCTTCGATCGCCAGGTCGAGGTCGGGCGAGCCGCCGCCCAGCACGCCGACGTCGCCCAGCTCCAGGGCCCGGGGAGCGTCGCTCATATCGGCCACCAAGGCGACGAGCGAGCGCAGCGTGGCGCCCGCGGAGGCCAGCGCCTCACGGGGCGAGATGGACCCGTCGGTCTCGATGTCGAGGGTGAGCTTGTCGTAGTTCGTGGCCTGCTCGACCCGGGTGGGCTCGACGGTGAAGGCCACCCGGCGCACCGGCGAGAAGATCGAGTCGATGGGGATGACCCCGATGACCGACGACTTCTTGTTCTTGTCCGCCGACACGTAGCCCCGGCCCCGCTCGACGGTGATCTCCAGCGCCAGCCGGGATTTCCCGGACAGCGTGGCGATGTGCATCTCGGGGTTGAGGATCTCCACGTCGGCGTGGGGCTGGAGGTCACGAGCGGTGACGTCGCCCGGGCCCCGGGCGTCGAGGCGGAGGGTGACCGGCTCCTCGGACTCCACCCGCAGGACCAGGTCCTTCAGGTTGAGCATGATGTCGGTGACGTCCTCCTTCACCCCGGCGATGGTGGTGAACTCGTGGAGGACGTCGTCGAAGCGGATGGAGGTGACGGCGGCGCCCGGGATCGACGACAGCAGGGTGCGGCGCAGCGAGTTGCCGAGGGTGTGGCCGAAGCCCGGCTCCAAGGGCGAGATGGTGAAGAGCTGGCGGTCGCCTTCGGGCTCGCCGACCGCTTCGACTGAGGGGCGTTGGATGATGAGCATGAGCTGTTCGCTTTCCTACTTCGAGTAGAGCTCGACGATGAGCGACTCCCGGACCGGGACGTCGATGTGCTCGCGCAGCGGCAGGTCGCGCACCGTGGCCGACATGCCGCCGTCGGCGACCTCCAGCCACGGCGGCTTGACCCGGTCGAGCGTGTCGAGGTTGTGGCGCAGGACGATCATGTTACGGGACTTCTCCCGGATCTCGACGACGTCGCCCTTGCGGACCTGGTAGCTGGGGATGGTGACCCGCCGGCCGTTCACGTTGACGTGGCCGTGGCGGACGAACTGGCGGGCCTGGTTGCGACTGGAGCCCCACCCGGCGCGGAAGGCGACGTTGTCGAGCCGCTGCTCGAGCATGCGCAGCAGGTTCTCGCCGGTGATGCCGTCCTGGCGGTTGGCCTCCTCGTACATGTTGCGGAACTGCTTCTCGAGCACGCCGTAGATGCGGCGGGCCTTCTGCTTCTCACGCAGCTGGAACATGTACTCCGACTCCCGGATGCGGCCGCGGCCGTGCATGCCCGGGGGGTAGGGCCGGCGCTCGATCGGGCACTTCATCGAGTCGCACTTCGGGCCCTTGAGGAAGAGCTTCATCTTCTCCCGCCGGCACAGACGGCAGACGGGACCGGTGTAGCGAGCCATGTGTCAGACCCTCCGACGCTTGGGGGGGCGGCAGCCGTTGTGAGGGATGGGGGTGAGGTCCTTGATCCCGGAGACCTCGATGCCGGTCTGCTGGATCGACCGGATGGCCGTCTCGCGGCCCGATCCGGGGCCCTTGACCAGCACGTCGACCTTGCGCACGCCGTGCTCCATCGCTCGCCGGGCGCACGCCTCGGCGGCCAGCTGGGCGGCGAAGGGGGTCGACTTCCGGGAGCCCTTGAAGCCCACGTTGCCGGCCGACGCCCAGGCGAGCACGTTGCCCTCCAGGTCGCTGATGGAGATGATCGTGTTGTTGAAGGAGCTCTTGATGTGTGCCACCCCGTAGGTGACGTTCTTCCGCTCGCGCTTCTTCGGGCGCCGGCCTCCCGGCTTGGGCTTCGGCATTACTTCCTGACCTTCTTCTTTCCGGCGACGGTCTTCTTGGGACCCTTGCGAGTACGCGCGTTGGTGTGGGTCCGCTGACCGCGCACGGGAAGGCCCCGGCGGTGGCGGATGCCCTGGTAGCAGCCGATCTCGATCTTGCGCTTGATGTCCTGGGCGACGTCGCGGCGCAGGTCACCTTCGACCTTGAGGTTGGCGTCGATGTGGTTGCGGAGGTGGGCGACCTCCTCTTCGGTGAGGTCACGCACGCGCGTGTTGGGGTCGATGCCCGTCTCGGTGCAGACCTTGCTGGCCGTGGTCCGGCCGATGCCCAGGATGTAGGTGAGGGAGATCTCCAGCCGCTTCTCGCGGGGGATGTCGATGCCGGCGATTCGTGCCATCTCGCGCTCCTAGCCTTGCCGCTGCTTGTGACGGGGGTTGGAGCAGATCACCATGACCTTGCCCTCGCGACGGATCACCTTGCAGCGTTCACAGATCTTCTTGACGCTCGGCTTGACTTTCATGTGAACCGCACCTTCGTCGCTGCTCTCTACTTGTACCGGTAGGTGATCCGCCCACGACTGATGTCGTACGGCGTCAGCTCCACCTGCACCCGGTCACCAGGGAGGATCCGGATGTAGTGCATCCGCATCTTCCCCGAGATGTGCGCGAGTACCTTGTGGCCGTTCTCCAGCTCGACGCGGAACATGGCGTTGGGCAGCGGCTCGACGACCGTGCCTTCCATCACGATGGCGTCTTCCTTGGGCTTGGGCAGGTGATTTTCTCCTGACGACGCGTCTCGACCAGCAAACTGCCGGGGGACAGATGGACAGAGTAACGCAATTCGGCGCGGTAGGTTCCCGGGGGTCGGCGCCCGGCCCGCCCTTCAGCCGCGAGTCCGAGGGGCTACCCCAGGACGGTCAGCACCTCCGGCCCGTCGTCGGTCACGGCGACGGAGTGCTCGAAGTGGGCCGAGAGGCTGCCGTCGGCGGTGATGACGGTCCAGCCGTCGTCGTTGAGCTGGGTCTCCGCGCTGCCGAGGTTGACCATCGGCTCGACCGCCAGCACGTGGCCGACCTCGAGCTTGATCCCCTTCCCCGGCTCGCCGTAGTTGGGGACCTGGGGCTCCTCGTGCATGGCCCGGCCGATGCCGTGGCCGACGTACTCCTTCACCACGGAGAACCCGGCGCCCTCGGCCACGGTCTGCACGGCGTGGCCGATGTCGGACAGGCGGGCCCCGCTCCGCATGTGCTGTATCCCGGCCCAAAGGCTCTCCTCGGTGACCTGGATCAGCTTGCGCGCCTCTTCGGAGATCTCGCCGACGGGGATGGTGCGGGCGGCGTCGCCGTGCCAGCCGTCGATGATGGCCCCGCAGTCGATGGAGACGATGTCGCCCTCCTCGAGGCGGTGGCCGCCGGGGATCCCGTGCACGATCACGTTGTTGGGCGAGGTGCAGATGACCGCCGGGTAGCCGTGGTAGTTCAGGAAGTTCGACTTGGCCTTGCGGCGGGACAGCACCTCGCGGGCCACCTTGTCGAGGTCGGCGGTGGTGGCCCCGGGGCGGGCGGCCAGCGCGCAGGCCTCCAGCATCTCCGCCACCACTCGGCCGGCCTGGCGCATCTTGGCGATCTGCTCGGGCGACTTGAGCGTGATCGCCATTACCGGCGGGCGAGCCTGTTCTCGATCGCTCGGAGGAGCCGGCCGGTGACGGTGTCGGGGTCACCCTCTCCGTCGACGGCGGCCAGGCGGTCGGTGGCCAGGTACCAGGCCACGAGAGGGGCGGTCTGCTCGTCGTACTGGTGGAGGCGCCGGCCGATGACCGCTTCGGTGTCGTCCTCCCGCTGGACGACCTCGCCGCCGCACTGGTCGCAGGTCCAGTCGACCCGGGGCGGCGCGTCGACGCTGTAGTTGAGGCCGCACGTGCTGCACACCCGCCGGCTCCCCAGGCGCTTGAGGACGACGCCCGTGGGCACGTCGAGCTCCATGACCAGGTCCACGTTGTGGGGGGTGAGCATCTCGTCGAGGGCCTTTGCCTGGGCCACGTTGCGGGGGAAGCCCTCCATGACGAAGCCGCGGTCGGCGGCGTCGAGCTCGGCCAGGCGCTCCCGAACCATGTCGTTGACCACCTCGTCGGGCACCAGGTCGCCGGCCTCGACGTACTTCCGGGCCCGCCGGCCGATCTCGGAGTCGCCCTTCATGAACTGGCGGAACATGTCACCGGTGGAGATCCGGGGTACGCCGAAGGTTTCCGAGAGCCGGATGGCCTGCGTCCCCTTGCCGGCGCCCTGCTTGCCGAGGATGACCAGCCGAGTGGCGAGGACCACTACGCGAGGAAGCCCTCGTAGTTTCGCATCATCAGCTGGCTGTCGATCTGCTTCATCGTCTCCAGAGCCACACCCACGGCGATGAGAATGGTGGTCCCCCCGAACGGGAACTGCGTGACGCCGTAGAGCGACAGCAGGATGTTCGGGACCAGGGCGATGGCAGCGAGGAACAGTGAGCCCGGCAAGGTGATGCGGTTGAGGATCTGGGCGAGGTACCGCTCGGTGGGGGGCCCGGGACGGATGCCTGGGATGAACCCACCCTGCTTGCGGATGATGTCGGCCTGCTGCTGCGGGTTGAACGTGATGGCCGTGTAGAAGTACGTGAAGAACACGATCAAGAGGCCGTAGGTGAGGATGTAGACGATGTTGTCCTGCTGCACCAGGTACTTGTTGATGAAGTTCACCACCGCTTCCCACTGCACGATGTTGGAGAGCAGCACCGGGAAGTAGAGGACCGAGCTGGCGAAGATGATGGGGATGACGCCGGCCTGGTTGACCTTGAGCGGGATGTAGGTGCTCTGGCCGCCGTACATGCGCCGGCCCACCACCCGCTTGGCGAACTGGACGGGGATGCGGCGCTGGCCCTGCTCGACGAAGACGATGGCCACGATCATCCCGATGCCGAGCAGCATGAACAGGGTGAAGGCGAAGTAGCCCTTCTCGGCCTGCACGTTGCCGAACTGGGCGGGCATGCGGCTGACCACGTTGGCGAAGATGAGGATGGACATGCCGTTGCCGATCCCCCGCTGGGTGATCAGCTCACCCATCCACATCACGATGGCGGTGCCCGCGGTGATGGTCAGCACGATGAGGGCGACGTGGGGCACGTCGAAGGTCGTCACCAGCTTGAGGTTGGTGTCGGTGCCCTCGCCGAGCAGGCCGTTGTTGAACTGGTAGGTGATGCCGGTGGCCTGGAGCACGGCCAGGCCGACGGTCATGTACCGGGTCCACTGGGTGATCTTCTTCTGGCCGATGGCACCCTGCTTCTGCCACTGCTCGATCCGGGGGATCACCACCGCCAGCAGCTGCATGATGATCGAGCTGGTGATGTAGGGCATGATCCCGAGGGCGAAGACGGCCATCTGGGTCAGGGCGCCGCCCGAGAACAGGTTCAGGAAGCCGAGGACGCCGCCCTCGTCGGCCTGGCGCTGCAGGTCCTGGACGGCGGCGAAGTCGATGCCCGGGACGGTGATGTTGGACCCCAGGCGGTACAGGAGGATGATGAACAGCGTGAACAGGATCTTGTTGCGAAGATCCACGACCTTGAAGATGTTCTTCAGGCTGGAAAGCATGGCGTCCTAAGGCTCGTCAGACGGCTCGGCGTTGTCAGCGTAGTTGTCAGCGGTTGGAGAGGTGGTTGCCCTGCACCGGCGGCCGACCGTGGCCGAACGGCAGGGGCAACACCTCGACGGTACCGCCGGCGGCCGTGATCGCGTCCTCGGCCGACTTGGAGAAGCCGTGGGCCGAGACCCGTAGCGTGCGCGTCAGCTCCCCGCGACCGAGAACCTTGACGAGCCCGTGCTTGTGGACGAGGCCCTTGGCCCGGAGGGTGTCGGGGCTGACCACGTCACCGTCGAACTGCTCGAGGGTGTCGAGGTTGACGACCGCGTACTCGACCCGGAACGGGTTGCGGAAGCCCTTGAGCTTGGGTATCCGCCGGCTGAGGGGCATCTGCCCACCCTCGAAACCCGGCTTGACCGAGCCCCGGGCGCGCTGGCCCTTGCTGCCCCGGCCTGCCGTCTTGCCACCCTTGCCGCCGATGCCGCGGCCGACCCGCCGGCGCTCGCGCGTCGACCCCGGTGCGGGCTTGAGATCGTGGACCTTCATTCGGACTCCGATTCGACGGTGACGAGATGCGACACCTTGTGCAGCATCCCTCGGACGTCAGGGCTGTCAGGCAAGCTGGTCTTGCGGCCGATGCCGGTGAGACCGAGGGCCTTCATCGTCTTTCTGTGGACCGGCTTGGTGCCGATGGTGGACTTCACCTGCGTCACCTTGATCTTCGCCACCTCTCAGGCCACCTCCACCGGCACGTGCGGGCCCCGCTGGCTCTCCTCGTAGGCCCTCAGCAGGCCCGGAGGCGTGACCTCCTCGGGCGACTTGCCACGCTTGCGGGCGACCTGGTCGGGCCGCATCAGCCCCTTGAGACCGGCCACGGTGGCGTGGGCCACGTTGATGGCGTTGGAGGACCCGAGCGACTTGGCCAGGATGTCGTGCACGCCGGCCGACTCCAGGATGGCCCGCGCCGCACCACCGGCGATGACGCCGGTACCGGGGGCCGCGGGCTTCAGGAGCACCCGGCCCGCTCCCCGCTCGCCGAGGATGGGATGGGTGATGGTGCTGCCGGCGAGGGGGACGTCGAAGAGCTCCTTCTTGGCCTCTTCGATGCCCTTCTGGATGGCGGCCGGGACCTCCTTGGCCTTGCCGTAGCCGAGGCCGACCTTGCCGGCGCCGTCGCCGACGACGACCAGGGCGGTGAACGAGAAACGGCGGCCACCCTTCACCACCTTGGCCACCCGGTTGATCGTGATGACCCGCTCGACGTAGGGACTATCTGCCATGTGGCTCCAATCTCAGTCCGCCGGCCGACCAAAGCGCCTTCAGCTCGACGAAGAAGCTCTGGTTGCGAAGGCGGAACACTAGAACTCCAATCCGGCTTCACGGGCGGCGTCTGCGACTGCCGCCACTCGGCCGTGGTAGAGGTTGCCGCCCCGGTCGAAGACGACCTTGGTGACACCGGCGGCCTTGGCCCGCTCGGCCACCAGACGGCCGACGTTGCCGGCGGCGGTCTTGTTCCCCGTGGGACCCGTCCGCAGGTCGGCCTCGACCGTGCTGGCCGAGGCCAGCGTGCGGCCGGCGACGTCGTCGATGACCTGAGCGGTGACGTGCTTGTTCGACCGGAACACAGCCAGACGGGGCCGCTCGGCCGTGCCCCGGACCACCTTGCGGACCCGGTGGTGGCGTCGCTGGCGTGCGACCTGCTTCTTCTTCGTAGAGAAACTCACTTCGCCGCCTTCCCTGCCTTGCGACGCACGACTTCGCCGGCGTAGCGGACGCCCTTGCCCTTGTAGGGCTCGGGCTTGCGGATGCTGCGGATGTTGGCCGCGACTTGGCCGACCGCTTCCTTGTCGATGCCTCGCACCGTGATACGGGTGGGCGCCGGCGTCTCGAAGATGATGCCCTCGGGGGCGTCCACGGCGACCGGGTGGCTGAACCCGAGAGCCAGATCGAGCCGCGACGGCGTGGTGGCCGCGGCCCGGTAGCCGACGCCGACGATCTCGAGGTCGCGGGTGAAGCCGTCGGTGACGCCCACGACCATGTTGCTCACCAGCGACCGCGTCAGCCCGTGGAGGGCCCGGTGCTGGCGCTGGTCGGTGGGGCGCTCGACGAGCAACTGGCCATCCTCCTGGCGGATGGTGATGTCACGGGGGAGGTCGCGCTCGAGCGTGCCCTTGGGACCGGTGACCTTGACGTGGCCGTCGGTGAGCTCGATCGTGACGCCGGACGGGACCGGGATGGGGCTCCTACCGATTCGAGACATGGTTCCTCACCACACGTAGCAGAGGACTTCGCCGCCCACCCGGCGCTGGCGCGCCTCGCGGTCGGTGAGCAGCCCCTGGCTGGTCGAGAGCACGGCGACGCCGAGGCCGCCGAGCACGCGCGGCAGGCTGTCGGCCTGGATGTAGACCCGCCGGCCGGGCTTGGAAACCCGGCGGAGGCCGGAGATGGTCGGCGAGCGGTCGTGGGTGTACTTCATGGTGATCTCGAGGATGCGCCCGGGACGGGTGCCGTCCTCACTGACCTTGAAGTCGCCGATGTACCCCTCTCGCCGCAGGATGGCGGCCAGGGCCTCCTTGAGCTTGGACGACGGCATGCGCACGCTGTCCTGGCTGGCCGTGGCTCCGTTGCGGAGGCGCGTCAGCATGTCGGCGATCGGGTCGGTCATCGTCATCGGGGGCCTCCTTTCACCAGCTCGCCTTCGTCACACCGGGGACTTCTCCGGCGTGCACCATCTCCCGAAGGCAGATGCGGCACAGGTTGAACTTGCGGTACACGGCCCGCGGCCGCCCGCACCGGGCGCAGCGGGTGTAGGACCGGACCTTGAACTTCGGCTTGCGCTGCTGCTTCTTGATGAGCGCTGTCTTGGCCACGAAAACTCCTCAGGACCCTCTACTGCGGGGCGTCAGCACGGCGGAACGGGAAACCGAAGGCGTCGAGCAGGGCTCGACCCTCGGCGTTGGTGCGGGCGGTGGTCACGATGGTGATGTCCATCCCACGGACCACGTCGATCTTGTCGTAGTCGACCTCCGGGAAGATCAGCTGCTCGTCGACCCCGAAGGTGTAGTTGCCCCGGCCGTCGAAGCCGTTGGGCGGCAGCCCCCGGAAGTCACGGATCCTCGGAATGGCCAGCGAGATCAGCCGGTCGAGGAACTCCCACATTCGATCGCCCCGAAGGGTCACCTTGGCCCCGATGGGCACGCCCTCCCGCAGCTTGAAGGCGGCGATCGAGCGCCGGGCCCGGGTCACGAGCGGCTTCTGGCCGGTGATCAGCGTGAGATCGGCGACCGCCCCCTCGAGCAGCGAGGCCTGCTGAGTGGCCCGGCCGACGCCCATGTTGACCACGATCTTCTCGAGGCGGGGGACCTCCATGATGTTGCCGAGGCCGAGGGACTCCTTGAGCTGGTTGCGGAGCTCGGAGTCGTACTGGACCTTCAGCCGGGGGCGCTCTTTCGTCTGGGTTTCGGCCATCACAGGTCACCTCCGCATTTGCGGCAGATCCGGATCTTCTTGCCCTGGTCGTCGAACCGGTACCCGATGCGGGTGGCGCCGTCGGTCGGGCAGATGATGGCGACGTTGGACGCCGGCATCGGCATGTCCTTGTCGATGATGCCGGCCTGCATGGTGGCCCGCAGCGCCCGCTGGTGCTTCTTGGCCACGTTGACACCTTCGACGATGACCTTGTCCTCCTTGGGGAAGACGCGCATGACCTCGCCCTCGTCGCCCCGGTCCTTGCCGGTGAGGACCCTCACGCGGTCGCCTTTCCGCAGCTTCATCTACAAGACCTCCGGGGCCAGCGAGATGATCCTCATGAACTTCTTGTCCCGCAGCTCGCGCCCGACCGGGCCGAAGATGCGGGTGCCGCGCGGCTGCTGGGCGTCGTTGATGAGCACGGCGGCGTTCTCGTCGAAGCGGATGTAGCTGCCGTCGGGCCGGCGGTTCTCCTTCTTGGTGCGTACCACGACGCACTTGACCACTTCGCCCTTCTTGACCGCGGCACCGGGGATCGCGTCCTTCACCGTGCCGACGATGACGTCGCCGATGGAGGCGTAGCGGCGCTTGGAGCCGCCCAGCACCTTGATGCAGAGCACCTCCTTGGCGCCCGAGTTGTCGGCCACCCGCAGGCGGGTCTCCTGCTGGATCATTGTGCGCTCCTGACGTTCGCAAAGCTCACTTGGCACGCTCCAGTACCTCGACGATGCGCCAGTGCTTCAGCTTGGACAGCGGACGGGTCTCGCTGATGCGGACGCGGTCGCCCACCCGGGCCTCATTGGCCTCGTCGTGGGCATGGATGCGCTTGGTGCGCTGCACGGTCTTGGTGTAGCGGCGGTGACGGACCCGCTCGATGACGGCGACGACCGCGGTCTTGTCCATGGCGGAGGACACGACGACCCCCTCCCGCACTTTGCGCGGGTTGGGCCGCGCCGAGTCCCCGCTCACGGGGCCGCTCGGGCCCTGCGGCGCGGTTTCCGGCGTTTGGTCAGCCATCGGCGTCTCCCTGGTTCTTGCGGCTGGCGGCCACCCGGGCGCGGCGGGCCTCGTTGGCCGCCTGCCACTCGGCGTCGGCCGCGGCCTCGGCCGCCTCGGCCGCGGCGATCTCGTTCTCCCGAAGGAGGGTCTCGATCCGGGCGATGTCCTTGCGGAGCTGGCCCAACCGGGCGTAGTTGTCCAGCTGGCCGGTGACGTGCTGGAAGCGCAGGTTGAACAGCTCCTGGCGGGCGTCGGCCAGCCGGGTGACCAGCTCGTCGTCGCTCATCTCGCGCAGCTCGGTGATCCGTGACGTCGCCATCAGGTCTCCTCCGCTCGCACGATGATCTTGGCCTTGATGGGCAACTTCTGGATGGCCCGGTTCATGGCCTCGCGAGCCAGTGTCTCGTTGACGCCGGCCAGCTCGAACATGACCCGGCCGGGCTTGACCACGGCGACCCAGTGTTCGGGGTTGCCCTTGCCGGAGCCCATCCGTGTCTCGGCCGGCTTCTCGGTGACCGGCTTGTCCGGGAAGACGTTGATCCACACCTTCCCACCACGCTTGATGTGGCGGGTCATGGCGATACGTGCGGCCTCGATCTGGCGAGCGGTGATCCATCCCGGCTCCTGAGCCTGGATGCCGAAGTCCCCGAAGGTGATCTCCGTCCCACCCGAGGCCTTCCCGGTCATCCGCCCGCGGTGCTGCTTGCGGTGCTTGACCCTGCGCGGCATCAACATGTCATTCGTCCCCTGAACGGAAGTGGGGGGTCTCGTGGTGCTCGCGCGTGCGGCGCTCGATCTCCTCCTCCTCGGCGAGCAGGCGCTCGCGCTCGGGGTCGGCCTCGGGGATGAGCGGGGCCGCGGTGAGGTCGGCGTCGTCGTTGAGGAGGGCGGCGTCGTCCGGGGCGAGGACCTCGTTGCCGGTGGGGGCGGCGCCGGTGGCGCTCCCCGGCTCTTCCTGGCCCGGCAGCCGGCGACCGCCGCCCGCGGAGATGATGCGGCGAGGCCGCGCCGCGCCACCGGAGGTCTCGCCGACGGCCATGGCCGCCTCGCGTGTGATCTTGTCCTCGGTGGAGGTCTTGTAGGGCAGGATGTCGCCCTTGTAGATCCACGTCTTCACACCGATGCGGCCGAAGGTCGTGCGCGCCTCGCGGAAGCCGTAGTCGATGTCGGAGCGGAGGGTGTGCAGGGGAACGCGGCCTTCGCGATACCACTCGCTGCGGGCCATTTCCGAGCCACCGAGGCGGCCCGAGCACTGGACCCGGATGCCGAGGGCGCCGGCCTTCTGGGCAGTCTGGACGGCACGCTTCATCGCCCGGCGGAAGCTCACCCGCCCGGCGAGCTGGTCGGCCACGCCCTGGGCGATGAGGGCGGCGTCGAGCTCGGGCTGCTTGATCTCCTGGATGTTGAGCTGGATCTTCGGGTTGTTGCTCATCTTGGCCAGGTCGGCCCGGAGCCGGTCGGCTTCCGCGCCACGCCGGCCGATGACGATGCCCGGCCGGGCGGTGTGGACGTCGACCCGCAGCCGATCACGGGTGCGCTCGACCTCGATGCGGCTGATGGCGGCGTGGGGAAGCTGCTTCATCAGGTAGTCGCGGATCTGCCAGTCCTCGATGAGGTAGGCCTTGTAGTCCTCGTCGCTGAACCACCGGGACTTCCAGTCGGTGGTCACGCCGAGGCGGAACCCGTAGGGGTTGACCTTCTGGCCCATTACGTCGACTCCTCTTCGGATCCCGTGGTCTGCTGCTCCTCTGTGGTCGGCGCGTCCTCGGACTCGGCCAGCTCTTCCATCTCGCTCTCGGTGATGTCGGGTTCGGGCGGCGCAGTCGCGGCCACGGGCGCGGGCGTCCGCTCCTCGACCGGCCGGCGGGTGGGCCGGCCCCGCTGCTCGGTGGCCGTCTCGCCGCCGGTGCGCCGGCGTCGGCGGTCACCGACCACGCCCTGAGCCCGGCGGGCGCGTCGCTCCTGAAGCTCGCGGTCGGGGAGGCGGGAGACCAGCACGGTGATGTGGCAGGTGCGCTTGCGGATGCGCGTCGCCCGGCCACGGGCCCGTGGGCGCCACCGCTTGAGCGTCGGGCCCTCGTCGGCGTAGCACGCGGACACGAACAGCTCGTCGGCCACCATGGCATGGTCGTGCTCCGCGTTGGCCACGGCGGAGGCCAGTAGCTTGCCGACGACGATCGCCGCGTCGCGCTCGCAGAACTTGAGGATCTCCTGCGCCCGCTCGGTGTCGTAGCCCCGGATGAGGTCGAGCACCTGGCGGACCTTGTAGGGAGAGATCCGCACGTAGCGGGCGACGGCGCGCGTCGAGGTGACCGGCGTCTTCACGGCCTGCGACCGGGACTCCGGCCGCCGGCGCATGACGGGTGCTTCGTTGAGCTTGGGACCGGTCATCGGTCCACACTCCCTTCGTGAGCCTGGACCAATGAGTGCCGTCTGGGCCGGCCTCCCGGGCCCGCCATGCCTACCGCCTCCCCGCCCGCTCCTGGCCGGCGTGGAACCGGAAGGTGCGGGAGAGGGCGAACTCGCCCAGCTTGTGGCCAACCATGGCCTCGGTGATGTACACGGGCACGTGCTTGCGCCCGTCGTGAACGGCGATGGTGTGGCCCACCATGTCGGGGATGACCGTCGACCGGCGGGACCACGTCTTGATGACCCGCTTCTCGCCCCGGGCGTTGAGGGCGTCGACCTTCCTCAGGAGGTGGTCGTCGATGAACGGGCCCTTCTTCAGGCTTCGTGCCACGGTTTCCCCTACCTCCGCGAGCCGCGCGTCCGGCGGCGGCGAATGATGAGCTTCTGAGACGGTTTGTTGGTGTCCCGGGTGCGGCCCTCGGGCTGGCCCCACGGCGAGACCGGGTGGCGGCCACCCGAGGTCTTGCCCTCGCCACCGCCATGGGGGTGATCGACGGGGTTCATGGCCACGCCGCGGGTCTGGGGGCGCACGCCCTTCCAGCGGTTGCGGCCGGCCTTGCCGACCGACATCAGCTCGGCCTCGGCGTTGCCGACCTCGCCGATGGTGGCCCGGCAGTCGATGGGTACGCGGCGCATCTCGGTGCTCGGGAGGCGCAGGGCGGCGAAGTGGCCCTCCTTGGCGACCAGCTGGATGCTCGAGCCGGCGCCCCGGCCCATCTTGCCGCCCGCTCCGGGCTTGATCTCGACGTTGTGCACCGTGGTGCCGACGGGGATGTAGCGCAGCGGGAGGGCGTTGCCGGGGCGGATCTCCGCCTTCGGGCCGCTCTGGAGAAGGTCGCCGACCCGCACCCGGGCGGGGGCGAGGATGTAGCGCTTCTCACCGTCGAGGTAGTGCAACAGGGCGATGCGGGCGTTGCGGTTGGGGTCGTGCTCGATGGACGCCACCTTGGCCGGCACGCCGTCCTTGTCCCGCTTGAAGTCCAGGATCCGGTACTGGCGCTTGTGCCCGCCGCCGCGGTGGCGCGCCGTCTTGCGGCCGTAGCTGTTACGCCCGCCCGACTTCGGCAGCGGGGCGAGCAGGGTCTTCTCCGGCGTGTCGGTGGTGATGTCGGAGAAATCCGAGACGGTCTGGAACCGCCGGCCGGCACTGGTGGGCTTGCGCTTGCGAAGGGGCATGGAAGCGGTTCCCTCTAGCTCTCGAACAGGTCGATGCGACCGCCGGCCGCGAGCGTGACGACGGCCCGCTTGGTGTCGGGGCGCTGGCCGAAGGTCGCGGCCTTGCGGTTGCGCTTGCGCTTGCCCTTGCGGTTGAGCGTGTTCACCTTGGCGACTTGGACGTTGAAGATGGTCTCGACGGCCTGGGAGATCTCGATCTTGGTGGCCCGGGGGTCGACCACGAAGGTGTAGACGCCGTTGTCGAGGAGTCCGTAGGATTTCTCGCTCACGACCGGGCGGATGATGATGCTGCGCGGGTCGATCATTCGGCTGCCTCATCCGCGTCAGGTGGCCGCGGGGCGTCCTGCGGGGCGGCGTCCGCGGTGGGCGCCACCGCGCCGGCGGGCAGGTTGTCGCGTGTGAAGACCACCCAGTCGCAGCAGAGCACGTCGTAGGCGTTGAGCTCCGACGGCAGGATGAGATGGACCTTGGGCAGGTTGCGGAACGCCCTCGCCGCGTCCTCCTGCTCCCGGTCGAGGACCACGAGCACCTTGCCGGTGAGTCCCAGGGCGTCGATGGCCGCCTTGGCCTCGCGGGCCTTGGGGGCCGGGAAGTCCCAGCCGTCGACGACCACGACCTTGCCCTCGGCGGCCCGGTCGGACAGCGCGGAGCGAAGGGCGGCGGCGACCATCTTCTTGGGGGTGCGCTGGGCGTAGCTGCGCGGCTTCGGCCCCATGGCCACACCGCCTCCGCGCCAGTGGGGTGCTCGGATGGAACCTTGGCGGGCCCGGCCGGAGCCCTTCTGGCGCCATGGCTTGCGCCCGCCGCCGCGGACCTCGGCGCGCGTCAGCGTGCTGTGGTCGCCGGAGCGGATGCCGGCGAGCTGTGCGTTGACCACCTGGTGCATCAGGGCGACGTTGGGCGTGACCCCGAAGATGTCGTCGGCCAGGTCGGTGGTGCCGACCGTGGCCCCGGAGGCGTCGCGGATGTCGACGGAGGCCATGGTCAGCCCTTCCCGTTGGAGACGGTGCGCACGGCGTCGCGGATGAGGACGAGCCCGCCCTTGGGGCCGGGGATGGCGCCCTTGAGGAGGAGGATCTGGCGGTCGGCGTCGGCCTGGACCACTTCGAGGTTCAGGGTGGTCACCTGCTGATGGCCCATGCGGCCGGCCATCCGGGTGCCCTTGAACACCCGGGCCGGTGTGGCGCAGGCGCCGATGGCGCCCGGCGCCCGGTGCTTCTTGTGGGTGCCGTGGCCGGCGCCGAGACCTTTGAAGTTGTGGCGCTTCATCACGCCGGCGAAGCCCTTGCCCTTGCTGACGCCCGTCACGTCCACCTTTTCACCGGCGCTCAGGATGGTGGCGTTGATCTCGTCGCCCACGGAGAACTGGGCGGCGTCGTCGACGCGGAGCTCGACCAGGCGCTTGCCCGGGTCCACGCCGGCCTTGGCGAAGTGGCCCTGCTCGGGCTTGTTCAGCCGCGAGGGGCGCTGGGCGCCGAAGGTCACCTGCACGGCGCTGTAGCCGTCGGTCTCGGGCGTCTTCACCTGCACCACGCGACACGGCGCGACGCGTACGAGGGTGACCGGAATGGCACGGTTCTGGTCGTCCCAGATCTGTGTCATGCCGACCTTCTCGCCGACGATCGCCTTCTTTGCCATGGCTTCGCTTCTGCCTTCACGCGGAAACTCCGCACGGGTGGGTTCCCGGCGGAGCGATTGGATTGTTTTGCCTCGGTGTACCGGACCGGCCGGCGACCAAGGACGTCGACTGGAGAGGGCCGAATCAGGCCCTGCTCATGAACCTGAGGAGTATAGCGCCTAACTGGAGGTGCCCCGCCGGCCCTCGTGCGACCTCAGACTTGCTGGATCTTGATCTCGATGTCGACGCCGGCGGGCAGGTCGAGGCGCTGGAGGGAGTCCACCGTCTTCGGGCTGGGCTCCAGGATGTCGAGCAGCCGCTTGTGGATCCGCATCTCGAAGTGCTCGCGGGAGTCCTTGTCCTTGTGGGGTGACCGGATCACCGTGTAGCGGTGCTTCTCGGTCGGCAGCGGCACCGGTCCCCGCACCGTGGCCTGGGTGCGCAGCACCGTCTCCACGATCTTCTTCGTCGACTGGTCGACGACCTCGTGGTCGTACGCCTTGAGCCGAATCCGAATCTTCTGAGCCACGAGCAGTCACCTTATCCAAAAGAGCGAACCGGCTATCGCCGGTTGTGAGTTTGCAGTCCACCGAAGCTCCGCTTCGGTGGGAAGGGGGACAGCCGCCCCGCCGGCGGCGGGGCGTCGAAGCAGCTGTGGGGGGTAGAGCCCCCCCCCCACTGCGAGGCCATGAGGCCGAGCAGTCCACCGAAGCTCCGCTTCGGTGGGAAGGGGGACAGCCGCCCCGCCGGCGGCGGGGCGTCGAAGCAGTTGGGGGGCTGTCGGGGGGC
>Ga0247719_1000202_pt1 | contig 41964 bp, 28 predicted proteins | sample 41E_DmetaG_FD_189046 | JGI IMG/M metagenome (GOLD analysis project Ga0247719, IMG submission 189046) | Soil microbial communities from hillslope of Landscape Evolution Observatory, University of Arizona, Oracle, AZ, United States - 4-1-E_D | ecosystem: Engineered > Artificial ecosystem >...
GCCGCCGCCGAACCCGCCGCCGAATCCGCCGCCGAACGGACCGACACCGCTCGACCAGCCGAACGGGCCGCCCCAGTAGCGTCGCCGTCGCCGCCGTCGGCCTCCGCCCCCGCCAAGCAGCAGCAGGAGGATGAACATGAGGATGAACGGCCAGCAGGGGGCCTCCTCGTCGGCGCCGCGGCGGACCGGCGCCTGCGCGCGCGGCACGTCGCGCAGTTCCACACCGCGTCCCTGCGCGATGCGATGCACGAGCGCCGTCGTTCCGGCGACGAGTCCGGGTCCGTAGCGGCCCTCTCGAAAATGAGGACGGATGTGTTCGCGGATCACCGAGCCGGCGAAGCCGTCGGTCACGAACTGCTCGAGGTCGTAGCCGACCTCGATCGCCACCTGGCGCTCGGCCATCGCGACGAGGATGAGCAACCCGTTGTCCTTCCCCTTCTCGCCGACGCCGCGTCCGCGGTTCTCGAACATCTTCACGGCCGCTTCGCGGATGTCCATGAAGCCCTCGACGTCGGGCACGGTGGCGATCACGACCACGTCACCGCTGGCCGCCATGAGCGCGTTGATCCGGCGTTCGAGCTCGGCGCGGCTGCCGGCGTCGATGACGTTCGCGAAATCGTTGACCGCTTCGGTCAGTTGCGGCGTCGGCGGCTGCGCCGCCGTCGTCGCGGCGGCGAACACGAGCGCGAGCGCGAGCGAGGCGAGCCGTGTCACGGGCGCTTCCACGCGTCGACGAACTCCCAGATCCGTTCGACGGCCGTGATGTAGCGGGCGAGCAGCGCCGTCGGATCCGCGATCGTTGAGGGGCCTGCCCCCCTCGCGGCGAGCACCTCGCGCGTGAGATCGGCAGCCACCCCCAGGTGCGCTTCCGCGCGTTCGTCCAGGTCGCCGGCCCCGTCGTCGGCGGCGACGAGCGCGAGCAGGTTCAGCAGCAGCCGGCGAAATCCCTCGGCCGAGGCGCCGATCAGTGCCGACACGGCGCGCGGATCTCCGCGTGACTCGAGAAAGCCCTCGCGCAGGTGGATCAGGTGGCTCTTGGCCTGGAGCTCGCACGCGCGGCGGCGGTCGGCGTCGGCGACCTGCACGCCGGCGAACGGATCGTCGCCGTAGACCGGGACGTGGGTCGCGATGATCTCGCCGTACTCGAGCGGAAAGACGTCGAGCGTCCGGACGAACTCGTCGCGCTCGAGCAGCAGCGGTACCGCCAGGCCGCGGGCATCCCACGCGCGGGCGAGCGGCACGCATGCCGCGAGATCGTCGAAGGCGAGCCGGTCGACGAGGACGACGGTGCGGATCTCGGCATCGGGGTCCGCCGTCAGCGCGTAGGCACTGATCGACACCAGGCGATTGCCGAAGACACGGCGCAGGTCGGAGGTCAGCACGTCGAGCGCCGCGCGTGCGGCCGGGGAGAGCGTCACGGAAGCCATCGCATCTATTATTGACGCAGTGCGACTGCGGACTCTGAACGTCGGCTGCTTTGGCGGCGGCACCGGCCTGCCGAGCCTGTTGGGCGGCCTGAAGAACAACCCCTGGCTCCACGTGAACGCCGTGGTGACGATGTTCGACACCGGCGGGAGCTCGGGGCAGTTGCGCGACGAGCTCGGCGTGCTGCCGCCAGGCGACGTGCTCAAATGCGCGCTCGCGCTGGCGCGCAACGAGCGCGAGGCGCGGCGCGTGCTGCTGTCGCGCATGCCGATGCTCGAGCACTCGCGGCTGCGCGGCCATACGAGCGGCAATCTGCTGCTGTCGATGATGGAGCGCTACAGCGGCGATTTTCTCGCGGCGGTGGACGGATTGCGCGCGCTGCTCGGCTGCACCGGGCGCGTGTGGCCGGTGAGCGTCGAGCAGGCCACGCTGTGCGCCGAGTACGCTGACGGAACGACCTCGCGCGGGGAAGTGGAGGTCGACGCCGGGCACAACACCGGCCACGCCATCACGCGCCTCTGGCTCGAGCCCGACGTGCGGCTCCATGCCGCCGCCGTGGAGGCCATTCCCGCGTTCGATACGGTCATCATCGGCCCGGGGAGCTTCTACACGAGCCTCATGCCGATCCTGCTGGTGCGCGGCACGGCGGACGCCGTGCGCCAGGTGCGCGGGCCGGTGATCCTCGTGTCGAACCTGCTCACCGAAGGGCGCGGCATGGCGAGCTTCACCGTCGCCGACGCGGTGCGGCACATCGGCGACGTTCTCGGCCGGCCGGTGGACGTGGCGATCGCGAACACCGCGCGGCCCACCGACGACACGCTTGCCCGGTATCGCGCCGAACACAAGGTGCCGCTCGAGATCGGCGACATCCCATCGTCGTGCGAGCTCGTGACCGCCGATTTCTGGCTCGGCGACATCGCGCGACACGACCGGCGGAGGCTGGCGACGTCGGTGTGGGCGGTGCTGGCGCGGCGATTGTTGTGAAGGAGACAGGAGACAGGAGACAGGAGAAACGAATTAGGAGCCTTTGCGCCGCGGGGCGGTGCTTCCGAACCAGCCTTCCTTGAGCCATCCTGGGTTACGCCTTTCCCGTAGCGGCCCTCATCACCCTTCATTCGCTGTTCGGTTCTTCGGTGGGACTCGTTTAGGTGGATGTAGCGCACTTTTCCACTGGTCCCCCAGGAGTTCCGGACAATGTCCACTCGTATAACCTTCGCCAGGGCGACGCGCCCGGTGGTGCCGCTTGCACTGGCGCTGCTCGCCTTCGCCGGTCCGGTGTCTGCGCAGGCCGTCGATCAGTCGTTTGATCCGTCCCCGCTGCTCGGGCCGTCCGTCAGTGGCTTCGGGTTCGCGATCAGCGGCAGCCAGCAACTCGCCCAGACGTTTACGGTGGGTGTCACCGGCCGTCTCTCCGCTGTCTCGATTCTTGCCGACGGATTCGGTGCCGCCACCCGGCCGGTTCTCGTCCAGGTGAGGACCGTGCAGGCCGGGCTACCCGCGGAAGGTCCGGGCGCCGTTCTCGCCGAAGGCTGGATTCCCGCTGCCGTCATGCTCGGCGCCTCCGGGCTGCGACGCGTCGCGTTCCCGGATGACGGCCCGCAGGTCTTTGCGGGACAGATCCTGTCGATCGTGGTCAGCAGCGAAGAACAGATCGGGAGTTACGGCTGGCAGGCCGGCGTCACATCGTCGGCCACGAGCACGCTCTTATATACGCGAGGCGCGGCCGCGTTTCGCTCGAGCACGGGCCCGTGGCGGCATCACACGAACGAAACCGATTACGGGTTCACGACCGAAGTTCTCGCGGAGCCGCTGCCGCCCGGTCATGTGTTCGTGAATCCCGGCGACTACAAGGGCGAGTGGTGGGTTGGTCCCGTCATGTATCGCGGCCCCAACGTGGTGCCGCTGCCCGTGGGCACGACCCGCGTCATTCTCGCCGGATCCGACTTCTTCGACGTGACGGTCGCCGCGGACGGGATCGTGACGACCTCGAGGCCCGAGGCGGTTCAGGGAGGGCAGGGAACGCTGACCTTCCAGACCGTGGACATCGAGGTCGATCCAGAGGCTTTCACCGGTGATTGGAGCGTCGATCGGGTCACGGCTCACGACATGAGGGGCCGCGCGACGGCCACAGTCGTTCGTGGCCTCTGGTATCGCATGACGGCCGGTACCGGCATGTCCACCTTCATGGTGCATGTCGCCGCGGATGGCTGGGTGTCGGTGCAGAACGGGGTCTCCGCGATCGGGGGACTTCGAACGCTCACCTTCCGGAGCCTCGACGTGACAATTCAACCTGGAGTCTTCACCGGCCCCTGGGTGCTTTCGCGGATCACAGGCCCGCTGACGGGATCGGCCACCGTGCGGCTCGTGTACGGCACCCGGTACGAGCTCAAGACCCTCGACGGCTTCTTCGTCGTTGTCGTCGGCCCCGATGGGCAGGTCTCCGCGGAGAACGGCCTCTCCGCTTCGGGGGGGCACGCGACACTGAGGTTCAACACCGAAACCGTGAACGTGGACCCCGCGGAATACACCGGCGGGTGGTTCGTCAGCCACTTGACCGACTACATTCATGGGCCCGCGTCGGTTGTCATCGTGCCCGGGGTGAGATTCGGGATCGTGGCAGGGAACGTGTTCTACCTGCAGGCCGGCGAGGCCGGCATCGTGACGGTCGAGAACGGCGTCTCGGCGCAGGGCGGCCCGAACACCGTGATCTTCAACACGCGTCCGGTCATGGTCGATCCCGGCGGCGCGCCGGGCGGTTGGTCCATTCACGCCGCCACGGGGCTGATGCAGGGCACGGCCATCGTCCACCTAGTGACCGAGGTGACGTATCTCTTCCAGGCGCAGGGAACAGCCGTCACGTTCCGCGTGGGCGCTGACTGTGAACTGACCCCGCCATCGGTGGATGTGGCGGGCCAAGTGTTCGCCTTCACCTGCGATCCGGACGTCGTGCCGCCGGTCATCTCTGGTCCGGGGGACATCGTTGCCGACGCGGATCGTCCGGAAGGGGCCATCGTCACCTACGAGGTCACGGCGAGAGACGAGCGGGCCGGGGGCGTCCCGGTGACGTGTACGCCATCGTCGGGCTCACTCTTTCCGCCAGGCCAGACGCTCGTGACCTGCACCGCCTCTGACATGGCCGGAAATGTCGCCCAGCAGCAGTTCGTCGTCACGGTGAATCCGTTGGTCGTGAACGCGGCGCCGATCGCCGTTGCCTGCTGTGACATCGATGTGGATCGCTGGCGGCGCGTGGTGAACGGTCCTCGATTCCAGCGTCATCGCCGCTGTTGCCGCGCTGATATCGAATAGCGGTACCGAAGTCGAGATCCAGAGCCTGGGCGCCGAGGCTACCCGAACGCTCACCTACGACGAGCGTACCGGCGCGTACTCCGCGCGGCTCGACTGCCGCGGGATCGCAGCGGGCGGGTACCGACTGAAGGTGGTCGTTACCGGCGATCCGCTGCCGCATTACCTGGACGTCACACTGCGGTAGGTCCGCCGAAACAGTCCGCAGCGCTCAACCACAGGCCTTCACCAGGAGGACGAATGGTCCGCAAGCTCGCCCTGATCCTCTCGCTGACGGCGCTCGCCGCGGCGACCAGTTCGCCACGGGTCCGCGCTCAGAGCGGCTATGAGCTCATCGAATTGGGCTCTGGCTACTTGGTCACGGCCCTGAACTCACGTAGTGAGGTCGTCGGTTTCGGGGGCCAGGGGATCTTCGCATGGAGCCGGGAGCGTGGCTTCTTTGTGAACGAAACCGTCAGCTACCCAGTTGGCTCCGATGTCATGAACTTCTCCCAAGGGTGGACCACCCGTCTCGACATGAACAGGGACGGGACGATTGTCGGCACCGCTTTCCTTGGTGGCCAGCAGGTATCCGCGATCCGACGGCCCGACGGTTCACGCTTCTACCTGGGCAATCCTCTGTACGAGATGCACGGAGGCATGAGCATCGGCGGGGCCAACGCGGTCGGCGATGGTGGACACATCGTTGGGCACAGCAGTTATTTCCCTTATCGGTTCAGCCAGGAGAGCGGCATGTACCCGCTCGCGGGCACCCTCGCCTCGGAGGCGGGCCTCGGCAGTGGGGAGGCCTACGGCGTGAATGCGCGGGGGGACGTGACGGGCGTGTGCTGGTCCGGGCTCTGCGACGACCCGGCAGGCCGCGCATTCATCTGGACTGAATCCGAGGGTCTTCGGGGGATGGTGCCGATCGGCGGAGCGGCCGATCTGTACTCAGCAGGCCTCGCGATCAATGATCAAGGAGTCGTCGTCGGTGAACTCCGCCATCTCAGCAGTCTGGGTGACGTCGGCTACGGCATCTTCCGCTGGTCTGACGCGGAGGGCTTCGAGGTCCTCCCGATGCCGATTTACGGCGCACCCGAGCGCATGGACATCAACAACAGGGGGGACATCCTCCTGACTCTCATCGTCTTTGGTGACGGTTACCGCGCCTTCCTGTATCGTGGAGGCGCGTGGACCGCGTTGCGCGACCTCGTGCCTTCGGGCAGCGACTTCCTCCCTGACTACGCGGTAGGGATCACTGACGGCGGAACAATCGCGGGCTGGGGCATGCGTGCGGGATACCGCGTACCCGAAGGATTCCTGCTCGTCGCGCCCGCCCTGGACTCCGACAGCGACGGGGTAGTGGACGCCTCGGACAACTGCCCGGTACTCGCCAATCCCGACCAGACGGACACGGATGGCGACGGCGCGGGCGACGCCTGTGATCCCGACGACGACAACGACGGCGTGCCGGACGCTGACGACCGCTGCCCCTTGTTCGCTCATTCGAGCATAGATGGCTGCGCACCGAATCAGCCGCCTGTGGCCCTCTCCCGAACCCTCGTGGTGCAGGCGGGCGAGATGGTGGTCGCGGCCCTGACGGGGACCGATCCCGACGGGGATCCGCTGACGTTTACACTGCATGCGCCAAGCGCGCGCGGCACGGCGCAGGTGTCAGAGGATGGGACGTTGACGTTCAGCGTGGGCTCCGAGGTGGCTGGGCTGGACGAGTTCGCCTTCACCGTTTCCGACGGCCGCGTGTCGTCTGGCCCAGCGATCGTGCGGGTCATCGTGGTCGCCGACCGACCCCAGTGGCCGGGTCAGACCGTGAAGGTGAGCGTCTCGAGCGATCGGACCAATTCTGGCGGCGGCGAGCAGGTGGCGCTGAGCGCCGACGGCCGGTTCGTGGCGTTCGAGTCGGATGCCGCTCTGGTCGCCGGCGATACCAACAACCAGCGGGACATCTATGTGCACGACCGGGCGACGGGCATTACCGAACGCGTGAGCATCAGCAGCGCAGGGGTGCAGGCGAACAACATGAATCAGCAGCCGGTGATCAGCGCCGACGGCCGGTTCGTCGTGTTCAGTTCCACGGCGTCGAATCTGGCCGAAGGAGCCAACGGCATTTCTCAGATCTTCGTTCGCGATCGTCACACAGCGACGACGAGACTCGTGAGCCGCTCCACCGCTGGCCTCGTCGGAAATTTCCGGAGTCATCACCCTGCCGTGAGCGGCGACGGCCGGTGGATTGCGTTCTACTCGGTCGCAACCAACCTCGTATCCGATGACACCAATGGTTGGCAGGACGTCTTCGTGCATGATCAGCAGTCAGGCACGACGGCGCGCCTGATGGCCCTCGAGGGTGCACAGCCGAACAACGACCTCTGGGATCCGGAGATCAGCGCCGATGGTCGGTACGTCGCGTTCTGGTCGAGCGCGACGAATCTGGCCGTGGGCGATGCCGACACATTCCGAGACGTGTTCGTTCACGATCGACAGAGTGGCATCACGACCGTCGCGAGCGTGCGGAGCGGTGGCAGCAAGACCACGGGAACCAGCATGCGGCCGTCAATCAGCGCCGATGGTCGGCACGTCGCGTTCGAGTCCACCGGAGTGCTGGTGCCCGAAGACACGAACAACCACTGGGACATTTACGTGCACGACCTGTCGACCGGCACCACGGTTCGCGCCAGTGCTGCTGCGGGCGTGCAGGCCAATGGCATGTGCCACGGGGCCTCGCTCAGCGGCGACGGCCGGTTCGTTGCCTTCGCATCGGACGCCACAAACCTGGATTCGCTGGATCTCAACGGCGTGACCGACGTGTTTGTCCACGATCGCCAGACCGGCGAAACGCGAAAGGTCAGCGTCTCGAGCATGGACACGGCCGGAGAGGCTGCGAGCGCTCCGTACAGAGGCTACAAAACCCGGCAGGTGGCGATGAGTGCCGACGGGCGTTTCGTCGGGTTCCGGTCCGACGCCAGTTTCGAACCCTTCGGCGTCGCGGCGGCGAACATCTTCGTCGTCGGGGGCGTTCGAATCGATCCGGCTCTTGTGGACGTGGGGACGCGAGGCGGGACCGGGAGCATTCAGGTTTCGCTTGCGTACCCAGGCACGGCGTGGGCTGCCGTGGCCAGCGGCGCAGCCCCGTGGTTGACGGTGTCGGTGCCCGCGCCGGCTGACACCTCCGTTTCGTACACAGTCGCCGCGAATCCCGATGGACCGCGGGCCGGTGTGTTGAGAGTCGCCGCCCAACCAGTGATCGTGCGGCAAACCGGCAACTCAGCTCCGGTCTCCGTGGCAGACTCGGCGACGACAGACGAGGACGTCGCGGTGGACATCGATGTCCTTGCGAACGACATCGATGCGGACGGCGACGCCTTGTTCGTGCATGAGATCACCGCGCCAACCCATGGGACCGCGAGCCTCGGACCCGATGGCCGCATCCGCTATATCCCGGCGGCAGACTACTTCGGCAGGGATGCCTTCGAGTACTCAGTCCGGGACGTCGTTGGCGCGATTTCGACGCGGGTTGTGGTTGCGATCGACGTCCTGCCGGTGCCGGAGGCGCCGACCGAGGCAGTCCCACCAGTCATCTCGGTCCACTCGCCGGCGGGCGGTGACTACCTCCTGGGCGCTTCAGTGGCTGCGGCCTACTCGTGTGCGGACGAACAATCCACAGTCGTACGGTGCAGCGGCCCCGTCGCGAGCGGAGCGTTGCTCGATACGTCTACCGTGGGCTCGAAGTCATTCACCGTGGTCGCTGAAGACGCCGCGGGCAACGTGGCGACGAAGACGGTCGAGTACCGCGTGGTCTTCGACTTCGGCGGCTTCCTGCGTCCCCTCGCCAACGGGGCGAAGCAGCAGGCTGGCCGCGCGATCCCCGTGAAGTTCAGCCTGTCCGGGAACCAGGGGCTGGCTATCCTCGCGCGCGCGCTTGCAGTCAGGGAGGTCGCGTGTGGGACGGGTTTGCCATCGGGGCCTGACCAGCCGGCCGATTCCGGCGGTCTGCACTACGACGCGGCCGCTGACCACTACTCGCTCGTGTGGAAGACGCAAAAGGAGTGGGCAGGGACCTGCCGCCAGTTGTCGATCGTGCTCACTGACGGAACGGAGCACCTCGTGACGGTCGACTTCGTGCGCTGAACGCGCACACCGCCCCGCGTACAATTCGGGGCTGTGCCGCGACAGCAGAGAAAGCTCCGCAGGGCGATGACGCGTCCGGGCGCGCAGGTGCTCCGCGCGCAGCCCTGGCGCCCGCACCGGCTGCTGCCGGTCGGTCTGCTGGCACTCGCCGCGGCCATCTACCAGCCCGCGTGGCACGGCGGGCTGCTCTGGGACGATCCGGCGCACATCACGAAACCCGAACTGCGCTCGCTCGAAGGCCTCTGGCGGATCTGGTTCGACCTCGGCGCCACGCAGCAGTACTACCCGCTCCTCCATTCCGCCTTCTGGCTCCAGTGGCAGTTGTGGGGCGACGCGGTGCTCGGCTACCACCTCGTCACGATCGCGCTGCATGCCGTCTGTGCTTTTCTCGTGGCATCCCTCCTCGCGCGGCTTCAGGTGCCCGGGGCGCCGTTGGCGGCGCTGCTCTTCGCCGTCCATCCGATCCACGTGGAATCGGTCGCCTGGATCACCGAACTCAAGAACACGTTGTCGACGACGTTCTTCCTGCTTGCGGCGCTCGCCTACGTCCGCTGGGATCTCTCACGCCGGACCGCGGACTACGCGCTGGCGCTGGCGCTCTTCGTCTGCGCGCTGCTGACGAAGACGGTCACTGCGACGCTGCCGGCGGCGCTGCTCGTCCTCTTCTGGTGGCAGCGGGGGCAGGTGACGTGGCGCGACGTGCGGCCACTCGTGCCGTTTTTCGTGCTCGGCGTGGTGGCGGGACTGACCACCGCGTGGGTTGAGCGGACGCTGATCGGCGCCGAAGGAGCCGAGTTCGCGTTCTCTCCGGTCGAACGGGTGCTGATCGCCGGCCGCGCGTTCTGGTTCTACCTCGGCACCCTCGCATGGCCGGTCGACCTCACCTTCATCTACCCGCGGTGGGAGGTGAGCGAGGGCGTCTGGTGGCAGTACCTGTATCCAGCCGCGGCGCTCGGGCTCGTCGTGGTGCTCTGGGCAGTACGCCGTCGGAGCCGGGCGCCGCTCGCCGCCGCGCTGCTGTACGGCGGGCTGCTGTTCCCCGTGCTCGGCTTCTTCAACGTCTTTCCGTTCCGCTACTCGTTCGTGGCGGATCACTTCGCGTATCTGCCCAGCATCCCCGTGCTCGCCCTCGCGGCCGCGGCGGCGGCGGCGCTGGCGACGCGCGTCACCGCGGCGTCGAGGGGGCTCGTGAGGATCGCGCTGGCCGTGCCCGTGCTGGCGCTGGCGCTGCTCTCGTGGCGGCAGGCGCACGACTACGCGTCGGCCGAGGCGCTGTATCGCGCGACGCTCGCGCGGAACCCGTCCGCCTGGCTGGCGCACAACAACCTCGCGCTGATCCTGCTGCGGCAGGGGCAGCACGACGACGCGCGGCGGCACTTCGAGGAAGCCGTGCGTCTGAATCCCTTGGTGGCCGAGCATCACGCGAACCTCGGACGCCTGCTGCTCCAGCAGGGAGCGATCGACGAGGCGATCGCGCGGCTCGATGCCGCTCTCGCGGTGGATCCGGACCTGCCGAACGTGCACAGCGACAAGGGAGTTGCGCTGCTGCGCGCCGGCCGGATCGACGAGGCGCTCGCGCAATTCGATCGCGCCCTCGCGCTCGCGCCGCAGCACCCGGAGGCGGCAATCAACCGCGCGCATGCCCTGCGGGCGCGCGGGGTGGCGCGCATGCAGGCTGGGGAGCGCGCGGATGGGATTGCCGACCTGACGGAGGCGGCGCGGCTCCAGCCGCAGAACGCGGAGTTCAGGAACGACCTGGGTGTGGCGCTGCTCGTGTCCGGTCGCGTCGCCGAGGCGGTGGCGGAGTTCGAGGCCGCGCTGCGCGTCCGGCCCGACTTTCCCGAAGCGCGTGCGAACCTCGCGCGCGCGCGCGCCGAGCGGTGAGCGGGTGGTCGCGACGCTATACTGAGCCAGTGGATGCGGCACCGCTGCTTGCCGAGGTCGCTCGCCAGATGCGGGCCACGCGTCTCGAGGCGGTGCTCATCGGCAACGCCGCCGCCGCTCTGCAGGGGGCGCCGGTGACGACGGTCGATTTCGACTTCTTCTTCCGGAAGACCCCCGCCAATCTGCGGAAGTTGAAACGCGTGGCCGCGGGGCTGGGGGGCGCGATCCTGCGGCCGTACTACCCGGCATCGGATCTCTATCGCATCGTCCGCGACGACGACGGACTGCAGGTGGACTTCATGGCGGCGATTCACGGCCTCCGGTCGTTCGAGGGGGTGCGCGACCGCGCGTCCGCGATAGAAATCGAGGGCGTTCCGGTGCTCGTGGCGTCGCTTGACGACGTGATCCGGAGGAAGCGCGCGGCGAAGCGGCCGCGTGATCGCGCGGTGCTGGAGATCCTGGAGAGGGCGCGTGAAGAGAAGGCCAAGCCGCCGCGCAACGCTCGCCGCGCTCGCGCGCGAGAGTGAGCGCGCGCTGATCGAGATGATCCGCCGGTGGCAGGCTCTGCCGCCACCGCGCCGGACGAACTTCCTGCGCAAGCGGGTGGCGCCCGGTCGCTCGGCGCGGTAGACGCGCTTCTGGTCCCCTCAGGCGGCCACAGCGACGCACGCGGAAGCCGCCGCTGCGGCCGCTTCCGCGTGCCGTCAGCGGTTCACTTGATCACGGCGCCGGTGGCCTTGATCTGGTACTTCTTGCTGGCCTTGGCGTCGTGCTTCGCGTGTTCGCCGGCCGCTTCCTTGCCGTGGTCGTCCTTCGGGGCGATCTCTTCGAACACCCCTTCGGCGGCGACCTTCTTCCCCTTCGCCGTCGCGGGGAACACGATCACGCCGTCCTCGACCTTCAGGCGCACCGTCGGTCCCGTCGGGTCATCTTCCGGCGCCACCGCCATCCAGCAGCCCATGTCCTCGCAGACCGCCGTGGCGACCCCGTCGATCCGCACCGTCTTGCCGACGTAGTCGGCGGGCTTCTCGACGATCGCCTTGATCGGCGTCGTCTCCTTCAGCGAGACGCCCGCGCCCAGCTTCGTCTCTTCCGCCTGCACCGCCACCATCGCCAGGGCGACGGCCGCGGCCGTGATCCACCTTTTCATGAATGCCTCCTGATGGTTCGATTCTACGCCGGTCCCGCCCCGATCAGCGGGCTTTCCGGAGGCCGGCCAGGAACTCCAGCGGCGTTTCGACGCGGACGCCGTAGCGCAGCGCCGCCAGGAAGTGGCGGCGGTTGTCGGTGACGATCACCCGCGCGCCGGCGGCCCGCGCCACTTCGGCGATGTGGACGTCGTAGATGCGTCCGCCGGCGATGCCGTCCTGCGCGACGAACTGCAGCATCGCGTCACGGGCGTCGGCCGGCAGCTCGTGCACGCTCATGCGCTGGAATACCTCTTCGGCGAGCAGCCGGACGGCATCGGCCGGCGGGACGCGGAACTCCGGCGGCAGCCGCGTGGCGACGGAGTAGAACTCCAGGCAGCAGTGCCAGGCGGTGGCGGCGCCCGCGACGCGCTTTTCGGCCACCAGGTGCAGCAGCTGCTGCGCCGGCGCGCTCTGCGGCCCCAGGTCGATGAGGCCGGCGACGAGGATGCTCGTGTCGAGAAACGTGCTTACGGCCACCGGTTCCGCTCGTCTTCGATGAGGGTGGCGATGTCGACCGCGGGACGGGCGTCCCCTTTTACAGTCGGCCGCGCCACCAGCCGCCGGCCCACCTTCACCAGCCTCGGCGGCGGCGCGACGCGCTCGATCCGCACGCCCGTCTCATCCAGCGTGATCTCCAGCTCGGTGCCGGGGACGAACCCGGCGCGGTCGCGCACGGCCGCCGGGATGACGACACGGCCTGCCTTGTCAATGGTAGTGCGCATGGCAGGATGATACCATTCGAGTGCCGGCCGCCCGTGGCGCCGCCCACGTCATTTCTCGTGCCTGTTCTGACGCTCGATTCCGTGTCGCTCGCCTTCGGGCACCTCCCGCTCCTCGATGCCGCGTCGCTGCAGGTCGACGCCGGTGAGCGCGTGGCGCTGATCGGTCGGAACGGCTCGGGGAAATCCAGCCTGCTGAAGATCGTTTCGGGTGAGCTGGCGCCGGACGCCGGTGCGGTGTGGCGCGCCCCCGGCGTCCGCATCGCCCGGCTCGATCAGGACGTGCCGCTCGTGGGCGGCCGGTCGGTCTTCGACGAGGTCGCCGACGGCCTGGGCGATCTCGCGGCGCTCGTCACCGACTATCACCATGCCGCCACGCGCGTCGCCGAAACGGCCGGCGATCCGCCGGCGCACGCGAAGGCGCTGGAGCGCCTCGGCGCGCTGCAGCACGCGCTCGACGAGCGCGACGGCTGGCGCCTCGAGCAGAAGGTCGAACTGGTGATCTCGCGGCTCGGGCTGCCGGCCGACCGCCCGGTCGGCGAGCTGTCGGGCGGCTGGCGGCGCCGCGCGCTCCTCGGCAGGGCGCTCGTCGCGCAGCCCGACGTCCTGCTGCTCGACGAGCCGACGAACCACCTCGACATCGATGCCATCCAGTGGCTCGAGGAGTATCTCGCCGACTTTCCGGGCGCGCTGCTGTTCGTGACCCACGACCGCGCGTTCCTCACGACGCTGGCGACGCGCATCGTGGAGCTCGATCGCGGACGGCTGACGTCGTGGCCCGGAAGCTACCCGCGGTATCTCGAGACGAAGGCGGAGGCGCTCGAGACCGAGGCGCGCGATCTCGCACGGCTCGACAAGAAGCTCGCGCAGGAGGAAGCGTGGCTGCGCCAGGGTGTGAAGGCGCGGCGCACGCGCAATGAGGGACGCGTCAAGGCGCTCGTCGAACTGCGCGCGCGGCGCGCCGCCCACCGCGAGGAAGGGGGCACGGTGCGCCTGGCGCTCGACGCCGGCGAGGCCACCGGCAAGCTGGTGTTCGAGGCGAAGGGGATCAGCAAGCGCTTCGATGGCGTGGAGGTCATCCGCGACTTCTCGGCGCGGATCCTCCGCGGCGACCGCATCGGGCTCATCGGACCGAACGGGGCCGGCAAGTCGACGCTGCTCCGGCTGCTGCTCGGCGAGATCGAACCCGACGCCGGCACGGTCCGCCACGGCTCGCGGCTGCAGGTCGCCTATTTCGATCAGCAGCGCGAGCAGCTGGATCCCGACGCGACGGTCGCCGACAGCGTGAACGACGGCAACACGACCATCGTGATGAACGGACAGCCGCGGCACATCATCGGGTACCTGGCCGACTTCCTGTTTCCTCGCGAGCGCGCCCTGTCACCGGTGAAATCGCTCTCGGGCGGCGAGCGCAACCGCCTGATGCTCGCCAGGCTGTTCGCGAAGCCGGCCAACGTGCTGGTGCTCGACGAGCCGACGAACGATCTCGACATCGAGACGCTGGAGCTGCTCGAGGAGCTGATCGCCGACTTCGACGGCACCGTGCTCCTCGTCAGCCACGACCGCGTCTTCCTCGACCACATCGTCACGTCGACGTTCGCCTTCGAAGGGGAGGGACGCGTCGTCGAATACGTCGGCGGCTGGGAAGACTACCTGCGGCAGCGTCGACTCCCGACTCCACAACTCCCAACTCCACAAGTCCCAGGTCCCAAAGCCGCGACTCCCGGGCATGCGTCGGTAGAGGCCGGCTTCAGCCGGCCTGTCCGCAAACTGTCCTACAACGAGCAGCGCGAGCTCGAGACGCTTCCCGACCGCATCGCGGCGCTCGAGGAAGAGCAGGAGCGCCTGCGGCGCGAGTCGGAATCGCCGGAGTTCTACAAGGCACCCGCGGAGCACATCAAGGGCGTGCTCGCGCGCCTCGAGGCGATCGGACCGGAGCTCGAGGCCGCCATCGCCCGCTGGATGGAGCTGGAAGACAGGAGATAGGAGACAGGAGAAAGGAGAGAAGGAGGCAGGAATGCTCTTCAGCTCTCGACTGCGCGCCAGCCGGCGTGTGCCCGCTCGAGGACGGCGGCGAATCGCGGATCCTGCCGAAGGCCGTCGAGAAATCGATCGTGCTCTGCGAGCCAGGGATAGTTCAGGAAGCCGAGCGAGACGGCGTGGTCGAGCCAGTCGAGTGCCAGGTCGGCGTCGCCGGTGAGGGCGAAGATCTCGGCGATCCACGAGGAGTACTGCATGTCGGCCCTGGCGACGGCCGCGACCTCCGGCGTCAGCTTCTCGCGTACGCCGCTCACTCCCCGCGCGGCATCGACGAGCATGAGACCGATGACGGCGAACGGACTGCCCGGATGCCGTTCTGCGAACGAGCGGGCCAGCGCCTCGGCCTCCTCGATCCGCCCGGCCTGCGCTCGCAGCTGCATGACGGAGAGGGCGACCACCGGATTGTCCATGTCCTCAGGGGTCAGCCTGGACGCCTGCACGAGTGCGTCCTCCAGCCGGCCGGCATAGTAATCGAGCACCAGCGGGGCGATCCGCGAGACCATGTTCAAGGGATCGATGGCCCGCAACCGGTCAGCGAACTGGCGCGCCTGCTCGGGGCGCCCGACCATCGCGAGAAAGACCACGAGCCAGGTGAGCGCATCGACGTCGTTCGGCTCCTCCTGGATCGCCCGGCGCAGGTGACGGATCGCATCGGCCGGACGGCGACGATGCCCGGCGATCAGACCACGCAGCAGGTCCACCTTCGGCGAACGCGGGTCCAGCGCCTCGAGCTGGTCCACGTACTGTTCGGCCGTATCGAGCGAGCCCGGTTCCGGCCGTACGCCGGCGTTGTAGTACTGCCAGTGCACGTAGGCCTTCGAGGCGAGAAGCAGCGGGTTCTGGCCCACGAGCCGTTCGGCTCGATCGATTTCCTCCAGCGCCCGCTGGAGTGACGGCTCGGTGAAATCGAGAATGTGCCGGCGGGCTCGAAGGTAGCACTCGAAGGCGGCGACATTCGGGAGGGGACGCTCCTTCAGCGCGCCGCTCTCATCGGGCGAGATGTGCACGCGCAGGTGCGCCGCCACCGCGCGGGCGACCTGCTCCTGGATTTCGAAGATATCCGCGGTCACACCGTCGAGGCGATCGCTCCAGATGCTGGATTCGTCCGCCGCGCGCACCAGTTGCGTCGTCACGCGCATTCGCTCACCGGCGACGCGGACGCTGCCGGTGAGCACGTAGTCCACGCCGAGGTCTGCCGCGATCTGCGCGGCGGATTTCGACGTGCCGCGAAACTGCACCGCCGAGGTCCGGGCGATCACGCGAAGGCCCTGCAGTCGCGAGAGATCCGTGGTCACCTCTTCGGCGATGCCGTCCCCCACATATTCGTGGTCGCGCCCCGGGCTCAGGTCGGCGAACGGCAGCACGACGATCGCGGGCGGCCGTACCGGGGCGCGGCCGGAGGCGCTGGAGCCCGGGCGATGGAGCGAAACGGCACCCGAGCGCCGGGTCGTGGCGTGTGACGACTCGAGGAGGTCGGCGAGATCGATCGCCAGTTCCGCCGCGGACTGGTACCGGCGCGCGCGATCCTTCTGCAGGCACTTGCGCGTAATCCGCTGGAGATCCGGAGAGATCTCTGGTGCGAGCGGTGGCGCATCGGCATGCATCACCCGGTGCAGGGTCTCGACGATGGACTCGGCACGGAAGGGAGGATGGCCGGCGGCGAGCTCGTAGAGCATCGAGCCCAGGGAAAAGATGTCGGTGCGGTGATCCACCGGCTGCCCTGCGGCCTGCTCCGGTGACATATAGCGCGCCGTTCCGACGAGCAGTCCCGCTCCGGACAGCGACGACTCGACCATCGTCGCGGCATCGGACGCATTCGAGGCGATCAGCTTGGCAAGACCGAAATCCACGACCTTCGCGAACCCGTCGTCGCTGAGGATGACGTTCTCGGGCTTCAGATCACGGTGGATGATGCCGGCGGCGTGCGCTTTGGCCAGGCCCAGCGCGACCTGGTGGAAACAGCGGAGCGCCGCAGGCATGTCCACCGGGTGCGCCTCGAAGACCTGACGGAGCGTCCGGCCTTCCACCAGCTCCATCGCGATGTAGTGAACCGGGGCCGCTCCGGGGATCTCCGCCTGGCCGACGTCGTAGATGGTGAGGATGTGCGGGTGGTTCAGCGCCGAGGCGGTCTCTGCCTCGCGGCGGAACCGGGCCAGCGCGTCTTCGTCCCGCACGAGCGCCGGCGCAAGGATCTTCAGTGCGACCGCACGCCCGAGCCGAACGTCGCGGCCCCGATAGACCTCACCCATACCCCCCCGGCCGAGGAAGGATTCGATTTCGTAGGGGCCGAGCCGCGTGCCGCGCGCGAGCATGGCCCGCGATTCTACATGGTTGAGGGGTGGTGTTCGACCCGTGCTGATGGCAGATGTCAGTTCCGCGGCGCAAGCTGCCGGATCTCCTCGAGCCAGTTGCTCACGATGACGAGCGACGGGCGCTCGGCGAGGCTCTGGGTGCCGAAGCGGGTCAGGAGGAGCCTCCGGCCGTCATTCGAGACGTCGTAGTCCCAGTAGTACGCAGCGTTGGGCAGGACCTGTTCGGGCCTGCCGAACGCGGGTTCGCGTCCAGTTCCGTTGACGGCGACACGCCAGATCCCCCCGCTCGACAGAAAGAACAGATCCCGTCCCGTTCCCGACCACCGCGGGATGTCGCCGCCCTCCGTCGACACGATCCACCGGCCGGCCTCCACGTTCGGAAAGGGCCGGCAGTAGACCTCGGGCCGGCCCGACTCGTTCGAGGCGTAGGCGAGCCATCGCCCGTCGGGAGAGATCATGCCCTGCCGTTCGCTGTGCGGGGTCTGCACCAGCGGCCGTGCGGGCTGCCCCGAGCTATCGAGCGACAGGACCATCAGATCGTCACCCGTGTCCTTCTGGTGAGCGCGAAACACCAGGAACCTGCCGTCCGGGGAGATGGAGTTGACGGACACCGGAACGCCGAACTCCAGCAGCGTCTCCGGGGGCGCGGTGCCGTCGGCCCGCGTGCGCAGCAGCCTGCGCCCGTCGGCGAAGAAGATCGACCGGCCGTCCGGCGCCCACTGCGGATCGATCGCACGCTCCTTTCCGAACGTCACACGGGTCGAGGTGCCGCGGGCGAGATGATGGACCCACAGATCGGATTCGTCGCCGGCGTAGACCGCGATGCGCGTCCCGTCGGGCGACACCCGGGGAATGTAGTACTCGCGCGGCCGCATCGGGATCCGCTCCTCCTGACCCTTGCCGTCCACCCAGACGACCGCGCGTTCGACGCCGGCGTCCGCCTGACCGGGCCAGTAGGCGAGCATGCCTGTATCGGATACGGAGAACTGCGCGATGCCGGCCCCCGCCAGAGGGGACACCGAGATGCCCTGGAGCACCGGCCTTGGCGTGCCGGTCGCGACCAACCGTGTGACATCGAAGGGCACCGCGAAGAGGTTGCGGCCTGTGACATACAGGAGATGTCCCCCGCCCGGCGCGACACGGCCCGCGGTGCCCCGCACGAGTTCCCGGCGGTCCCTCCCGCCGATCCGCTGCACGACGACCTGGCCTTCGTCCGCGGCTCGCGCGTCAGCCGGGCGGATCGAGAACACGACGTGCTCCCCGTCATCCAGCACGAAGGGGGCGAGGGCGACTTCTTGCGCCTCTGCTTTCGCGATCAGATGCGGCTCGCCGCCGGTCTCCGGCACGCTGTAGATCCCGCGCATGCCGTCGTGGTTCTGCCCGAACACGATCCGGCCGTGCCGCCAATGCGCGCCGAACGGCCAGCCGGTCGACGCGAGTTCGACCGGCGGACCGCCGGCGACGGCGATCTTCTTGAGTCTGAAGTGATTTCCGCTGGGTACGAAGTAGGCAATCCACTCGCCGTCTGGAGAGAAGACCGGGTCGGCGGGGGCCTCATTCGTGCCCGGTAGCGGAGCCGCGCTGAGGCGTGACAGCTCGCGGACGTGGAGTTGATTGTTGGCGATGAAGGCCAGGCGGCTGCCGTCTGGCGCGAGGGCGAGGATCCGGCGTCCGGTCGAGGTGAACTGCTGCCCTTCCGCAAGATAGTGCTGGAGGCGCAGGATGGGGAGCGACGGCGAGGGACGCGGCGGATGAACCAGAACGCCGCCCGTCCATGCCACGGCTCCGACGACCGCGAGGGCTCCTGCCCACACGAGCCGTTCGCGCCGCTGTGGCGGGGGCGGGATCCCCGTCCCCCGGGTGTGCGCCCGCGCCTCCTCGATCCACTGCAACTGCAGCCGAAGATCGTGCGCGTTCTGCAGCCGATCGGCCGGATCCTTCGACAGGCAGGTTTCGACGATGCGCCCGAGCAGCGGGGGCACGGCTGCCGGATCGAGCGCCGGTGGCTGGCCCCCGATGATGGCGCCGATGAGGCCCGCCTGCGTCGGAGCCTCGAACGCCCGCCGCCCGGTCAGCATCTCGTAGAGCAGACAGCCGAAGGCCCAGAGGTCGGCGCGGGGGTCCGCCTCGCGGCCTTCGATCTGCTCCGGCGCCATGTACAGAAACGTGCCGACGATCGTCCCGTGCGCGGTGAGTCCGGCGGAGAGCGCGGGCGCCGACACCGTGGCGAGGGTGCCGTAGCCCTCGGCCGGCGCCGGTTTCGCGAGGCCGAAGTCGAGCAGCTTCACCGCGCCGCGTGCGAGCATCACGTTGCCGGGTTTCAGGTCGCGGTGCACGATCCCCCGGCGGTGCGCGGTGTCGAGCGCGTCGGCGATCTGGATCGCGCAAGCCAGCGCTTCGTCCACCGGGAGTGGACCGCGGCCCAGACGGGCCGCCAGCGTCTCGCCGTCCACGTACTCCATGACGAGGAAGTCCATCCCCTCGTGGGTACCGACGTCGAAGAGCGTGCAGATGTGCGGATGATCCAGTTGCGAGACGATCTTCGCCTCGCGCTCGAATCGCGCGCGGGCGTGGGGATCGGAGACGGTGCGAGGGAGGAGCAGCTTGAGTGCCACGAGCCGGTCCAGGCGCGTGTCTCGTGCGCGGTAGACGACACCCATGCCGCCCGAGCCCGCGGGGGCCTCCACCTCGTACGGGCCGAGCCTCGCGCCGACCGCCAGGTGCATGAGAGCGCCGCATGATAGCCCGAATCCCCGTTCGCTTGGCACAACGTCAGATTGACGACCCGGAGGCGTAGCGAAGGGCGGCGACGAACTGGCGCCGATCTCGTCCCGTCCACCGTGATCTCCAGTTCGGCCCCGAGCAACGTGAGCAGTCCCGCCGTCATCGCCGCGCGCGAGTGCCTGTCGAGGCTGACGAGAGCGAAGCCGCGCCTGTCACGAAGCCGGTCAGTCTGAAGACCTCCGGGCGCGGATGGCCCATCGTCAGCAGCAGTTCGCTGCCGTCTGAGGACATCGAGAGATCGACCGCGGGCTCGCCGGGCAGAGGCAGGGCGGCGGGCGGGGAGTCGAACGGATCCATGAACCAGAGAGACGATGGCCGGGGGCGCGGCACGGGAATGCGCTGGCTCGTGGCCACGAGCATCCGACCTCCGTCGCCGCTCCACGTGAGGGCTTCGCACCAGGCGTCCGGCATGGTGTGACGGTCGCGAACCGTCGTTCCCGTGACGAGGCGCACCGCACACGCGGGGGTCTCCGATCCACCTTCTTCGAGCACCGCGAGGCTGCCGCCCACCGGCGACGGAGCGACTTTCGCGACCCGCCACGGCGCGGTCGGTCGATAGATGGTTGTGCCAGCGCGACTCTCCACGTTCAGCCGATCGATGGCGCCGTCGCGGACGACGTACAGATGATCGGCGCCGTCCCACCTCGCGTCGCGAATCTCGGATCCGGTCGCCAACAGTTGTGCTGCGCCCGTCTGGGTCGAGACCGCCGAGAGCGCCAGGGCCCCGGGTGGTCCCACGTGAGCCACCGCGAGGCGCGTACTGTCCGGTGACCACCGAAGAAAGCCAAGGTTCCCGAAAGGCCCGTCCATGGGCAGGGAACTCTGTTCACGCCCACTCCGGTCACGGATCATGATCCGCCAGCCCCGTAGCCCGACCGACCCGGTGAGGTACGCGAGTCGCTGTCCATCAGGGGACCACTGGGCCGATCGGCTGTGCTCGATCGTCCGCGGATCGATCCGCTGCAGAGCGCCGAGGGTGCCGCGCTGCGCATCGACCGGTGCACGAAAGACGTCCCATTGGCCCACGACGAGCGTCAGCAGCAGCGTGCCGTCACGCGAGAATCCCCGCAGGACCAGCCGGCTTCGGCTGAACTCCCGCAACAGCGTGGGTTCGCCGGCCGGCCGCAGACCATCCAGGCGTTGAAGGAAGAGCGCATGCGGGCCGAGACGGTTGCTCGCAAAGACGATCCCGCGGCCGTCGGGCGTCCAGAGGGCGTTGTATGGCTTCCACGCCGACCCGATGACGGTCTCGCGTGTGCCGGTCGGCAGCTCCTCCAACTGCACTTCCGCATCATCGGCGTCGCCTCCGTCGGAGCGAATCGTGACCATGAGGACTCGGGAGTCCCGCGAGAGCGCCACGTCGATCAGGCGGGCACGCGGCACGCGGCCGAGAACGAGTGGGGAGTCGCCGCTCACAGGCAGGAGGAGAAGGCGTGATTCGTCTCCCGCATGCACACCGGCGAGGACCGCCTGCGCGTCGGCCGTCCACTGGTACAGCGCGGTCGTCGCGGCGTGCTCCGGCCGAAACAGTTCGCGATCGCCCGTGCCGTCGGAGCCGATGATTCGGATCGTCTGCGCTGCAGGCGGGTTGCCTTCGGTCCAGACGTAGGCCACCAGTGCCGTGTCCGGGGAGAGATGCGCGACGGGCGACCGCTCGTGCTCTCCCGACGGCTGTCGGAGCACTGTGATCTCACCGGTCAGGAAGTCGCAGACCCCCACGGCGCCGGCGCCCCAGGGCGTGCAGGTGGCGAGCCGTGGATCGTCCGAGGCTGTCCGGATGTTGGCGTTCAGGCGCAGGTTCTCGTGCAGCGCGACCACGGCGGCTGCGGCTCCGCCCGGCAGGACCGCGTCCGACTGGCCACCCCCGCCGTTACCCGACCAGACCAGGCCGGTGGCCAGCAGCACTGCGACCGAACCGACCGAGGCGGCCGCGAGTGCGCGATGCCGTGCCGCGGCGGAGCATCGTCGAAGCGCCTCGGCCAGAGCGCCCGCATCGGCATACCGTGCGGTGGCGTCCGGATGCGTCGCGCGCTGCAGCACCGGCGCGAGTCGGCGGGACAGCGGCGGTGACAACTTCCGCCGTTGGTCACGACGAGCCTGTGTTTCGTGGCTTTCGGCCGCCCGCGGGCCGCGGACGGGGAACGATCCGGTAGCGAGGTGGTAGAGCAGGATGCCCAGGCCATAGACATCGCTCCGCACCGTGGCGGGGCTACCGGCTAGGACTTCGGGCGCGAGGTAGGCCGGCGTACCAACCAGCGGAGTCGAGCCCTCGGCCTCCGCCGGGTCATGCCCCGCCCCGAAGTCCATCAGCACGAGGCGGCCGTCGCGGGCGCGCATGACGTTCTGCGCCTTGACGTCGCGATGGAGCAGGCCGGCGGCGTGGACGGCGGCGAGCGCGTCGCACAACGTCACGCCGATCTGGACCACCTCGCGGGCGGGCAGCGGCCCGCGCCGCTGCAGCTCCTCTTCGAGCGTCTCGCCGTGCACGAACTCCATCCAGAGGCCGGTGCGACCGTCGATCCGTTCGGCGCCGTATACCGTCGCCACGTTCGGATGACGGACCCTCGCGAGGAGCCGTCCTTCTTCGATGACCGTGTCTCCCTCGTGCTCGTCGCGGTGCCGCAGGAGCTTGAGCGCGACCTCGCGGTCGAGCCGCGTGTCCCAGGCGCGGTAGACGTCGCCGAAGCTGCCCCGGCCGACCTTCTCGATGACGCGGAGCGTTCCCCAGTGGACGGGCGTGTCGTCTGCCCGCGTGGGGCTTTTCGAGGGATGGAGCAGGGAATCGTGGAGGGGGGGTGCGAGCCGCGCGGCGAACGGCGGGATCGCCGCGATCGCGCGGAGGTGCATCAGAAAGGCGCGATCGGCATCGGTCGAGGCGGAGGATTCGCAGGCCGCCCAGTCCACCGCCTGGCCGTCGAGCACGGCGGCGGCCAGCGAGACCCGGCTATCCACGCCCTCCGGTTGGATCTGCACGTCCCATCTCCTCCGCCAGCCGGACGAGCGCCCGGGCGGCAGCCATGCGCGCGGCATCGGGCGAGGGCTTTTTGAGCGCCTCGGCCATCTCCGGGTAGGTGAGCCCCAACTCCACCCGCGCGATGATGGCATCGCGCTCGTCCCTCGAAAGGCGCCCGAGCGCCGCCTCATAGGTCCCGGCGGCCTGCGCGCCGATCGCGGCATCGATCGGCGACGTGCCATCGTCGATCATCCCGGAGTCGAGCGGGCCGACCTCGGGCCGCCGCGCCTTTCGGCGGAACTCGTCACGCACGCGGTTCATCAGCGCCCGCCGCAGGTAGGCCACCAGCGCGTCGTCACCGCGATCCTCGAAGCCGTTCAAGTTTCTAAACGTCTGGAGGGCGGTCTCCTGAACAAGGTCGTCGGTGTCGGCGATGTCCCGGGCCCACTGGGGCAGGCGTCCGCGTGCCCACTTCCGCAGGTCGGGGACGTAGCGGGCGAAGAGCAGTTCGAGCGCTTCGGGGTCGCCCTGCTTGAAGCGGGCGAGAAGCCGAACCGTGGGGGTGGGATCTGGGGAACCGGTCATGGCCCGAACCGGCGCGCATGATACCGCAACTTCACTTGTTCGGTTCCCCGCGTGCCGTGCGTTTGGAGGTGGTGAGGTCACACCCATGCGAATAGCGCCCGTTCTTCTGATTCTCGCCGCCGCCCTTCCTGCCGAGGCGCCGCAGCCCAGGGGCGCGGCGTCAGATCAGCCGACGGTCCGGATCATCGTCAACCGCGTCAAGCCGGACGCCCGCGCGGACTTCGAGGCCTTCATGGAGCACTTCTGGACGGGTCTCCACCGGGTGGCCGCCAACGACGCGGAGTTGAAGAAGACCGCCGCAACCGCGCGGATTCTGTATCCGTCCGGTGCGGCGGAGGATGGGACCTATCACTACATCTTCATCATCGATCCGGTCCGGCCGAACGCCGACTACGGGATCCGGCGCACCCTCGAACGGATCCATCCCGGCGACAGCGCAGCGGTAGAGGAGTGGTATGGCAAGTGGAGCCGGTCGCTCGCCGGTTCCCAGGTGAGCTACTCGGGAGTGACGAAGACCTTCGACGGCGGTCCTCGGTAGCGGCCAGGCGGGCGGGCCCAGGAGCGGTATCGGCGGCACCCAGGAAGCGGCTCGAGCCGAGTGCCGACCGGTGAAGAGCTCGCCTGGCCTCGAAGTGGCTACGGCCTCTTTGTGAGGCTCCTCGCGAGGGTGCCGGCCTTTTCGCCGCGGCGGACTTCCCCATGGACCGGCTCGTCGATCTCGCGCTGGACCCGCTCGCCGTGCGTGTGGTCCTCGCGGAGCCCCGACGTCCGGTTGTCGCTGACTTCGCCTGCTGGCGCGCCGGTGTCTTCGCCGTGTCGCAGGCTCAGCTTTGGCCTTGACCTCGGTCCTGGGCTGCTCGGCCGCCTCTGCGGCGTGGGCGCGTTGCTCGGCAGCCATCCGGTTCTTCTCGAACCACTCGAACACCTTGCTTTGGGCGTGGCGCTCCTTGTCCCGGCTCTGGACGATGTCTTCACCCTGCCGCTCTCGCCCGGCCACCTTGTACTGACCGGATTGACGTTGATCTTGCTGCTCATGCGCCAGACGGGTGCATGCTGTGGGCCAAGCGGTCGCAGAAGGCGGGACTCTGCGAGTCCCGCCCTACGTTGTTTCGAAGGACTTCGTGAACAGCTCCTCGATCGCGCGCTTGCCGTTCTCGCCGATGTGACGCGTGCCGGTGCCGGTGAAGTGGGGATGCGTGACGCGCGGGGTCTCGTCCAGCTTCTTCCAGTCGGTGCTGGTCCACGCGAACCATGCGTCCTTCTCCTGGTCGAAGACGTAGAGCGGCTTGTTGCACAGCTTTGCGAACTCCGCGCCCCAGCCCGTGCCGCCGCGCACGTGCCCGTCGTCCAGGATGACGCCGATCACGTAGATCTCCTGCCCGTTGTTGACCTGGTACCACAGCGTCTGCAGGATCTTCCGCAGCGTCGGGCTGTCGGTGTAGCGGCGGTTCATCAGCTTCGATACGTACTCGAGGCTGACGTCGCCGGCCTGGAGCTCCTCGTGATTGAGCACGCGGATGCCGCGCCGCCGCGCCTCGGTGTGCCCCTCGAACGTGAAGTTCACTTCCTCGATGCCGTGGCGCTCGGCGCAGGCGCCGAACTCCGCTTCGGCGCCGGGCGCGGCGCCGCTGAACAGGATGAAGTCTTCTTTGCGCATGGTCGTCAGAATACTCGGAGCCGGGAGCCCGGAGCTAGGAGCGGGAGCGCCTGGCGCGTTTCGCACGCGGCGGCGCCGCCTTCTTCACCCGCGCCGTCGTCTTCGTCCGCCTCGCCGTGGTCGTCGCCGGCGCGGCCGCGCGCGTCTTCCGGGCTCCCGCGGCCGGCCGCTTCGCAGCGTTCGCGGAGCTGGCGGCGGCCTTCGGGCGGGACGCGGGTGCGGCGGCGTCGCGTGAGGCGCGCAGGCGCGACGCCCGCTCGATGATCGTCCGCAGCATCGTGCCCGCCTCGCCCCCCTCGGCGGGGCGGTGCGACTCCCAGACGTCGGGGTTGTCGGCCGCGAGGATGTCCTCGAAGTCGCCATCGCTCTTCACGCTGCGCGGCGCGAACTCCGTGATGTCGAGTTCGCCGGCCCACTCGTCCCGGTGCTTGATCAGCAGCCAGCTCCGCGCGTCCCCGCCGCCGCGGGAGCCGTAGCGCCCGCCGGTCCGCACGAGCACCCAGGATCCCTTCAGCTTGTAGCCGTCGAGCGTGAACTTCAGGTCCCCCTTCTTCAGCGCCGCCTCGACATCGTCGACCTGCGGCGTCCACGTCCCCTGATCCCACAGCATGACGATGCCGGCGCCGTAGCCGGAGGGGATGACCCCCTCGAACGTGCCGTAGTCGAGCGGGTGATCCTCGGTCTGCATCGCCAGGCGCTTCGTCTTGGGGTCGAGCGAGGGCCCCTTCGGCACGGCCCACGAGAGCAGCACTCCCTTGTGCTCGAGGCGGAAGTCGTAGTGGAGGTGGCTCGCCAGGTGCTTCTGGACGCAGAAGAAAAGGCGGTCGGCGGCCGCCGGACGGCGGCTGCCGCCGCGCCCGCTCGGCTCGGGTGTCTTCGAGAAATCTCGCTTGCGCCAGTACTCGTCGAGGGGCATCGGGGAAGTTTCCGGTTGATCGGGCGCTGTGACTGTCAGTAGTCTACCGCCCACTGCACCTTCTTGCGACCGCTCGCCGTCGCGCCCCTCGCGGGTTGGCTGAAAGGTTCGTGTATGAATCCGTTGCTGGCCGTCGTCTTCATCTACCCGGCGATCCTGGTGGGCGTGAGCCTCTGGCGCTCGCGCGCGATCAAGAGCCACGCCGACTTCATGGTCGCGGGGCGCTCGGTGCCGGTCCTGCTGCTGGTCGGCACGCTCGTCTGCACGTGGGTGGGCTCGGGCTCGCTCTTCGGCGGCGCGGGTCTCGCGTACCGCGTGGGGATCGGCGAGCTGTGGTTCTCGTTCGGCGGGTGGCTCGGCCTGCTCGTCGCGTTCTTCCTCGCGCCGCGCGTGCGCCGCATCGCGCAGTACACGGTGCCCGATCTGCTCGAGCAGCGCTACAGTCCGGCGGCACGGCTGCTGGGAACGCTCGCGATCATCCTGGCGTACGTCACGATCGCGGCCTACCAGTTCCGCGGCGGCGGCTGGATCCTCACGATCGTCACGGATGGGGCGATCACCCCCGAGACCGGCATGTACATCGTGTGCATCACCATCGTGCTGTTCACGGCGCTCGCCGGCATGATGTCGATCGTCACCGTCGACATCCTCAACGGCATCGTGATCACGCTCGGCATCCTCATCGCGCTGCCGTTCATGGTGGCGGCCGGCGGCGGCCTCGGTGAGGTGATGAACCGCCTGCCCGAGGGGCACACCTCGATCATGGGGGGCCACAACGCGCTGTGGGTCTTCGGCGTGGCGCTCCCCACCTTCCTGCTGATCCTCGGCGAGAGCGGCATGTACCAGAAGTTCTTCTCGGCGAAGAACGAGCGCGCGGCGAAGCAGGCCGTGGTCGGGATGGTGCTGGGCATCATCCTGATCGAGACCGCGCTCGCGCTGCTCGCGATCGTCGGCCGCGCCGTGTACCCGGATCTCGGCGACCAGACGTCGATCATCGGCCGCGGCGCCTCCGAAACCGTGATCCTGTACATCGCCCGGCACGGGCTGCCGGCGCTCGTCGGGGCGATCCTGCTCGCCGCCGCGATCGCGATCGTGCTCTCGACCGGCAACACGTTCCTGCTCGTCCCGTCGACCAACGTGAGCCGCGACGTGTACGAACGGTTCATCAACCCGCACGCGACGGAGCGGCAGAAGCTGAACGTCCAGCGCGCGTTCATCGTGCTGTTCGGCGGCCTCGGCCTGCTGCTGCTCACGCAGTTCCAGACCGTGCTCGCGATGGCGTTGTATGCCTACTCGCTCGTCGGCGCGAGCCTCACGCCGGCGCTGCTCGCAGCGTTCCTGTGGAAGCGGGTGACCCCCGCCGGCGGCGTCGCCTGCATCGCGGGGGGGCTCGGCACGATTCTCGGCATCGCGGTGCTCAGCCGGCTGGGGGTCGACTTCACGATGATGTTCGCCGGCGAGCCGTTCGACTTCGCCGACAGCAGCTACATCGTCATTCCTGGCGTGCTGGTGTCGACGACGCTGCTGATCGTGGTGAGCCTGATGACGCGGCCGTCGCCGCCCGAGAAGTGGGCGCCGTTCTTCCAGCCGCCCGGCGTCAGCCTCGACGAGGCGATCGGCGAGCAGCGGAAAGCCTAGCGCGCAACCGCGGCGCACCGGTGCGCACACCATGTGGATCTACCTGCTGCCGCTGCTGGCGTACCTGGGCGTGCTGCTGGCCGTCGGCGTCTGGCGCTCGGGGCGCGTCCGCACCGGCGACGACTTCCTCGTGGCGGGCCGCACGCTCCCCGCGAGTGTCCTCGTCTTCACGCTGCTGTCCACCTGGATCGGGTCGGGCAGCCTCTTCGCCGGTGCGGGCCTCGGCTACCGCAACGGATTCTCGGCGCTGTGGCAGTCGGCCGGCGCGTGGGCCGGCATCGCGCTCGTCTACTTCATCGCGCCGCGCGTGCGGCGTCTCGCCCAGTACACCGTTCCCGACATCCTCGAGCAGCGCTACGGTGCCGCTGCGCGGATCCTCGGCACGATCACGATCGTGCTCGCCTACACGACGATCGCCGCCTACCAGTTTCGCGGCGGCGGCCGCCTGCTGAACCTCGTCGCCGGCGTGGACCCGGTCGCCGGCGCCCTCATCACTGCCGCGTTCTGCGTCGCCTTCACGGCGGCCGCCGGCATGCTGTCGATTGCCTATCTCGACATCGGCAACGGCTCGATGATGCTGGTCGGCGTGACGCTCGCCGTCGTCTTCCTGATCGGCCAGGCGGGGGGCACCGGCCCGGCGTTCGCCGCGCTGCGCCCGGAGCAGCTCACTGTGTTCGGCCCGATTTCGCCCCTCGACGCGTTCGCGCTCTTCCTGCCGACGATGTTCCTGCTGCTCGGCGAGGCGAACATGTACCAGAAGTTCTTCTCGGCGAAGAACGAGCGCGCGGCGAAACTCGCGGTCGTCGGCTGGATCGCCGGCACCATCCTGCTCGAGACGCTGATCGATTCCGTGGGGATCTTCGGAAGCGTCGCGATCCCCGGCCTCACGACGGCGCAGTCGGAGACGATCGTGATCAGCGTGGCGCTCCAGGTGCTGCCGACGCTGCTCGGCGTCCTCCTGCTCTGCGGTGCAGCCGCGATCGTCGTGTCCACCGCGAACAGCTTTCTGCTGACGCCCGCCACGAACCTGATCCGCGACGTGTATCAGCGCTTCCTCAACCCGCAGGCGACCGACCGGCAGGTGCTGGTCTACACACGACTGCTCGTGGTCGTGCTCGGGATCCTGGGGTTCGTCGCGGGCAATTTCTTTCCCACGATCCTGGCGATGGCGCTGTGGGCCTACACGATGTACGGCGCGGGGATCACGCCGGCGCTGCTGGCGGCGCTCGTCTGGCCGCGCGCCACCCGTGCCGGCGGCGTGACGTCGATTGCGGTCGGGATGGCGACCACGCTCGTGTGGGAGATCGTGGCGCTGCGCCGCGGCGTCGATGGGGACGCGGTGTACCTGCTCGGCCTGCAGACGGTCTATCCGGCGCTGTTCCTCTCCATTGCGGCCCTGGTGATCGTCAGCCTGATGACGCCGGCCGAGCGGCGGCCCGCGCACGGCTGACGCAGGGCCGGCGGCGCGGGCCGCAGGAGTGGCACAATCGACAGGTGGTCGTCCTCATCTCCACCTATGACCTGGGCCGGCAGCCGTTCGGCCTGGCGTCTCCCGCCGGGTGGCTGCGTGAGGCAGGGGTGGAGGTCGTGTGCGCCGACCTCTCGCGATCCCGGCTGCCGCTGGAGGCGATCCGCGACGCGTCGATGGTGGCGTTCTTCCTGCCGATGCACACCGCGACGCGTCTCGCGCTGCCGGTGATCGATCGTGTCCGCCGGGTGAACCCGGCGGCGACACTCGTGGCGTACGGCCTCTACGCGCCGTTGAACGCTCCGCTGCTGCGCGAACGCGGCATCCGCCACATCCTCGGCGGCGAGTTCGAGGAGGCGCTGAGCAGGCTGGCGGCCGGCGAGGCGTCCGGCGCCGACGAGCCGGCCGCGATCCCCCGGCTGTCGTTCCGCGTCCCCGCGCGCAACGGGCTGGAGCCGCTCGCGAAGTACGCGAAGCTGCAGACCGCCGACGGTCCCCGGATCACCGGCTACACCGAGGCGAGCCGGGGGTGCAAGCACCGGTGCCGGCACTGCCCGATCGTCCCCGTGTACGACGGCCGCTTCCGCATCGTGCCGGTGGCCGTGGTCATCGCCGACGTGCGCGCGCAGGTCGCGGCGGGCGCCCGGCACATCACCTTCGGGGATCCGGACTTCCTCAACGGGGTGAAGCACGCGCGGCAGGTGCTGGAGCGGTGTGCGCGCGAATGCCCCGGCGTCACCTACGACGTCACCATCAAGATCGAGCACCTGGTGAAGCACCCGGAGATGCTGCCCGTGCTGCGCGACACCGGCTGCGCGTTCGTGACGAGCGCGGTCGAATCAGTTGACGACCGCGTGCTGGCGCTGCTCGCGAAGGGGCACACCCGCGCGGATTTCGAACGCGCGGTGGCGCTCTGCCGCGAGGCCGGCGTGCCCCTCTCGCCGACCTTCGTCGCCTTCACGCCGTGGACGACGGTGGAGGGTTACCTCGAACTGCTGCGGACGATCGACCGGCTGGCGCTCGTCGAGCACGTGGCGCCGATCCAGCTCGCGATCCGGCTGCTCGTGACCGAGCGGTCGCGTCTGCTCCAGCTCGACGACGTTCGCCGGCTGGTCGGGGCCTTCGACCCCGTGTCGCTCACGTTTCCGTGGCGGCACCCGGATCCGGCGGTCGACCGCCTGCACGAGGAGGTGTCGAAGATCGTCGGCGTGCGGCTCAATGCGCCGCGGTCGGAGGTATTCGCCAGGGTCTGGGACGCCGCGCACGCCGCGGCCGGCGCCGTGCCGGTGCCGCGCCGTCAGCCGGTGCTGGCCGCGCGGGCGGCGGTCCCCTTCCTGACCGAGCCCTGGTACTGTTGAGCGGAGCCGAATGCAGAGCAGGTGGCTCTGATCTGACGCGTGCGAGTCCTCATTCTCTCGACCACGACCGGCTACCAACTCCGGTCGTTCTGCGAGTCGGCGGCGCGCCTGGGGATCGAACTGGTAATGGCGACCGACCGCTGCCACCACCTTGACGATCCCTGGCGCGACAGCGCGCTGCCGGTGCGGTTTCACGACGACGACGGGTCGCTCGAGGCGATCGCGGCCGCCGCGGCCGAGCGTCCGCTCGACGGGCTGATCGCCGTGGGCGACCGCCCGACCGTGCTCGCCGCGCGCGTGGCGCAGCGGCTCGGCCTCCCCGGGCATCCGGCCGAGGCGGCGGCGGCGAGCCGCGACAAGCGGCTGATGCGGCGCGCGTTCGCGCGCGCCGGGCTGCGCGTGCCGTGGGTCACGGAGCTGCACCACGGCGACGATGCGGCGGCTGCCGCACGGCGCATCGGTTATCCCTGCGTCGTGAAGCCCGCGGGGCTGTCGGCGAGCCGCGGCGTCATCAAGGCCGACACGCCGGAGCAGTTCGTCTACGCCGTGGGGCGCGTACGGGCGCTGCTGGACCGACCCGACCTGCGCGCGCAGCGCCAGGGGCTGGACGACTCGCTCCTCGTCGAGGGATACATCGACGGACGCGAGTACGCCGTCGAAGGGGTCGTGACGCGGGGCGAGCTGCGCGTGTTCGCCATCTTCGACAAGCCGGATCCGCTCGACGGTCCGTTCTTCGAGGAGACGATCTACGTGACGCCTTCCGAGGCGGACGTGGACCTGCAGCACGCAATCGCCGACGAAGTACAGCGCGCGACGGCGGCGCTCGGCCTCGAGCACGGCCCCGTGCACGCGGAATGTCGCGTCGGGCCGGCCGGCGTCACGATGCTCGAGATCGCGGCGCGGCCGATCGGCGGCCTGTGTTCGCGGGTGCTGCGGTTCGAGGCGGGGGGCGAGCGGGCGCCGCTCGAGGAGGTCCTGCTGCGCCACGCCCTCGGCGAAGACATCTCGCCGTACATGCGCGAGGCGCAGGCGTCGGGCGTGATGATGATCCCCATCCCGAAGCGCGGGTTCTACAAGGGGGTCGACGGAGAGGCGCGCGCGCGCGCCGTGGCGGGCGTGGAGCACCTGGAGATCACCGCGAAGCGCGACCAGTTGCTCGAGCCGCTGCCCGAAGGGGACAGCTACCTGGGGTTCATCTTCGCGCGCGCGGCGGCCCCCTCAGCGGTGATCGCCGCGCTGCGCCGGGCACACCGCCGGCTGGATTTTCACATCGATCCGGAGCTCAGGGTGCTGCGCTGAGCAACCTCAAACGCCAAAGCTCAAACTCCAAAGCTCAAACTCCAAAGCTCAAACTCCAAAGCTCAAACGCCAAAGCTCAAACGCCAAAGCTCAAACGCCAAAGCTCAAACGCCAAAGCTCAAACGCCAAAGCTCAAACGCCAACTCCCCGCCGAGGTTTGCAGTTTGGAGTTTGAACTTTGGCGTTTGGAGTTTGGCGTTTGGAGTTTGGAGTTTGGAGTTTTGGGGGTTACCCCTTGCCGCGCTGGGGAACGTAGCCGGGGGGGAGGGCGGCGCCTTCGCCGAAGAAGAAGTCCTCCATGTGCTTGCGGACGAGCTCCTGCGCCTCTTTCTGCCACGGCATCAGGCGGTACTCGTTGAGGATCATCTTCATCCGCTCTTCCCACATCTTCCACGCTTCGGCGGAGATGTTCTCGTAGATGCGCTCTCCGAGCTCACCGGGCCAGGGCTGCTTGTCGAGGCCGGGCATTTCCTTCTGGAACTTCTGGCAGAAGACCATCCGGCCGCTGGTGTTGCCGGCGGGCTGATCGGGAGGAGCAGGGGGGCCGCCACAAAGGCTCATGGCGGCATCTTATCAAATCCGGGATGTGTCGCGGGGGTGTAGCGATTTGCTCCAGCGTGGCAGGTGCATCCGACGCGGCAGAACGTATCCCGCAAAATTTCAACGACTTACGGGCCGGCTCTGCCGTCTTTTGCCCCACCGTCCGTGGCACAGGGTTTGATTGAGAGCCCGACGGTAGCCATCCGTCCGGGTGCGCGTACCGGGAAGGGACTCCATGCCGTACGCCGTGCACCCAGCCGAGGAACCGACGGGAGATGACCCCAAGGCTCCCGATCGTCCCACGGATGAACCGAAACCCGCGCCCGTCGAGGATCCGCCGGCGGAGCCGGACCCGCCACCTTACGTGGTGGACGGAAACAGAGGCGGGCCAGTAGAGCGAGAGTCGAACCATGAATGATGCTGCCAAGGGCCACACAGGGGAACGGAAGGAACGCCGCGGTTTCGCGTCCATGTCTCCGGAGAAGCAGCGCGAGATCGCCAGCAAGGGAGGCCGGGCGGCCCACCAGAAAGGGACCGCGCACGAGTGGACCTCTGAAGAAGCGCGGTCGGCAGGCCGCAAGGGAGGGCAGATCAGCCGCGGAGGGCGTGGGCGTCTGGTCGAACCGGCGCCGGCCCCGGCGGCCCCGCCCGCGGCGCCGGGGGATCCCGGAGCCGCCGGCGGCCAGCAGTAAGTTCAGTGCGTGAGTGAGAGAGAGACGGAGGCGTGAGCGTATGTTGAAACGGGTAGCGATGGCGATGTTCGTGGCGCTGACAGCCGCCACGGCGGCGTCGGCCCAGAGTTCCCCCACCGGAACGGGCCAGCCGGCCACGACGACCCAGCAGCCGGCCACGACGGCCCAGCCGCCGGCGTCGCCACAGACGACCGACCCGGCCGGGATGACGGCGATGCCCGTCGAGACGCGGCCGGCCACCACCACCTTCATGGGTGACACGGGGTTGTGGTTCGTGCCGACCGGCGAAGTGCTGCCGGCGCGCCGCTGGTCCGTCAGCGGCTACCGCGTGAACTTCGACTACAACCAGGGGTTCACCGACGTGTCGAACTGGCCGATCACGATTGGCGTCGGCCTCGGCGACCGCGCGGAGCTGTTCGGCGCCGCGACGGTCGTGCGGCGCATCGACCGCGACGTGCGTCCGCTGTTCACCAGCAACCCCCAGTCGGGTGGCCTCGTCAACGAATACCCGTTCGTGCGTGACGCGTGGTCGGGCAACAAGTTCGGCGACATCTGGCTCGGCGCCAAGGTCAACCTCACGTCGCAGTGGCGCCAGCAGCCGGCGGCGTTCGCCCTGCGCGGCCTGCTCAAGCTGCCGACGGCCAGCGACGAAGACGAAGGGGTCGGCACCGGCAAGATGGACTTCGCGATCGACGCCATCGTCAGCAAGGAAGTCAACGAGCGCGTCGAGTTCTCGGGGTTCGGCGGCTTCATCGTCCGGGGCAAGCCTGACGGCGTGTCGCTGAGCAACGGCATCCGCTACGGTGTGGGCGCCGGCTTCCCGACGCGGCGGAACCTGAAGTTCACTGCCGAACTGCACGGCGAGGCGTACCTCGACGACTCGCTCGAGCTGACGCGCACGATCACGGCGCGCGACGGCACGGTCGCCCCGCCGCTCACGAACCTCGACTCGCCGTTCACCGCGTCGATCGGGCTCACCTGGCAGGGGCGCAATGGCCTCTTTGCGGGGGCGGGCCTCAACTGGCGCGTGAAGATGGACGGCCGGAGCGAGTTCGGCAACTACAGCGACGAGACGGGTGATTCGCTCGGCTTCCAGGTGCGGATCGGCTACCACCCCGGCGTGCGGATCTACGTGGCGCCGCCGCCGCCACCGCCGCCGCCGGCGCCCGCGCCGACGCACGACCTGTCGGTGAAGGCCCGCTGCGAGCCGTGCACGGTCGAAGTGGGCAAGGTGTCGACCGTCACCGCCGACGCCGTCGACTCGATCGGCTGCTCGGTGACCTACAACTGGTCGGCCCCCGCCGGCACGTTCGGCGACCGGACGATGCGCCAGACGCCATGGACGGCGCCGATGCAGGAGGGCACGGTGCCGGTCACGATCACGGTGACCTGCCCGCAGGACGGCAAGACCGCCACCGACACCGTGAACATCCAGGTGGTCCGGCCGGCCGTCGCCGAGGTGACCTTCGAGGACGTGCACTTCGACTTCGACCGCTACTCGCTGCGGCCCGAGGCGACGCGTGCTCTCGACCAGGCGATCGACGCCATGCAGAAAGACGCCACGCTGCGGCTCGAGATCGAGGGGCACACCTGCAACATCGGCACGGCCGAGTACAACCTGGCGCTCGGCGAACGCCGCGCCAACGCGGTGCGCGACTACCTCACCGGACGCGGAATCAGCGCCGACCGGCTGCGGACCGTGAGCTACGGTGAAGAGCGTCCGAAGCACGACAACGCGCGCGAGGAGACCCGTCGCCTCAACCGCCGCGCCGCGCTCGTCGTGCGCCTGCAGCGCTGAGCTGGCCGGGGCGGTCCCCCGTATCCGGTACCCGTCTTGAAGAGACGGGTACCGGATACGGGGACTCAACAGGGGAGGGACACCCTATGCGTTTCGTGAACATCTATCTGGTCGGCTACTTCCTGCTGGTGCTCGGCGCGCTCGCCGCGCTCTGGTACGGCGGGGTGCTCCGCCAGATCTCGCCCGTCTGGATCATCATCGGGCTGGTGATCGCCTTCGGCCTCGGCATCATGCTGTCGGTGTCGGCCGGCAAACCCGAGATCACCCGCGAATCCGACTTGCGCTAGAGGTTCCCGGTTCGCCGGGTCGTGAAAGGCGTGGGTTGCTTCTGGGAGAGCGATCCGCGCCTTTCGTTTGTACCCTTCGACTCCCGCTCGACTCGCGTCGCTCGCTCGGGGGAGTCGAAGGGCCTGCCCTGAGCGAGCGAGCGAGCGCGAGCAGGCGTCCTCAACGAGCGCGAGAGAGTCGAAGGGTGGCACAGCTTGTGATTACCGAGCCCGTGCTTATGCGTGCCCGCTGCATTCGCGCGCTTCTCCCCCTCCTCCTGGCCGCTTCGGCCCTCGGGTGTAAGCAGGAAGGGGGCGTCAAGGTAACCAGCTTCACCTTTCATGGCAACCACTCGGTCACGACCGGCCAGTTGCGGCAGGTGCTCGCGACGCAGCCGAGCTCGAAGCTTCCCTGGGGCGACAAGCGGTACTTCAACCGCGAGCAGTTCGAGGCGGACCTGAAGCGGATCGTCGCCTTCTACACCGATCGCGGCTTCCCCGACGCGCGGGTGACGTCGTTCGACGTCAAGCTCAGCGACGACCAGGAGTCGGTCGCCATCTCGCTCACCATCGACGAAGGGCAGCCGATTCGCGTCGAGGCGTTCCGGTTCGAGGGGTTCGAGTCGCTGCCGACGGATCATCGCAACAACCTCGAACGACAGATGCCGCTCAAGCAGGGGCAGCCTGTCGACCGCGCGCTGCTGCAGGCGAACCGCGAGGTCGCGCTCGACGAGCTGCGCGACCACGGGCATCCCTACGCCTCGGTCCGCATCGACGAAGAGCAGGGGACCGGCGAGCGCCAGCGCATCATCACCTTCCGCGCAAATCCGGGACCGGTGGCGTATGTCGGCGACGTCACGATCACCGGCAACTCGAGCGTCGGCGACGACGTCGTGCGGCGCCAGCTCGCGTTCAAGCCCGGAGATCTCTATCGCGCGAGCAAGCTCCACGAGAGCCAGCGACAGCTCTACAGCCTGGAACTGTTCCAGTTCGCCAACGTGGAGCCGCTCCGCACCGAAGAGCGGGCGACAATCGTCCCCGTGCGCGTGACGCTCACCGAGGGGAAGCATCGCCGCGTCAACCTGGGCGTGGGATACGGCACCGAAGAGCAGGCGCGCGCGCAGATCGACTGGCGGCACGTGAACTTCTTCGGCGGGGCCCGCACGGCAGGCGTGTTCGCGCGCTATTCAGGGCTCGATCGCGGGGTGCGCCTCAACCTCACGCAGCCCTACCTGTTCAGCCCCCGCTACTCCCTCACCCTGAGCGGCCAGGCGTGGCACGCCACCGAGCCGATGTTCACGCAGGACACGCTCGGCGGCCGCCTCACGCTGACGCGGCAGTTCGGCAGCAGCGGACGCACGCTGCGCGGCCGGCCGCGCATGTCGGCGTCGCTCACCTACGCGAACGAACACGAGGAGTACGTCATCGCGCCGGAGGCGCTTGAAGACCTGACGGTCCGCGACAACCTGATCTCCTGGGGGCTCGACCCGCGGTTCGGCACCGGGGAGGGGCAGCGGTCGGCGCTCATCCTCGACGCGTCCAGAAACGCCACCGACAACCTGCTCGACGCGAAGCGCGGCTACGTCGCGGCGGTCCATCTCGAGAAGGCGGGCACCTTTCTCGGCGGGTCCTACGACTACTACGAGGTGACGGGCGAGGGACGGTTCTACCAGACGATCGCCGACCGGTTCGTGTTCGCCGTGCAGGCGCGCGCCGGCTCGATCGACGCGATGGGCAGCCGCGAGGTGAACGTGCCGTTCTTCAAGCGGTATTTCCTCGGCGGCGCGACGAACCTGCGGGGCTGGGGTCGCTTCGACGTCGCACCGCTGAGCGGCGCAGGTCTGCCGATCGGCGGGACGTCGTTCATGAACTTCTCGACGGAGCTGCGGATGCCGATCTGGCGCGACCTCGGCGGCGTGGTCTTCCTCGACGGCGGCAACGTCTGGACGAACGCGTGGGAGTTCAAGCCCGGCGACCTCCGATATGCCGTCGGTCCGGGCCTTCGCTACAACACGCCGGTGGGGCCGATCCGCGCCGACGTGGGATTCCAGCTGAACCCCATTCCGGGACTGCTGGTCGACGGCAAGCCCGAGAAGCGGCGCTTCCGCTTTCATTTCAGCATCGGCCAGGCGTTCTGAGGCACGACCGTACGGCTGAACGGCGCAGGCGGAGACGGGTGAAGGCAGAAAGGCTGAGGGCTGAAGGCGGTTTATGAGAGCACTTCGCAGGCTCCTTCAGGTTGTCGCACTGGTCGGCACGCTCCTCGTCGGCATCATCGCCGTCGCGCTCATCGTGTCGCAGACCCCCTGGTTCCGCGACTGGCTGCGGCGCTACGTCGTCCGCGAGTCGAAGCAGTACCTGAACGGCGAGCTGTCGATCGGGGGGCTCGGCGGAAACCTGTTCTTCGGCGTCCACCTGAGCGACGTGGCGCTGGACCTGTCGGGTGAACGTGTCGTCGCCGTCAAGGACCTCGAACTGGACTACAGCGTCTTCCGCCTGCTGTCGAGCGGCCTGGTGTTCGACGAAATCAAGCTGCACGAGCCGCGCATCATCCTCGAGCGTACGGCCGAAGGCTGGAACCTCGCGCGAGTCGTCAAGAAGCAGCAGAAGGAAGCGGACCGCGAGGGACCGGGCCGGCCGCTCGCGCTGCCGCTGATCCAGATCACCGACGGCGGCATGACGATCCGCGACGAGGCGGTCGGCACGTCCGGGATCACGCTGCCGAAGCAGATCTCGGATCTCGACCTGAAGGCGGCCTACGAGTACGAGCCCGTCCGCTATACCCTGACCGTCGATCACGCCAGCTTCACCTCCCCGACGATCTCACTCGGCGCGCTGAGCGGCAAGGTCGCAGTCCGCGACGACAACGTCTACCTGGAGGGTGTGAAGGTCGCCACCGCCGCGAGCCACGTCGCCATCGAGGGGGTGATCGAGAACTACCTGAACACGCCCATCCTGAAGCTCACGACGACCGGCCAGGTCTCGCTGCCGGAGATCGGCCGTGTCGTGCCCGCGGCGGCCGACTACCGGCTGCATCCGGCGTTCGACATCAAGGCGAACGGGCCGGCCGACCGTCTGGCGCTCGACGTCGACATCCGTTCGGAGGCGGGCACTGTCCGCGGCGGGTTGACCGCCGACGTGAAGGGGCCTGACCTCGGCGCCGAGGGGGACGTCCATGTCGAGCGCCTCAACCTCGCGCCGATCCTGAAGGATCCCGCGCAGCGCAGCGACATCACCGGACGTGCACGGCTCGACATCGAGGTCGCCGCCACGCCGGCGCAGGCCCCGATCAACGAACGTATGACGGGCACGTTCACCTTCACGGGGCCGCGCGTGGTCGCCGCCGGGTACAGCGCGTCGGACGTCAGCGTCACCGGGCGGATCACCGGGCCGCGGATCACGCTCGACGGCCGCGCGGCGGCGTACGGCGGCACGGCGACCGCCAAAGGGTTCATCGTGACGCCGTCGGGCGCACGGCCGCTGTCGTTCGACCTCGAGGGACGCGCCGACGGCGTGGATCTGCGGGGGCTCCCGGCCGCGGCGGGGGCTCCGCGGCTCGCCACGGATCTTTCGATCGCGCGGTACCACGTTCGCGGAACCGGTCGACGCATCCAGGGGAGCGCCGAGCTGAATCGCTCCACGGTCGAAGGGGCGACGATCGGCGCCGGCACGGTGGCCCGGTTCGACGTGGCTCCGCGGACCATCAGTTACTCGGCAAACGGCAGCGTCGCGGGTCTGGACGTGGCGCGGCTCGGCCGCGGACTGAAGATCGCCGCCCTCGCGAAGCCGGAGTACGAAAGCCGGCTGAACGGCACGTTCGACGTGAAGGGGTCGCTGCCGCGCGGCACCACCGCCAGGCGCCCCGACGACTCGACCCTCGCCGACATGACGCTCGAAGCGAGCGGGATCCTGAAGAACTCCGAGATCCTCGGTGGGCGCCTGCCGGAGCTCGCGTACACCACCCGCATCGCCGGTGGAGCGCTCGATGGGTCCGCAAAGGGGCAGTTCGAGGGGTTCGATCCGGCGCGCCTCGCGGCGCGGCCGCAGTTGAAGGGATCCGTGACCGGGACGGTCGACGCCAGCTTCGGCATCGCGGATCTCGCGGCGCCGATCACAGCCGACGCCATCACCGCCGACGGAAAGGTGACCCTGGAGCGCTCCAACGTCGGAGGCCTGCGCATCGAGACGCTCGACCTCGACGCCGCCGTGGCCGACGAGCGTGCCACCGTCCGCGTGCTGAAGCTGACCGGCCCCGACGTCAAGGCGGACGCTTCGGGGCAGGTCGCACTGGGCGAGACCGGCACGTCGAACCTGAAGTACCGCGTCGAGGCGGTGAACATCCCCGAGCTCGCGCGCCTCGCCGGCCAGGAGGGGATCGGCGGCAGCGCAACGGTCGAAGGTACGGTCACCGGCACGCGGGCGTCGCTGACGACGACCGGGACGCTGGATGGGAGCAACCTCTCGTACCAGGACAACAGCGCGCTCGACGTGAACAGCCGGTACACCGTGACCGTGCCGAACCTGGAGTTCGCGCAGGCGAAGGTCGAGGCGACGACCGAGGCGAGCTTCGTCAAGGCGGGGGCATTCGAGCTCACCGAGCTGACGGCGACGACGACCTACGGCGAGAGCACGCTGGCGTTCACGACGCAGCTCAAGGAGCGGACGCGCGAGCTCGACGCCACCGGCACGGTCATCTTCCATCCCGACCACCAGGAGCTGCACCTGCCGCAGCTCGCCGTGCGCACCCAGGGGGTCGAGTGGCGGACCGCGCCCGGCACCGAGGCGGCCGTGCAGTACGGCAACGACCGCATCCAGCTCCAGAACGTGCGGCTCGTCAGCGGCGAGCAGTCGCTCGACGTCGAGGGAACCATCGCGTTGAAAGGCGAGGAACCGTCGGCGGCGCTGAAGGTCGAGGCGAGCAACGTCGACCTGCAGCAGCTCGAGACGCTGCTGCTCCAGGACCGCGGGTTCACCGGTCGGCTGTCGGCCAACGCGACGGTGACCGGCACGGCGGCCGCCCCCAGCATCGAGGGACACGTCGAGATCCAGAACGGCGGATTCCGCAACTACCAGTACGAGGCGCTGACGGCCGACGTCGAATACGGCAGCCGCACGGCACACGTCGACGCGACGCTGCGGCAGACGGCCTCGGAGCAGATCACGGTGAAGGGCCGCGTCCCGATGTCGCTGTTCCGGCGCAGCGAGACCGGCGAGCACGTGCCTCCCGCGGCCGGGGAGGAGGTGGATCTGCACATCAAGTCCACCGCGCTGGGACTCGGCGTCGTCCAGGGGTTCACGACGCTCGTGGCCAATGTCGAGGGCACCCTCGAGGCGGACGTGCGGGTGACCGGATCCGGTGAGGATCCGCACCTGAGCGGCCACATCGACATCCGCAACGGCGCATTCGGCGTGCCGCTCGGCGGCGTCTCGTACACGGGCCTCAACACGCGGATCGACCTGACACCCGATGTCGTCCGGCTCCAGAGCTTTCAGATCCGTGACGAACACGGTGAGCCGCTCAGCGTCTCGGGCGAGCTCGCGGTGCACGAGAAGAAGGTCGGCGCCGTGAACATCGCGATCCAGTCGGACAACTTCGAGGTGATCGACAACGAACTGGGGGACGTCGGCGTCGATGCCGATCTGCGGATCACGGGCGAGCTGCGCCGCCCGAAGGTCGTCGGCTCGGTGAAGGTGGAGGCGGGACGCCTCGAGGTCGATCGGATCCTGACGTTCTTCTACGATCCCTACGCCACCGAATCGCTGCCGCCGGTCGTCTCGGCGGAGCGGGTCGTCGAAGGGAGCGGGAGCGCCGAGCAGGCGACGCGCGACGCGCTGGGGAAGGCGCAGGGGTCGGCCGCGCCGCCGGGAGCGAAAGAGGCGGAGAACCGGGCGAAGGCCGAAGAGGCCGCGGCGGGCGCGGAGCCGGGCATCTTCGATGCCCTCGAGATGGACGTGCGCCTCGTGGTGCCCGACAACCTCGTGCTGCGCGGCAAGGACCTGCGGCCCGGCGGCCCGACGGGCGCGGCGCTGGGCGACATGAACATCACGATCGGAGGCGACCTGCAGGTCCGCAAGCAGCCGGCCGACCGCGTCAGGGTGTTCGGTACCGTGCAGACCGTGCGCGGCACGTACGAGTTCCAGGGGCGGCGGTTCGACCTGGAGCGCGGCGGCCGGCTGCGGTTCGTCGGCGAGACCGAGATCAATCCGTTCATCGACATTACGGCCACACGGACGATCCCGAACACCGGTGTCGAAGCGAAGATCCGCATCACCGGCACGACCCGCGCGCCCGAGCTCACGTTGTCGAGCAACCCGCCGCTCGATGAGAGCGACATCCTGGCGCTCATCGTCTTCAATCGCCCGGTGAACGAGTTGGGGACGGGCGAGCGGTCGTCGCTCGCCGCGACGGCCGGCGGCATCGCCACCGGCTTCATCGCCGCACCGCTCGGCGAGTCGATCGGCCGCGCGCTCGACCTCGACCTCTTCGAGATCACGACGCAGACCGAAGCGGGAGAGCTCGGGGCAGGGCTCACCGTGGGGCAGCAGATCGGCGAGAAGACCTTCCTGAAGCTGCGCCAGCAGTTCGGCGACCGCTCGACCACCGAGTTCATGGTCGAGTACCAGCTCACGCGCTTCCTGCGTCTGCAGGCGAGCGCCGCGCCCGAAACGTCGGGCGGAGGGAACCGCCTCAACCAGCGGCGCGTCGAGCGCGCTGGGCTCGACCTGATCTTCTTCTTCAGCTACTAGGGCCAGTGGCCTGTTCGCGCTGAGAGAGACGACATCCCTGTGCCGGTGCGCGGCTGAGTGACGCCGCAGCCGCCCGCGGCTCGCGAGACGGGGCGGCGGGCACGTCCGGCTCGCGGCGCCTCGGGCTACGCCGGGAAAAACCGCCCTCCGGCGCTCACCTCACGACGCCCGCGTCCGCTGGGGTCTCCCGAACGCTTGATGAGGATCAGGGTCAGCTCACAGCTGAACCCGGCGGCAGTGGCGAAACCCTGCGGACGCGGGCGTCGTG
>Ga0247719_1000203_pt1 | contig 41662 bp, 37 predicted proteins | sample 41E_DmetaG_FD_189046 | JGI IMG/M metagenome (GOLD analysis project Ga0247719, IMG submission 189046) | Soil microbial communities from hillslope of Landscape Evolution Observatory, University of Arizona, Oracle, AZ, United States - 4-1-E_D | ecosystem: Engineered > Artificial ecosystem >...
GAGGGGCGGGCCGGCGCCCGGCGCCGCCCCGCCCCTCCTCCTGCCCGCCGAGCCGCCGCCGGGAATGGGCACGCCGGCCCCCGAGCCGGAGGGCGACGACGCCCCCGGCGACCAGGACGCCCCGCCCGCTTAGCGGTCCCTCAGAGCCGGGGGACGTGGCGGCGGCGGGTCAGGCGATCACCGGCACGATGCCGTGGGCGTGGAGGAACTCGGCCAAGCCGTCGGCCAGGCGCAGGTGGGACACCTCGTCGAGGGCCACCCAGCCCACCTCGGCGGCATCGGCGCCGGCCTCGGGCTGGGTGTCCGGGTCGTCGAGCACCGTCACGAAGAAGTCGAAGATCACGAGATGGTGGTCGGGGCCGATGCGCTCGACCCAGCCGATCAGGTCGTCGCAGACGGCCTCCAGACCCGTCTCTTCGGCCACCTCCCGCACCACCGCCTCGGCAAGGGTCTCGCCACCCTCCACCCGGCCGCCGGGGATGCTCCACTCCCCCGCCGCCGGTCCGTGGCCCCGACGGATGAGCAGGATGCGGTCGTCGAGGACGGCCACCGCGCCCACACAGACCTCTGGTCTCATGACGCGACCTCCGGTCTCATGACGCGACCCCCGGTCTCATGCCTCCCGGTCCTCGAAGCGGTGATGCATGACGAGGTTGCGGGCGGTGAAGCCGGATTCCTCGAAGAAGTTCTTGGTGGCGCGGTGGCCGGGCAGGGCCATGGCGTCCATTCCCAGGCACTTGCGCTCCTCGCACCAGGCCATGAGGTCATTGATCATGAGCTCCCCCAGTCCGACCTGGCGGGCGCCCTCCTCCACGAAGATGTCGTCGATCACGCCGAGCACGCTTCCGTCGGCCAGCTGCTCGAGGTGGGCGACGGCGTAGCCGACGACCGTGCCGTCGATGGTGGCCACGAGCACGCGGGCCTGGGGATCGTCGAGCAGCTCCTCCAGGCGGTCCTCGATGGGCTCCTGGCGGGCCTCCCGGGCCTTCCACACCGCGCCGCCCCGCATGGGGGCCAGCTCCTCGATGACCGCCCGGTTCAGCTCGGCGAGCCGGGGGACGTCGGCCGCCGTGGCCGGCCGGCACGCTTCGTCCACTCAGGCGCCGCGCAGCTGGTCGATGCGGGTCAGCACCGTCTTGCGGCCCCTGGTGGCGACCTCGTAGGCCCGCACGGCCTCGAGCTCCCCGGGGGACAGCCCTTCCAGGCGGGGGACCACCTGGGAGGCCGACAGGGTGTCGTAGCCGGGGATGGCGAGGCCGGCGGCGTCGGGGTTCGCCGGGGTGCTCGCCGGCGCCGGCCCCCTGAACGGCGGGCGGTGGCCGTCGGCCGGCTGGGCCACGTCGGGCTCAGGGCGCCCGGCCCGGGCGCCGGCGCCGGCGCCGGTCTGCTGGTCCCGTAGGCGCTTGACGACCGTCTCCGCCCGGCGCTGGCCCTGGCGGACGGCCACCTCGCCGATCATGCGGGCCACCGTGACCTGGCCGCCCATGCGCTGGCGGCCCTTCTCGGCCAGCTTGGGCACCAGGTCACGCGCTTCCAGCAACAGGCCGAGTGGTGCGTACACCAGCAGGTCGAGAAGCTGCTCGCCGGGGTCGTCGCGGGTGCTCATCGGCCCCAGCCTACGACGGGAGCGAGTTCCTCAGACGCACATCAAACGCAGTCCCGGCAGAACTGGCGCTCGGGGTCGGCCAGCTGGCTCGGGTGCTTGACCAGGAAGCAGGACTGGCAGACGAACTCGCCCGGCCTCTTGGGCAGGACCTTGGTGGAGCCCTCGGCCCGGTCCTCGGCGTCGGGGACCTCGTCCTCCTCGTCCTCCTCCTCGTCGACCACGACGAGGCGGTCCTTCAGGATGACGTCGAGGCCGGCCTCCACGTCGTCGGGGTCGATGTCGTCGTCGTCTTCGTCGTCATCGTCGTCGTCGGGCACCACGACCACCCCGACCGGCACCTCGGCGCCCTCTTCCGCGACGTCGACGTCGACGTCGTCCGCCTCGAGGACGTCGACGTCGTCTTCGATGAGGTCGTCCTCGTCCTCGTCGTCGAGCGACTCGAGGTCGACGATGTCGGGATCGTCAGGGTCCTCGACTTCATCGAGTTCCTCGTCAGGGTCGTCAGGCATTCCGGCGCGTCCGTTCCAAGCAGGGGGGGGCTTCGGGGGCGGCAGCATAGACGACCCGGATGCGCTAGCTGCGAACCCCGAATCGGCGTCGGGACCCGAGAGACCGTTGGTACCGCTCCGTGGCCCTCCCTCGGGGTCGGTGGCCGGCCCGGCCCCCCGTGGTGGGTTATCAGAACGTTCTCTACTTGGCCCCTCGAGTCCCGCGCCCTGCCCTCAATGCGCCCCCACCGCGGCACCGCTTGCTGCGGCGCCGTGGCCCACGACCCGGGGGTGTGGGGCGTCAGGGACTACGGGGAGCATGGCGCGGTCAGGCCCACCGTGCAAGGGCGGCAACGATGGCTCTGACCAGCCTCTTCGCGCGTCAGCGCAGGTCAGGCATAGTGAAATTTCGCCCTCTAGTTCAAGTCGAGGCTTTGGGAGGGCGCCGTCCGCCGGGCCTCGGCCCGGCGCTCGCCGGGCAGGCGCTCGAGGCCGGCGCCGGCGTCGCTGTGGTCGACGAAGCGCATGAGGCCGGCGACGATGCGGTGCCCGGCCTGGGTCTCGATGAGGCGGTGCATCTCCTGGCAGATGCGCCGGTAGGACGGGTGGCCGGCGGGCGAGGTGCGCAGCTCCAGCATGTGGAGGGCGGCCCGGGCGTTGAGCTCCATCGAGTAGCGCAGGCGGTAGGCCAGCGAGACGGCGTATGAGGCCTGGGCGGGGAACGCGGCCTCGAGGGCGTCGTGGAGGGCGCCGGAGACGGCCATGGCCTCCTCGAAGGCTCCCCCCGCCCCCGCCTCCAGCACGTCGTCGGCCATGACGTAGCCGTGGCGGGGGCCGAGGGCCTGCCACTGGATGGTCAGCATCCGGTGGCGCTGCAGGTCCCGGAAGGCGCCGTAGTCCGACAGGACGTCGAACCGGTACGACAGGTGCTCCAGCGCCCGCCCCGGCTTGTGCCGGCGGTTCCGGCGCTCACCGGTGTAGGCGTCGGCCACCGCCTGGCGCTCCTCCGCCGACAGGGTGCGCACCCGGGCCAGGATCTGGTCGTCGGGCAGGTCGAGGTGCGGGTAGAGCATGGCGGCGAGCAGCTTGTCCTCCCCCTCGGGGTCGAAGTCGACAAGGGTCACCGCCGGCCGGGGCTCGGGGTCGGCGCCGGCGAAGAGCCGCTCGGCCACCTCTGCGGTGGCCCGGCCGGTGCCGGCCAGGTAGGCGGTCCACTCCCCTCCCCGATCGGGCCGGTCGAGGCGGGTGAGGAACGAGGGGATGACCTTGCGCAGCTCGGCGACCATCATCTCGGCGTAGGCCCGGGCCTCGGGCAGGGCGTGGCCTCGCATGCGCAGCAGCAGGAGCTCGTAGGCCTGCCCGGTGCCGTAGATGCCGACGTTGGACAGGGCGGCGGCGGGTAACAGCCCCCGGAGGGCGTCGAAGGCCTTGGCCTTGATCGACTGCCGGTACACGAAGTCCGAGTCGCCGGGCTCCTTGGGGTGGCGGGCCCGGTAGTGGTCGCTCAGCACGGGGACCAGGCCGGCGTAGGTGTCGAAGAGGTGGTCGAGGTCGGCGACGTAGCGGGTGCCCAGGGGCGAGGCCAGCACCTCGGGGTCCCGGTGGTAGCGGTAGCGGCCCCCGAGACGGGCGTCGTAGGCGACGTAACGGGTCGACTGTTCGAGGTAGGCCATCAGCCGGCCCCACTCCAGGACCTTGGTCAGCAGGTTCGACGCCTGCTCGCAGGCGAGGTGGACCCCGCCGAGCTGGGCCACCGAGTCGTCGCCGTACTCGGTGAACACCCGGGCGTAGAGCTCCTCGGCCCGCTTGACCCCCACGGTGGCGTCGATGGTGGCGTCGCCCTCGAGATCGAGGTCGCCCACGAACTCGTCGAGGAACAGCCGGCGCAGGCTCTTGTGGGACCGGGAGTAGCGGGCGAACAGGGCGCCCTTGACCACCTCGGGGAGGTTGACGAGGGCGAACACGGGGCCGTCGAGGTCGGTGAAGTAGCGGCGGAGCACGTCGGCCTCGGTGTCGGTCCACTGCTCGACGACGTAGGGATGCATGGACGGGCGAGATTACGGCTCCGAGCCGAACGCAGCGCGGACCTCCTGCGCCAGGCCCTCGGTGAGCCAGAGATCCATGACCGTCATGGCCATGGCCTTGGCCCCGTCGAGCACGGCCCGGTCGCCCTCCTCCGAGGCCGCCCACCGGGCGAACTCGGCCGAATGGAGGGGCACGTCGGGGGGGCTGATGGCGATCATGGGGTGGATCGAGGGGACGAGGTGGCTCACGTTGCCCATGTCGGTGCTGGCGATGACGCGGGTCTCGGCGGTCGGCTCGTACACCGGGCGGCCGAGAGCCTCGCTGTTGGCCCGGTAGAGGTCGATCATGACCTGGTTGGTGCGCAGGTCGGAGTACTCCGGGCAGGTGGGCGTGAGCTCGATGCGGCAGCCGGCGGCGGCCGCCCCCGCCTCCAGGCAGGCCAGCACCCGCGCCTTGAGGGGCTGGAGGCTCTCGATCGAGGCCGAGCGCACGTACCACTCGGCCACCGTGTGGTCGGGCACGATGTTGGGCTTCTCGCCGGCTTCGGTGAAGACGCCGTGGATGCGGTCGGTGGAGGCGATGTGCTGGCGCAGGGCGGCCACCGAGTTGTACCCGAGCACCATGGCGTCCAGGGCGTTGCGGCCCATGTGGGGCGCGGCGGCGGCGTGGGCGCCCTGGCCGAAGTACTCGACCCGCCAGGTGGCGATGGCGATGATGTCGGCCTCGGTGAGGTCGGCGCCGCAGGGATGGACCATCATCGCCGCGTCCACGCCCTCGAAGGCGCCCCGGTCCCCCATGAGCACCTTGCCCCCGCCGCCCTCCTCCGCGGGCGTGCCCAGCACCACCAGCCGCCCGCCGGCCTCGTCGGCCAGGGCGCCGGCGGCGAGGCCGGCCCCCAGGCCGGCAGCGGCGATCACGTTGTGGCCGCAGCCGTGCCCGATGACCGGGAGGGCGTCGTACTCGCAGATGACGGCCACGGTGGGGCCGTCGCCCGAGCCGTAACGGGACTCGAAGGCGGTGTCGAGCCCGTAGGCGCCGGCCTCGGCACCGAGGGCGGAGGCGAGCACGTCGGAGGCGAAGGTCTCGTCGAAGAGCAGCTCCGGGTGGCCGTGAATCCGGTGCGAAACCTCGAGGAGGAGGTCGGCCCGACGGTCGACCTCCTCCTGCACCCGCGCTTTTGCTTCCTCCAGATCCATCCCGGCCAGGCTAGGCCCGGCCGGGATGCGATGGAGTCCGGCTTACTTGAACTTGTCGGCGACCTTGTCGACGGTGTCCTTGACCTTGCCCTTGCCCTGGTCAACCTTGCCGTCGCGCTTCATCTCGTCGTTGTCGAGCAGATCGCCTGCCGCTTCCTTCGCCCGACCCTTCGCGTCATCCATGTTGTCGACCATGCGACTCTCCTTTGCTGCTTGGTAAGGGAAGTGTTCCCTCCGGGCCGCGTTCGCTAACGGTTCCGCTGGGCAGCCATCAGGAGCAGCCCTCCGTCGATCACGAACGACGCTCCGGTCGTGTAGCCGGCCTCGGGGCTGGCCAGGTGGACGATGGCCGCGGCGACCTCCCGGGCGTGACCGGGCCGGCCGAGGGGAATCCCGGGACGATCTTCGGTCTGCGGGTCGGCGTCGTGCTGGCCCGTCATCGGCGTCGAGATCTCCCCCGGGGCGACGGCGTTGACCAGGATGCCGTGCTCGGCCAGCTCCAGGGCCATGACCTTGGTCAGCAGGCCCAGCCCACCCTTGGCCGCGCAGTAGGCGGAAGAGCCTTCGAGGGGCACGTGCTCGTGTACCGAGGTCACGTTGACGATGCGCCCGCCGCCGCCGGCCGCCACCATCCGCCGGGCCGCCCGCTGGGCGCACAGCATGGGCCCGGTGAGGTCGACGTCGAGTACCTGGGACCAGGAGTCGAGCGTCATCTCCAGGAACGGCTCGGTGATCCCGGTGCCGGCGTTGTTGACCAGCACGTCGATGCCGCCCAGGGCCTCGGCCAGGTCGTCGATCACGCCGGCGGCAGCCTCCAGGTCGGTGAGATCCAGGCGGCGCACTTCGGCCCGCCGGCCCAGTGCCGCCACCTCCTCCGCCGTGCCCTTGGCCCCGGGCTCGTCGGTGTGCCAGGTGATCCCGACGTCGTAGCCGGCCTCGGCCAGGGCCACGGCGGTGGCCTTGCCGATGCCGGAGTCCGATCCGGTCACGATCGCTGTGGGGGGCACTAGGCGCTCCAGCGCAGGATGGCGCCGATACCGCCCTCGAGGCCGGCGCCGGCCCCGGCGACGTGGCTGCCGGCCCGGGAGGCCGGCACGACGTGGATCCCGGCACCGGTGCCGAGGGCGGCCCGCACGGCGACGTCGACCAGGCGGCCCTCGGCGGGCGCGTCGACCCCCAGCGCCCGCACCTCGGCGGCGGTCGTCCCCAGCTGGGTGGGCTCGGGGCCGAACCAGGCCATACGGACGTCGTCCGGGTCGTCGGCGGCCACCAGCAGCACGTCGACCGCGGCCTGGGCGAGGGCGGCGAAGACGGCCCGGGCCCCTTCGGCAGCCCGGTCGTCCTGGCCCCGCTCCTCCCGGAACTTCTCCAGCAGGGCGTCGGCGTCGGCGTTCACGGCCACCTCGACGGCCAGCCGTGCCTCCTGCTGGAACAGGTCCTCGGAACCGTCCGCCGACCGCCCGCCGCTGACGATCACCAGGCGTTCGGCCAGGTCCGCCGGGAGCGCCTCCTCCAGCAGGGTGAGCGCCCGCTGGTCGCCGGCGGCGGCGACGACCCGGGCGTCGACCCGGCGGACCAGCCGGACCACCTGGTCGGCGGCGTCGGCCGCGTTGCGCTCCCAGGTGTGCTCGGCCCGCTCCTGGTACCGGCGCTGGGACCACCCGCCGGGGCTGGGCTTGCGCAGCGGGTGGTCATCACCCCCGGCCTCCCGGTGGATGTCCGGGCCCTCGCGCCGGTAGGCGGTCAGGTCGGCACCCTCGCGGTCGGCCAGCACGGTGACGTAGGCCGGGAACTGCTGGCGCCACTCCACCACCGGCAGCAGGGACGGGAGGGCGGCCCAGCGGGCGAGGTCACGCTCGGGCACCCGCTGGCCGTGCTCGACGTGCAGGACTCCACCGGCCGAGGCGACGACGGCGAGGCCCTCGCCCTGGAGGTGGGCGTCGGCCACGAGGGGGTCGACGGCGTCGAGGACCTCGACGGGCGCGCCCTGGGCGGCGGCATCGTCCCGGAGGGCCCGCCACCGTTGCTCGGAGCGCCGGGCGGCGTTGTCGATGCCCGCCTCGGTGGTCAAGCGCAGGCTGAGGAAGGGCCCGACGGCTTTGACCAGGTCGACCAGGTCCGAGGTGTCGGCGGCAGCCTGTGGGGTGAGTCCGGATCGTTCCATGCCGCCTTCCTGCCCGGGGACGGCGGCGGCCATGCCCCGGAGGCGACACTGGGCCGACGGCGAGCCAGGGGGCGAGACGGTCCCCATCCTGGCTGCTCGCGACATCGCCGAGACGATCCGGTTCTACGGTGCCCTCGGCTTCGAGGTCCTCCGCCTGCACGAGGGCTTCGGCGCTCTCTACCTCCTGCTGCGGCGGGACGAGGTTGAGCTCCCCCCGGCCACCGACCCGGTCACAACGACGGGGCCTGCTACCTGCGGCTGGCCGACGCCCAGGCCGTCGGCACCGCCTCTAGCTATTCGTCCTCGCCAGACCACTCCCGGTCCTCGCGCTCCCACTTCTCGTTCCGGGCCTCGACGCGGTCCTTCCAGTGCTCGGCCGCCTCCTGGGACTCATAGGGGCCCATCCGGTCCTCCAGGGGGCAGCTGCCCTCGCCCCCCTCGACCCGCCCGTGCTTGAGACACCAGTACCAGGATCCGGTCATCGGTCCACTGTGACCCAGACGGCGCCGGCGCTCAAGAAAGTGGGCCGGGCGGTCGAGAACGACAAGGAGAGCCTGGGTCTCGATGAGCGAGTATCGACCGAACTGCCCGGGGAGGTGAACGCCTCGCCCACAACCACAACACCGCCCGAGCAGGGCCGGCCTCGCCGTTTCGGCGGGCGGTACCGGGCGACGCGCGTCCTCAAGCCGGGAGCCGCCGGCGAGACCCTGCGGGGCATCGACGCAGTCGACGGACGCGAGGTCGTCATCCGGACGACGACCAACGCCGACCCGGCCGCGGCCGAGCGCGTCCAGGCCGAGCTCGACGTCCTGAGCATCCTCGACGGCACCGACCTGGTCCGGCCGATCGAGGCCGGCCGCCAGGGGGGCGTCCTCTACTGGGTGCAGCCCTACGTCCCCGGGGTGACGCTGGAGGGCCACCTGGGCTCCGCCGCCGGGCGCCTGAGCCTCCGTGAGGCGGTGGCCGTCGGGCGAGGCGTGCTCGCCACCCTGGCCGAGGCCCACGAACGCGGCGTCCTCCACCGTGACGTGCGGCCGTCCAACGTGGTCGTCGGCCTGGTGGACACCCAGCCCACCGGCGCCATCGAGCGGGCCGCGCTGGTGGACTTCGGGGTCGCCCAGCTCCGCCGGGCGCTCGGGTCTCCGCCGGAGTCAGGGCTGCGCGTCGCCCGCTACGCCTCGCCGGAGGCCGCCGGTGTGGTCGACCACGAGGTGGACGAGCGCTCGGATCTCTACGCCGCCGGCGCCGTGCTGTTCGAGTGCCTGGCCGGGCGCCCGGTGTTCCCGGGCGACACCGTGAGCGAGGTCCTCCGCCAGCACGTGACCGAGCCGGTGCCCCGCCTGCGCAGCCTGGGCAACGCCGTGCCGGGTGCCCTCGACGACGTCGTGCAGCGCCTCCTGATGAAGGAGCCCGCCGACCGTTACGCCTCGGCCCGAGCCGCCCTGGCCGACCTGGATCAGATCGCCGCCGCCATCGAGGCCGGCGACGAAGACCCCCACGTGGTCGTCGGCGCCCGGGACACCCGCCACACCCTGACCCAGCCGTCCTTCGTCGGTCGGGAGGCGGAGCTGGCGGTCATCGAGGTGGAGGTGGGTCGGGCACGGGAAGGCCGTGGTGGCCTCGTTCTGGTCGAAGGGGAATCCGGCGGGGGCAAGACCAAACTGCTGGAGGAGCTGGCCCAGCGCAGCGCGGAGCGGGGCCTGTGGGTGCTGCGGGGTCAGGGTGTGGACCGGATGGCCCAGCGACCGCTGCGGATCCTCGACGGAGTGGTCGAGGCGGTGCTGCACCGGGCCGCCGACGACGACGGGTTCGCCGAGTCCGTGCGCGGCAAGGTCGGCTCCCAGCTCGAGGCCCTGGTGGACGCGCTGCCCCGCCTGTCCGACGACTTCAGCCCGGAGGGCTCCGGCTCTCTCGGCCCGGAGGCCTACGGCGAGGCGCGGTCCCTGCCCGCCCTCACCGCCTTCCTCGACGCCCTGGCGTCGGCGGGCCAGCCGGCGGTCGTGGTGCTCGACGACTGCCAGTGGGCCGACGACCTCACCCTGAAGCTCATCAGCCACTGGTCGGCGCACCGGCCGCAGAGCCCCGAGCGGGGGGTCGTCCTGCTGGTGGCGTTCCGATCCGAGGAGGTGGCTGCGGGGCACGCCCTGCGGCGCCTGCGGCCGGCGGCGCACGTGGTTCTTCCCGCCCTCCGCCACGACGAGATGCAGCAGATGCTGGTGTCCATGGCCGGCCCCCTGCCCAAGGAGGCGGTGGAGGTCGTCGAGCGTCTGTCGGTGGGCAACCCGTTCATGGCCACGGCGATGCTTCGGGGCCTGGTGGAGACGGGCGCCCTGGTTGAGGAGCCCGCCGGCTGGCGGGTCAACGCCGACGCCATGGCCGGCGTGCAGACCTCCCGCCACGCCGCCGCCTTCCTCTCCCGCCGGCTCGACCTGCTCCCGGCGCCGGCCCGCCGGCTCCTGGCCGTCGGCGCCCTCTTGGGCAAGGAGTTCGACCTGTCCATGGCGGCGTCGCTGGTCGGCCAGGGCGCCGACGAGGCGGCGGCGGCGATCGCCGAGGCCCGGCGCCGGCACATCCTGTGGCACGCCGGCGACCGCTGCACCTTCGTCCACGACAAGCTGCGGGAGGCCCTCCTCGGCCAGCTCGACGACGACGACCGCAAGGCCCTGCACCGCCGGGCCGCCCTGGCGTTCGAGGCCCAAGCCGACGACCGCATCTTCGAGCTGGCCTACCACTTCGACGCCGCCGGCGAGGCCGCTCGGGCCCTGCCCTACGCCCTGGCCGCCGCCGACCGGGCCCGCTCCCAGCATGCCCTGGAGATCGCCGAGCGCCAGTACCGCATCGCCGAGCGGGGGGTCGCCGGCGCCGATGTCACCGCCCGGCGCCACGTCGCCGAGGGCCTGGGCGACGTGCTCATGCTCCGGGGCATGTACGAGCAGGCGGCCGACCAGCTCCAGGTCGCCGCCCGGCTGGCCGACGACGCGGTGGACCGGGCCGAGATCGAGGGCAAGCTCGGCGAGCTGGCCTTCAAGCGGGGCGACGTGGCCACGGCCAGCGAAGCGGTGGAGCGCGCCGTGCGGCTGCTGGGCCGGCGCATGCCCCGCAGCAGCGTCGGCTTCGTCGTCTCCGCCATCGCCGAGATCGTCGTCCAGCTCTTCCACTCGTTGCTGCCCCGGCTGTTCCTGGGTCGCAGAGACCGGTCCGGCGCCCGCGCCGAGCTGCTGGCCGTGCGCCTCTACAGCCGGCTGGCGTACGTCTACTGGTTCAAGCGCGGACGGGTCCCATGCCTGTGGGCCCACCTCCGGGAGATGAACCTGGCCGAGCGCTACCCGGCAGGGGCGGAGCTGGCCCAGGCCTACTCAGAGCACGCCCCGGTGATGACGATGGTCCCCTGGTTCTCCCGGGGCCGGGCCTACGGCGAGAAGTCGTTGCGCATCCGCACCGAGCTGGGCGACCTCTGGGGTCAAGGCCAGTCGCTCAACTTCATCGGCACCGTGCTCTACTCGGCCTCCCGCTACGAGGAGTGCATCGACCACTGCACCCGGTCCGCCGCCCTCCTCGACCGCACCGGCGACTGCTGGGAGTCGAACACGGCCAGGTGGCACATCGCCCTGTCCCTGTACCGCCTGGGTCGCCTCGACGAAGCCGTGGAGGCCAGCCGGGTGGTGCACCGGTTGGCGATGGAGATCGGCGACCACCAGGCCGCCGGCATCGCCCTGGGCGCCTGGGCCAAGGCGTCGGCCGGCGACGTCCCGGCCGAGCTGATCCACGGCGACCTGGAACGCCTTGGCGAGGACGTCCACACCGCGGCCGAGGTCCTGCAGGCCGAAGCGCTGCGGCTCATGAACCTCGGGCGCCCGGCCGACGCCGCCACCATGCTGGAGCGGGCGGCGGCGATGATCAAGGCCAAGGGCCTCAAGCAGGAGTACGTCGCCCCGGTCCAGCCCTGGCTGGCCACCGCCCTGCGCACCGAGCTGGCGTCCTGCCCTCCGTGGTCTCCGCGGCACCGTCAGCTGGCCCGTCGCGCCGGCCGAGCCGCCGCTCGGGCCCGGCGCATCGCCCGGAGCTACCCCAACAACCGGCCCCACGCCCTGCGGGAGAGCGCCCTGGTGGCGGCCATGGCCGGTCGTCACCGCCTGGCCCGCCGCCGCTTCGCCCGGAGCCTGGAGGCCGCCGATCGCCAAGGGGCCCGGTACGAGCACGCCCAGACGCTGCTGGCCCGAGGGGTGACCGGCCTGGATCTCGGGTGGCCGGAGGCGTCGTCCGAGGTCGCCCGGGCCCGCCAGGCGCTGGCCCAGCTGGCGGTGCACGCCGGCCCCAACGCCGCCGAGGAGGCGGAGGTCACCCTCTCGCTCCTCGACCGCTTCGACTCGCTCCTGAGCGTCGGCCAGCAGATCGCTTCCGCCCTCACCCCGGCCGCGGTCTTCAACGCCGTCCGGGAGGCGGCCTTGAGCCTGCTGCGGGCCGAGGACTGCGCCGTGCTCGCCCTGGGCGACGGTGACCCGCCGGCCACCACCGTCGTCACCGGGCGCACCAGCCGGCCGGTGAGCAGCGACCTGGTCGCCGAGGCGCTGATCACCGAGCGGCCTGTGGTCGTGGAGACATCGGCCGACGACGGGCCTGACGGGGCGGTCCGCTCTGCGCTCTGCGCCCCGGTCTACAACCGGGGTCGTCCGGTGGCCTGTTTCTATCTCACCCACGCCCAGGTCGGCGCCCTCTTCGGCGAGGAGGAGATCCGCCTGGCCGAGTTCATCGCCACCTTGGCCGGGACCGCCCTCGAGAACGCCGAGGGCTTCGCCGAGGTGCAGGGGCTCAGCCGGTCGCTGGAGCGCCGGGTGGCCCAGCGCACCGCCCAGCTGGCCGACACCAACCGCCGGCTCACGGAGCGGTCGGAGGCGGTCGAGCTGCTCAAGACCATCGCCGTGGCCACCAATGAGGCGGCGTCGGTGGAGGAGGCGCTCCAGATCGCCCTCGACGAGGTCTGCCGGCACACCGGATGGCCGGTCGGCCACGTGTGCCGGATGGCCGAGGACGTTCCAGGAGGCACCGTCGCCTCGAACATCTGGCACCTCGACGATCCCGACCGCTACGCCGCCTTCCGGCGCATCAGCGAGGACACGACCTTCGCCATGGGCGCCGGCCTCCCCGGACGGGTCGTCGCCAGCCGGGCACCGGCGTGGATCGCCGACCTGCAGGCGGACCTCGACTTCCCCCGGGGCCAGGCCGGAGAGCCGATCGGCGTGCGATCGGGCTTCGCCGTTCCCCTGCTGGCCGGCCAGGAGGTGGTCGGCGTCCTCGAGTTCTTCACGCCCAACCCGGCTCCGGTCGACCAGCGGCTGCTCGACCTCGTCGCCCAGGTGGGTACCGAGCTGGGCCGGGTGGCCGAGCGCAAGCGGGCCGAGGACGCCCTCCGCCACAGCGAGGAGCGGACCCGGTCGATCCTCGCCGCCGCCAACGACGCCTTCATCGGCATGGACGAGGCCGGGCTGATCACCGACTGGAACCGCAACGCCGAGGTCACCTTCGGCTGGTCGCACGAGGAGGCCGTCGGCCGCCTGCTCGCCGACACGATCGTGCCGCCGCCGTTCCGGGCGGCCCATACCGAGGGGCTGAAGCGGTTCCTGGCCGGCGGCGACGCCCCGGTGCTCGGCCGGCGCATCGAGTTGACGGCCATGCGACGGGACGGCCGGGAGTTCCCCGCCGAGCTGTCCATCTGGCACATCGCCACCGGCAAGAAGCACCTGTTCAACGCCTTCGTACAGGACATCAGCGAGCGCAAGCGCACCGAGCACGCCCTGGCCGTGGCCCGGGACCAGGCCATGGAGGCCTCCCGGATGAAGTCGCAGTTCCTGGCCACCATGAGCCACGAGATCCGCACGCCGATGAACGGCGTGATCGGGCTGGCCGAGCTCCTCCTGGGCACCGACCTCCGCCCCGAGCAGCGGCCCTACGCCGAGGGTTTGCGCAGCGCCGGCGAGGCCCTGCTGGCCGTCATCAACGACATCCTCGATTTCTCCAAGATCGAGGCCGGCAAGCTGGAGCTCGAGGAGGTCGGCTTCGAGCCCCGCCACCTCGTCGACGAGGCCATGCGCCTGATGGCGCCGGCGGCGCACAACAAAGGCCTGGAGCTGATCGTCGCCTACTCGCCGGACCTCCCGACGGCCCTGACCGGCGACCCGGGCCGGCTGCGCCAGATCCTCGTCAACCTGGTCTCCAACGCGGTGAAGTTCACCGAGCGGGGCGAGGTGGCGGTGCGGGTCAGGACCGCCGGCGCCGGCGCCGGGGACTGGTGCACCGTCGAGTTCGAGGTGGCCGACACCGGCATCGGTATCGCCCCCGCCGACCATCAGCACATCCTCGAGGCCTTCTCCCAGGCCGATGCGTCGACAACCCGCCGCTACGGCGGCACCGGCCTCGGTCTGGCCATCTGCCGCCAGCTGGCCGAGGCCATGGGCGGCTCGATGACGCTGGAGAGCCGTCCCGGCCACGGAAGCAGCTTCATGGTGACCCTCCCGCTGGGCCGGGTGTGGGAGGCGGCGGATCCTCCGGCGGCGCCGCCGGAGCTGGCCGGGCTCTCGGCGTTGATCGTCGACGACAATGCCAGCAGCCGGGCCGCGCTGCAGAGCCAGCTGGCGGCCTGGGGTATGCGCGCCGAGTCGGCCCACGGCGCAGCGGCGGCCCTCGCCCGGCTTGCCGACGGGCCGGTCGACGTCGCCGTCATCGACGCCGCCATGCCCGACATGGGCGGAGCTGAGCTGGTCGAGCGGATGGCGGCGATGCCGGAGCGGTCCGCCACCAAGGTGCTGCTGTTGACGACGGGGCGCTCCGCCGAGCAGGCCGAGGTCAGCCGGCTCGGCATCACCGCCACGGTCGCCAAGCCGGTGGGCCACGTCGAGCTGGCTGAGGCGCTGGTGCGGGCCGTGGCCGGCGGCCCGGCGGCGGGTGGGCCGCGAGGGGCACCGGCGACCAAGCGGGTGCCGGCGCCGGCCGCCACCCGGCCCGCGCAGGGCAGGATCCTCATCGTGGAGGACAACACCACCAACCAGATGGTGGCGATGGGGCTGATCACCCGTCTCGGGTTCGACGCCGAGGTGGTGTCCAACGGCCGGCAGGCGGTCGAGGCGGTGGCCAAATCGGCCTACGACGCCGTCCTCATGGACTGCAACATGCCGGTCATGGACGGCTACGAAGCGACCGCCGCCATCCGGCACATGGAGGGCGACGGCTCCCGGGTGCGGATCATCGCCATGACGGCCAGCGCTCTGGCCGGCGACCGCGAGCGGTGCCTCGCCGCCGGCATGGACGACTACGTGGCCAAGCCGGTCAAGCTGGGGGATCTGGAGCGGGTTCTCGTCCCTGGCGCCGCCGCCCGGTCGGCATCGAGGTCGACGGCCGCGCCGGTGGACAGCCGGCAGCTGGAGAGCCTCCGGGCCCTCGACGGCGGCGACGGCCTGTTCCTCTCCAGTGTCGTGAAGTCGTTCGAGGCCTCTTCCGTCCAGGCCATCCGGGCGCTCGCCGCCGCCGTCGAGGCCGGCGACATCGAAGCGCTGGCCCGGGAGGCCCACCGGTTCAGAGGCGAGGCCTCCACCCTCGGCGCCGTCGGCGTGGCCAGCAAGTGCGCGGCCCTGGAGTCGCTCCCCTCGCCGCTGGACGTCCCCGCGGCCCGGGAGCTCGTGGCCGGGGTGGCCCGGGAGATGGGGCTGGTGCGAGAGACGCTGCAGGCCGCCGTCGACGCCGCCGCCGGCGTCTAGGAGGCTGGCAGCCGCCGCCGGCGTCTAGTGGTGAGTCAGGTAGGCATCGCGCAGGACGCTGGTCTCGAGCTCCATGTCGGCCAGGCGGTGCTTGACCACGTCGCCGATGCTGACGATGCCGCAGAGCCGGCCGTCGCCGTCGACCACCGGCACGTGCCGGTGCCGGCTGCGGGTCATCTGGGCCATGACCGCGACCAGGGAGTCGGCCGGCGAGCAGACCGGCACGGCGCGCGACATCACGGCCACCACGCCCATGTCGAGCAGGCCGGCGCCATGGCGGGTGAGGCCCCGGACCACGTCACGCTCCGACAGCACGCCTTCCACCCGCTCGCCGTCGCGGGAGACGACCAGGGCGCCCACGTTCTGCATCCGCATGCGGTGGACGGCGATCAGGACCTTGGCGTCGGGGCGGATGGTCTCGACCACCTGGCCCTTGACCATGAGCACGTCCTGGACCTTCATGCTGCAGACCTGCTGGCCACGACGGTGCTGACGGGCAGCTCGAACCACCGGGGGATGGGCCGGGCGTCGCCGACCTCACCCAGAAGCGTCTGGTTGGCCACGATGCGATGGCGCCGCATGACGGACCCCTCTCTCTCTGAGGCCGACAGTACGCTCAGGGCCGTGTTTCGTACAGGTTCACCTGCACCTATGTGCGGCCTGACACGAGTGGTGGCCGGCGCCGGCGAGCGGACATCCTAAGGTCGGGGTCCGGCGAGGGGGGGGGAGGACGGAGGTGCTGGGACTGCGAGAGACGGGGCGCGGGGCGGACCGCACGACGCCGCCGAGCACCGGCACTCCCGCGGTCGAGGCGCCCCCGGCCACGGTCCTCGCCATGACCGCGGTGGGCGCGGCGGCCGTCGCCCAGGGGGCCTACCACCTCCCCGGGCAGCTCCTTGCCGGTCTGCTCCTTGCCGGCGCTGTCGTGGTGGCGTTGGCGGGCCGCTGCTTCAAAGCGGCGGACCTCCGTTTCGCCCCCGTCCCGGCGTGCGCCGCCTTGGGCCTGTGGGCCGTCGTCAGCGCGGCGGCCGCCGGCGTCCCGCTCTCGGCGGCCGGCCCCACCGCCTTGCTGCTCGCCGCCGCCGTCGTGGTGGCGGTGCTGTGCCGGTACGGCGGTGACCAGGTCGTCATGGGCCTGCTGCTCGTGGGTGGCCTCGTCGCCCTGTCGGGGCTGGCCGGCGTGGCTCTCCGGTACGAGCCGTGGACCCTTGAGGACCAGGGCCTGTGGCGGGCGGCGACGACGCTGACCTACGCCAACGCCGGCGCCGGGCTCCTCGTCCCGCTCGTCCTGCTGGCCGCCGGCCGGCTGGCCGCCGACCGCCGCTCCCCGCCCATGGCGGTGATCGCTTGCCTGCTCCTGGCCGGCCTCGGCGCCACCCTGTCCCGGGGCGGGTTCCTGGCCCTGGCCCTGGGCGCCGCCGCCCTCGCCCGTGCCGTCGGCCTCCGTCGGCTGCTGGCCACAGCCGGCGGTCCCGCTGCGGGTGCGCTGGTGGTGCTCGCCGCGCTGGCGCCGTCCATGGTCGTGGGCCGCCCGCCCCGGCCGCTGCTGGCCCTCGCCGGGCTGGCCGCCGGGCTGGCGCTCGCCGCCGTCCTGACCCGCAGGCCCCGGGCCGCCGCCGCCGTCGTGACCGGCGCGGTGATCCTGCTGGCCACCGGCGCCGGCGTGGCCGGTGCGGTCGACCCGGCCCGTTCCAGCCGGCTGACGCTGGCCTCCCCCGACCGGGCCGACGAGGCCGCCGCCGCCGTGCGGGTGGCCGCCGACCGCCCGGTGACCGGCGCCGGACCCGGCCAGGTGGTGCTTGCCTGGCGCGACGCGGACGGCCGGCGCCTGGTAGCCCACTACGCCCACAACGAGTACCTGCAGACCGCGGCCGAGCTGGGGCTGGTCGGCCTCGGACTGGTGCTGGTACTGGCCGGCGGGATCGTCCGCGAGGCCCGCCGAGGCACTGGCGATCCGGTACGGGCCGCGGCCGGTGCCGGGCTTGTGGCCGTCGCCGTGCACAGCGGCATGGACTTCCTCTGGCACATCCCCGCCATCCCCCTCGTCTGCGCCGCCCTCGTGGCGGTCGCCTCCCGACCCCCTCCAGGAGCCGCCCGATGAAACGACTTCCCCTGTCCCGCATGGCCGTCGGCATCCTGGCCGGCGCTCTCGCCGGCCTCGTCCCCACCGTTCTCGTGGCCGTCGGCGAAGACTCGCCGCCCGACTCCCCACCGGTCGTCACCGGGCCGGCCACCGTGCAGGGAAGCACCTGGTACTCCGACGGGACCAAGGCCAAGGCCGGGCCGCCGGGCACCAGGATCTCCGCCTACGCGGCGAATGCCTTCCCGGGCGTTCCCTACCGCCTGGTTCTCGGCCTCGGGTCCCTGGGGAAGGCGTGCGAGGCACCGGTCCAGTGGATCAACCCCACCATCGTCTTCGCCGGCGAGAACGGGCTCATCGGCCGGGTCACCGGCACCGTGCCGCTCGACACCCTTCCGGGCACCTACAAGCTCTGCTTCGAGGACTCCTCGACCGGCAACCTCACGGGCACGGGCGGGGCGACATTCACCGTCCAATGACCCAGAGCGGGCGTACTCTCGCGTAAGGGACGCCACAGGGAGCAGCCATGACCGAGACAGCCGGCCACCCCCTTCAGGAGCTCGAGAAGGTCGTCATCCGGTTCGCCGGCGACTCGGGCGACGGCATGCAGCTGACCGGCGACCGGTTCTCGGTGTCCAGCGCCCTGTTCGGCAACGACCTCTCCACCGTGCCCGACTACCCGGCGGAGATCCGGGCGCCGGCCGGCACCCTGGCCGGCGTCTCCGCCTTCCAGATCCACATCTCCGACCACGACATCCTCACCCCGGGTGACTCCCCCAACGTCCTGGTGGCGATGAACCCCGCCGCCCTGCGGGCGAATGTGCACGACATGGCCGCGGGAAGCACGCTGATCGTCAACTCCGATGCCTTCGTCGAGCGCAACCTGGCCAAGGCCGGCTACGAGTCGAACCCCTTGACCGACGGCTCCCTCGCCGGCTTCGACGTCTACGAGGTGCCGATGACCTCGATGACCATCGAGGCCACCAAGCCGAGCGGGGCCAAGACCCGCGACGCCGAGCGGTCCAAGAACCTCTTCGCCCTGGGCCTGCTGTCGTGGATGTACAGCCGCCCCGCCGAGCTCACCCTCAGCTGGATCCAGCAGCGCTTCGCCAAGACGCCAACCGTGGCCGAGGCCAACACGCTGGCCTTCAAGGCGGGGTACAACTTCGGGGAGACCGCCGAGCTGGTGGGCGGTCCCTTCACCGTGCGGGCCACCCACTTCGAGCCGGGCACCTACACGAGCATCAACGGCAACACCGCCCTGGCGTGGGGGCTGGTGGCCGCCGGCCAGCTGGCCAACCTGCCGGTGTTCCTGGCGTCCTACCCGATCACGCCGGCCTCCGACATCCTCCACGAGCTGTCCAAGCGCCAGAACTTCGGCGTGCGGACCATGCAGGCCGAGGACGAGATCGCAGCGGCCGGCGCCGCCCTCGGGGCATCGTTCGGCGGGCACCTGGGCGTGACCACCACCAGCGGCCCGGGGATGGATCTCAAGGCCGAGACCCTGGGGCTGGCCATCAGCCTGGAGCTGCCGATGGTCATCATCGACGTCCAGCGGGGCGGGCCGTCGACCGGCCTACCGACCAAGACCGAGCAGGCCGACCTGCTCATGGCCATGTACGGCCGCCACGGCGAGGCCCCGCTGCCGATCGTGGCCGCCCGTGCGCCGGGCCACTGCTTCTTCGCCGCCGTGGAGGCGGCCCGCATCGCCCTGAAGTACCGCACGCCCGTCATCGTGCTCTCCGACGGCTACCTGGCCAACAGCGCCGAGCCGTGGCGCATCCCGGAGATCCACGAGCTCCCGGACATCTCGGTCGACTACGCCCTGGGCCCCAATGCGACCGCGGAGGACGGCACGCCGAAGTTCCTCCCCTACCTCCGAGACCCGGAGACCCTGGCGCCGCCGTGGGCCATCCCGGGCACGGCCGGGCTCGAGCACCGAATCGGCGGCCTGGAGAAGGCCGACGGCACCGGTGCCATCTCCTACGACGCCGCCAACCACGAGCTGATGGTGCGCAACCGGGCGGCCAAGGTGGCGGGCATCGCCAAGGACATCCCGCCCACCGAGGTCGACGATCCCAGCGGCGACGCCGAGGTGCTCGTGCTCGGGTGGGGGTCGACCTACGGGTCGATCGTGGCCGCCGTCGAGCGCCTGCGCCGGCGGGGCAAGCGCCTGGCCCGCGCCCACCTCGTCCACCTCAACCCGTTCCCCGCCGACCTGGGCGAGGTCCTCTCCCGCTACCGGATGGTCCTGGTCCCGGAGAACAACCTCGGCCAGCTCACCGCTTTGATCCGGGCGCAGTACCTCGTCGACGCCCGGGCCATCACCAAGGTCCAGGGACAACGCTTCCTCTTCTCCGAGATCGAAGCCGCCGTCCTGGCGCTCATGGAGGTCTGAGTCCACATGTCCGACGTCACCATCCCCGTCACCACCAAGAAGGACTGGGCCAGCGACCAGGAGGTGCGCTGGTGCCCGGGTTGCGGCGACTACTCGATCCTCTCCGCCGTGCAGATGCTGATGCCCGACCTGGGCATGCGGCGGGAGAACACCGTGTTCATCTCCGGCATCGGGTGTTCGAGCCGTTTCCCGTACTACATGAACACCTACGGGATGCACTCGATCCACGGGCGGGCCCTGGCCCTGGCCACCGGCCTCGCCGTGAGCCGGCCCGACCTCGACGTGTGGGTGGTCACCGGCGACGGCGACGCTCTCAGCATCGGTGGCAACCACCTCATCCACGCCCTGCGGCGCAACGTCAACCTCACCATCCTGCTCTTCAACAACCAGATCTACGGCCTGACCAAGGGCCAGTACTCCCCCACCAGCGAGGAGGGGAAGGTCACCAAGTCGACGCCGTTCGGCTCCGTCGACCACCCCTTCAACCCGGTCGCCCTGGCCCTCGGCGCCGAGGCGACATTCGTGGCCCGCACCCACGACCTCGACCGCAACCACATGATGGAGATCTTCCGCCGGGCCCATGACCACCGGGGCGCCGGGTTCGTGGAGATCTACCAGAACTGCAACGTCTTCAACGACGGCGCCTTCGAGAAGGTCACCTCCCGCGAGGCGCGGTCGCAGATGCTCATTCCTCTCGTGCACGGCCGCCCGGTGCGCTTCGGGGCCGACGACGAGCTGGGTGTGGTGGTGGACCAGCAAGGCGCGGCCCGCATCGTCAAGGTGGCCGACGTCGGCGAGGACGCCGTCCTCGTCCACGACGAGCGCAGGGAGGACCCGGGGCTGGCCTTCCTGCTCTCCCACCTGGCCCGGGGCCCCGCCCAGCCCACGCCGGTCGGGGTGTTCCGTGCCGTCGACCGTCCCGACTACGGGACGCTGGTCAACCGCCAGGTCGTGGCCGCCGGCGAGCGCCTGGGCCCCGGGGATCTCGGCGACCTGCTCTCGTCGGGCACCACCTGGACGACCTGAGGAACATCGCCCGCCGGCTCGCGGCGGCCGGCTGCGTGGCGGCGCAGGAGGAGGCCGCCCAGCTGGTGGCCGCGGCCGGCGATGCCGAGGAGCTGGAGGAGCTCGTGCGCCGGCGGGAGGCGGGTGAGCCGCCGGCCTGGCTGGTCGGCGCGGTGGAGTTCTGCGGGCTCCGGCTGAGGGTGCACCCCGGCGTCTACGTCCCCCGCCGGCAGACCGAGGCCCTGGCCGAGCGGGCGGCGTCGCTCCTGCCCCCGGCGGGCGTCGCCGTCGACCTGTGCACCGGCGCCGGCCCCGTCGCCGCCGTGCTGCGAGCCCGGCGCCCGGCGGCCACCGTGGTCGCCACCGACATCGACGCCGGCGCCGTCGCCTGCGCCCGGACCAACGGCGTGGAGGCGTTGCATGGCGATCTCGACAGCGCCCTGCCGCCGTCTCTGGTCGGGGCGGTCGATCTGATGACCGCAGTGGTGCCCTACGTTCCGACCGAAGAGCTGCGGTTCCTGCCGCGGGACGTCCTGGCATTCGAGCCTCGCCGAGCGCTGGACGGCGGACCGGGGGGCACGGCCGTGCTGTCAGAGGTGGTGCGGCGCGCCACCCGCTGGCTGCGCCGGGGCGGCTGGCTGCTCCTGGAGCTGGGTGGGGGGCAGGCGGCGACGGTAGCCGCCGAGATGGAGGCCGCGTGCTTCGAGTGCATCACCGTCCTGCCCGACGAGGAGGGTGACGACCGGGGCGTCGAAGGGCGGCGCATGCCCTGAGCCGCGATTGCCGATGTAGTCGGCGGCCGAACGTGCCGATGAGCTTCGGTACGGCGCCGCGCCGGCCCTTCGGTGCGAATGCACCATAAGAAAGCGCCGGCGCCGGTCGATGTTATGTCCATGGTCGCTGGCATGGTGTACCTGGCGGCGGGAGCAGTGGCGTCGGTGGCGTACTTCACCGTCCCCGGGATGCGAGGCAACGGGCTGGTCTTCAGCCTGATCAGCCTGTCCGCGGCCGCCGCCATCGTCGTGGGCACCATCCGCAACCGGCCCCGCCAGCTCCTGCCCTGGTTTCTCTTCGCCGCCGCCCAGGTCTCCTTCGTCGTCGGCGACCTCCTGTACTACGCGTTCCACTTCGACTTCCCGTCGGTGGGAGACGCTTTCTACCTGGCCGTCTACCCCCTCCTGGTGGCCGGGCTGCTGATCCTGATCCGGGCGCGCAGTGCAGGGCACGACCGGGGCAGCCTCATCGACGCGGCGGTCATCACGGTCGGGCTCGGCCTGCTGGCATGGGTCTTCCTCATCGAGCCCTACACCGACCTCGAGGGGCTCGGCGCGCTCAATCGGCTCATGTCGATCGCCTACCCGCTGATGGACGTCATGCTGCTGGCGGTGGCCGCCCGCCTGGCCATGGGCACGGGCACCCGGTCCCCGAGCTTCTACCTCATCAGCGTCGGCATCGTCAGCCTGCTCGCCACCGACTCCGTGTACGGCTACCTCGAGCTCCACGGCGGGTACGGCGTGGGCGGGCTGCTCGACGCCGGCTGGCTGGCCTACTACCTCCTGTGGGGCACGGCAGCCCTGTTGCCGGGCATGCGCCGACTCGAGGAGCGCTCGCAAGACGCCCGCCCGACCCTCACCGGCCGGCGGCTCGTCCCCCTGGCCGGCGCCACCCTGATCGCCCCGGGCGTCGCCATGCTCCAGTCCATCAACGACCCCGACCCCCCCTTCTCCGTGTCCTCGGTGGCGTCGGCGGTGATGTTCCTACTGGTCATGGCCCGAATGACGGGTCTGGTCAAGAGCCTGCGCCTCAGCGTGGACGACGAGCACCGGGCTCTCGCCCGGGAGGGCGTGCTGCGGCGCGCCGCCGTGGCCCTGGGCGGGGCGCCCGACCGGGACGCCGTACACCAGGTGACGCTGGAGGCGGCCGAGGCGCTCACCGCCGACGCCGCCGGCGTCGAGGTGCGGGTCCGCCTGAGGCCGGCGCTCTCCGCCGCCGAGGGCGGCGACGACGGGTCGGGCCCCCGGGCCCCGACGATCGAGGTGCCGATCGCCACCCAGGCCTCGAGCCACGGGTCGATCCTCGTCTGGGGAGGGCCCGCCCTCACACCGCCCCTGCGGGCGTCCCTCGAGTCACTGGGCGCCCAGGCCGCCGTGGCCCTCGAACGGGCCGTGCTCGCCGACGACCTCCACCGCCGGCGCAGTGACGAGCGAATGGCCGCCATCGTCCAGCAGGCGTCCGACGTGATCGCCGTGCTCGACGCCGATCTGGTGATCCGCCACCAGACCGCGTCCGCCGGTCGGTTCCTCCACTACGAGGCGGGCAAGCTGGCCGGCCGCGACGTCCTGGATCTCGTCCATCCCGACGACCTGCCCTCGGCCCACGCCTTCCTCGCCGACCTCGCCGCCCATCCCGGCGTACGCCCGGAGACCGAGTTCCGTTTTCTCAGCGGTGACGGCGACTGGGTGAGCATCGAGGCCCTCGGCAACAACCTGCTCGAGGATCCCCGGGTGAACGGCATCGTCGTCACCATCCGTGACGTGACCAAGCGCAAGGCGCTGGAGGAGGGTCTGCTCCTCCAGGTCAACGAGCTGACCGAGCTCGACCGGATCAAGTCCGATCTGGTCTCCACCGTCTCCCATGAGCTGCGCACGCCCTTGACGACCCTCGTGGGCCACGTCGAGATGCTGAGCGACGGTGACTTCGGCGTCCTCTCGGCGGACCAGCACCGGGCCGTCCAGGCGATCGACCGCAACTGCCAGCGCCTGCTCTGCCTCATCGAGGACATGCTGACCCTGGCCAAGATCGAGAACGGGGGGCTGGGGCTGCACGTCGTCCCCACGGACGTGGCCGACCTCTTCGCCGAAGTGGAGGCGGCGGCCGGACCGCTGGCGAGGGCCAAGTCGATCGGCCTCGACCTCGACATCGGCGCCGGCGTGCCGGCCGTGCTCGCCGACCGGTCCGCGCTCGAGCGGGCGATCATGAACCTCTTGTCGAACGCGCTGAAGTTCACGCCCGAGGGCGGCAAGGTGCGGCTACAGGCGTCGCATGACGGGGCCAACGCCGTCTTCGCCGTCTCCGACACCGGTATGGGGATATCCGCCGAGGACAAGGAGCGCCTGTTCACCCGGTTCTTCCGGTCGCCGGCGGCCATGTCCATGGCCATCCCCGGGACAGGCCTCGGCCTGGCCATCGTGAAGAAGATCGTCGACGACCACAGCGGATCGATCAACGTCGAGTCGGTCCCGGGCGCCGGCACCACGATCGAGTTCACCATCCCCCTGGCCTCCGCTCCGCCGCCTCGCGCCGGCGCCCTGATCCACCGGGATCCCCGAGACCAGGCGCCCGCCGCCGTCGGGTAGCGGCGGTGCCGCCGTGACGCCCTGCGGTGGCGACGCTATGTTCCTCGGGTGCAAGGCGGCGTCGCTGCGGTCGGGCGGGCGTCGACGCCCTTACTGGGCCTGCTCCTTGCCGTTCTGACCTGGCGCCACGTCAACTTCGTGCCAGTCGACAGCCTCGACCCCTCCTGGCAGGCCGCTCTGCATATGGCAGCTCACGAGCGGCTGCCGTCCAACCGCCTGATCTTCACCTACGGGCCACTGGGGTTCCTGGCCCAGCCCGCGGCCTACTTCCCCACGACGGTCGTGCTGAGCACTCTCTACGTGTTCGCCGTCCAGGCGTCGCTGTGCGCGGCGATGGTGAGCGTCATGCGCCGGACGATCGGGGTCCTCGCCGCTGCCGTCGCCACGTTCGTGCTGGTCGCCGTCACACCGACGCTCGGGACCATCAACGCCCCGGTCGTCACGGTCGTCGTCGTCGCATTCGCGCTCCTGCGTGGTGACTACCGTCCGGGATCCCGGGCGGTCCTCGTCGCCGCCGGTGGGGTGATCGCCGGCACCCACCTGCTCATCAAGTTGAACACCGGCGTGACCGTGCTCGTCGTGGGTGCGGTGACCGCCTTCCTGCTCGATCGCCGGGCATGGCGGTTGGGGCTGGTGTTCCTCGCCACGACGTCGGGGTCGCTGCTCGCCGGATGGCTGGCCGCCGGCAACGCCCCGAGCGACCTGGTCCCGTTCTTGGACCGCTCGTGGGACGTGGCCTCCGGCTACTCCGAGGCCATGACCACGGAGATCACCGGGCGCGCCATCCTGTACCCGGCAGCTGCCGTGGTGTCGGCGATCGCCATCGCGCTGGGGTGGAGAGCCAGCCGGGATTGGCCCGTCCTGCCCCGAGCGGGCCTGGGCCTGGCCGGTGCCATGTGGCTCTTCGCCGGCTTCAAGCTCGGATTCGTCCGCCATGACAGGCACGACGTCGACTTCTTCGCCGAGGTCCTCATGGTCGGCACCGTGCTCGCCGGTTCGCTCGTGACGGCGACGGCGGGATGGCGGAACGCCGTACCTGCGCTTGCGACGGCGGCGTTCGTCACCGCCCATTTCATGGCGAGCGGGGCCGAGGCCCTCTCCGCCGTGAACCCGGTGGCGGAGGTGGCCCGGGCCGGGGAGGATCTCTCGGTGCTGTCCTCCCCGGCCCGGCTCGAGCGGTCCATCCAACGGGCGAGGACGAACCTGCGGTCGCGCTACTACCGCCTCACGCCGTCCATCGTGAGCGCGGTGCGGGGCCACACCGTGCACATCCGCCCGTGGGAGGCCGGCATCGGCTGGGCGTACCCGGAGTTCCGGTGGCACCCCGCGCCCGTGTTCCAGGAGTACACGGCCTACACCGCAGACCTGGATGACATCGGCGCCGCGTTCTACCGCAGCCCCGACGCCCCCGAGCGGATCCTCACCACGGCGCTGGCGATCGACCTCCGCAATCCGGACTGGGAGTCGCCGGCGGCCATGGTCGCCATCGTCTGCCACTACCGGGAACTTCTCGCCGACCACCCCTGGCAGGTCCTCGGGAGGGTTGCCAACCGGTGCGGGAGCGAGCGCAGCCTCGGGGTCGTCAAGGCTCGCGTGGGCGAGGCGGTGTCCGTGCCCGCCGCCAACCGGGACGAGTTGGTGGTGGGCCGCATCAAGGGGTTGGACCACTCGCTGCTGTACCGGCTGCGGACGATGCTGTGGCGGGCGCCCGAGGTCCACATCCGCCTGGACGGCGGCCGCCGCAACCGCCTGGTCCCGGGAACCGCAGGCAACGGCCTCATCCTGCGGGCACCCCGGGAAAGGCTGGGCTTCTCCCAGCCCTTCGCCCCGGACTCGGCCAGCCTGTTCCGGGTCGAGCGCCAAGGCGGGATCGGGCTGAACCAGGATCTCACCATCGAGTTCGTCGCCATCCCCGTGCTGAACTGAGGCGCCATGGCCCTGCCCTTCGACGAGCGGCCCCTCGACGCCACTCCGCGGCACACCCCTGATCTGCCGGACACGCCCCAGCGCGACCGGCGCATCCCGGCCCGCGCCTGGATCGAAGCTCCGGCCGAGCTCCTCGGTCTCGGAGAGGACTTCGGCGGCGGGGAGGCGGGCTTCATCCGGCGGATTCACGGCTGGCTCCTGTGGCGGTCGGGCCCGCCGGCCGGCGGCGACGCGCAGTACCTGGCTATCGCCGGCGACTCCCTCGATGTCCAGTACGCGTTCCGGCTCGACCGGGAGGGGTCCGGCGAAGGCGCCGGGCCGAGCGGCACGGTGCACGAACGGTTCCGGGCGTGGAAGGAGGACCTCCGCGACCACCCCCGGAGCAATGCGGGAGACTCGCAGGCGTGATCGTCGACTGCTCGGTCTACGACAACGGTGTCCGGCGGGAAGGCACGTTGCGGCTGGAGGAGGCCCTGGAGGCGGCCCGGGCACCCGATGCCTTCGTGTGGATCGGGCTGCTCGAACCGACCGAGGACGAGTTCGAAGTGGTGATCAAGGAGTTCGACCTCCACCCGTTGGCGGTGGAGGACGCGGTGCACGCCCACCAGCGCCCCAAGCTCGACACTTACGGCCAGATGATGTTCATCGTGTTGAAGCCGGCGCGCTACGTCGACTCGGAAGAGATCGTCACCCTCTCCGAGATCATGCTCTTCCTGGGCGACAACTTCCTCATCACCGTCCGCCACGGCGAGAGCCCGATCCTGGGCGAGGTCCGCCACATGATGGAGGCCAACCCGTCCCGCATGAAGTGGGGCCCGCTAAGAGTGCTCCATGCCATCGTCGACCGGGTGGTCGACGACTACGCGCTCGTGGTCCGCAGCCTCAACACCGACATCGACGAGATCGAGCGGCAGGTGTTCTCCGACGAGCGCAAGAACCACGCACAGCGCATCTACCGGCTCAAGGTCGAGGCGGTGGAGTTCCGGCAGGCGGTGGTGGGGCTGGAGGATCCGTTGGAGGGCCTGGCCAACGGGAAGGTCACCGATGCGGACAACGTGCTGCTTGAGTACTTCCGCGACGTCCACGACCACCTGTTGCGGGTGGCCCAGCGGGTGGAGGCCATCGACAACCTCCTGAGCAGCGCGCTGACCGCCAACCTGGCCCAGCTCGGTGTCCGCCAGAACGAGGACATGCGCCGGATCTCGGCGTGGGTCGCCATCGTGGCCGTGCCGACCATGATCGCCGGCATCTACGGCATGAACTTCGAGCACATGCCCGAGGTCGGTTGGCTGCTCGGCTATCCCTTCGCCGTCAGCCTCATGGTGGTCATCTGCGTGGGGCTCTACGTCCTGTTCCGCCGGCGGGGCTGGCTGTGAGCCCGGATGGAGGAACATCCGGCCCCGGCCGCGGCGGCCGACACGGCGGTCGAAGTGACCCCCGTGCGGGGTGGCGGGACCAGCGCCGGCTCCGAAGGGTCGGACCGGGACGACCGAGATGCTGAGACCCGTCCTGGCCGTACTGGTGATGACGGGGGCGATAACCGTCATCGGGGCGGAGCCGGCCTCGGCCTGCAGCTGCCGGGCCGACGTGGCGGTCGCCGACGCACTGGCGGAGAGCGACGGGGCCTTCGTCGGCGTCTTCATCGGCCGCGACGACCCCGCCGTGCCGGGCGAGGTGGTGAGCTCCGGCCGCCGGGTGCTCAACCACTTCCAGGTCGAGCGCAGCGTGAAGGGCGACATCGGCGAGCGGGTCGACGTGAGGGCGGCGGCCGGTGGCGCCTCCTGTGGCCTGGAGCTCGAAGCGGGCGACCGCACCGGACTGCTCCTGCGCCGCGATGGCGGCGTCTGGACCTCGTCGCTGTGCTCGCAGGTCGAGCCCCGGGCGCTGCTGGCGGTGGCGCCCGGGACGGCCCCGGGCCCGGCCGGCGCCGGTACCGGCGCCGGCGTCAACTGGGGCTTCATGGTGTTCGCCGGGCTGCTGGTCCTGGCGCTGCCGGTTGCGCTCGTGGCGGGAGGCCGGCGCCGGCGCTCTCCTTGACCGCAGAGTTCCCCGTCGGATGCTGGGGCTCGACGTGAGCCTTTGGAGGGTCTGAATCCGGGCACGTTCCTGACCGCCGCCGGGATCCGGGGTCCGCGCGCTGGCCTAGGTAGGCAGACGTCCTATGCTGGGTTCCGGAGTGCCGGGAAGGCTGGTCGGCGAATCCACACTCGACCCTGGAGATCCGCCAATGGCCAGTCGCCGCCCACCCGAACTGACCGGCCGTGCAACGCCGCCTCAGCCCCAAGTAGCCCTCACGGCCGAAGGTCGTCGCCTGCTCGAGGAACGCATCGGCCTGCTACAGGCGACCGTCGGCGACCTCGGCGATGGGCTGCACGACCCCGAGCGCCGTGCCGACGTCGTGGAGGCTTACGAGCGGGCGGTCCACGAGCTGGCCCGGTTGCAGGCGCTGGTCGAAGGTGCGGCGGCACTCGACAACCTGCCCGATGACCCGCGCCGCGTCGAACTCGGCGATCACGTGTCGATCCGGCTCGACGACGGCACCGAGGAGACCTATGTCATCGTGCACGGTGTCGAGGCCGTGGTCGACGACGCTCGCATCTCCGTCGAGTCGCCTCTCGGGCAGGCACTGCTGGGCCGAGGCGTCGGCGACACCGTGGAGGTGACGGTACCGGTCGGCTCCTATCGCTGCACGATCCTCAGCGCGACCCGCCACCTGACCGAGGCTGCCCCTTGAGCGCGCAGGGTGACACCCTGCTGATCGGGGAGATAGACCTCGTCACCGCCGACACGCTGGATCGACTCACCAGCAGCCACGAGCCCCCCTGCGTGTCCCTGCTCCTGCCCACGCACACGGCGGGTCCCGCGACTCGCCAGGACCCCATCCGGCTGTCGAACCTGGTCAGAGCGGCCGAGGAGGCCCTGGTGACCGACCATGGCCTCACCACGCGCCAGGCGGCCGATCTCCTGCTGCCCATGCGGAACGTCATCGAGGACCGTGAGTTCTGGCGCCACCAGTCCGAGGCCCTTGCTCTCTATGCCGCCCCCGGCTTCAGCCTGACCTTGCGGCTGCCCGTGCACCTTGATGAAGCGATGACGATCGGCCCGTCATTCCGGGTTCGGCCCCTGTTGGGTCTCCTCACCGGCGACGACCGCTTCTACGTGCTGGCCCTCAGCGTCAACTCGGTCGGGCTGTTCGAGGCCACCCGGTTCACGATCGCCGAGCTTCCTCTCGACTCCGTGCCGGCGAGCATGGCCGAGGCGCTGGCCCATGAGGACCCAGAAGCCCGGCTGCAGGTGCGCGCCGGCGGTCAGGCCGGGATGTTCCACGGGCATGGTGTGGGTGGTGAGATCGACAAGCAGGCGCTGGAGCGGTTCTTCCGTGCCGTCGACCGCGGGCTGCGGACGCGGCTACCGTCAACCGCCGCCCCGCTCGTACTCGCCGCCGTGGGTTACTACCTGCCCATCTACCGCGCCGTGACCACCCACCCCGCCCTTGCCAGCCGTGCCGTCGAAGGCAGTCCCGAAGGCCGCTCACCGCGGGAGCTTCACGCCGCCGCTTGGGAGATCGTCGCGCCGACCTTTGCATCGGCTCGTCGAAACGCCGAGGAGCGCCTGAAAGAGGCGCTGGGGACGGGGCGCGCCGCCACCGGCCCTGGAGAGGTCGCAGAAGCGGCGCTGAGCGGGCGGGTCGACGTCCTGTTCCTGCCCGATGACGAACCCGTGTGGGGGCGAGTGGTGAACGGCAACGCGCAGGTGCATGCACAGCGACAGCAAGGTGACCTCGACCTCCTCGAGGGGGCCGCGGCGGCGACACTGGCGGCGGGTGGCACGGTCCAGGTGGAGTGTGGCGCCGACCTGTCAGGTGCAGGCGCCGCCGCGGCGCTACTTCGCTGGTAGCGGCCACCGTCTCCTGTCGGCCGAGATACTGCGCCTCTACGGGACCGGCGTCGACCGCAGTAGAGGAAGCTGGCGGGAACCGGGTCCTGCCGGTCCGCGCTCAGTCCTCATCGGTGGCCCCTTCCCCCGCCCAGCCGCTCTGCCTGTCGCGGGCCAGCTCGTCGATGCTGGTCGTCGGGCTCAGCTCGGTACCGGCCCGGTAGGCGGCGCGGCCCACCATGTGGGCGCCGACCGGCGCGGTGATGAACTGAAGGATCAGGACGAGCAGGAGCTTGACCACATCGCCGGCCTGCTCCACCCGAAGAGCCGCTCCGGCGAGGACGAGCACGAGTCCGAGGGTGGCCGGCTTGGTCGCCGCGTGCATGCGGGCGAAGACGTCCGGGAAGCGCTGCAGCCCGAGACCGGCGGCGACCGCCAGGGCGACTCCCACCAGGATCAGCACGGCGGCGATCGCGTCCAGCATCAGGCGCCCCTCCGTTCGATGAACCGGGCCACGTTGACGGTCCCGACGAATCCCAGCAGCGCCGCCACCACGAGCACGTCCAGGTACGTCCCCTCACCGGTTCGGGCGGCGTCGATGGCGATACCGCTGACGATGACCACCAGCAGGGCGTCGAGGGCCACGATGCGGTCGGCCAGGGACGGGCCGCGGACCAGGCGCACCAGGCAGAGCAGCCCGGCGACGGCGATGCCCAGGAAGGCGACTGATGTGACGATTCTCATCGGTCGCCCTCCCGTCCGCCGACCACTCGCTCCTGCAGGGCGGCCTCGGCCGCGGTGACCGCCGCCGAGCTCCCGAACGCCCTGATGGCGAGGACCTCGAGGTACTGCACGTCGCGCCGCACGGCGTCGATGTCGTCAAGATGCAGCACGTGTACGTAGAGGGTGGGGGGCTGGTGCCGGACCTCGAGCGTCAGCGTGCCAGGTGTCAAAGAGATGGCATTGGCGACCAGCGTCGTGAGCGTCTCGGACACGCCGCGGATGGGTACGGCGACGATGCCCTCGTTGATCCGGTTCTGCGGGGTCAGGACCTCCCAGCCGACGATCACGCTCGCTTCCACCAGCTTCCACGCGAAGAACCCGACGAAGTGGGCCGCCGCTGCCAACCTGAGCGTTCCCGGCACACCTCGCGGGCGCATTGGGAACAGGGCGACGAGAAGGGAACCGACCGCGAGACCGGCGAGCACATTGGCAACGCTGAGGTCCTCCCAGAGGAACAGCCACACGAAGAGCAGCCACGCGACCATCGGCAGCTGGCGTGGCAGGCGACGACGGGCAGAGCTCATGGGCCCAGCACCTCCTGGATATAGGGGGTGCGCTCGACGAGACCTTCGGCCGCTTGGCGGCTGAGGTCGTACAGGGGTGCGGCGGACATCGCCACCGCCAGGCTGATGGCCACGAGCGCGGCGGTCGGCGCCACCATGAGCCGGGGCACGGAGAGGCGACCGTCACCTCGAGCGGACTCGAGCGGGGGCTCCTCGTCCGGTGTCCCCCAGAACACCCCGGCCCAGATCTTGGTCATGGAGAACAGGGTGAGCAGGCTCACGACCAGGCTGGCGCCCACCACGAAGTAGCGGTCGGCATCCATCCCTGCCTGTACCAGCGCCAGCTTGGCGACGAACCCCGAGAAAGGCGGCAGGCCTGCGAGGCTGAGTGCAGGGACCAAGAACAGGACAGCGATTATGGGCGCGCGATGGAGCAGCCCTCCGAGCCGGCGGAGCGCCCCGGTTCCCGTGGCGTTCTCGACCAGCCCACCAACCAGGAACAGCGTCGTCTTCACCACGATGTGGTGGACGATGTAGAAGATGGCGCCGGCGATTCCGGCGACCGTGAAGAGCCCCAGCCCCATGATCATGTAGCCGATCTGGCTCACGATGTGAAAGCTGAGGATGCGCTTGACGTCGTCCTGGGCGATCGCCCCGAGCACGCCGACCACCATGGTGGCCACGGCGATACCTAGCAGGAGAACCGACCCGCTCTCGTCGCTCGGGAAGAGGAGCGTCTGGGTGCGGATGATGGCGTACACCCCCACCTTGGTCAGGAGTCCGGCGAAGATGGCCGTGACCGGCGTGGGTGCGGTCGGGTAGGAGTCGGGCAGCCAGAAGAAGAGCGGGAAGATCGCCGCTTTGATCCCGAACACCACCAGCAACAGGAGGCCCAGTGCGTCGCGCACGGGGGCGGGGAGGTCGCCGACCTTCCCGGCGAGGTCGGCCATGTTCACCGTGCCCGTCGCTGCGTAGATGAGGCCGACAGCGGTCACGAAGAAGGTGGAGGCGAGCAGACTGATGACGACGTACGTCATGCCGGAGCGAATCTGGTCCCTGGTTCCGCCGAGGGTGATCAGGACGTAGCTCGCGCTCAGCATGACCTCGAAGGCCACGAACAAGTTGAAGAGATCGCCGGCGAGGAACGAGGACGACACACCGGCGGCGAGGATCAGGTACAGGGGGTGGAAGAACAGGGCGTGGTCCGCCGTCCGCGGGCTTCCGATCGAGTAGACCATCACCGCAAGCACCATGGCGGCGGAGACGACCAGCATGACGGCGGCGAAGAGGTCGGCCACGAGGGTGATGCCGATGGGTGCCCCCCACCCACCGACGTGCACCGCGATCGGGCCTTCGGCGTGGACCCGCACCAGCAGGGCCACTGTCGCGGCCAGGCTGGCCGTGAGCACGCCGAGGCCGAGCGCGCGCTGCGCCTGCGTCCGCCGGTGCAGGGCCATGGAGAGACCCGCGGCCAGAAGCGGCAACGCGATGGGAAGCGGTATCAGAACCCTCATCCGGCGTCCGCTCTGGCATTGGCGCGCCGGGCGATCCTGCGGTCCTCCACGTCGTCCTCCACCTCGTCGTCGTGGCGCAGGAGCCAGCTCCGGTAGGAAAGGGCGAGGAGGAACGCGGCGACGCCGAAAGTGATGACGATGGCGGTGAGCGCCAGCGCCTGCGGAAGGGGGTCGGCGAACGCATCTCCCGTCCCGCTGAACGGTGCCCGTCCCGCACGCCCGCCGGCCATCAGGAGGACCAGGTTGGCGCCGTGACCCATGATCGCCAGCCCGATCACGATCTGCGTCAGCTTCCGCTGCAGGATCAGGTAGGTGCCCACGGCGTAGAGCACGCCGACGGCAAGGGCGAGGACGGCGATCAACGCGAGTCTCCGTTCACTTCGACGACGTTCACGGTGCCTCCTCCGCCTCAATCGGGTGGTCGGGCTCAGCTCCCAGGGTGGTGAGGATCACCACCACCAGTCCGACGACCACGAGGTACACGCCGATGTCGAAGGCCAGTGCCGACGTCGCCTTGACCGCACCGAGCAACGGGACGTCCATTTCGAGCTTGCCGCTGGACAGGAACTCTCCGTCGCCCAGCAACGCCGCTGCGCCGGTCGCCACCGCCAGGGTCAGCCCGGTACCCATCAGCACGGTGCCCGGCACCGGAGCGGCGTCCTGCACCTCCCCGGACCCACCCTCGACATAGCGCAGGACGAACGCGGCGCCGGCGACCAGCCCGCCGACGAAGCCGCCCCCCGGCGCGTTGTGGCCGGCGAACAGGAGGAACACGGAGAAGAGCAGGGCGGTGTGGAAGAGGGTGTGGACGCACGTCTCGAGGATGAGCGAGGGTTCCCGCTTCCCCTCTGTCGCATGGGCACCCACCTGGGATGGCACCCGCCGTGACATCAGGTGTCTCCCCGACGTCGCCCGGCGGCCACCATGCTGGCGATGCCGAGGGCGGCGACGGTCAGGACCGTGATCTCACCCATCGTGTCGAGTCCCCGGAAGTCCGTGAGGATGACGTTGACGACGTTGCGCCCGCCTCCCTCCGGAAGGGCACGAGCAAGGAATTCGTCCGAGATGGGCTCCTCCGTACGGGAGCCGGCGGCCACCAGGACGAATGCGGCCACGAAGAGCCCCATCCCCGCCGACACGGCCACGCGGATCCCCTGCCGAAGCCGCCATGGCTCGCGCTCGAAGCGCTCCGGAAGATGACGGAGCACCAGGACGAAGATCACCAGCGCGAGTGTCTCGACAAGGATTTGGGTCAGGGCGAGGTCCGGTGCTCCCTGGATGATGAACAGGACGGCGACGCCGTAACCGACGCCGCCAAGGAACAGAACTGCCGCGAACCGGCGTCGAGCGAGTGCGGCGCCGGCGGCGGCCGCGATCACCAGGGCCACGACCGCGACCTGGAGCGGCGACTCGGCGACAGTGATCCCCTCGGGAAGGTCGACGCCCAGAAGTGCGACGCCAGGAAGGAGAAGGACCGTAACCAGGACGACGCCGATATAGGTCGGGAGTGAGCCGTTCTGCACGATTCCCGTAGTCCGGGCGGCGATTCGATTCAGACCGACGACCGACGCCTGGTACGCCCCGAACGCGCTCGGCACGGCCGGCATGCGGTCCTGCGCCCGCTCGACGGCGGACCGCCCGATGTAAAGGCCGGCGCCGATGGCGAGCGTGAGTGCAGAGAGGCCCAGGGCCGGCGTCACCCCGTGCCACAGGACGAGGTGGAGATCGGCGATCCCCTGATCGAGCGACGACCCGGCCGCCTCGACCACGCCGGATGCCAGGGCGGGCAGCAGACCGAAGACGACGGTAAGGACGGCTAGGAGGGCAGCGGGAGCCATGAAGGGCCAGGCAGGCGCTGGAACCTCGGGGCCCACGGCGCCGCTCGGTGTCGGGCTCGACTTGGCGGCGAAGGCTCCCCAGAGGAACCGTGCACCGTAGGCGAAGGTCAGGGCCGATCCGAGGACCACCCCGAGCACAGCGGCAAGATCGCCGACTCCCGAGCCGGTGTGCAGCATGGCCTCGTAGATCGCCTCCTTCGAGATGAACCCGAGAAGAGGGGGGAGGCCGGCCATGGAGGCGACGGCGACGGCGGCAACGACGAATGTGGCAGGCATGCGGGCACCAAGCCCGGTGAGCACCCGGAGGTCACGCGTGTGGGCCTGGTGGTCGACCACGCCGACGACGAGGAACAGGGCGGCCTTGAACAGGCTGTGGGCGAGGATAAGGGCGGCCCCCGCGAACGTCAGGTCCGGCCGGCCAGCCCCCACCAAGACGACCATCAGGCCGAGCTGACTCACGGTCCCGTATGCCAGCAGGAGCTTCAGGTCGTGTTGACGGAGAGCTCGGTACCCGCCGACCAACATGGTCGCCAGTCCGACGGTGATCACCGCCGGACGCCAGAAGGCAACGGTCGCGGCGAAGGCCGGAGCGAGCCGAGCGATCAGATAGACACCGGCCTTCACCATCGTCGCCGAGTGGAGGTAGGCACTGACCGGCGTCGGGGCCGCCATCGCTCCAGGCAGCCAGGAGTGGAACGGCACCTGGGCCGACTTCGTGAAAGCACCCAGCAGGACCAGCACGAGGCCGGCGCTGACGACCGCTCCGGAGGGCGGGTCGGCGAGGATGGCGGCGAGCGAGTACGTACCCGCGGCTTGACCGACGAGGACGAACCCGCCGAGCATGGCCAGGCCGCCGGCCGCGGTGACCAGCAGAGCGTGCAGCGCAGCGGCCCGCGCTGCGCCCTTCTTGTCCTCGAAGCCGATCAGAAGGTAGGACGTGACCGAGGTCAGCTCCCAGAAGACGTAGAGGACGAGCAGGTTGTCGGAGAGCACGACGCCGAGCATCGCCCCGGCAAAGGCGGTGAGCGTCCCCGCGAACCGGCCGAGCCCAGGCCGGTCGGAGAAGTACCACCGGCTGTAGGCGAAGACGAGCACGCCGACGCCGGAGATGAGCGCCACCATGAGCAACGAGAACCCGTCCATGCGGAGGTCGAACCCGAGGCCCAACCCGGGCACCCATTCCACGCTCTCCTCGGCGGGACGGCCATCGAGCACACCCGAGGCGCGCCTCAGGACCCAGACGAGCGTGACGGCGGGCGCGACGGCGCACAGCCAGAAGACTCGCCGGCCGAGACGCCGGCCGGCGGCAGGTGCGACGGCCGCCAAGGCGGCGTGGAGCCCGAGGACGAAAAGCACGTCTTCGGCGCGCCCTACTCCTGCGCGGCCGGCGTCGCGCGCATGAGCAACACCGGCACCGCGCCGGCACGCGTCCGCTCCTCTTCGTCACCCATGAACTCCCCCAGCCCTCCCGCGATCGACGTCCCGCTCTCGGGCGGCGCGGCGGTCGGGCCCGACTCGGGCACGCGGTCTTCAGTGAGGGTCGGCGGGCCGCCCATGGGAATCCGGTTCACTTCGTGTCTACTCCCTGGACGCGGGACAACCACGCGCCGACCAGGCTTCCCGGCTCCCCGAGACCACGATAGTCGCTCCCGCCCAGGCTCGGACGCGTGGAGCACGAGGATCTACTGGCGGAGTGCTGCACGGCGGCCCGGGTGCGGCGGTACGGCTGGTTTGGCGCCGGCCCCCGCGGGTAGCACCCGATTGGGGAGCCGGGAAGCCTGGTCGGCGACATCGTTCGACGCGTGGAGGTACCGGTGCGCAAGGCTCCCCTCATTCGTGGTGTGACGTGACCGGGGCGACGCGACGCCGCCCGTTCGTGCGCGGCAGGGTTGCGAGCGCGGCCGGACATCCGCGCCACCGGACGGTCGCACTCGCAACCGGCCTGGCCGTGACGCTCTTCGTTGCCGGCCGCGTGATCGGCCTCCTGGTCGTGCCAGTCGCCCTCACCGGGGCCGCTCTCGTCCTGGTCCGGCGCCGTCGCCAGACTTGGGTGATGCGCCGCGATCGCGTCATAGTGTGGGCGCTGTATGCCCCCTCGGGCTCGTCCGAGCCGACAGCGTTGGAGCCTCTCATCGCCGCAGAGCTGGCGGCGGCCTCGGAGCTGGACTTGGCCTCACTCCGGCTGGCTCGGGCCCTCGTCCGCGAATTCCCCGACCCGTGGCAGCGGGAGCTGGCCGCAGAGCGGCTCGGTCGAGCCGAGGAGAGTCTGGTGAAGCGAAGCGGATCGGCGGCCAGGAAAGGGGAACTGCTGACGGCAACGACATGGGCCACCACGTCGAGTTCCGTCGTGCTGGCATGGGCGTTACCGGTGCCGAGCGCGCTCGCCGTCGCCCTCTGTGCCCTTGCGCTGCCGGTGTCGATCCTGACGTGGAGCAAGCTGTGCGGCGCGTGGGGCGAGCGTCCACACCGCTTGGCGCGCACGGCGCTCCTACCCGTGGTGTCGACACCGTTCGCTGTCTCGGAGCAGGCGCTCGTGAGGCTCCTGGTCGAACTCGGCCGGGGCGATCGCACCGTGCTCGACGGCGCCCTCGACCACCTCGACGAGATGCGGTGGAGTCCCATCACCAGCCGGGCGCACGCTCGCATGCACGCAGCCTGCCAGGTCGTGACGCTGGGTTCGACGGCGAACCCCCGTGTCGCCACCGCCGCGGCTCGGCGCACGACGTGAGCAACTCCATGTTCTCCGGCCCGCCTTCCACCCCTCTTCGGTACCACGAGGGCTATCCGCCACTCGAGGACCTCGGCCTCGTCGGCGACGGCAGCACCGCGGGCCTGATCGCGCGCGACGGTTCCGTGGTGTGGCTGTGCGTGCCGCATTTCGACTCGGAGCCACTGTTCTGCTCCCTGCTCGACGCCCGCCATGGCGGCTTCTTTCGCATCGCCCCCGACGAGGTGGTCGAGGCGCGTCAGCGCTACGAGCCCGACAGTGGCGTCCTGGTGACCGAGCTCCGCAGCCCCTCGGGGCTCATCCGCGTCACCGACTGCCTGACCCTTCGTTCAGGGGCGGATCTGGCCGAGGACACCCCGGCCGGGAGAGGAGAGCTCCTCCGTTCCGTCGTGGTGCTCGAGGGCGCGGTCACCCTCCGGGTCCAGATCGAGCCGTGGGGTGGCGCCTCGGTCGCACCGGAGGGAAGTGGTGTCGTCCTCCGTTGCCACCGACGTCCCGACCTCGATCTGCGGCTGTTCGCCAGCGTCCCGCTCGAAGGCGCCATGAGCACGTTCGAGCTGGGGGCGGGGCAGCGGGCCCATTTCATCCTGCGCTGGGGTGCCTCCGGCCAGAGCCGCAATCTCCATCCACCGGCCCTGTTGCAGGCCACCCTCGACGGTTGGAGGCGGTGGATGCGAAAGCTCGAGTACGACGGTCCGGAGCAGCCGGTCGTGCGCCGCTCGGTGGTCACACTCAAGATGCTCGACTTCAACGAGACCGGAGCCATCGTGGCCGCGCCCACCTCTTCGTTGCCGGAAGCCATCGGTGGCGTCCGGAACTGGGACTACCGGTACGCCTGGGTCCGCGACGCCGCCTTCTCCGTCTACGCGTTCCGCCGGGTGGGCCTCCACGCCGAGGCCCGGGGGTTCCTGGGCTGGGTGCTCGACGCCATCGGGCGCGACGGCGAGCCGCGGGTCCTCTACACGTTGGAGGGGGTGCAGCCGCCTCCCGAGCGTGAGGATCCCGAGCTCGAGGGCTACCGCCGCTCGGCGCCGGTGCGCTGGGGCAACGCTGCCGCCGATCAAAGCCAGCACGACGCCTACGGTGAGATCCTGGACTGCGCCTACCAGTGGGTCGCCGCCGGCGGCGAGCTGGATCCCGACCTGTGGACCCGGCTGCGGGAGCTCGTGGAGGAGTCCCGGAGTCGCTGGGACAAGCCCGACCACGGGATCTGGGAGGTCCGGACCGCGACCCGCCCGTTCACCTACTCGGCGGCCATGTGCCAGGTCGCCCTCGACCGTGGTGCGCGACTGGCAGAGCGGCTGGGCCTGCCCGGTGACGTCGGTGGTTGGCGGGCGGAGGCGGTGAGAATCCAGGAGGCGATCCTGGACCTCGCATGGGACCCGGAACGCCAGAGCCTGGTCGAGCACCTGGGGCCCGGAGGGCTGGACGCCAGCCTGCTGGCGCTTCCGCTCAGACGCGTCGTCCACGCCAGACATCCCAAGATGGTGGCCACCACGACGGCCATCACGCAGCGGTTGGGCGCCGGCGACGGCCTGCTGTACCGGTACCTCCTCGAGGAGTCGGCGGACGGACTTCCCGGCCACGAGGGGGCATTCCTTCTGTGCAGCTTCTGGCTGGTCGACAACCTCGCCGCCCAGGGGCGTTTGGACGAGGCGATGGAGCTCTACGAGTCCCTCTGCGCCCGGGCCGGAGGACTTGGTCTTCTTCCGGAGGAGATCGACCCGTCGACAGGGGCCTTCCTCGGGAACTACCCCCAGGCCTTCAGCCACGTCGGCGTCGTCTCCAGCGGGATGAACCTGGCTCGAGAGCTCCGGAGGCAGGGATGACGGCGCGTCGTCTCGTCGTTCTCGGGGCGACGGGTGACCTCACGGGTCGCTACCTGCTCACGGCCCTGGCCGAGCTGGTCGCGTCCGGGTCGCTGCCGCCAGACCTCACCATCGTCGGCGTCGACCGCCGCCAGTGGGACACCACCGACTTCCGCCAGCACGCTGCGGCGCGCCTGCGCCGCCACGCCACCCACCTCGACCGCGGTTCCCGACGCGCCCTGGTACAGCGGCTTTCCTACGTCGTCGGTGACGTGACCGACACCGCCACCCTGTGCGAGGCCTTCGGCCGTGACCTGGACGCATCTGTCGCATACCTCGCCCTCCCGCCGGCGGTATTCGCCCCATCCATAGAAGCCATGGCCCGGATCGGGCTGTCGGAGCGGAGCCGCATCGTCGTGGAGAAGCCCTTCGGCACCGACCTGGCGTCGGCGCAGGCCCTGAACCGGCTCCTGCACCGCCACTTCCCGGAGGAGACGGTGTTCCGGATGGACCACTTCCTGGGCAAGCAGACGGTGCAGAACATCCTGGGCGTGCGCTTCGCCAACCGGCTGTTCGAGCCGACCTGGAATCGCCACCACGTCGCAGGGGTGGACATCGTGTGGGACGAGACCGTCGCTCTGGAAGGGCGCGCCGGCTACTACGACCACACCGGAGCGCTGCGCGACGTCATCCAGAATCACCTCCTGCAGCTGCTCTGCCTCGCCGCCATGGAGAAGCCGTCCGCCCTCGACGGGACGGAGTTCCGGGACCGGAAGGTGGAGCTGCTGCGGGCCGTTCGCACCATGTCACCCGCCGAGGTCGCCACACACACCCGCCGGGGCCGCTACCGCGCCGGGACCGTGGGCGGGCTCGAACTCCCGGACTACGTCGGGGAGCCCGGCGTCGACCCGGCCAGTCGGACCGAGACGTTCGCCGAGGTGACGCTGTTCGTCGACAACGACCGCTGGTCGGGGGTGCCGTTCCGGCTACGCACCGGAAAGGCGCTCGCCGCCGACAGGAGGGAGATCACCATCAGCTTCCTGCCCGTCGGCGAGGCCTTGTTCGGCCAAGAGGGCGAGCCGCCTGTCAACCGGCTCAGCTTCTTGATGGGCCCGGACCGCATGGTTCTCGACCTGGCCCTCAACGGTGCCGGCGACCCGTTCTGCCTGGAGGAGGCCGCCCTCGAGCTGACGCTTGCCCCCCAGGACCTCTCCGCCCACGCCCGCCTGCTGGTGGAGGCCATCGAGGGAGACCCCTCACTGTCCATCCGCGGCGACGAGGCCGAGGAGTGCTGGCGCATCGTCGAACCCGTCCTCGCCCATTGGGACCAGGACGGCCCCCCCCTGCTCGACTATGCCGCCGGGTCGGTCGGACCTCGCGCCGGCCCGACCTGAAAGGTGGCGGCTTCGGCCGGTCACAGCCGGACGACTGCAGTGGCCTCGGTCCTGAGGAGTGTGCGGATGAACGGCTCGGGGTTGCAGCCATTGGCGGTGCGCAGTGAGTTGAACATGCCCTCCTCGGTGAAGCTCCCCTGCCCGGACATCCCGGCATAGGCGCCGGTGGCCGAGGCGATGGTGAACGTCCCGACGCTGGTGAACCGGCCGGTGCAGGTACGGGGGTCGACGGTCACCGACGTCACCTGCCCGGTGAACGGAGCGACGACGGTGCCGAGGGCGAACCGGAAGGTCAGGGTGCCGACGAACGACCCGTCCGGGCTCAGCGTGCTCTGTTCCTGAGCGACGCCGACGGCGTTGATCACCCCTGTGGCGACCGCCACGCCGGTGTAGCCGCCGACGAAGGTGATACTGACCCGCTGGTTCGGAGCCGTCTGGGCGGAGGCCGGGCTTGCGCCGACGGCCAGCGTGAGGGTGACGGCGGCCGTGACGGCGGTGAATGCTCTTCTCAATTGTCCTCCTACCGGATGGTGAACGGAGCCACGTGCGTGACCGGGTCGCCCGGGATCGTGAAGTGCAGGTCGTACCGGCCCGGGGCATAACCGGTGGTGCTCACGTTGAACGAGTACGACGTACCGTCGAAGGTGAACTGGTTCGCCGGTTGGGAGTTTCCGGGCGACTGCAGCGGCACGGCGCGGCCGGTCTCGGCATCGACCACACCGACGGCGACGGGCACGATGTCGCCAGACGACCGGTTGGTGCTCCCCGCGTCGCACAGCTGCAGCTGGACAGGAATGGTGCTCCCCGCGTTCCTCGTGCGAGCCGCGTCGTACAGGAGGCAGATCCGGTACCCCACCGAGTAGGTCACCGTCTCACGGGTCGCGTTGCCCACGTTGTCGGAGGCGTTCACCGTGAACGTCCGCTCCCCCACCGCCGACGTGTCGACCGCGGAACCGGTGGGAACCGGCCCTGCGCAGGTCGCCACGCCCGATCCGCCGTCCGAGCACGCGTAGCCGGCGCCGACCACCTGGTTGAGGAGGTATCGGGTGGAGACCGGTGAGGACACGGTGACCGTCGGTGCCTTCCTGTCCACCTTGTGGGCGCCGATGGGGCCGGCGTCGACGCAGTTGCCGGCCACGTCGCACACCGACCGTGCGCCGGTCTCCGCCGTCGCCGTCTCCGATCCGGCTGCCACCGAGGTCGACAGGGTGAAGCCGGCGTCGCCG
>Ga0247719_1000204_pt1 | contig 41598 bp, 40 predicted proteins | sample 41E_DmetaG_FD_189046 | JGI IMG/M metagenome (GOLD analysis project Ga0247719, IMG submission 189046) | Soil microbial communities from hillslope of Landscape Evolution Observatory, University of Arizona, Oracle, AZ, United States - 4-1-E_D | ecosystem: Engineered > Artificial ecosystem >...
AACTATCTTCAGCATTGGCGTACTCCTCCCCGCCGGTTGTCGCCGGCGGACTCGTGACTTCAGCAGTCCGGAGGGTACGTCGCGCCCTTCAAGCGACCAAGCATCCACAACTTCCGGTTATAACTCGACGACCGGACGGGAACCGTCGACCCAGGCGTGTTCAGGCGAGTGAGTGCGCCGAGTGCCTATCTGCCAGTGCGCTCGCGGTGCTTGCACCCTGGCCAGCAGCAGGGCCGACGCCGGCCTTCCTCCAGCTCCTCCTGGGTCCGGCGAATGCGCCGTTCTCGGGTCTTCTCCTGCTTGGCATCCTCCACCCAGCAGATGAACTCATTGCGGGCCAGAGGCGTGATGTCCTTCCAGGCATCTAGTGCCATGGGGTTGGCGAGCAGCGCCTTGCGCAAGTCTCCTGGGAGCTTGTGCACGACCCCACCGGGTACTCGCAGGCTGCTCACACGAGCACGTTAGCGGGCAGTACGAGCCCCGGCGGCGTTCAGCCGGCGTGCGAGAGGATGCCGTCGATCTGACCATCGCCTCTCGAATACCGTCCTCCATCCCCATCTCGAGCATCTGCTCCATGGTCTCGGTGGAGGCGAAGGTGGAGACCACGTCATGGTCGTGCCGCCGGCGGCGCGCTCGTGGAGGGCGAGCTCCATACGGGTCGTAGGCATATCGCGCTCAGCGCTTGCCGTCCGTTAGTTGGCCGAGTCCACCGCGGCCGGCGCCTTGCTCACCTCGACCTGTAGGTGGCCGAGCGACGCCTCTGCCTCACGCGGCTCTGCTGGAGCCGTCAGCCTCCAAGTTGGTCGTTATCGGCCGCCTGTCCCCGCACCGGATCGCCGGTTATCGGGCGGCTCGCCGAGCCTTCGCAAGTGTCCCCGACCGGCACTTCGCGGGCACCCTGGTGAGGCGGCCCGGGCCCTTCGGTTCGCGTATTCTGGGACACCTCGCCCGCCTGAGGTGACCCCGAGCCGGTCGATCGGGTCGGCGTCGTCGGGTCACTGTGAGATTTCACTCTGGCATCGCCTCCAGCTTTCACGCTTGCATCCTGCGGTCGGGCGAGAACGCTCGCCGTGGGGGTGGATTGCCATTTTCAACCTTGCATCTCTCACCGAGCCAACGGATCGACAAGGATCTCACCCTGCATCGAGAGCGGACACCGCTCGATGGATTCCGCCCCTTGGATCGCTGTCCGAGTGAGCGGTGGCGCCCCTCGCCATCAGGGGAGCGCCAATCCCACGCCGGGATAGGTCAGACTGTCCGGGTGTCCGACCTGCCCGAGGATCCTGCCCGCGAACCCCGAGTGGGTCATGCAGAGCGAGACCGCGTGATCGACACCCTCAAGGCACACACCGCCGCCGGACGCCTTACCCTTGGCGAATTCTCCGATCGCGCCGACGCCGTGATCGCCGGCCGGTCGCAATCCGATCTCGACCGGGTGATCGCTGACCTCCCAGCGCTCCCGAGGCAAGGGGTTCAGCCGGACCGGAGGGGCCGCTGGGTCGTCGCGCTGCTCGGCGACTCCAGCCAGAAGGGGCGCTGGCGTCCGGCAGCGAGGAGCCGTGCGATCGCTGCGATGGGTGACGTGCGCCTGGACCTCACGAGTGCGCTCTATGACGGGCCGGAGATCCAGGTCAACGCATTTGCCATCATGGGCGATGTCGTCATCGTTGTCCCCAGAGGCATGAGCGTGGAGCTGTCCGGGGTATCGCTTCTCGGTGACAAGAACCTTCGGATCGCAGAGGGCCCGGACCGCCCCGGCCTGCCGATCCTGCGGGTGCGCGCGGTGGCCGTAATGGGTGACGTGACGGTGCGCACCTGAGCCGCGTATGCGGTCAGGAACCGCAGGAGGGGCACCCTGTCGCGGCTCCGCCAGATGGGCACCGGCGCGCTCGTCCTTCACCCCTTGTCGGGGCCTCCGTAGCGGCTCGTCGGCGATCTGCTCGGCGAGCGCGGGTCCATGTACGTGTCGCGAAAACGCGTACCTGCAACTCGAGTTGCGAGCGTCCGCGATCGCCGGGAGGAGGACAAGTGATCGGAAGGGCGGGTTGGTGCTAGTCAGGGTCCGCCGGGGCACGTGCACGCGGGCATACCACGGCATGGGCTTGTCAACCGGAGTCGATCGAGACGCAAGCTGACAGCATGCTCGAGAACCCAGTCGAAGGTCCAGAACTTCTCCCGTTACGTGCGTACCGAAGTGGGACCGGTTAAACCCGGCTCCCTCGGGCTTGCCCATGCGTGCTATCCGGTGGGGAATCGCACGCTGCCAGTCCTTCGGTAAACACACCACACGGCGTCGCTGGTGAGGCCAGGCGTCGCCTACGCCGAGCGACGACCACCAGAAGCAGCCAGTGGGCGACCGCCACCTCCACGCCGGCGGCCACGGCAATGAGGCCGGCACTCGGCGAGGGCGGTCCGCCCAAGTGGAGAAGGGCCAGGTTCCCAGCGCCCAGCACGGAGGCGGGGTCACTGTCGTTCGGCAGCGGCGCCACCTCCGGGAGCAGCACCGGCGCCCCGGCCGCGAACGGGTCGGCCGGCGCAAGGGAGACCGGACCGGTGGCCACGATAGCCAGTCCGCTCGCCACCGGCCGCTCGACGGCCCCCACAACCACATCGCCCGGGCGGGTCTCGTGCACGACCATCTTGCGACCGCCCCGCTTCACCATCCGGTCGCTCGGACGGTTGACGACGGTGGCACCCACGGCCAAGGTCGTCGACCCGCCACCGTCGAGGTTGATTGCTTCGGTCGCCCCGAGCGCCCGTAGCAGGTCGGCGGCGTCCGCCAGGCTGAGCCCGACGCTGTAGCCCGGCTGGCGGCCGTCGACGGTGACCAGCAGGATCTCTGCCTCGTTCCACCCCACGATTGTGCGCGGGTGGCGGCCGGCCACGAAGCTGGACCCGTCGTCGGCGACCCACCGCCGCCCCTCGTGCACCAGCAGGGGGGTCCCCCCGACGCTCTCTGTGACGTTCGGAGAGGTCTCCACCCGCAGCAGCCCCCGGCGGCTGACGGCACCGCTCTTCAGACGATGCCAGAGGTCGCCGAGGACAGCGGCGCCCGCACCATGGCCGGACATGACCAGTCCGTCGGCGGGGATGGGTGAGTTGCCCCGCCCGTCTTGGAAGCTGACGAGCTCGACCAAAGCGGTCTGGGCGACCTGCGGCTGCGGCGCGGGTTCCACGACGCGCAACACCAGTTCGGCGCCGAAGTCGTTGGTCGCCGTGGTCGGCCCGAACGACGGGGTGTAGAGGACGATTCCGTCTGCCGGGCGGGCCACGTTGAGTCCCAGCACGACGACTGGGCGAAGGTCGGAGGGGACGAGCTGGGCCGACCAGGTCAACGTCCCCGCTGCGAGCTCCCCGCCGATCGTCACCGAGAGCTGGTGCTGGGTGGGGACCGGCGAACGGAGCATTTGCCCGCCCGTCACCAGCCCGCCCACCGGCTCGCCGGCTGGGAAGGCGAAGTCTCCGTTCACCGCGGCGACGCACCGGACCCGCTCGCACATGGCGCTGGTCCGCTCCTGGGCGGGCCCCGGCCCCGCAACGCGATCGTTGGACAGGACGGCCCGCAGCGTGAGGCCCGCATCCCTCCTGAGTGACACGATGTGGGCCACGACCGGCCCGTCCCGCCGGACGATCTTTCTGTAGTCGACGCCGGGGCTCAGATTGCGGGCGTCCTCGATGCGGTAGCCCGGGACGCCGGTCACCGCGTAGGCCGGCCCGGCCCTGAGCAGCACCGACAGCGCGACCACTGTTCCCGCGACGGCGATCCGGCTGGTACCCCCCATACTGGCGATCACCGGCACGGTCACACCCCTCACACGATGACCACGACGATCTGGTTCCCGAGGTGCCGCTTCGTCGTCTTGGTGACGGCAGGGGGCTCGCGAGTCGAGCCGGAGGGGGTCAGCGGGCGGTAGAGGGCACCACCGACCTAGTGACAGCACGATTCGGTCTCGCCCTCGGCGATCCCGCGGGGGCTTCACCGGATCGGGAACATTGCGCCGATTCGAGGAGCGAGGATATTGATCGTGCCGACTCTTCGAGCCGGCGCCTCTTGACTTGAGGCGCTTCTTCAGGGATGACGATTCCCCCGGCCAGGAAAGAGCGCACGACCCGCGGCCAAGCGGACGTCGTCGAAGACCGGGGCCTAGACCGGATCGCGGGCCCGCCAGGCCCACACCAGGCTCTGCGCCGACTGGCGGAGCCGCGCCGTCGCCGTCCACGCTGAGCGGCCCGAGGGCCGGGCGGCCCGGACGACGGGCACCGAGGCGCACCGGACGCCGGCCGCGCCGATGCCGGCGACCATGCCGGGCGGCGACATGGCCAGCAGGGCCCGGCGGGTGGCGCCGTCCATGGCCACGAAGGCGCCGGCGTCGGCGGGTAGCCCGGTGAGGCGGGCCATGGCCGCTCGGTGCACGGTGCCGGTCAGGCGGCGGGCCGGGCCCTCGTAGGCACCCCGCCGGCCGGCGAACACCGCCCCCACGTCGCCCTCGGCGAGGCGGTCGAGCAGGAGGGGCACCGCCTCGGGCGGGTCTTGGAGGTCGGCGTCGAGGCAGACCCACGCGCCCGCGTCCTCCTCGGCCGCCAGGCCGGCGAGGAGCGCCCGGTTCTGGCCGACGTTGCGGGCAAGGGCGGTGACCGACAGGTGGGCGTCGGCGGCGGCCAGGGCGGTGGCGACCACGAGGCTGTCGTCGGGCGACGCGTCGACGACGAAGCGCAGCGTCCATGGGCGGTCGTGCAGGGCCGCGGCGATGCCGCCGGCGACGTCGGCGAGGGTGGGGGCGTTGCCGTAGACAGGGGTCACCACGGCGACCCGGCTCAGCACCGTCGCAAGCCCTCCTCCAGGTCGATCTTGGCCTCCCAGCCGAGGAGGTCGGCGGCCAGGGTGGGATCGCAGAGCCACGAGCCCGTGTCCCACGGACAGCCGGAATGGGCGCCGACCGCGACCCGGACCGGCCGGCCCGTCACCCGCTCGACGGCGGCGACCAGCTCTTCGTTGGCCGTCTGGCGACCGGTCCCGATGTTCAGCACCTGGCCCCGAGGGAGGTCGTCGGCGAGCGCAGCGCGAACGCACGCCTCCACCACGTCGCCAACGTGGATCCAGTCCCTGCGCATGCCCGCCGCCGTCATGAGGAGGACCTCGCCCGTACGGGCAGCGCGCAGGGCCGTCGGCACCAAGCGGTGGGGGTGGTCGTCGGGCCCGTAGACCTGGAACGCCCGCAGGACGGCGGCCCGCATGCCGCGGGCCGCCGCAGTGGCGCTGACCAGCATCGAGCCGGCCGCCTTGGTGGCGCCGAAGAAGCCTCGGGGACGCAGCGGCGTGGTCTCGGCCATCGGCCCGTCCGTCTGGCCGTATTCCGTCGACGAGCCCAGGCGCACGACGGCCCGGCAGCGGTCGCCGACCGCGTCGACGACCCACGCGCCGCTGCAGGCGTTGACGGCCATGGTGGCCGCCCGTTCAGCCGCTGTGGACTGGGCGCGGGTGGCGGCCAGGTCGAAGACCACGTCGGGGTCGGCGCGCCGGGCCATCTCCGCGGTGGCGACGGCGTCGGCGAGGTCGGTCTCGGCCCGCACGGTGCCGACGACGTCCCAGCCGTCGGCGGCCAACCGCGCGCAGAGATGGGCCCCGACGAAGCCGCCGGCGCCGGTGACCAGCGCCTTCACACCGCCTGGTCCTCGCTGAGCAGATCGACCGCCGCGGCGAGCGCGGCGTGGTCGGCGTCGACCCGGGCGGGGGCCCGGCGGGCCGCCTGGCCGACGCTGGCCAAGATCCGGGGCACCTCGACGGCCAGGTCGCGGCCGGTGGTGTCGGCCCAGAACGACCGGCGCAGGAAGGTGAACGACGCCTCCAGCCGGGCCAGGGCACCGACCACGAGCCGGCAGGGCACGGGCCGCCCGGCCTCCGGCACGGTGAGGCCGGCGACGCCGAAGGGGATGGCGGCGCCCCGGCTGGCGGCGGCGACCCGGTCGACGGTGCCGTCCACCAGGGCGAGGAACAGCGGGCCGCCGCCTCGATCGATCATCAGGTCGTTGAGGCCGACGTAGACCCGGGAGAGCGGGCGCTCGACGAGGGCGTCCACCCGGCGGACGGCGTCGGTGGTCTCGACCAGGATGCCGAGGCCGCACCGGCCGGCCACCGCGTCGAGGGCGCCGTCGACCTCCTCGGGCCGGCGGACCATGGGCAGCAACACCTCGTCGGCCCCGAGGGAGACGGCCAGGTCTATCTCGGCCGGCGTCCGCTGTGACCAGCGGTTCACCCGGCAGAGGACCACGCCGGCCTGGGCGGCGCGGACGGCGGCCAGGTCGTCGTGCGTGTCGGCGTTGATCTGGGTGTCGACGCCGGCCTGGCGGCAGCGCTTGCCCCGACGCTCCCAGTCGACCACCACCCCCGTCGCCCCCGCGCCGACCACGGCCCGGGCCGGCGCCGCAGAGTTGGCGAAGGCGAAGAGATTTATGTAGGCGACCCTATCATCGACACCTTCGCCCACACGAGGACGGTGACCACGTCGACGGACCGGTCAGTGTCCACTTCGAAAGGCCATGACCGCCGTGCCCGCGTCGGCGCCAATGTCGATTTCCCGCTGGCCGGTGGACCCGACATGACCACGTAGTGTTTTTCGCGACCATCCACCACTTCGCCGGAACCGCGCGGCACCATTTGTCTCCATGCGGACGGAAGTTCGATACCGGGTGGCAATCGCCGGCGCGGAGCTGCGAATGCTGGTCCTGGCGCCTCAACCGGATGGATGCGTGGGGATCGACCTCGATTCCGGCGCTTTCGTACGTGCCCTCTTTCCCGCAGGCGGTGAGCCGCTCGAGCCCTTCGACGTGACGTCGGCGCCGATCGGGGATCCCGTCGACCCACCGGACACCGTTCGTCCGGAGGCGGTGGCCCTCGAGCGACCTCCGGAACGGATCGGCAGCTTGAGCCCGCGCCGGGCCGAGCGCTACCTCCAAGCCCTCCGGCACCCGCCCCATGGGCCGCTCCTGGGGTTCCAGGGCGTCAGCGTGCCGTACTGGACGCTGACCGGCGACCGCCCGTCGCTGGCGCTCGTCGACCCCTCCGAGGGGCCGCTCGTGGTGGCCGGCGCCGGCGGCTACGAGTGCCGCTTCGGCTGGCACGGCACCGTGCACCAGTTCCCGCTCGGTGACCGCAGCCTGGCCGGCGAGCTGTACCGGCTCCGCCGGCGGCGGTCGTCGCCGCGAGAGCTCACCCGGATCATGGGGTACCGGCCCGGTCGCCTGCTCGTGGTGGTCGCCGGGCCCGATCGCGGCTACTGCACGAAGCAGGTCGCCGCACTCCTGCCCGCCCGGTAACCGGACCGGGAGGCCGGTTCACACGGCCCAGCGCGCGGGTGCCGAGCTGATGGTGAGCCGGGTACCTACTTCGCGGCGCGGGCGGCCAGGTACTCGGCCATGGCCCAGCCGAAGCCGATCAGGGAGTCGCCTCGGGGACGATCGAGCTGCGTGAAGAACTCGGCGACCGCGGGGTCGAGCCGGGACGGGTCGATGCACTCGTGGTCGAGCGCCGGCGGGCTGTCGCCGGTGCCGGTGATGAGGAAGGTGCGGTCGTCGACGCGGCCCTCGGCGCCGAAGCGCTTGGCCAGCCGGCGGCCCCAGGCCCGCTCCTCGCCGGTGGCCTTGTGCCCGGGGCGGGGGACGATGTCTTCCAGGCCCTCGAAGGCGGCGAAGCCCGAGGGGTCGAGGAAGCGGGTGCCGACCAGCACGTCCTCGTCGGGGAAGGCGAGCACCGCCCGGCGCAGCTGCTCGCCGATGAGGCAGCGCAGCACGGCGTCGCGCCGCGGGGTGCGCTTCACCGACGCCATGCCGATGATCACCGAGGGCGTGCCTCCGATGCGCTCAAGCGTGCAGAACGAGAACGCGCTCAGCTTGGCGCCGTCGCGGACGTGGGTGACCAGCACCCACTCCTCGACCTGCTTGGAGAGGATCCCTACGTCGTAGCCCGCCGACCCGTCGGCACAGATGTCAGCCATCTCCGACAGCTCGGAGTCGCTGAGCCCTGTGCAGTCCTTGGTTTCCGCTTGTAATGCCATGGGTCGCCGTGCTCCCCCCCGGTGTTTCGGATATCGGTGCTCGGTTATCCAACTAGTCCATTCGCTCCGAGCAGTTCGCGCAACTCGGCGACCAGCCCGTTTCCCGCGTCCACCCGGAACTCGTCCGGAAGTCGGAGGATGGTCGAGTCTAGATGGACGAGCACGGGTTGGCTCCCTGGGTGCTCCCGGAGCACGTCCTTGAGCCGGCTCAGGCACGTGGCGGTGAGCACCGACGGGTCGAGCTTGATGCGTAGCGGACGGCTGTGCTCGGGACTCAGGTCTGGGCGCTTGAGCTCCATGCAGACGATCTTCGCCGGCTCGTCGCGCATGTCGATCCGGCCCTTCACGCACACCACCGCGTCGTCGGAGAGCAGGGCGCCGTAGTCGAGCATCGTCCGGGGGAAGACGAACACCTCGATGGCCGACTGAAGGTCCTCCAGGACGAACGTGGCCATGAGATCGCCACGCTTGGTGTACTTCCGCTGGAGCGAGGTCACCACGCCGCCCACCCAGCGCATCTCGCCGTCGCGCAGCTCCCGCAGCTCGTTGACGGAGCAGTCGGTGTGCCGGCGGAGGGCCGACTCCACGCCGAGCAGCGGGTGACTGCTGACGTAGAGGCCGAGCATCTCCTTCTCGTGGGCCAGGCGCTCGGAGGGGTCGAACTCGAGGTCGGGGATCGGCATGCGCTCGTCGAGGGCCGATCCTGGTCCCTCGGTCAGCTCCCCGAACAGGCTCTGGATGCCCATGTCGCGCTCACGCCGGCGGGCCAGCGTGCGGTCGATGACCTGCTCGAAGACCATGAGCAGCCCCCGGCGGGGGTGGCCGAGGGAGTCGAAGGCGCCGGCCTTGATCAGCGACTCCACCGAGCGCTTGTTGAGCACGACGGGGCTGACCCGCAGGCAGAAGTCGTAGAAATCGGCGAACGGGCCGCTCACGTCGCGCTCGGAGACGATCTGGGCGACGAGGCCCTCTCCGACGTTGCGGATGGCCGAGAGCCCGAAGGGGATCTTGCCGTCCACGGCGACGAAATCGCTCATCGACCTGTTGATGTCGGGGACCATGACCTCGACGCCCATGGTCCGGCACTCGGCCAGGTAGACCGCGGTCTTGTCCTTGTCGTCCTTCACGGAGGTGAGGAGGGCGGCCAGGTACTCCACGGGGTAGTTGGCCTTCAGCCAGGCCGTCTGGTAGGCGACCATGCCGTAGCAGTACGCGTGGGCCTTCGGGAAGGCGTAGTCGGCGAACGGCTCGATGACGTCGAACAGGGCGGTGCCCAGGGCCGAGCCGTAGCCCGTCGACTCGCAGGCGGCGACGAACTTGTCGCGCTCGGCGGCCATGAGGGCCCGGATCTTCTTCCCGCACGCCTTCCGGAGGTTGTCGGCCTCCTGCAGCGAGTAGCCGGCGAAGCGCTGAGCGACGCGCATCAGCGACTCCTGGTAGATCATCAGACCCTGGGTGTCGCCCAGCACCTCGCCGAGGTCGGGGTGGATGTAGGTGACGGGCTTGCGGCCGTTCTTGCGGTCGGCGAAGTCGTTGTGCATGTTGGCCGCCATCGGGCCCGGGCGGTACAGGGCGACGAGGGCGCCGATGTCGTCGAAGCACGTCGGCGCGAGCGACCGGATCAGGGCCCGCATGGGCCCACCCTCGAGCTGGAAGACACCCACCGAGTCGCCCTTGCGAAGCATCTCGAAGGTCGTCTCGTCGTCGAGCGGGATCCGGTCGATGTCGATCCGCTCGCCGAGGGTGGGCTCGATGAGGTCGAGCGCCTTCTCGATCACCGAGAGGTTGCGCAGCCCCAGGAAGTCCATCTTCAGCAGGCCCAGGTCGGAGACCCCGTGCATCTCGTACTGGGTGACGATGGGGGCGTTGGCCAGGTCGCCGTCGGGGCCGGGCTTGCGCTGCACCGGCAGGTACTCGGTGAGCTGCTGGCGGGTGATGACCACCGCGGCGGCGTGGATGCCGTCCTGGCGTCGGAGGCCGGCGAGGCCCCGCGCCACCTCGATGACCTTCTTGGCGTCGGGGTCGGTGTCGTGCAGCTCCCGGAGGTCGGAGGCCATCTTGTAGCCCTCTTCGTACCCGGGGGTGAGCTCCAAGCAGGCGGCCAGCGGGGTGTCGCGGCCCATGACGAGCGGAGGCATGGCCTTGGCGATGCGGTCTCCGACCGCGTAGGGGTAGCCGAGCACGCGGGCTGCGTCGCGCACCGCGGCCCTCGCCTTGATGGTGGAGAAGGTGACGATCTGGGCGACGTGGTCCGGGCCGTACTTCTCCGCCGCGTACTTGATCATGTCGCCGCGAAAGCGCTCGTCGAAGTCCATGTCGATGTCGGGCATCTCCTTGCGCCCGGCATTGAGGAAGCGCTCGAAGATGAGGCCGTACTTCAAGGGGTCGAGGTCGACGATCTTGAGGCAGTAGGCCACACAGCAGCCCGCTGCGCTCCCCCGGCCCGGCCCGACCCGGATCCCCTTGGTGCGGGCGTAGCGGATGAGGTCCCAGACGATGAGGAAGTAGGCGGACAGGCCCATCTCCTCGATGACGGTGAGCTCCTTGTCGATGCGCTCGGCGGCCTCGGCGGGAGGCGGCGCCCCGTAGCGCTCGTGGGCGCCCTCGAGCGCCAGGTGGCGGAGGTAGCTCTCCTCCGACTCGAAGCCGCCGGGCACTTCGAAGCGCGGCAGCTCGGGCTTGCCGAACTCGATCTCGACGCAGGCCCGCTCGGCGATCTGCAGGGTGTTGTCGCACGCCTCGGGTACCTCGGCGAAAAGGGCCCGCATCTCGGCCGCCGTCTTGATCCAGTGCTGGTCGGTCTCGAACTTGAAACGCTTGGGGTCGTCGACCTGGGCGCCGGTCTGCACGCACAGCAGGGCGTCCTGGGCGACGGAGTCCTCCTGGTGCACGTAGTGGCTGTCGTTGGTGGCCAGCAGGGGGATCTGGAGGTCTCGGGCGATCTCGACGAGGTGGCGGTTGGTGCGGTGCTGGGCGGCCATGCCGTGGTCCTGCAGCTCGACGAACAGCCCCTCTGGGCCGAAGATGTCGCGCAGGCGGGCGGTGAGCTTGGTGGCCAGGGGCACGTCGTCGCGCAGCAGGGCCTGCAGGACGACACCGCCCAGGCACCCTGTGGTGGCGATGACGCCCTCGTGGTGGCGCTCGAGCAGCTCCCAGTCGACCCTGGGCTTGTAGTAGTAGCCCTCCAGGTAGGCCGCCGAGGAGAGCTTCATCAGGTTCTTGTACCCGGGGTTGTTCTCGGCCAGGAGGGTCAGGTGGTAGTAGAGCTTCTCCCCGTCACCGCCGTCGCCCCCGGTGTCGTCGACCCGGCCCCGGCGCACCGGGCGCTCGAAACGGCTTTCGCCGGCCATGTAGGCCTCGGTGCCCAGCACAGGGGTGATGCCGGCCTTGCGGGCGGCCCGGTAGAGGTCGAGGACGCCGTACATGTTGCCGTGATCGGTGATGCCGATCGCGGGCTGGCCGTCGGCCGCGGCGGCGGCGACGACCTCGTCGATGCGCGCCGCCCCGTCGAGCATGGAGTACTCGGTGTGGACGTGGAGATGGGCGAAGCTGTCCCCCAACCGGTCACCCCCTCGGTTCTGATGTGGCTGTGGACGGCCTGTGGACGAGTTACAGCCGTGTCATTCTACCGGGAGCGGTGGCCGGTGGGTAGTGACGGCGAAGGACCCGCGCGCTCAGCTGGCCAGGGCGGAGCCCGCCTGACGCGCCGGCGGGCGCTGCGCCACCCGCCAGGCCCAGAACACGAGGGGGATCTGCAGGGGAAGGCGGGCCCACGCCAGCCCGTACGGCGCTCCCCCGTCGATCGCCATCTGGGCGTTGGCCGGGAACAGGGCCGCGAACAGCCCGATCGTCGCCCACGCGCCCAGCCGGCGGGTACGAGGATGGGCGACCAGCCCGGCGCAGGCGATCTCGGCCACGCCGCTCCAGCGCACCCAGAACGCCGGGTCGCCGAGGAGGCGTGGCACGATCCGCTCGTACGACCGCGGTACGACGAAATGGGCGAGGCCGGCGAGGAGCAGGAACGCGGCCAGGGCCAAGGCGGTCTTGTTCGGTCCGTGGTCCACGTCTCGGTGTTCGTCGCCGGAGGGGCCGGCAGACGGGGCCCTCAGCGCCGGGCGTAGCGCCGGCGGCCGGTGACCGGGACGGTCGCCACCAGTGGGGCGGCCGCCCACGCGGCGAGGCCGAGGGCGAGGAAGCCGATCTCGTTGACGTTGACGTCGTCGCTGAACGCCGAGAGGGCGGCGATGACGAACAGGACGACGGCGACGATCAGGAGGATGCGGTTCATGCGTCGGATGTACCCAGGAATCGTTCCCGCGAGCCGCTTCCTCAACTAGCGTCCACCGGCGAGCGGGAGGGATGCCTTCGGGCGCCTCCGGGCGGAGCAGCGCATGGCCACGCGAAGCATTCGATCGATCCCTGGAGGCGGATGTCATGCGTACCTCCGAGTGCGGCAATGCCGCTTCAAAGCGACCTCCCTCCCGCTCGCCGCTCGACCTCGAGGAGCTGGCCACCGACGCGCCGTGGGTGGCTGCGGTCGAGGCCTTCCGGGCCCGGTGCCCTCGCCGGCGGGACCGCATCGCCGACTACGAGCGGCTCCTGGCCGCCGGCGACCACCTGGGCATCGGCGCCGACGTCCTCGCCGGCCGCCACCGCCCCTCCCCCCCGGAGGAGGCCTGGCTGAACAAGGCCGACGGGCGGAAGAAGCGGGTGTTCTCCTACCCGCCGGCCGACGAGCTGCTGTTCCGGACCGTGAACCGGCTGCTGCAACCGGCTGGGGCGGAGGCGGCGTCTCCGTGGTGCCGGTCGTTCCTCCCCGGCGGCGGGGCCCGGGCGGCGTTCCGCAGCGTGCTGGCCGACGGGGCGCTGGCCACCAAGGCGGCCCTGCGCTTCGACGTTCGCGACTACTTCAACTCGATCGACGTCGACGACCTCCTCGCCCGGCTGCCCGACGCCTTCGCCGGCGGCCCGGTGCGGGCCCTCCTCGAGGCCAGCCTCCGGGACACCCGGGTGGTCCGCGACGGCGATGTGGTCGACGGGTGCGCCAAGGGAGTCATGGCCGGCACCCCTCTGGCCCCTCTCCTGGCCACCCTGTACCTGCGGGAGCTCGACGCCGAGGTGGCCGGCGCCGGTGCCACCTACGCCCGCTACAGCGACGACATCGTCGCCCTCGTCCCGCCCGAGGAGGTGGACGGGCTGGCCGGGCTGATCCGTGCCCGCCTGGCCGAGCGGGGCCTCGAGGTCAACGAGGCCAAGTCGGCGGTCGCCGCGGTGGGAGAGCCGTGGGACTTCCTCGGGTTCCGCTACGACGGCGGCGCCATCGGCCTGGCGCCTCTGACCGAGCACAAGCTTCGGGCCCGTTCGACTCGCCTGGCCCGCACCCTGCTCTGCTGGCGGGAGAAGGCCGGCGCGTCTCCGGAGCGGGCCCTGGCCGCCTTCCTCCGCCGCACCAATCGCCGGCTCTACGGCGTGCCCGGTGAGCGCAGCGACTTCTCCTGGGCCACGTGGTTCCTTCCCATGCTCCACGGCCCCGAGGGGCTGGGCGCGCTCGACGAGCACGTTCGGCGGGAAGCCCGCTATGCGGCCACCGGGCGGCGGACGGCCCGTGCCCGCCGCCTCGTTCCCTACGACGCCCTGGCCACGGCCGGTCACGTGCCCCTCGTGACGGCGTTCTGGGCCGTGCGCGAAGGAGCGGCCGCCTACGAGGGCCTGGTCAGCCGGCGGGCCTTACTGCGCTAGCTGGCGGGCGACGACGTTGGCCAGGGCCGAACGCGCCCCGTCGTCGATCCCGTCGGTCTCGAGGACCACCTCGGCGTCGGCGCCGGCGAGGAACACCAGGGCACTGCCGTCGGGAAGCGTGGCCTGCCAGGCCCCCTCGAGCCGGGGGACCGGGGTGCGACCCCCGGGCGGCTCCCAGGACCGGTGCTCGGGGTAGAGCCGGTAGAACAAGCCGACGGCCCGGCCGCCGGACCGCCAGCGCCGGCCCATCCCGAAGGCCTCCTCGACGATCTCGCTCCTCGTCGAGTGGGGCACGCCCGCCCGGTCACGGTCGTCGATGGGCAGGACGGCGGCCGGGTCGGCCAGGCCCTGCTCCCGCCAGCCAGGACGACCCAGCATGCCGGGTACGTACGACGTGCCGAAGCGCGCGTCGGCGGCCGGTGCGGGCGACGGGCGGCCGCTTCCGCCGGAGGAGTCGGCCTTGGCCCGGGCGTCGCTCAGCGCGCCGTCGGCCACCTCCTTGGCCTGCTCGGCAACGCTCTTGGCCTGCTCGGCCAGCTTCTTCGCCCGGTCGAGAAATCCCACGACGCGAACGCTATCGTGCCCTGTGCGCCCGGTCACCAGGCCGAAGTCGGCCGCCACCGTGGTCCACTGAGCCGATGGCCCTGCCCTTCGACGAACGCCCGCTGGACGACACGCCCGTCCACACCGCCGAGCTGCCGGACACGCCCCAGCGGGACCGCCGGATCCCCGCCCGGGCGTGGATCGAGGCGCCCGCCGAGTTGCTGGCGCTGGGCGACGACCTGGGCGGGGTCGAGGCGGGCTACATCCGTCGCATCCACGGCTGGCTGCTGTGGCGGTCGGGGCCGGCCGCCGGCGGTGACGCCCGGTACCTGGCGGTGGCCGCCGACAGTCCGACGCTCCAGCACGCCTTCCGGCTTCACCCCGACGGCGCCGGCCGCGGGGCGGGGCCCAGCGGCACCGTCCACGACCGGTTCCGGGCCTGGAAGGAGGACCTGCGCGACCATCCCCGTTGAGGCGCGCTGATCGGGCGGACGGAAACCTTCGCAGCACGGCACGCTGACGCTCAGCCATGGAGCCGAGGCCATCGCCCGGCGCGGGCCCACGGCGGCACCCGCGGTGCCCCAGCCGCCGCCGCGCGACCTCGGGACACAGCGGCCTGTGCCGCCGCCGAACACGATGAGCCTCGAGACCCTGCATTGGCAGGGCAAGACGCACGTCCTGCGCTGAGGCGGCTACTCCGACACGTCGAGGCGGGCCACGTCGGGCGGCTTCCCGGACCCGAGCCGCCAGCCGCCGGGTAAGGCCGCCAGCGCGTCGGTCGGCCCGAGCCACTCGTAGGCAAAGGCCGGGCCACCGGACGTCGCCACCTCGACCCGGCGGTACAGCCGGCCTTCCTCCTCGATCTCGTCGAGCATCCCGACGGCCTCGGCCACCCGGGCCGGGTCGAGGGCGACCAGCACCCCGGAGACGGGCTCGGCGGCGGCGTCGAAGCGCACCGCGGGGTACCCTTGGCCGGTGTCCCAGATCCGGCCCGCTGCGGTCACCACCTGCCACGACACGGCGAACGGGGCCAGCGCCGGCCACAGAGCCTCGCCGGGCATGAGCGTTCCGTAGACGAAGAGCCGGTCCATTCCCGACATCTTGCGCGGGAAATCGCTCAAGTGCCGGCGCCGGGCGCCGATACAGAGGTCGGCGCACGGTCGGGTACGCAGAGGAAGGGCACGTCACGGGAACAGGCACGGAAGACTCCCACCCGGTCCCCGACCGTGTACCCCGTTTCAGCATCGGCATCGGCCGCGCCGGCGGCATGGTGGTCATCACCGTCCACGGCGTCAGCGGCCTCGACGGCTGGGAACGCATCGACGCCGTCCTGCGCGACATCATCGACGCCCAGGGCAACCTCGACGTGCTGCTCGACTTGGGCGAGGTCGCCCGTCTCGAGCGCGACGCCGCTCCGCTCATCCTCCACGCCGCCCACCGGGCCCACAGCCACGGCGGACGCCTGCGGCTGGCGGACCGGGCGTGCCGGGAGCGGCCCTAACGTGGGCCGATGGAGACTCCCGACGTCGACGAGTTCACCCGGCACCACCTGATCGTCACCGAGCTGCTCGAGCGCCTGCCGAGCGTTCGCGACGACGCCGCGGCCTTCGAGTTCGCGTGCGCCGAGCTGCGCAAGCACGTGGCCAAGCTCGAGGAGATCGGGCCGACGGCCTAACGCCCCGGAAGCTCAACCGCCAGGGCTTCCTGAACGCCGTGGCCCTGCAGACCTGGGAGTCGCAGATCTTCACCCGGGGCGACCGGTCGGTGCGGGTCACGGCCATGCCCGGCAAGCACGCGCCGCAGCCCCTGCACGCCCTCCTGCCTCCGGTGATGGGGAGCATGCGGCGACACGTACCGCTTCGAGTCGTCGCGGACGGCCCCGACCGGTAGTCGCCCCTCCGGCGACTACAGGTACGTGCCCGGGCGCGAGGCGGCGTTGTCCTCGCCGCCCGGGACCGGCATGCCGGGGGGCAGGCCGGGGCGGCCCCGCATCTGCTGGAGCTGGGCCTGAGCGGCCATCTGCTGGCTGAAGATGGCGGCCTGGATGCCGTGGAACAGGCCCTCGAGCCAACCCACGAGCTGCGCCTGGGCCACCCGCAGCTCGGCGTCAGTGGGCGTGTCGGCCGAGAAGGGTGAGCTGAGGCGGGCCAGCTCGGCCCTCAGGTCGCCGGAGAGGCCGCCGGCCAGCTCGTGGACCGACGTCTCGTAGATCTCGCGGAGGCGGGAGCGGCCGGCCTCGTCGAGCGGCGCCCGTCGGACCTCCTCGAGCAGCTCCTTGGTCATCGACCCGATGCGCAGCACCTTGGCCGGCGACGCCACCGACTCCGTCGCCTCCTGCTGGTCCTCCTGCTCCGGAGCGACGACGAGCGTCGGCGGACGTTCGGGCATCGTGTTGTCCTCGTCGGCCATGCAGGCGATCCTTCCCCGTTTCAGCCCCGGGTAGCCAGGAGGGGCACGAGCATCTCCTCTGGGGTGAGCGAGCCGTGCCGGCAGCGCATCCACTGCTCGCCGGGGTCGGCGGGATCCAGGACGGCCAGGAGCTCCCGGGGGGCGATGACCACGTCGCCCAAGCGGGCGGCCACCTCCGGGGTGAGCAGGCCACCGAACCACCCCTCCGCCACCGCCTCCTCTCGGGTGCGCACCCACGCCACCCGGTCGTAGTGGCGGTGGGCCGCCTCGGCCAGGGGCTCGTGCGCGCCGGGTCGGGCGTGGAGCCACCGGAACCGTCCCTCGCCGGAGAGCAGAGAGGTCAGGTCGGCAACCTCCTGGTCCAGGGTGACGACCTTGTCGCCCACGTCGACCTGACCATGGTCGGAGACGACCACCAGGGCGGCGCCGGCGGGGAGCGCCTCCACCATGTCGTTGACGAGCCGGTCGACGGCGACCACCTCGGCGTCGTAGGTAGGGCCGAAGCCGAACTCGTGCGCCACCTTGTCGACACCGTCGTAGTAGGCGTAGACGAACCGCTCGCCGTCGGCCAGGAGCGAGGCGACGGTGGCCACGATGGTGGAGGGCACCCGCCAGCCGTACATGCGGGCGCCGGCCATGTGGGCGCGGGTGAAGCCCGACTCGGCCACGTCAGCCCGGGTGACGACGGGCGCCTTGGTGGCCCCGAACGGCTCGAGGGCCTGGAACCGCTCGGGCGGGATGGTCTCGCGGGCGTCGGCGTCGCCTGTCTTCCACTTGAGGACGTTGAGGATGCGGTCCCCTTCCACGCGCAGGCGGTAGCCGACCACGCCGTGGACCGCCGGGGGGGCGCCGATGGTGATGGAGGACAGGGCCGCGGCCGTCGTCGAAGGCGCGACCGTGGTGATGGGCCCGCCGGCCATGGCGTTCATGGTGGGTGCCAGCCCGGGCCGCTCCTTGAGCTGGGCCCATCCGAGGCCGTCGAGGACGAGGAGGACCACCTGGGAGGCGCCCATCGCCGGCTCGGGGAGCCAGGCCGGGGCGGGTGCCGACCCGCTGTAGCGGCCGGTGCGCAGGACGGCGGCGACCACCTGGTCGATGCAAGCCCCGCCGTAGTCGGGCACGGTCGGCTGGTCGCGCTCCCCCATCCGGGTCGCACGCTAGTGGCATCCCCCGCACGCGACGCCATCGCCGTAGGATGGAGGGCGTGAAGGTGTCGACGAGGGGTGACTACGCCAGCCGCGCGTTGCTCTCCCTGGCCCTCCATGCCGACGGAGCCCGGCCCACGTCGGTGCGCGACATCGCCGAGCGCACCGGCCTGCCCCAGCCCTACCTCGAGCAGATCCTGCTGGCCCTCAAGGGTGCCGGCCTGGTGCGGTCGAAGCGGGGCGTCGGCGGCGGGTACGTGCTGGCCCGCCCGCCGTCGGAGGTGACCCTGAGCCAGATCGTCAGCGCGGTCGACGGGCCGATCGTCGCCGGCGACTTCGGCGAGCCGCACCAGAACGGCGCCTGCAGCCACGAGGGCCAGTGCGTCCTGCTCTCGGTGTGGGCCGACGTGGGCGAGCACATGCGCCAGCACCTCGAGTCCTTCACCCTGGCCGACATGGTGTCGCGGTCGAGGGGCCAGGGCCCCGGCGTCGACAACGCCGCGCCCACCTACGAGGACGCGGTCTCCCGCTGATCCTTCGCCGCGCAAGCGGCGGCGCAGAGCTACCGTCCGCGACGTGGGGATCGCGATGGAACTGGAACCATCGGCGCTCGCGGTCGACCCCGGGCGCCTGGGATGCATGAAGGTCCACCTCACCAACAGCGGGCCGGACGCCTGCGAGGTGGCCGTGGAGGTCGCCGCCGACGACCGGGACTGGACGTGGGTGCACCCCGAGTCGTGCACGGTGACGCCAGGCGAGGAGACGGTCGTGTCCGTCTTCTTCAAGCCGGCGTGCGGCCCACACCCGACCGCAGGCCGGCACGCCGTGGAGATCGTGGCCAGATCACCGGCCGAGGCGGCCCACGGCGAGGGCATGGTGGAGGTGGGGCCGTTCGTCGACGCCGCCGGCGCGCTGGACCCGATGGTGGCCTATGGCCCCATGTCCGCGACCTACACGTTCAACCTGGAGAACCGGGGGAACGTGCCGGTGCACGCCGCCCTGTGCACCGAGGACCCGTCGGGCGCGCTCGACGTGGGGGTGCAGCCGACCACACTGCGAGCGGACCCGGGCCAGACCACCACCGCCACTGTCGCGGTGCAGGCCAAGAAGAAGCTCAAGCGCGGCGAGCACACCTACCGGGTCTGCGTGCTGGCCGAGGTGGACGGCGCCTCCGACCTGCGCATCGAAGGCGCCTTCCGCCAGCAGGGGCTGAAGCCGGCCAAGAAATGAGTGACCCCTAGGGCCGAAGCGGCGGCTCGTTGGCCTTGGCCGTCTCCTCCGGCCGCAACCCCCGGTACACCGTGTCGGGCGCCGGCGTGGCCGTCTCGGCCACGTCGACCAACCGCACCTCGGCCTTGGCGCCCAGCGTCTTGAGGGCGGCGGCCGGCGCCTTGACGACCATGCCGAAGACCATGGCCGAGGTGGGGGCGAAGTTCTTGAGGGCGGTGTCCAACCGTGCCACCTCGGCGTTGTAGAAGTTCTTGAAGGCGGCGTCGGTGACGGTGGGGATGAGCTTCTGGATCTCGTCGCGCTCGGCGGCGGTGGCCACGGTCTGGGCCTTGCTCCACTCGGCCAGATCGCCGGTGACGACCGCCGGCCCGACGCCCTGCGGGGCGACGAGGAGGGCGACGACCGGGTTCGATCCGGCCAGGGCCCTGGCCTGGGCCTGGGTGGAGTACTTGGCCAGGGACACGACCGCGACACGCTCGTCCGCAGTGGCGGCCAGGGCCGCCTTGCGGGCGGCGAGGTAGGCGGCCACGTCGGTGCCCGGTTTCGGGCCCACCTCCGCGGGCGGGGGCAGCGTGGTCACCGTCTCGACCGCCGCCGGAGGCCCGGCGACGGACGGAGCGTCCCCGCGGAGGCTGTTCAGGGTCAGGAACACCGCGGCGCCGGCGACGGCCACGAACAGGCTCACGGCGAAGAACCGGATGGTCCGGCGGGCGGCGCGCACGTCGCCGTCGTCGTAGACCGGCTGCGGTTGGGTCCGGGTGTCACCGTAGGGGTACAAGCACGGCCTCCAGGTCGGCGGGGAGAGGGGACTCGAATCGGCAGCGCGCGCCACTGCCGGGGTGGTCGAAGGCCAGCTCGGCAGCGTGCAGGAACGGGCGGGCGACCGGGAACGTCTGGCGGGTGCCGCCGTAGCGGCCGTCGCCCACTACAGGATGGCCGATGGCGGCCAGGTGGACGCGCACCTGGTGGGTGCGCCCCGTCTCGAGCTTGCACTCGACGAGAGTGGCCTCCGCCGGTTCGGTGTAGCGGGTCAGCACCCGGTAGTGCGTTCGGGCCGGCCGGCCGCCGGCCACGACACCCATGCGGGTGCGGTCCGTGGACCGCCGGCCGACGGGGGCGTCCACCGTGCCGGCGTCGGTGTCGATGGTGCCGAGGACGAGGGCCCGGTAGCGCCGGTCCACGGTGCGGGCGGACAGCTGGGCGACGAGCGAGGTGTAGGCCACCGGCGACCGGGCCACCACGAGCAGCCCCGAGGTGCCCTTGTCGAGGCGGTGGACGATGCCCGGCCGCTCGGGGTCGCCGCTGGCGGCCAGGTCGGGGAACCGGCCGAGGAGGGCCTGGACGAGCGTGCCCGTGGACCGCCCGGCGCCGGGGTGGACGACCAGGCCGGCGGGCTTGTCGACGACGATCACGTGGTCGTCGACGTGCACCAGGGCCAGGCGGTCGCCACCGGGCTCGCCGGCCAGGGCGGTCGTGGGCTTCGCCGGCGGAAGGACGACCTCGAGCTCCTGGCCGCTGACGACACGACGGGCACGGGCGGCCGCCGGCCGCCCGCCGAGACGCACGGCGCCCGAGGCGATCAGCTCGTTGGCCTCCGAGCGCGCCAGGTCCCAGATCATGCAGAGGACTCGGTCGAGCCGCTCGCCGTCGAGGGTCGGTGGGATGGGTATGCGCTCGGTCACCACCCCGCTCGTGCCCCCGCTCGAAGCGCTCACTCCCGCGACCAGCTGGCGAAGAGGAGGAGCAGGCACCCGCAGGTGATGGCCGAGTCGGCCAGGTTGAACACCGGCCAGAACCCCACGTCGACGAAGTCCACGACCGCGCCCCTCAAGAAGCCCGGCGAGCGGAAGATGCGGTCGGCCACGTTGCCCAACGCGCCCCCTAGCACCAGCCCCAGGGCGACGGCCATGGGCAGTCTCTCGGTGGTGTCGCCTCGAGTGACCATGTACAGGACCAGGAGGAGCGCACCCACGGCCAGGAAGGGCACGAACGCCCCGCCCAGGCCGAAGGCCCCGGCCTTGTTGCGGACGAGGTTGAGCCGGAGGGCGCCGACCACGTCGATGGGGCCGTCGGCCAGGGCCGACATCGCCCACTGCTTGGTGAGGGCGTCGAGGGCGAGCACGACGGCCGCCACCGCGGCAACCACCCCCGTGCGGCGCCGGGGCTCGGGACCGGCATGGTCGACCCGCTCCAGCGGCCGGCCGTCTACCTCAGCGACGCGACAGCCCCCCGCTCTTGCACGCCACGCAGAGGGCGGCGTAGGGCAGCGCCTTGAGCCGGGCCTTGGGGATGGGGTTGGCGCACCGCTCACAGACCCCATAGGTGCCGGCATCCATCTTGGCCAGGGCACGGTCGATCTCGTCGACTGCGGCGCGGGCCTGGGCGCTGAGGGCGAGGTCGCGCTCGCGCTCGACGTTCAACGTGTCGCCCTCACCGGACTCCTCGTCGAACTGGATGTCTCCAGGCTCCATGTCCTCGGCGAGGGCCTCGGCTTCGAGGCGCAGGGACTCGGCCGCCTCCACGTAGGTGGCCCGCTCGGCAAGGAGCTCGGCCCGCTGTTCGACGAGGAAGCGGTCGCCCCCGTCCTTGGCGCCGGCAGCCCCGCTCGTGGCCCGCGACACGACCCGCTTGGTGGAGCTTTCCCCAGGGGCTGCTTTGGTGGTTTTCGGCATCACAGTTGCTCCTGGAGCGCGATTGGGACCGGATCCTAGCAGTCGCGCCGATTCCTCTACGCGACGTCAGGAGCGGGATTGGCGGGCGTCGGGGCCGGCGTTGGCGCCGGGGCGGGCGCCGCCCGCCGCCACCCGCTCCAGCTGGGTGCGGAACCCGTCGGGGTCGACCCCGGCCAACCTGAACTGCTTCACCCGGCTGCTCGGCCCGCTCACCAGCTCGACCTGGGCCCGTTCGACGCCGAACGTGTCGGCCAGCAGGTCGGCCGTGGCCTCGTTGGCCCGCCCGCCCTCCGGCGCGGCGGCCACCCGGACCTTGAGGGCGGTGCCGTGGCGGCCGACCACCGAGGCCCGGCCCGCGCCCGGCTGGACGTGCACGTGCACCACCACGGCGTCGTCGCCGTCGGCGCGGTAGAGGTCGTCGGGGTGCGACGCGGGCATGGACGGACCCTAGCGCCGGAGGAATGGGTCGACACCGGCGCAACGCGGCTGGCTTACTGTTTGCCCATGGCATTCGGACCCGTCGACCCGCAACTGGACCTGGTGGCCCTCGAGCACCGGGTGCTGGACCGGTGGCGGCAGGACGCGCTGTCCGAGCAGGTCAAGGCCCTGCGCAAGGGCGCGCCACCGTGGATCTTCTACGAGGGCCCGCCCACCACCAACGGCAAGCCCGGCCTCCACCACGTGTGGGCCCGGGTCTTCAAGGACCTGTTCCCCCGTTTCCAGACCATGCGCGGCCACGACGTCCCCCGCAAGGGTGGCTGGGACTGCCACGGGCTCCCCGTGGAGATCGAGGTCGAGAAGGAGCTGGGCCTCACCAACAAGCACCAGATCGAGGCGTTCGGCATCGCCGAGTTCAACGAGCGGTGCCGGCAGTCGGTCGCCCGCTACGTGCAGGACTGGGAGGTGCTCACCGAGCGGGCCGGCGTGTGGATCGACACCGAGGACGCCTACAAGACCCTGGACAACTCCTACGTGGAGTCGGTGTGGTGGCTCCTCCGCCAGCTTTGGGACAAGGGGCTGCTCTACGAGGGGCACCGCGTCAGCCCCTACTGCCCGCGCTGTGGCACGGCCCTCTCCTCCCACGAGCTCGGCCAGCCCGGGGTCTACCGCGATGTCGTCGACCCTGCGGTGTACGTCCGCTTCCCGGTGGTCGGTGGGGAGGCCGACCTCCTGGTGTGGACGACGACGCCGTGGACGCTCATCTCCAACGTGGCCGCGGCCGTCGGCCCCGACATCGAGTACGTGCGGGTGCGGGCGGCCGAGGGCGGGCGCGACATGGTGATGGCCGCCACGCGGGCCGCACCGGCGGCGGAGGTCATCGAACGGTTCCACGGCCGGGATCTCGTCGGCGTGCACTACCGCCGGCCGTACGAGTTCCTGCCCGTCGACGAGAACGCGCTGCGGGTGGTGGCCGCCGACTTCGTGACCACCGAGGAAGGGACGGGCATCGTCCACCTGGCGCCGGCGTTCGGCGACGACGACATGGACGTGGGGCGGGCCGAGGGGCTGCCCGTGCTCAACCCGGTGGGGCCCGACGGCACCTTCGACGAGCGCATCACTCCCTGGGCCGGCCGCGCCGTGAGGGACGCCAACAACGAGATCGTCGCCGACCTGCTCCAGCGCGAGCTGCTGGTGATCGCCGAGAACTACCCCCACTCCTATCCCCACTGCTGGCGCTGCGGGACGCCGCTCATCTACTGGGCCAAGACGTCGTGGTTCGTACGCACCTCCGAGCGCCAGGGCGACCTCCTCCGCCAGAACGAGCGCATCAACTGGCACCCGGACCACATCAAGCACGGCCGCTTCGGTGACTGGCTGAAGAACAACGTCGACTGGGCCCTGTCGCGCGACCGCTACTGGGGGACGCCCCTGCCCATCTGGCGGTGCTCGAACGGCCACGACACCTGCATCGGCTCGGTGGAGGAGCTGTCGACGCGCTCAGGCCTGGAGCTCGGCCGCCTCGACCTGCACCGGCCGGCGGTCGACGAGGTCCCCCTGCCCTGCTCGGCCGAAGGCTGCGACGAAACGGCGCGGCGGGTGACGCCGGTGCTCGACGCCTGGTTCGACTCCGGCTCGATGCCGTCGGCCCAGCACCACTACCCCTTCGCCGACCAGGCGAAATTCGAGTCGTCGTTCCCCGCCGACTTCATCTGCGAGGCCATCGACCAGACGCGCGGCTGGTTCTACTCGCTCCTGGCCATCAACACCCTCGTGTTCCAGAGCACGCCGTACCGCAACGTGGTCTGCCTGGCCCACATCGTCGACCAGGACGGCCAGAAGATGTCCAAGTCCAAGGGCAACGTCATCGACCCCTGGGACATCTTCAACGCCTTCGGCTCCGACGCCCTGCGGTGGTACTTCTTCTCGGCCGGCTCGCCGTGGACCAGCCGGCGCGTCTATGAGGACGGCATCCGCGAGTCGACCCGGAAGACACTGCTCACGCTCTGGAACGTCTTCTCGTTCTTCGCGACCTACGCCGACCTCGACGAGTGGCAGCCGGGCGAATGGGTCACCAACCACGTCATGGACCGGTGGATCCTCTCCCAGCTCCGGGGGGCCATCACCAAGGTCACCGAGGACCTCGAGGGCTTCGACGCCTTCGGCGCGTCGACGGCCATCGCCACCTTCGTCGACGACCTGTCGAACTGGTACGTGCGCCGCTCGCGTGCCCGGTTCTGGGGCGGTCCCGACCAGCTCACCGACGGCGGTGCCCACGCCGTGCTCTACCGCTGCCTGGTCGTCACGTCGCAGCTGCTGGCCCCCTTCTGCCCGTTCCTGGCCGACGAGATGTACCGGACCCTCACCGGCGCGCCGTCGGTGCACCTGAGCGACTGGCCTCGCGTGGTCGGGCCTCCGGATCCCGAGCTGACCGCGGAGATGGACGCTGCCCGCCGCATCGTGGGGCTGGGCCGGGCGGCCCGCACCGACGCCGGCGTGCGCACCCGCCAGCCGCTGCGCCGGGCGCTGGTCCTGCATCCCGGCGTCGGGCTGTCCGACGAGGTCAAGGAGGAGGTCAAGGCCGAGCTGAACGTGCGCGACCTGGAGGACGTGGAGACGCTCTCTGACCTGATGACCTGGACGGTCGTGCCCAACTTCCGCGTGCTGGGGCCGCGGCTCGGGCCACGTGTCAACGAGGTCAAGGCCGCGCTGGCCGCGGCCGACGGCTCGGAGGTGCGCCGGGCCCTCGACGCCCAGGGCTACGTGGAGATCGCGGGCGAGCGGCTCGGCCCCGACGACGTGGAGGTTCGGGCCACGCGCCACGCCGACTTCGCCCTGGCCCAGGAGGGCGGATGGGCCGTCGCTCTCGACCTGGAGCTGGACGACGACCTGCGCACGGAGGGCGTGGCCCGCGAGATCGCACGCGGCCTCAACGACCTCCGCAAGGCACGGGGACTGGCCCTGTCGGACCGCGTGGCGTTGACCGTGGAGGCGGGACCGCGGGTGGCGGCCGCGGTCGAGGCACACCGCTCGTGGATCTCGGCCCAGGTGCTGGCCACCGAGCTGGCGGTGGGAGCCGCCGGCCCCGACGCCGCCGACCTCGACGTGGACGGCGACTCGGTGCGGGTCGACCTGCGGGTGGCCGGCTAGCTCCGCTTCTTCGACGGCCGCGCCTTCTTGACCGCGGCCTTCGTCGGGCTCTCCGGTGCCGCCGCCTTGCGCCGGCCAGGGGCCTTCTTCACCGGCGCGGGCTCGACGATGGCGTCGGGCGCCGGCATGGGGATGGGCGACTTCCGGGCGCTCGCCGACTTGCGGGCCGAGGACTTCTTGACCGCGGCGACCATCGGCGCCTCGGTGGCCTTGGCCTTGCGAGTGGGCGGTGACTTCGCCGGCGCCGGAGCGGCCGCCGGCTCAGCGGTGGTGCGCTTGCGGGCCGGGGCCTTCTTGACCGACGCCTTCGGCGTGGCGGCGACGGCCTTGCGAGGCCGCCTGGTGGGCCCGGACGGCGCCGCCATGGCGCCGGAGCTGGCGGCCAGCCGGTCGATGCGGTCGAGGATGGTGGCCCGGGCTCGGCTCTCCTGCTCGCGGGCGCGGACCTGGGCCAGCTGCTCGGCGTCGAGCTCGCTGAGCCGGGGCAGGATCTGGCCGACGGTGAGGCTGTCGTAGCCGGCGACGGGGAAGTCGGCGGCGGGCGACACCAGCTCGTCGACCTCGTCGTCCTCGATCTCGCCCGCGGTGAGGACCTCGAGGTCCTCCTCTTCGCCGTACTCGCCTTCGAGCTCCTCGTCGAAGACCTCATCGGCGGGGCCGACCTCGATGAGAGCGGTCTCGGCCTCGACCACCACGACCTCGTCCTGGTCCTCGTCGTCCCAGCCCTCGTCGGTCGCCTCCCACGCCGGCTCCGGCTCGTCGGCCATCCCGGCCAGCAAGGTGTCGATGCGGCTCATGATGGTGAAGCGGTTCTTGTCGGCCGCCTCCCGCTCACGAACCGCCTCGAGCTCGTTGCGGTCGAGGGAGCCCAAACGGCGGAGCAGGTCGGTCGCCCGCAGCTGGTCGTAGTCGGCGATCGGGAAATCGCCGCCGGTATCGGCGGAGACCACTGGCATCTCGGTCGTCATCGGCTCTGGTTGGGCGGAGGGGTAGGGGTCGGCCTGGGGCTCGGGCGCCACTGCGGCGGCAGGCGTCTCCTCCGCGGTGGTCCGCCGACCGCGCAGGCGGCCGAGCAGCGCCGTGCCCGCGGCCTTGGTGGCCATGTCGTCCGTCGGCTGCGGCGGGGGGCTCGGTGGCGCCGCTGGAGGCGGCGACCAGCTGGTGGTGGTCTCCGCCGGGGCCGGCGCGCCGACCGAGGCGGGCACCGGCGGCGGCGGCGCCGAGGCCGGCGCCTGGTAGGGCCGGCCGATCGGGGCCGCCTTGGGCTCCGGTCGACCACGCAGCACGGCCACGGCCAGGACCACACCGGCGAGCACGCTGCATGCGATCGACAAGTAGATGAGAGTCAGTCCCGACTGCAGCAGTCCGACGACGAGCGTCACTGCTGCGGCCAGGACGAGCACGAAGCTCACCAGAACCAACACGTCACCATCCCAATCTCTCTAGGTAAAAGCGCGCAACGGAATACCACCGCCTCCGCCGTACTACCGACACGCTACTAACAGATGGCGGACTGGAGAATCGTGATGCCGAAGAACACCACGATGGGCGACAGATCGATCCCCATGCCACCGGCACCGATCGGCGGGATGACACGCCGGATCGGGCCGAGGACGGGCTCGGTGATCGAGTACAGGAAGCCGTACACCGTGGCCAGGCCCGAGGCGGGGTTGACGGGGAACCACGAAAGGATGATGCGGGCGAACATCAGGATGAGGTAGGCCTGCAGGAACCTGCAGATAAGGAGCTGGATCACGTCAGGCGCGATACAGGCCGCGCTCTTGCAGGCGACGCTTCTCTTCGGCGGAGACCTCGACGTTCGACGGGGTGAGCAGGAACACCTGCTCGGCGACACGCTCCATGGCTCCGCCCAGCCCGTAGGTCAGGCCGGAGGAGAAGTCGATGAGCCGGCGGGACAGGTCGCGATCGATTCCCTGGAGGTTCACGATCACGGGCTGGTTGGCCTTCAGCTTGTCTCCGATCTCCTGAGCGTCGTTGAACCCTACCGGGACGGTGACGTGGACCTTGGCCGCCTGTGGCTGGCTGAAGGGACGGACGACCGACGGGCGCGGTTGCAGCGTCACCGCGCCGCCACCCATGCCACTGGCGTTGCCCATCCCGCTGCCCCCGATCGTTCTCGGTTCGGCGGCGCGCGGCTCCATGCCGCGCGGCTCCGGCGGCAAGCCCTCGTCACGGGGCAGGGTGCGCACGCCGCTCGGCTCGGGGTCGTACCCGGTTTCGACGGGCTCGGGCATCGCCCGCGCGCCGCGGCGCATCGGGGCGGCCTGCTGCTGCGGCTGCGGCTGCGGCTCGTCGTACGGCTCGTACTCGTCGTACTCGTCGTCGTCGACCAAGCCCAGATAGACCATGGTCCGTCGCCAGATTGATGCCATGCTGCGTCGCCTCCTTGGCTTCCTGAGCCTATCGCCGCGTGGTTGGCGCCACGGGCCGGGCGCCGAACAGCCCGCGGCCCACCCGCACCATCGTCGAACCCTCTTCGACCGCCACGCCGAGGTCCTTCGTCATGCCCATCGAGCGCTCCATCAGCCCGAGCCCGTCGGCCAGCGCGCTCACCTTCCGGAACCCCGGCCTGGCCAGCTCCGGGGGACCCGGCGGACCCACCGCCATCAAGCCGCGCACGTCGAGGCCGAGGTGGTCGAGGCGCTCGACGAGGTCGGGCACATCCTCGGGAGCGCAGCCGTTCCGGACCGTGTCACCGCGGTCGTCGATGCGGACCTGCACGAGCACCTTCGCGCCCGGCACGCGACGGGCGATCTCCTCGCCGGCGGCCACCCGGTCGACGCCCTGCCACAGGTGCACGGCGGCGGCGATGGCCCGGACCTTGTTGCGCTGCACCCGACCGAGGAAGTGCCAGCGCCGGCCGGCGTCGGCTGCCGCCTCGTCGACCTTGGCCGCCAGCTCCCGGGCGTAGTTCTCACCGACGTCGGCGATGCCGGCGGCCGTGGCCGCGTCGACGGCGCCGGCACCGAATCCCTTGGTGACGGCGACGACTGTGACGTCCTCGGCGCGCCGGCCGGCAGCCTCGATGCGGGCCCGGACCTCCGCCAGTCGTTCGGCCACGTCGGTCATCGCCACACCACCACGGCTTGACGCCGCTGCTCCCCGCGGGCCCGCCACGAGAAGTGGCCAGGCGAGCAGGCGGTGCACGTGCCCACGTCGGTCACGTGACCGACACCGGCGCGGCGCAGCGCGGCGCGCACCGCGGCGGGGAGATCCAGGGCCGGCGTGCCGGCGCCCGTGGTCGCCCGGACAGCGTCGCCCAGCCGGGCGGCCACGCCGTCGAGCTCAGCGGCCCCGAACTCGTAGCACTCCGGACGGATGCAGGGCCCGATCACGGCCTCGACGGTTGTGGCGCCGAGTGCCTCCATCGCCGCGACGGTGGCTTCGATGACGCCTTCGGCCGCGCCGCGCCAGCCGGCATGGGCCACGCCGATCACGCCCTCCGGGCTGGCCAGGGCGACGGGGGCGCAATCGGCGGTGAGCACGGCCAGCGCGCACCCCGCCTGATCGGTGACGGCCGCGTCGGCCGGCGTGCCCGCGGCGTGGCCCGGACCGGTGACCCGCACGACGCGTGCGCCGTGGACCTGCCGGAGCCACGTCCACGGCAGGTCGACGACGGCGCGCCGGCGCGCCTCCACGTCGGGGCGCACGTCGACCACCGCGCCGCCGCCGTGGCCCATGTCGCCCTCGGCCCGTCCCGTGAAGGCGACCTGGGCCGACGACAGCGACAACGGACGCAGGAGCGCGGCGCCCCCTGACGTCACTTCAGGAATGACGGGACGTCGAACTCGTCGTCGTCGTCGCCCGACCCGAGCTCCAGGTCGTCGTCGCCCGTCCCGAAGATGTCTTCGGTCCGCCGTTCGGGCTCGCGCTCACGCTCGCGACGGCCACCGAGACCGAGCACCGGCCCGCGGCCGCTCGCCGCCGCCGGTCGCGCCGGCTCCTCCCGCGGGCGGTCGCGACCCTCGTCCCAGCGGTCGAAGCCGGCGGCGATGACGGTGACGCGCACCTCGTCGCCCATGGCGTCGTCGATCACCATGCCGGCGATGATGTTGGCGTCGGGGTGGGCCACCTCGTGGATGATCTCGGCCGCCTCGTTGACCTCGAACAGCCCGAGGTCGCTGCCGCCGGAGATGTTCAGCAGGATGCCGCGAGCGCCCTCGATGGAGGCCTCGAGCAGCGGGCTGGCGATGGCGGCCCGGGCCGCGTTGAGAGCCCGGCCCTCACCCGACGCGTACCCGATCCCCATGAGGGCCGAGCCGGCGTTGGTCATGATCATCTTGACGTCGGCGAAGTCGGTGTTGATGAGGCCCGGCGTGTTGATGAGGTCGGTGATGCCCTGCACGCCCTGGAGGAGGACCTCGTCGGCCATCTTGAAGGCGTTGAGGGCGGAGGTCTTGTCGTTGCTGACCGAGAGCAGGCGGTCGTTGGGGATGACGATGAGGGTGTCGACCTTCTCCTTCAGGTTGGCGATGCCCTGCTCGGCCTGGACCGACCGCCGACGGCCCTCGAAGGCGAACGGCCGGGTGACGACGCCGACGGTCAGGGCGCCGAGGCTCTTGGCGATCGACGCCACCACGGGCGCCCCCCCGGTGCCGGTGCCGCCGCCCTTGCCGGCGGTGATGAACACCATGTCGGCGCCCTTCAGCACCTCTTCGATCTCGTCCCGGTGGGCTTCGGCGGCCTGAGCCCCCACCTCGGGGTCGCTGCCGGCGCCGAGGCCCCTTGTGAGCTCCCGCCCGATGTCGAGCTTGACGTCGGCGTCGCTCATGAGCAGCGCCTGGGCGTCGGTGTTGACGGCGATGAACTCCACGCCTCGCAACCCGGCGTCGATCATGCGGTTGACGGCGTTCACGCCGCCTCCGCCGATACCCACGACCTTGATGACAGCCAGATAGTTCTGTGGTGCGCCGATCATCGGCCCTCCTGACGGTTTGACGTTCTTCGGGCGAGCCTTCGGAGGGGCTGCGCCGGCTTTCCGGACCGCCGTTGGTCGTCCTGCTATCCCGCTCACAGCCACGGCTTGCACCCACCTCTACGTCGACTTGAGGTTGAGAGTTATGTCAACCTGCCCCTGGGGTCGACACTTTAACGGCGGTGTCCCGGCGCGTCAACACGGGGTTGTCAGGTCGGCGGACGTCGAGCACGGCCATGTTGCGCACGTCGACCTGCGCGAGCACGGCTCGTATGGCGGTGAACTTGCGGTCGAGGTCCTCGGGCCGGCCGAGGCGCACCGTGCCCGCCGGGGTGAGGCTCATCTCCACCTCTCCGTTGGCGCCCGCGGCCGGCGCCACGCCCACGGTGCGAGCCCGCAGCTCGGCGGGCATGGCCACGGCGACGGCGAGCGTGGCCACACCTTCGGCCGGGAGCGTCGAACCCGCCGGGCCCGCGGGCGGCAGGCCGGCGAGGACGGGCAGCCCGGGCGGGGGGGCGTCGGTCCACGCCAGGACCCGGCCCTCGCTGTCGACCAGAGCGGCGGCGGCGCCCTCGGCCGGGGCGACAGCCACCGGCTCGCGCTCGACCACCCGTATGCGGACCTCACCCGGCCAGTGGCGGGACACGGCGGCGACGCGGACCCACGGCAGGTTCTCGACCGAGCGGCGGGCGGCGACCTCGTCCACGTAAAGCAGGGCCTGGCCCAGGCGCAGCCCGGAGGCGAAGCGCACCTCGGTCGGCGTGGTCTGCGCCGTCCCCTCGACGACGACCCGGTCGAGGTCGAGGAACGGCGAATCGGTGACGACCCAGGACCCGGCCGCGGTGAGGGCCACGACCGCGGTGACGCCGACGAGGACCCTGAACCGCCGGCGACCTTCCGCCCGGCGTGCCTCCACCCATCTCCTGCGGAACCGAGGATCCACCCTCAACCTCCAGTCGAAGGTAAGGGCTCGAAGCCGATCAACCGGTTCTCCACGGCCAGGACGACGCCGAACCGTTCTTCCACCGTGGTCGCCACCTCCTCGATCAGGGCTCGTACGTCGTCGGCCGAGCCGCCCTCGTCCACCTGGAAGAAGTTGGCATGCTTGGGCGACACGTACGCGGATCCCCGCCGGTGGCCCCGGAGACCGGCGGCGTCGATGAGCCGCCCGGCGGAGTCCCCGGGCGGGTTGGCGAACACCGAGCCGGCGTTGGAGCCCCCGGGCTGGTGCTCCCGGCGCCACTTCACCACGGCGGCGACCTCGGCTTCCGCCGCGGCACGGTCGCCGGCCTGGAGGGCGAACTCGGCGGCGACGACGATCTGGGCGGGCCGCACGTTCGACCGCCGGTAGCCCAGGTCGAGGTCGGCAGCGGCCGTCTCCACGCCGCCGCCGTCGGAACCGGCGAGGTCGAAGAGCCAGGCCCGGACCAGGGTGGCGGAGACGTCGGACCCGTGGCCGCCGGCGTTCATGCGCACCGCCCCGCCGACGGAGCCGGGGACGCCGACGGCCCACTCCAGGCCCCGCAGGCCGAGGGCGGCGGTGCGGCGGGCCAGGACGGGAAAGGTGACCGCCCCGCCGGCGCGCACCGTGGTGTCGCCGTCGTCGTGGTGGATGGCGGCGAAGGGCTCGCCCAGGGTGAGGGCCAGGCCGGCGAAGCCTCGGTCGGCGACCAGCAGGTTCGATCCCCGCCCGAGGACGAGCACGGGCAGACCCGAGGCGGCCACGGCCCGGCGGGCCAGGGTCAGGTCGTCCGCACCGCAGTTCTCGAGCAGGAGGGCGGCCGGACCTCCGACCCCGTACGTGGTGAACCGGCCGAGGGGAACGTCGCGCCGAGCGCGGTGGCCGAGAATCCCGGCGGCGGCGTCGACCGCGTTCACCCGAGCAGCTCGTCGGGCAGGGTGGTCAGGTCGCCGGCGCCCAGGGTGAGGCACAGGTCCCCGGCGCGCAGCTCCCGGCGCAGGAAGGCCACGACGTCGGCCCGCTCGGGGAGCCACTCCACGTGGGCACGGGCGTGGGCGTCGCGGACGGCGTCGGCCACCAGCCGGCCGGACACGCCGGCCCGGGGCGGCTCGCCGGCGGGGTAGATCTCGGTCACGACGACCACGTCGGCATCGGTGAAGGCGTCGGCGAAATCGGCCCACAGCGCCTCCGTGCGGCTGTAGCGATGGGGCTGGAAGACCGCGACCACCCGGCTCCACCCGCCCTCCCGCGCGGCGGCGAGGGTGGGCGCCACCTCCCCCGGGAGGTGGGCGTAGTCGTCGACGAAGGTGACGCCGTCGCGCTCGCCCCGCACCTGCGACCGCCGGCCCACGCCGGCGAAGGCGGCGACGCCGGCTGCAGCGTCGTCGAAGGAGGCGCCCGCGGCCACTGCCGCGGCCACGGCGGCCGTCGCGTTCCGGGCGTTGTGGCGCCCGGGGAGCGGCACCGTCACCCGGCCCAGGCCTTCGAGGGTGAACGCCGTCGCCGCGCCGGTCGCCTCGTAGTCGATGATGCGCACGTCGGCGCCGGCGTGGAAGCCGTAGGTCGACGTCGCCCCGGCCAGCCCGGCGGCCACCGGGTCGTCGGCACAGACCAGGCGGGGTCCGCCGGCGCGGGCCACGAAGAGGGCGAAGGCGTCGACCAGGGTGTCGAAGCCGCCGTAGTGCTCGAGGTGGTCGGGCTCGACGCTCGTCAGCACCGCCAGCTCGACGTCGAGGTCGAGGAAGGTGCCGTCGCTCTCGTCGGCCTCGACCACCAGCCACTCCCCCGCCCCCCACCGTGCGCCCGTGCCGAAACCGGCGATGACGCCCCCCACGACGAAGGAAGGGTCCATGCCGGCGGAGGTCAGCGCCACCGCGAGCAGCGACGAGGTGGTGGTCTTGCCGTGGGTGCCGGCCACGGCGATCGTGCGGCGCAGCGCGGTCAGCGCGGAGAGCACGTCGGCCCGGCGGAGCACCGGGACACCGCGCCGGTGCGCCTCGAGGACCTCGGGGTTCTCGGGCCCGATCGCGGTGGAGACGGTCACGGCATCGACGTTCGCCGGCACGTTGGCCGAGGCGTGGCCCACCGTCGTCCCGACGCCGACGGATCGGAGCCGGTCGAGCACCGGCGACGCCTGCTGGTCGCTACCCGACACGTGGTGGCCCATCGTGGCCAGCACCTCGGCGATGGCGCTCATCCCCGCGCCGCCGGCGCCGACCACGTGGATCGACAGAGGCACAGAGAGATCGAGCGGCTCACCCACGGCGGGCGCACTGCTCCACGAGGGCGGCCACCGCCTCGGCGGCGTCGCGGCGGCCGACCCGGCGAGCAGCGTCGCTCATGGCCGCCAGCCGGGCAGGGTCGCCCAGCAGGCCGTCGACCTCCTCGACCAGGCGGGCGGCGGAGAGCTCGCCGTCGGGGACGAGCACGGCGGCGCCGGCGTCGGCGAGCTGGCGAGCGTTGGCGGTCTGGTGGTCACCCGGGGCGCCGGGCAGGGGAACCAGGATCGACGGGAGCCCCACCGCGGCCAGCTCGGCGACGGTGTTGCCGCCGGCCCTGGAGACGGCCACGTCGGCGGCGGCCAGGGAGAGCTCCCGCTGGTCGTCGTAGCGGACGGGCTGCCAGAAGAGCTCACCGGTGTCGTGGTGCTCGGCGGCCACGAGCGACCAGTCGCGCTCGCCGACGGCATGGCGCACGGCCAGGTCGTCGCGCCCACGCCAGGCGTCGAAGGCGCCGAGCACGGCGTTGTTCAGCCGGAGGGCGCCGAGCGATCCGCCGAAGACGGCCACCACCCGGCGGGCCTCCGGCAGCCCCAGCGCGGCGCGGGCCTCGGCCCGGCCGGCGGAGCTGCGGTCGACGGCGAGGATCTCGGCCCGCACGGGGTTGCCGGTGACGACGGCGCGCGGCAGGGGTGTCCCGGGGAACGGCACCGCCGAGGCGGCGGCAAACCGCCCGACGAGACGGTTCGACGCCCCGGGCACCGCGTTCTGCTCGGCGACCACGAGGGGCACACGGAGCGCGGCGGCGGCCACCGCGCACGACGTGCTCGCCCACCCCCCCATGGCCAGCACGACCGCCGGCCGGCGTGTCCGGATGAGGGCGACGGCCCCGGCGCCGGCCCGCGTCAGCCCCCAGGCGGCGCCGACGTTCTCGGCGGTGAGCCGGCGCTGGATCCCCCGGCCCGGCAGCAACGTGGCCTCGAAGCCGGCGGCGGCCACCATGGCGCCCTCGGTCCCCCGCTGACCGCCGACCCAGTGGATGCTGTCGGGCGGGTGGCCGCGCGCCACCAGGGCGCGGGCCACGGCCAGCCCCGGCACGACGTGGCCCGCCGTACCGCCGCCGGCGATGATCGCCCAGGTGCCGTCGCTCACGCCTTCGAGGTCGGCTTCGACTGGCGGGCGATGTTGACCAGGATGCCGGCGGCCAGCATGGTTACGACCAGCGACGAGCCGCCGAAGGAGACGAACGGGAGCGGGACGCCGGTGACGGGCAGCAGCCCGGTGACCGCGCCCATGTTCACGACGGCCTGGCCGCAGACCCAGGCGGTGACGCCGGCGGCGACGAGGGCGCCGAAGCGGTCGGGCGCCCGCAGTGCGGTGCGCACGCCGAGCACGGCGAAGCCCACGAACAGGCCGACCACCCCGACGGTGCCCAGCAGGCCGAGCTCCTCGCCGACGATGGCGAAGATGAAGTCGGTGTGGGCGTTGGGCAGGAACCCCCACTTGGCCCGGCTGGCGCCCAGGCCGACCCCGCCCACGTGGCCGGTGCCCAGGGCGACCAGCGACTGCGCCACCTGGTAGCCGCCGTTGGCGAAATCGCCGAAGGGGTCACGGAACGACGACACCCGCTCCCACCGGTACGCCTCGGCCTTGGCCAGGAACACCGCGGACACCGACGCGGCGACGCTCAGGGCCGACATGGGCAGCAGCGGCACTCCGCCCACGAACATCAGGACGAAGACGGTGAACATCATCAGCAGCGCGGTGCCCATGTCCGGCTGGAGGAGCACCAACCCGGCCATGACCCCGCTGGTCAGCAGCAGCGGGCGCATGACGCTGCTCAGGTCGCCCACCAGCTCGGCCCGCCGGGCCAGCAGGTCGGCGCCGAAGAGCAGGACGGCGAGCTTGGCCAGCTCCGACGGCTGAATGCGCACGGTGTCGGTGCCCAGCCAGCGCGACGACCCGCCGGCCGCGATCCCCACGCCCGGCATCAGCACCAGCAGCAGCAGCACGAACGACCCGCCGAGCACCGGGACGACGAGCTTGCGCCACTGGTGGTAGTCGAGGCGGGACGCGCCGGCAAGCACGACGGCGCCGATGGTCACCCAGATGAGCTGGCGCTGGAAGAACACCCACGCGCCGCCGTAGCTGCGCAACCCCTCCACCGAGGACGCCGACAGCACCATCATCAGGCCGATGGTGCACAGCATGGCCACGACGGCGACGAGCAGGACCGAGCCGGAGTCGGCGTCGGCCGAGACGCCGGACCGGGGCGCACCGGTTCGGGTGGCCGTATCAGTCGGCATGGCGCGCCTCCAGGAGTGCGTGGACGGCGGTGGCGAAGTCGTCGCCCCGCTCGGCATAGGACGGGTACCAGTCGAACGAGGCACAGCCCGGCGACAGCAGGACCACGTCGCCGGGCTTGGCCGCCTCGCCGGCCAGGGTGACGGCCTCGATCATGGAGGAGGCGACGTAGACCGGCCGGCGGCCCTCGAAGGCCGCGGCCACCTGGGGCGCGGCCTCACCGATGGCGACGACCGCCCTCACCCGGTCACTGACCTCGGACAGCTCACCCAGGTCGAGGCCCTTGTTCCGCCCGCCGGCGAGCAGCACGACCGAGTCGAACCCCTTGACGGCCGCGACCGCGGCGTGGGGGTTGGTTGCCTTGGAGTCGTCGTACCAGCGAACGCCGCCGGCGTAGCCCACGAGGGTGAGTCGGTGCGGGAGGGGGGCGAAGGTGGTCAGGGCGGCGCGTACGCCATCGACGTTGGCGCCCGCGGCGAGCGCCGCAGCCGACGCCGCCAGCGCGTTGGCAAGGTCGTGAGGCAGTGATCGGGCCAGCGCCGCCACTTCGACCAGGTCGCCGTCGGGGCCGCGGAGCCAGCCGTCGGCCACGGTGAAGTTGGCGCGGTCGGGCTGGAGGCCGAAGGTGACGATCCGCGACGGGGCGCGGGCGGCCTGGGTCATCACCACGTGGTCGTCGGCGTTGACCACGGCGACGTCGCCGGGGCCCTGGTTGGCCCAGATGCGGGCCTTGGCGGCCACGTAGGCGTCGAGGTCGCCGTGCCAGTCCAGGTGGTCCGGCGCCAGGTTGAGCCAGACGGCCACGACAGGCCGGAAGGACTCGGCGAAGGCCAGCTGGAACGACGACACCTCGGCCACCACGACCTTCAGGTCCTCGTTGGCGACCGCGTCGCTCAAGGGCAGGCCGATGTTGCCGGCGGCGATCGACGGGACGCCCGAGGCGCTCAGCATCTCGGCGATGAGGCTGGTCACCGTCGTCTTCCCGTTGGTCCCCGTGACGGCCACCAGCGGGCAGATCGACCATCGGGACGCGAGCTCGACCTCGCCCCGGACGGGTACGCCTGCGGCGCGGGCCAGCCCGAAGACCGGGTGCGAGGCGGGCACGCCGGGACTGGGAACGACGAGGTCGGCCCGCACGACGAGGTTGGCCAGCCCCTCCACGGTGGGGGCCTCGACGAGCATGATGCCGAGGGCCGACGCCGCGGCGCGGGCGTCGGGGCCGGGGTTGTCGTCGACCGCAGCGACGCTCGTCCCCCGCACGAGCAGGTGACGGGCGACGGCCTGGCCGCTGCGGCCGAGGCCGATGACGAGAGCCCGGTCGGCGGTGACCGCGGGCGTGGCCGCCAGCGACGACGGGGCGACCGACGACGGCATCACCGGCGGCTCCCCCTTCGACATCACGGCATGCATCGGTTCGTCGCCAGCGGTCTCGACCGCCGTGACGTCGTCGACTGAAGGATCAGCCAAGGCTCGCTCCCTGGCACCCGCTTTGGAGGAAGTCGGCGTAGAAGAGGCCGATGGCGACGGCGGTGCACAGCGACGCCAGAATCCAGAACCGCACGATGACCGTCGTCTCGGGCCACCCCACGAGCTCGAAGTGGTGGTGGATGGGCGCCATGCGGAACACGCGCCGGTGGAAGGCCTGGAACACCGCCACCTGGATGACCACCGAGCTGGTGATCATCACGAACAACCCTCCGACCACGGGGAGCAGCAGGTGGGTGTTGGTCGTCAGGGCCAGGGCGCCCAGGCCGGTGCCCAGGGCCAGCGAGCCGGTGTCGCCCATGAAGATCTTGGCCGGCGCCGCGTTCCACCACAGGAAGCCGGCGCAGCTTCCGGCCAGCGCGGCGGCGATGAGCGACAGGTCCAGGGCGGGGCCGACGCCGTAGCACTCGGGGTGGCGGAACTGCCAGAAGCCGATGAAGACGAACGCGCCGAAGCCGTACATCGCCGAGCCGGCGGCCAGCCCGTCGAGGCCGTCGGACAGGTTCACGGCGTTGGAGATGGCCAGAAGGATGAGTACCGCCCACAGGACATAGACAGGGTTCGCCAGGTCGATGTCGATCGACCGCGCGAACGACAGGTCGGTGTTGACCTTCGCCCGGTAGACGGCAAGGACGGCGAAGACGAGGAACACCGCCACCAGGCCGAGCGTCTTGGCCGTCTTGTTCAGGCCCAGGCTCCGCTGGCGGGAGACCTTGATCCAGTCGTCCAGGAACCCCACGGCGGCGGCGCCGAGCACCACGAGGACGACGAGGGCGCCGGCTGCGGTGAACACCGCCCCGGTGCCGATGTGGCTGGCCAGGTAGCCGAACGCGGCCGCCCCGACCATGGTGATGCCGCCCATGGTCGGCGTGCCCGCCTTGGAGAAGTGGCCCTGGGGCCCGTCGTCGCGTATCTGCTGGCCGATGCCCCGGGCATGGAGGGTGCGGATGAGGATCGGCGTGCCCAGGATGGCCGCCAACAACGCGGCGGCGCCGGCGACCAGCAGGGCTACCATGTTTTTTCCCCGGGTGGGGCCCCGCCACTCCGTTCAGGCACGGAGCCAGGCCCACCCTCCTCCGAAGCGGCGGGGGCCCCTGCCCGGCCGCCGCCGGCCGTCGCTCCGGCCTGCGGCCGGGGCGATCCCGGCTCGGAGCGCATGGCCCCGAGCAGCTCGGCGGCGACGGCGCGGTCGTCGAAGGGGCGGGTCTCGTCGCCGACCACCTGGGTGGTCTCGTGGCCCTTTCCGGCCAGCACCACGACGTCGCCGGCGCGGGCTAGGCCGAGAGCCAGGGCGATCGCCGCGCGGCGGTCCGGCTCCACGACCAGCGCCTCGGCGCCGGCCCGCACCTCCTCGATGATGGCGGCGGGGTCCTCGCTGCGGGGGTTGTCGGTCGTGAGGATGGCGACGTCGGCCAGCCGGGCGGCCACCTCGCCCATGAGGGGGCGCTTGGCCCGGTCGCGGTCCCCGCCGCAGCCGAAGACGACGAGCACACGACCCCGCCCCGCCATCCGGCGGGCGCCGGCGAGGGTCTGCTCCAGGGCGTCGGGGGTGTGCGCGTAGTCGACGAGGACGGAGAACGGCTGCCCGCGGTCGACCTGTTCGTTGCGGCCGGGGACCGTGGCCAGGCGCGAGAGGCCCTCTGCGATCGCCGGCGCATCGATGCCCAGCTCGCGGGCCGCGGCTGCGGCAGCCAACGCGTTGGCCACGTTGACGGTGCCGGCGAGCCGCAGTCGCACCGGCTGGCCCTGCCACGTGAAGCTGCTCCCCCGCCGGTCGAGCTCGAGGTCGGCGGCCTCGGCCAGGCAGAAGGGCCGGACGGGCAGGGTGGCGGAGTCCAGCAGCCGCCGGCCCCAGGGATCGTCCGCGTTGACGACACCCACTGCGGCCCGCTCGGGCAGGAACAGCGACGCCTTGGCCGCGAAGTACTCGTCGATGGTGCCGTGGAAGTCGAGGTGGTCCTGGCTCAGGTTGGTGAAGACGGCGGCCGCGAAGCGCACCCCGTCCACCCGGTGCTGGACCAGGGCGTGGGAGCTGACCTCCATGGCCACCGCCTGGAACCCCTCGGCGGCCAGCTCGCCCAGGTGGGCCTGCAGCTCCGGGGCGGCGGGCGTCGTTCGCACGCCGGAGAGGGTGCCGATCACCGCGGCCCGCCGGCCGGCGGCCTCGAGGATGGAGCGCAGGAAGTGCGTGGTGGTGGTCTTGCCGTTGGTGCCGGTGACACCGACCACGGCCATCCGCCGCGACGGGTGACCGTGCAGGGCGGCGGCCATGCGGGCCATGGCCGGCCGGACGTCGGCGACCACCACCTGGGGGACGTCGACGTCGACCAACCGCTGGACGAGCAGCGCGGCGGCGCCGGCGGCGACCGCGGCGTCGGCGAAGTCATGGCCGTCGGCCCGGGCGCCGGCGACGCAGCAGAACAGGGTCCCGGGAGCGACCGCGTCGGAGTCCTGGCTGATGGCCACGATCTCGACGCCCTCCGGGTCTCCCCGGACGGCGCGTGCTTCTACCTCCCCGAGCAGCCGACTGAGTCGCACGCAGTCCCTATGGTCTCGTCGGTGAGATCCCGAGCGTAGCGGTCGTACCGGAGGTCGCCACCACGCCCGCCTGAACCGCCTGGCTGGGAGCCGCCGTACGTGCAGGGATGCCGAAGTGGCGGATGGCGAAGTTGCCCACGGCGGCGAAGACCGGCGCCGAGACGATTCCGCCGTAGTACGGGGTGGGCTCGTCGAGCACCACGATGGCGGACAGCCGGGGGGCCTCCGCGGGCAGGAACCCGGCGAAGCTGGCCATGTAGTTGTCGGTGTACCCCGCCTTGGTCTCCGACGGCTTGCGGGCAGTACCGGTCTTGCCGGCGACGGTGTAGCCCTCGATCCGGGCCGCCGAGCCGGTGCCCACGTCCACCGCGCCGACCAGCATGGCCGACACCTCCGCCGCGGTCTTCTCGGAGACGACCCGCCGCGACGCCGGACCCTTCGCGGGCACGACCCTGCCGCTGGCGTCGACGGTGGCCTTGACCAGGCTCGGGGCCACGTAGGTGCCCCGGTTGGCGACAATGTTGAAGGCACCCAGCATCTGGACCGCGGTCACGGCCACGCCCTGGCCTATGGGGATGCTGCCGATCGACGTCCCCGACCATTCGTCGAGCTCGGGAAGCAGCCCCCCCGACTCGCCCGGGAAGTCGAGGTCGGTTGCGTCGGAGAGGCCGAAGCCGCGCAGGTACTTGTCCATCTTGGCCTTCCCCAGGCGCTGGGCGATCTGGATGGTCCCGACGTTCGAGGAGTGGGCCATGATGTCGGCCGTCGTCCACCACTTCACCGGGTGGGGGTCGGAGTCGCGGAAGAGGGCGTCGGCCACCTGGAGAGTGTCGGGCACGTTGTGGCCGGTGTGGGGCTCGACCACCCCCTCCTCCAAGGCGGCGGAGAGGGTGACCACCTTGTTGGTCGACCCCGGCTCGAACACTCGGGTGAGGGCCATGTTGTCGGCCGGCGGGACGGGCGGTGTCCCCGGCTTCTCGACCACCAGGTTGGCCATGGCCAGGATCTCCCCGGTCGTCGGGTCCATGACGACGGCCATGCCGCCCTTGGCCTTCGACGACGTGATGGACGCGGCCAGGGCCCGCTCCGTCTCGTACTGCATGGCCCGGTCGATCGTCAGCACGAGGTGGTGGCCCCGCGCCGACGGCTTCAGCTGGCGGAGGCCGGCGGCGATGCCGTTCCCTCCTGGATCGCGCTCGACGAGCAGCTCGCCGGCCCGGCCGGTCAGGGCCTTCTCGAACTGCCGCTCCAGGCCGGAGAGCCCCTCGTCGTCGGTTCCCACCTGCCCCAGCACCGGCCCGGCGAGGGTGCCCGAGGGCACGATGCGCATGGGCTCCTCCTGGAACTGGATGCCGGCGAGGGCCAGCCGCTTGACGGCGTCGGCCACGTTGTCGTCCACCTTCCGGGCCAGGTAGACGAACTGGCCCTTGGTACGCAGGGTGTCGAGGAGCTCACGCTCGTCGAGGTCGAGGACGGGAGCAAGCGCCCGGGCCGCGCTCACCGGGTCGACGACCGAAGAGGGGTCGGCCCACACGGTCTGGCGCCGGGTCGAGACGGCCAGCTCGGCCATGTTCCGGTCGAGGATGGCGCCCCGCTCGGCGGGCAGGGGGATGACGACCATGCGCTGGGACTTGCCGAAGATGGCGTAGCGGTGGGCGTTGACGCCCTGGACGTCGGCCAGCCGCACGACCACGGCGATGAACGCCAGGCTGAGGATGACCAGGAGGGCGATGAGGCGCCTGCGGACGGGCGGCGCGGGCGGGGCGGCGCGACGGAGG
>Ga0247719_1000205_pt1 | contig 41570 bp, 38 predicted proteins | sample 41E_DmetaG_FD_189046 | JGI IMG/M metagenome (GOLD analysis project Ga0247719, IMG submission 189046) | Soil microbial communities from hillslope of Landscape Evolution Observatory, University of Arizona, Oracle, AZ, United States - 4-1-E_D | ecosystem: Engineered > Artificial ecosystem >...
GATCGAAAGAAACAAGTCCCCGGTAGCGGTAGGTGACGTTGTCTCTCTGCTGACGGGAGACCGGCATCAACCGCGTCGCGCCGTGGTTGTAACACGACCCCGACGTCAGCGCGCTGCCGCCGTTGCTGATGTAGGTAGCAGTTCCCGCTGGCGGAGATGGTTGCAGGAGCTTGGTCGCATTGCCGTCGGAAGGAAGCGTCACCGTCCTGGCGTTCGAAACCTGAGAGTTCGCGACCACACGGTACGTAAAGGTCTTGTTGGGAGCGGCGGTCGTGTCGCGGTAGGACGTCACGCTCTTGTCGGTGATGGTGGTCAGCAGCGTATCGGGCGACGGCGTAAAGGACGGTGACGCGGAGCGGTGGACCTCGAACTTTGCGAACGCCCCCGCCTGTTCGTCGTAACCGGTCCACTGAAGCTCGGCGCCGTTCGAGTGCAGCGTGGTTGGCTCGAGGAGCTGCACAGGCTGCACGTAGGTCACCTCGAGGACGGGGCGACCCGTCGTGCTGGAACTCGAGTAGCCGATGACGCCGCCAGACCCCAGTTGCTCCGGCGATCTCTTGAGCAGCAGGCCAAAGTTGCTGGCGGTCCCACTCACCCACTTCGATACAAGCGACTTGACGTTCCACGTCATCATCGTGTCACCCGGCGCGGCGGATAACGTCAGGCTCGACTCGACCGCCGAATCAAACGCCAGGCGCTGGCTCGCCGATGCCCTCGTCCATGCCGCCGTCATGCGATGAACGTCGAGCTGGTGCGGCCACTTGCACCCTGTCACGTTGTCGCTGAGGCACGCCCGGTACTTCAGCTTGAGGGCCGCATCGAGGACGTCCGCACCCGCGGGTATGCCGGCTAGGTTGAACTGCAACGCGGATCGGTACGTGGCGGTCGTGGTGCTTCCGACACGCAGCTCTTCAGTGGTTCCAGTGCACTCCCCACAGGTCACCTCGAACGACGCCTCGGGGTTGGCTCCTGTGATGGTGACCGTCGGATCCAGGAACACGGGAAACTTTCTCGCTGGCGCGCGCAGCCACGAGCCGTCGAGCCTCACGTCGATGACGAACCCGGACTCGCGTCGTTCTACGCCCATCGACGCGTGGGGTGACGAGTCGACGCCTGCACCTTCTTGAGCCGAATCCCACGCGCGCGGCGCGGCCAGCACGAACGTTGGTTCGTAGCTCCCGCTCTCGTAGAACGCCCACGATCCGTCGCTCAGCTCTTCTGTGGAGACTTGAGCGGTCTCGGGGACGTCGAGAAGGAAGCGGTAGTCGGTAGGGGCCGACGGATTCTTGAGCACGAGGGTCTCTTTGACGCCCTGCGGAACGACGTCGTAGATCAGATCGACGTTCGGGAACGCTCCCGGATACGACAGGCGCTCAGGAGGTCCTCCCGCGTGATCACTCCGCTGGCTGTCTTGTGAAGGCTCTGCGGGCTGTGGCGTCGGCGATGAAGACTCCTCGGGTGCCGGCGAAGCCGAATCAGACGGAGAGGGGGTCGCGCCGGGCGTCGGAGTTGGCTGTGGCGACGGCGGCGGCGGTTCCGTAGGAGCCTCAGTCGGTGTCGGGCTCGGCTGCGGGTCGTCTCCACGCCGGTCGGCCGGAACCCGCGCCGCTCCCTCGAGCGTGAGGCGATAGGAGAGGGAGTCGACGTCGATCCGCAGGAAGTTCTCTTCCAGGTGATCCTTGAACAGGACGTCGAAGCTGTTGGCCTTGTTCCGCCACGCGTACTCGGGAGAGTTCGACGCGACTATCTCGGAGTCGATCGGGCGCCACTCACCATCACGAGTCCGGTAGTTGACAGGTTGGTTGAAGAGCTTCGTCGTGTACGACCCGTTGTCATTCCGGTAGGTGTTCGACATCGCGGACCGCCGCACGGGTTGTGCCTCGGCGGGAGAGTCGCCGGAAGGTTGCGACTGTTGACCGTGGACGACTAGGGGTAACCCAAAGCTTGAGAGCGAAAGCAGCAAGGAAACGCTGAGGCAACGAACAGCAAAGCCGAAACGCCGTCTCTCCATCGAGACCCTCCCACCCAATCCGCCGAATCCCACCATTCGTCAAACCGGTGGAGCGGGGTGCGGGGGAAGTATTGTTGCGATCCCTCATCGGCCGCGGCACCAGCGTGCTTGCATTGGATTAGGCATCATGAGTTCGGCGCGGGCAAGCCCGGGAGCCGCGTTTCCCCCGAACGGGGGAAGATCTTTGCCCATTTGGGGGAGCGGGGCTGAGTCGGGGCCACCGCTCTAGTCGCGCCGCGAGTGAATGGTGAGTCGCTCCCAGAATGCCTCATCGCCTCCGGGCGCCCATGCTGAAGGCCCGTCGCAAGCTTGTCCAGACCTACCGGCCGTCCGATCCCTAGCCTCGGCGGCAAGGTGATGGTGAGTTCCGCAACAGATCCGGCAACACCGAGGTCACGGAGGTCGCGCGCGCGACCACCGCGACCTCACGTTTTTCCGCCCGGGGACGAAAGCGTCGGCAGCGCCCCCACGATCCCCGCGCCGGAAGGGGTCAGCTCATAGGCTCCGTGGCGGCGGACCAGAAGCCCGCGCATCTCGAGGGAGACGAGGGCGAGGCTCGTCTCGCCGGAGGGAATCGCTGCGCGGGACACGATGGCGTCGAGCGACAGGGGGCTCCCGTCGAACAGGCCGAGGATCTCGCGGCCGGCGGCGTCGAGGGTGGCCGCCGCGGTCGAGGACTCGGCGGCCGGCCTATCCACCAGATCCGGCGCGATCTCCTCCAGGACGTGGCGCGGCTCGAAGACCAGGCCGGCGTGCGCCAGACGGATGAGCTCGTTGGCGCCCTCGGCACGCGGGTTGATGGGGCTCCCGGGGGTTGCGAACACGGCCCGGTTGGCGTCGAGCGCCTGGCGCGCGGTGATGAGCGCGCCGCTCTTCATGGCGCCTTCGATCACCACGATCGCCTCGCACATCCCGGCGATGATGCGGTTGCGCTGCGGGAACCGCCACCGCTCCGGGGGGGTGCCGTCTTCGTATTCCGACACCAGCGTGCCCCGCTCCGCGACCGCGTCGAAGAGACGGTGGTTCGACTTGGGGTAGACGACGTCTGTCCCGCAGCCGAGGACCGCGACGGTGGCGCCGCCCGAGTTGAGGGCGGCTTTGTGCGCGGCGGCGTCGATCCCGAGGGCGAGACCGGAGACGACGACGAAGCCGCGCCGGGCGAACTCCGCGCGCGAAGCGCTCCGCCACGTGGAGACCGGCGACGCTCGGACGCCTCGTTCCCACGATCCCGATGCAGCGGGCATCGGCGGTGAGCGGAACGCCGCGGAGATAGAGGCGCTCGGGCGCCCCCAGAGGATGCATCTCGTTCAGCAGCACCGGCCACTCGGGGCCCCCGGGCGCGATGGTCCGGCTCATGCCGCCTCCCCTTCGGCGTCGGAGGTCCGGAACATGAGCGCCTCGCCGAGATGGGTATCGGTCACCTCGGCACATCCGTCGAGGTCGGCGATCGTGCGCGCCAGGCGGCGGACCCGGTCGAGGCCGCGCCCGGACAGCTTGAGCGCGTCGATGGCGTCTCCCAGCATCCGGCGGCCCTCCGGGGTGAGCGCCGCAGAGGCGTCGAGGGATGAACGGGGGGCGCTCGCGTTCGTCACCAGCGCCGAGCCGTAGCGCTCCGCCTGGAGCGCCCGCGCCCGCTCGACCCGGTCCCGCACCGCCTCCGACGGCTCTCCATCCCCGGCGCCGAGGAGCTCGGCGCGCCCCAGTCGGTTGACGCCGGCCTGGATGTCGAAGCGGTCCATGAGCGGCCCGGAGATGCGGCCGCGGTAGGCGCGGAAGCGGGGCTCCGAGCACAGGCACGCCCGCTCGGGCGAGCCGTAAAAGCCGCACGGGCACGGGTTCATGGCACCGACCAGCGAGAAGCGGGCGGGAAGGGTGACCAGTCCCCCGGAGCGGGCGATCCGCACGACGCCGTCCTCGAGCGGACCCCGCATGGCGTCGAGGACGTCGCGCCGAAAAAGCGGAAGCTCGTCCAAGAACAACACCCCGTGAGTGGCGAGGCTGATCTCGCCCGGGCGGGCGAGGCCGCTGCCGCCGCCGATGAGGCCGCTCGGAGAGATTGAATGGTGGGGCGAGCGAAACGGACGCCGCTCGATGAGGTGCGCGTCTGCCCCGAGCAGCCCGGCGACCGAGAAGATGCGGGTGACTTCGAGTGACTCCTCGAGCGTCATCGCCGGGAGCAGCGTCGGCATCCGGCGCGCCAGCATCGTCTTGCCGGAGCCCGGGGGCCCGACCAAAAGCAGGTTGTGCCCGCCGGCGACCGCGATCTCGGCGGCCCGCTTGGCGGAGCCGTGCCCCCGCACCTCCGCAAGATCGACATCATTCTGCGGCGACCCCGGCTTGGCTACGTTGATCGGAGGCGGCGTCCAACTTCCGCGCAGAAAGTCGATGCACTGAAGGAGGGACGACACCGGAACCACTTCGATTGCGTCAACCAGCGCCGCCTCCGGACCGTTCACCTCCGGGCAGATAACCCCCGACCGACCGGCGGCTCGGGCGGCGAGAGCCGCTGCAAGTACGCCGGGGACCGGACGAACGTGCCCGTTCAGGGTGAGTTCACCGAGCACGACCCACCGTTCCGGCGACGACTGCGGCACTCGCTCGGTTGCGGCAAGAAGGCCCACGGCAATCGCGAGATCCAGGTGGGTCCCGTCCTTCCGCAGCGTGCCGGGTGCCAGATTTGCGACGATCCGCTTCTGGGGCCACGGTTGGCCGCCGGCTGCTAGCGCAGACCGCACCCTCTGCTCCGACTCACACACCGACTTCGCGGCAAGGCCGACCATGGTGAAGCGCGGCATGCCGTCGCCGACATGAACCTCGACCTCGACGATCCGGGCATCGGTGCCGACGAGCGCCACCGACGATGTACGGGCCAGCATGGACTACCTCCATCCGGCCGCGGGGGTGCGATCCTCAGCAAAGGCTAAGGCGAGCCTGTGACTAAAAGTCGGCTCCCGCTAGACGAGGCGGCCGGACGTTGACGGTTGCGACCAAATCGACCGGCGGGACGCGAGTTCCCGTATTGCCCTTATCGCGCCTGAGTCACCCTCGGTGTCCAGCGGTGATTTCCCCGCCCGATCCGCCTGCTGCAGCACCGGGTCATCCGGGATCTCCACAACTTGGACATCGGGCAAGCTTCGCCGCACCAGGTCGCCGTCGGTTGCGTCTGCGACCCGATTGGCGACGATGAGGACGCGACCGACTTCCAAATCGCGGCACACGTTTAATGCACGGCGCGCCACCTCGATGGACTTCCGGTACGGCTCCGTCACGACGAGCACCACGTCGCCGGCCTTGGGATACGCCCAGATGAGGTCGTTATTTCCAGCTTCGAGGTCGGCGATTACGATGCGATCGCGCGCGTCGATCTCCGCGAAGATGTGACGGGTGGTCGCGTGTGACCCGCAGCACATGCATCCGTCGGCGGGACGCTCGATCGAGCCGGTCAGCACGAGGCGAACTCCGTCGGGAGCGGTGACGCCCATCTCCTCAACGATCTCGTCGGGCGTCTTGTGGCGGTGCGGATGGGAGTGCGTCCCATCACCGTTATGGGAATGCTCGTGCTCGGAGTGAGCCGCCTTCTCCCGCATGAGACGGTTCGCAATCGCATCGAGCTGCGCCGTCTCATCGACCCCGAGGCCGAGCGCGATACCAAGATTGGGATTGGGATCCGCATCGATGGCGACCACTTCGTTCTCGGCGCGCGCGAACGTGCGTGCAAGGATCGCCGCAATCGTGGTCTTTCCAACTCCGCCCTTGCCCGTCACCACGATCTTCATCGTGCCATCATCTCGTCTCCTCGCACCGTGGTCTCCGCGACATTGCACAGTAGTCGCACCGCGTGAAGCGCGTCGCTCCCGTCGCCGAGCGTCGTTAGAGAGCCTTGTTGTTCTGCGGTTCGCACCTCTACGTCGAACGGGATAGTGGCGAGGACGGGGCCAAGCTCTGCGGCGACCCACTCGGCATCCCCCTGTCGGCCCTTGGTGACGACGATGCCGGTCGGGGTGCCGGTGTAGTCGAGCGTCGAGATGATGCGGCGCGCCGCGAACACCGAGGCGGGCGTGGCCTCGATACACACGAGAGCCAGCGAGGCAAAGGCCGCGTAACCCTGGAACGGGGTGCTGGGGCCCGCTTCGAGGTCGACGACGACATCCCACCCCGGCTCGTCGAACTCCTCCACGATTGCACGCACTGCGGACACGTACTCCTTCGTGTGGTTGCGGGCCGAATTAATGTTCCCCTGGCCGACGAAGGTCACCGCCTCCGATACGCGCGTGCCGAAGCGCGCGACGGCCTCGGCGGCCGTCACGCCGGATGCGAGCCCCCACCCGTAGAGCGCATCGGCGCGCTCCTCGATCGCCTCGTCCGGGAGCGCGATGTCGACCGGGTCGATGCCGAGCGACACCGCCAACCCCGGACTCCTGTCGAGATCGACGGCGAGAACGCTCCGCCCCCGTTCTGCAAGTACACGGGTACACAGCGCGGCAAGAGCGGTCTTGCCCGCGCCGCCCTTGCCGGTGATCGCGAGCTTCATGACCGCGCCGCGTCACCGTGCAATGTGAACCAACCGATCCATGACCGAGCCGATGCCGAGCTCACTTGCCGCTCGGCGCGCCTTCGCTACTCCGCCGCCGTAAAAGAACGTACCTCCCCGGCGCGCGACCGAGGCGGCGAGGAGGGCCGCATCGGTCACGGTTCCGTTGCTCGCGTAGAGGATGTTCTGCGGGACTCCGAGCTCGACCGACGCCTTCATCACAGACGTCGATACTTCAAAAGTCGTGGTTCCGTCGAGCCGTTGCGGTTCCGGCAGAAGCCCCATGACCTCGTCGGAGATCACGTTCGTTCCGCCCACGACGAACGTGCTGGTTATGTCGAGATCCTCGAGCGCCTTCGACGTTGCCTCCGGAACCGAGTCTTTCGTGACAAAGAGGATCGGGTACTTGACGCTCGCCGCCAATCCCACTGCAGTCGCGGCGGCGCGGGTTTCCGGGTTGACGATCACCGCCTTTGGGAACGCGGCCGCATTGTTGTCTTTCTGCGTCTGGGTGCGCGTATCCATCGCGTGAGCGACCGCAGCAGCCGTCTCGGCGGGGTCCTCCCCACCGACCCGCAGAATCTGACTTTCGGGCAACGTCTCACTTTTGATCTGCGCAATCACGTCGTCGGAGACGTCGCCCACGAGGTAGGCACCAATCGCATGAAGCCTCCGCACCTCGCGCCGCGCGTTGGCACTGAGTCCTCGACTCGTGGCGGTCAGGACCGGCCCCGGGTTCGCCCTCGCAAGCACCGCGGCGGCAAGGGCATCGGCGGGATCCGTTTCGTTCACGATCACAACCCGCGTCACGGGACGGTTTCCTTGCTCCTCGCCGCCGCCGGGGTACGCAAGCCGCGAGAGCGCACGCGCCAGATCGTCGGTGCTGCGCCGTCGGACGGTCTGCACCGGGGGCACACCGCCTGCATCGAGATCGATCTTCGCCAGAAAGATGTCCTGAGTGTCGGTGTCGACATTCCCGAGGCGCGAGTCGGGCCACGCGATCAGCACCTTGTCTCTTCCGAGCGATACCGCCGGGACTCCCCAGTAGAGGCCGATCTCGTTTCGCAGCCCGATGGCCCGGTTGATGGTTCGGTCGGTGACGCGGATGTTCGGCGAGAAAGTCTCTCCCTTGTCCGTCGAATAGGCGAAGTAGATGTCCTCGAGGATCACCTGCGTCCCGAAGTGGCCGGTCGAGGTGGCGCCGGGATAGAAGTGCCGCCGGTCGTACCAGGTGACGTCGACGCGACCTCCGGGACCCACCGCTACTTGTGGAACCCCCTGGTGCACACCGTTCGTCGGTGGGTCGTCGTTGATTCGAACCGGCTCCGACCACGTAGCGCCGCCGTCGTCGGAACGTCGCAGGTACGCGTCGTTGCTCCCCTGGAGATTGGCTTGATAGGAAATGTAGAGGGTGCCCTCTGTGGGATCTACCGCCATCTTGGGCTGGAATAGGCCGTTCTGCACGGCGATCGGCTCCGATACCCACGACCCGCCCTGGTCGTCGGACACCGCGTGCTTGAGGATGTTCGCCCGCTGGTGGTACGCGACGTGCACGGTGCCGTCGGGTGCCACGACCGGTTGCGACTGCTCGCGCGGAACCTCCCCGGGAAGGTTCACCAACGTCGGGCTCGACCAGGTCTCGCCGCCGTCCGTCGACGTGGCCGACAGGATGTTGCCGCCGCAGCATCCACCCTCGGCCACGACGATGAGTTCCCAGGCAACGATGTGGATGATGTCCTCACCGCCTTCCGCCGCCGGAACAACGGTCAGCTCGGGACGGGTGTAGGCGCTGACCGGGTTGGCGCTCATCGCCACCACCCCGCGCTCGAACGTCCTCCCGCCGTCGGTCGACTTCGCCACGATGACCGAGTCCTGTCGTGGGGCCCTCATCGCCGAAAAGGTGGCATAGACGTTCTGACCCGAGCCGAACGCAACCGTGCCGTTCATGTGCGGATAGCCGCCGCTGTCGAGAGGGACGCACCACGGCTGGGGGAAGTCTTCCGGCCCCTTCAGGTTTCCGCCGCGCCACGTCTTGCCGCCGTCGAACGTGACGCGATAGCTGCAATTCTCGTAGCGGTACTCCTGATCCACCTCCACGATGTGGCGAGGGTTGTTGGGATCCACGGCCAGCGCCGGCACGTCCCGGGCGCGCACCGGCCGGGGGTCCTTTCCGAGCATGTAGTTCTTGCCGACGCGCGCGTTCTCTTCCTCGGCGGCCGCGCCCACGCCCGTCGTCAGCGACGCCAGCAGCAGCCCGAGGGCCGCAATGCCGGAGGCGCACCGCTTGCGATGAAACAACATGACATCCCCGCTTCCTATGGAGGGTGGTCCCGAAAGAAGAGAGGGCAGCCGGTTGCGGCTACCCTCTCGAGACTACTTTTCGACCGAGGCGACGCCCCGTCAACGTCGGCTCTGCGCTAGATCTGTCCCCGGCTCGCGCGCGGCGCCACGATCCGGATCGATGCTCGGGCGGGCGTGCCGTAGACCGCGCCACCCGACGAGGTGTACTGCGTCGCGACGACGGTGTAGTAGCGCCCGGGCTTCGCGTTCTTCGGCACCTCGAACGAGAACGCCACGGTCCCGTCGAGGTTCGGGTTGCCGCTCCACCGGACCGCACCGTCGAGCGCGTTCCAGTGGACCGTGACCGCGGAGTTGCTCGGCAGGCCGCTGAAGTCCTTCCCCGTGGCCTCTACGACCTGGCCCGGCGTGGCCGTTTTCGAGCTCATGTGAATCGTCGCCAGCGCGGTACACGCGTAGGCGGTGGCGGCGGAGACGACGAAGCCGCCGGAAATGACCATAGCCAGCAGCGCGATCTTGCGAGAGTGCCCCAAGCGCATCCCCACCACTTCCTTCCGTCTGTTCGCAGACCCTCCGAGGGTGCCTACGAGGTGCGATCGAAACGGACAAACAGCGCAAACAGCTTAACGCCTCGAGCGCCGGAGAGCAAGGTTCGAACATGCCTCCCACGCCCGCTGCCCATGTGGTGAGGATTCGCCGGAAAGGTCCAGTTTCCTGCTAGTCAGAAGCGTTTTTCTTGGGTCGCGCCCCCTAGCGGAGCGCCCGGAACTCGGCCGACGAGACGAAGATGTCCAACCTCCCGGTTACCGGACTTCCCCGGCGGGCGTCGGTCCACACCGCCACCGCCCGGTCCGCAGCGGAGACGAGGCCGATTTGCGTGCCCTGATCTACCTCTCCGGGGGCTCCCTCGGGACCTAGATCCCCGCGGAATCGCTCGGATGTCAGCTCGACCTCCCTCCAGGTGCCGCCCGAGTCGGCGCTGGTTGCGAAGAAAACCGCCGTCCGCCGTCGGGGCGAGCGCCCGCGGGACAGATAAGCGACATCGACCCGGCCGTCGGGCCCGACCCCCACCTGCGGAAGCTCCTGATCCTCCGCTCCGCTCTCGTCGCCGACCACAACCGGAGGAGACCACGAAACTCCGCCGTCACCCGAGGATCGGAGAAAGACGTCCGCGTCGCCGTTGCGCCCGTCGGCCCAGGAAACGTAGATATCTCCCTCCGGGGCCACCACCAGACTCGGGAACTTCGGCAGGTATACGAGGAACCTCTCGTACGGAACCACCTGCGCCTCCACGATGCTCTCCGTAAATTCGGTGCCCGAGTCGTTGCCGCGGGCAAGGACGAGCTCGAACGTACCTGCGTAGACATCGCCCTCGAGGTTTTCCCAGTCGAACCGATCGTCCTTGAAGTCGACGTACAGAACGTATAGCTCGCCGTTGTCCGAAGTCGCGCTCACCGCCGCCCCGACCCGCTCCCGCTCCGGCGAGTTCACGCGCACCGGTGTGCTCCACGTTGCTCCGCCGTCGGTGGATCGGGACGCCATGATCGGCAGTCCGGTCCCGACGAACGAAAGCGTGCCGACCGCGTCATCGCTCGCCTGAAGCCAGGTAAGAAAGAGATCTCCGTCTTCGTGATCGACCGACATTCGCACCTGGAACGCGTACGACCCAAGTATTCGCCGCGGCGTCGTCCACGTCTCCCCGGCATCGTCCGAGGACGTGATCCACACCGCGCCCGGATTGTTGCCGCTTCCCCTGAGGGTGACGAACGACATATAGAGGGTTCCGTCGGGAGCCCACGCGAGATCGGGCGCGTAAGGGCGATCCTCGCCCGCAGGCGTCGGAAACGACACGCTCGACCATGTCCCCCCTCCGTCGGGTGACACGTGCACGGCGGCATTGAACAGCGGGCGGTCGATCTTGTTCGCGACCACGAGCGAGGCGGGGTCGCGGGGGTTCTGCGCGATAGTCGGTGAGTTGTGCGCGTCGAGCGACTGCGGGTCCGACGTCACGGGGCCGTCACTTCCGGAAACGAGCCTCAGCTTCCGGGTTGAGCCGTCGCGATCAACCAGCACCGCGGCACCGATGGCGACGGCCGCCGCCGCCCCTACGGCTGCGACGACAAAGATCTTCCGCATTCTGGACATTATGCAAGCTGCCGGTGGGCGACGACGGGAGGCTCGTTTATCGGAAGACCGAGGAGGTCGGCGGCCCAGGAATTTCGGCTTGAGGATTACCCCAGATCAGAACGCAGCGGGGATGTGCGTGATATCCACGCGGTCGGCCGAAACGATAACGGAGACGACGTCGAACCTGACGTCCACCCGCGCCGGACAGCGTTCCTTGAGCCACACCGCGGCACATCTTCTGATGCGTGCGGCTTTGCGAGGATCGACGGCCTCGGCCGGCGCGCCGTAGCGCGTGCTCGTGCGCGCCTTGACCTCGCAGAAAACGAGGAGCCGGCGGCGGCGCGCGATGAGGTCGAGCTCGCCTCCGGGTGCACGGAAGTTGCGATCGACGACGGTGAAGCCGAGAGATCGGAAGTACGCGCAGGCCGCGTCCTCACCCTTGTGCCACACCGACTCGCGCGCTGCATTCCGCGCCTTTAGACCCGCCGTCTCGCGTCGCATGAGCAGACGCTAGCGGTCGGCTGCGTCAGAAAAAAGCGGGGCTACTGCTCGAGACCCGGTGGCTCCGGGACGATGTCCCGCTCCGCGAGTTGCGCGAGTTCCTCCACGTTCAGATCACGGAAGGTGACGACCTTGACGTGGGACACGAAGCGCGCCGGGCGGTGCATGTCCCACACCCATGCATCGTTGAGCTCGACCTCGAACCAGACCTTGGGACCAACGTGTCTCGTGTCGACCTTGACGTCGTTCGCGAGGTAGAAGCGGCGCTCCGTTTCCACGACGAACTTGAACATCGGGAGGACGTCCCGATATTCCTTGTACAGCTGCAGCTCCATCTCGGCCTCATACTTCTCGAGGTCCTCGACGCTCATCTGATCTCCTCGCTCACTTCCATAGGCGGTTCTCCCGGCGCTCCCGGATCCTCCGATTGTCGCGCCTCCACGGCGCCCCCGATAGCCCTTTTGCGCGAGAACCCATCGTCCGGAAATCCACAGACTCCGTAGAACGATCGCCTGTGGATGTCGCACGGGCCGTGCCGGGCCAGAGCCTGCCAATGTTCTCTCGTGCCGTAGCCGACGTTTGTGACGAACCCGTACTGCGGAAACCGGCGGTGGTAGCGGCGCATGGCGCGGTCGCGCGCCACCTTGGCGACGATTGAAGCAGCCGCAACGTTGCGCGACACCGCGTCCCCCTTCTTCACCGCAAGCGCCGGAATTCGCATTCGGCGAAGGAAGAAGCCGTCGGTGAGGGCGTAGTCGGGCGGCTCCTCCAGCCCCCGCAGCGCGCGGCGAAGCGCCTGGAGGTTGCACCGCTGCAAACCGTCGCGATCGATCCGAGCGGGTGTGATGCGCACGACGCAAATCGCCAGCGCGAGCTCGCGGATGGCGCGGGCAAGCCCTTCGCGCTGTGGCGGCGTGCACAACTTCGAATCGCGCAGACCGTCGATCTCGGCGTCGGGAGGAAGGATCACCGCGGCGGCCACGAGTGGGCCGGCGAGGGCCCCCCGGCCGACCTCATCCGCGCCCGCCACGCGGGTAAAGCCGAATGCGGCCAACCGCTCCTCCACCCGGCCGGGAGCGGGGTGTCCGTCCGCAACGGCAGGCCTCGCCGCGGTCTCCGCGCCGGGGGCGCGCTCGGGGGAGGTGATCATCAACAGGATGGTAGCGAACTTGCCCCGGCGCGCCGGCGATTTGCCTACAGCCCGCTCCAGTTGCGGAACGGCCAGATGACGACGAATGCCCGCCCCACGATGTGGTCTTCTTCGATCGGCCCGATCACCCGCGAGTCCTCCGAGTTGCCCCGGTTGTCGCCCATCACAAACACGCGGCCGGCGGGAACGATGCAACCTCCGTCCTTGGGTGCCATGTCGAGCCTCTCGCAATCACGCCCGGTGAGGCTCTGGCTCGAACGGTCGGTGCCTCCGCGAATGTACCGCTCCTCGACCACCTCTCCGTTGACCGTCAGGCGGCGCGGCTCGCCTGCGTACCGGATGACATCACCGGTCACACCGACCACGCGCTTGATGTAGTCCTCCTCGGTTCCGGTGGGGAGCCCGAGGAGTTCCCGGAAGAAATTACGCACATCCTCCTGCCACGGCAGATCCTGCGAGACACCGAACACCTCTTTCGCGAACACGACGACATCGCCTCGCTCCGGACCGCCGAAGCGGTAGGACAATTTCTCCACGAGGACACGGTCGCCCTCCACGAGCGTCGGCCGCATGGACGGCGACGGGATGTAAAAGGCCTGGGCGAGAAAGGTCTTGATCACGATCGCGATAAGGAACGCCAGGCCGACGAGGATCGGAATTTCCAGAAGCTGACGCGTGACTCTCGAATGACTCCGGTCGCGCACCGGCGCACGAGCGGCCTCCGTCGAAGACACGGGTTCGCGCTCGGGCGGCACTCCCGCATCGGGAAGCGGCCGCGCGATTGCAGGTCCCCACGCGGCCGGGCGCGCCGGCCGATCCGCCGGAGGGGCCCCGTCTTCCGGGGCGGGAGGTATCGGAGCGGCCTGATCCGCCGCAGGAGGCGTAACGGCCCCGCCGTCCCCGGCCGGTCGATCAACCACCGCGCCGTTACCGATGCGGGCCTTGACGGCGGCCGCGGTGTCGGCATCGACCGAGGACGCGTGACTCGTGACCGGATGCCCCAGTGCCTTGAGCTCCGCAATCACCTCGCGGGAGGGGACGCCAAGCTCCTTCGCAACCTCATGGACTCGGGGCATAGATAGATGAGGTTAAAGCCCGTCGACATGGCCGGGAGGCCAAATGAGCACGAACGCGTGGCCTATCACCTGGTCGACATCGATCGGACCGAAGCTTCGGGAGTCGTCCGAGTTCGCGCGATTGTCGCCCATGACGAAAACCATCCCCTCGGGAACCTCGATCGGCCCGAACGGAGACGTCTGGATCCCCTCCGGCAGGTACGGCTCGGCGACTTCCTCGTCGTTCACGAAGACCTTGCCGTCTCGTCCCTCGATGCGGTCGCCAGAGACGGCAACAACGCGCTTGATGAAGTCCTGCTGTCCGCCGGTGGGAAACCCGAACAGCCCGCGGAAGGAATCGGTGATGTCGCGCACAAATGACTCGTTCGCCTCGGGCGCAGGTTCGGCGAAATCCTTCTCGAACACGACGACGTCGCCACGCTCGGGTTTTCCAAATCGGTAAGAGACCTTTTCGACCAGAACGCGGTCACCGATGAGCAGGGTCGGCTCCATCGACGCGGAGGGGATAAAGAACGCCTGAACGAGAAACGACTTGATCAAGAGTGCGACTGCAAATGCGATGACGACGAGGATCGGCAGTTCTCGCCAGAACGGTCGTCGCCGCCGTTCACGAGGTGGGGCGGGCGCGGGGCCGGGACCTTCCTTCTCGGAGGTCGTGGATGACTCGGGTGGAGGAGGAGCCTCAGACGGCTGCTGCAACGTCTGAGCTCAGGCCTCGCGGCGCTCTTTGATCTTCGTCGCCTTTTTGCCGACCCGGGAGCGGAGGTAGTAAAGCTTCGCCCGGCGAACCTGTCCCCGGGTTACGACCTCGATCTTCGAGATCATCGGAGAGTGCACGGGAAATGTTCGTTCGACCCCGACGCCGAACGAGATCTTGCGTACGGTAAAGGTCTCGGAAAGCTTGCTCCCCTGGCGCCGAATAACGATGCCCTCGAACGCCTGGATCCGCTCGCGCTCACCCTCGACGACCCGGACGTGGACGCGCGCCGTGTCACCGGGCCTGAATTCCGGCACGTCGCTCCGAAGGTACGGGCGTTCGACGAGGTCGATGGTGTTCATGGCAACTCCTTCTCGGGCGCATCGTCACTGCATCTTCTCGGCGCGGCGACACCGGCGCGCGCGCCGGCAATCGACCCCACAGTAGCCCGGACGGGATTCGAACCCGTGATCTCCGCCTTGAGAGGGCGGCGTCCTAGGCCAACTAGACTACCGGGCCTCGCAGCGGACGTGCAGCTTATCGCACATCCCCCGGTGGCTGGGGCGCCTGGATTCGAACCAGGACTAACGGAACCAGAATCCGCCGGGCTGCCAGGTTACCCCACGCCCCATCGACGGCACCCGAGGATACTAGACCGACACTCGCAGCCGAATCAGGGTTCGTTCGCGACCCAAGATCTCGAGGGATTCGAACAGCGGCGGGGACACGAGCGTCCCCGTCACCGCCGCGCGAATCGGCTGGAACGCCTTCTTTGGTTTCAGCTCGAGCCTCTCCGCGAGCCGGCGGAGGGCCTCTTCGATGGTTTCGGTCCGCCACTCCTCCACCGCATCCAGCACGTCCACAACCTCGGACAGGTAGTCGGCCCGGCCGTCGAGCACCTTTCGTGCTTTATCGTCGGGGGTGACGTCTTCCTCGAAGAGGAACCTGATCATCTCCGGCGCCTCGTCGAGTCGCTTGAGGCGCTCGACGAGCAACGGAGTCACCGCGTCGAGACGGACGCGCGCGTCCGGGCTCGTCACTTCGAAGCCGGCGCGCTCGCAAAACGGCACGAGGTCGGCGGCCAGATCTCCCGGACTCCGCGCCCGAATGTAGTGCCCGTTCAACCACTCGAGCTTCGCGACGTCGAATGCCGCAGGGTTGCGTCCGACGCGCTCGAGCGAGAACTTTTGGATGAGCTCGTGGAGCGAGAAAATGTTGGTGCGGTCGTCGTAGCTCCACCCGAGGAGGGCGAGGTAGTTGACGAGAGCTTCGGGGAGAAACCCGCGCTCGCGATAGTTACGGACCGATACGTCCCCCCAGCGCTTCGACAGCGGCCGCCCCGATGAATCCACGAGGAGCGGAAGGTGTGCGAACACCGGTACGTCCGCAACCCCCATTGCGTCGCGCAGCAACAGTTGGCGCGGCGTCGACGCCATGAGGTCTTCGCCCCGGATTATGTGGGTGATGTCCATCTCGACGTCATCGATCGTGACCGCGAGGTTGTAGGTAGCGGTTCCGTCGGAGCGCAGCAAGATGAAGTCGGCGATGTTGCGCGTGTCGGTGACGACGCTGCCGCGCACGACGTCGTCGAACGACACCGTGCGCCCTTCCGGAACCCGAAACCGGATGGTGTACGGGCGGGCATCGGCCGCGTACTCGTCGCCGCGGCTCTCGTTGCGCTCGCGCACCCACTCCGAGAAACGCCACGGCTCCCTGGTGGCCTGCGCACGGCGGCGCAGCTCTTCGTGTTCCTCCGTGGTCAGGTAGTCGCGGTAGGCCCATCCTTCGGCGAGAAGCCACTCCGCCCGGGCGCGATGGGCATCGCGACGCTCGCTCTGGCGGTAAGGGGCGTGCGGCCCCCCGATCTCCGGCCCCTCGTCCCATTCGAGGCCGAGCCACCGCAAATCCTCGAGCACTCCTTCTATGTGCGCGTCCGAGACGCGGGTTGCGTCGGTGTCTTCGATGCGGAGCACGAACGTCCCGCCCCGCCCCCGGGCGAACAGCCAGTTGTACAGCGCGGTGCGAGCATTACCCACGTGAATCGATCCGCTGGGCGCGGGCGCGATACGAGTCCGGACGGCGGTCGACATGCGGCCGAGACTAAACTGAGCCTTCTAAGGCGACGAAAGGTGGGGCGTTGAGCGATCCATTGATCGAGCGGGCGAAGGCGACGTGGGGCCTGGGCAACTACAGCGGCATCGCCACCCGTCTCGAGCCGGCAGCGGCGGCACTCGTCGACGCGTGCGGCATCACCGAAGGGCAGCGGGTGCTCGATGTTGCGGCGGGAAACGGCAACGTCGCGCTCGCCGCGGCGCGCCGCGGCGCCCACGTGACCGCAACCGACCTCTCGCCGGTGATGATCGCCAACGGCTCGGCTCGCACGAATGAAGCCGGCGTCGCGGTCGAATGGCGGGAGGCGAACGCCGAGGAACTGCCCTTCCCCGATGCCTCTTTCGACGTCGTCACGTCATGCTTCGGCGCCATCTTCGCCCCCCGGCACGAGCGCGTCGCCCGAGAGATGGCGCGCGTCGCATCCGGCGGAGTCGTGGGACTCACCGCGTGGGCGGCCGACGGCTTCAACGCCGAGATGACCTCGATCATGGCGGAAAAGATGCCGCCGCCCCCCGAAGGCACCGGCACGCCTCAGCAGTGGGGCGACGAGGCTCACGTGCGCGAGTTGTTCGACGGCCTCGTCGACCACCTGATCGTGGAGCGGCGCGGGCTGCGGTTCACCTTCGAGTCGGTCGAAGCGGCGCGCCGAAATCGAGAGGAGAACGCGCCTCCCTTCATCGCGTTCCGACGGGCGGTGGGAGAAGACGTCTACGCCGAGGTTGCGGCCCGGCAGGACGAACTCGTCCGCCGGCACAACCGAGCGACCGACGGCACCGTCGCCTACGACGCCGACTACCTCCTCATCGTCGCCCGGGCCGCCGCCTAGCTTCCACCTTCCACCGGCTGCCCCGCCTGCTTCCACGCATTCATTCCGCCGTCGAGGTGAGCGACGTTGTCGTAGCCCATCTGCTTCAAGGTCGCGGCCCCGAGCGCGGAGCGCCCCCCGGAGGCACAGTGCAAGATGATGCGCTTGTCCTTGTCGAACTCCTCCCGGTGGTACGGAAGGGAGGAATCCGCGTAGAACTCGAGCATTCCTCGAGGAGCGTTGACCGCGCCCGGAATGCGGCCGGTCGCCTGAACCTCCTCGGGCTCTCGAAGATCGATCAGGACCGCACCTTCCTCGAGCTCCTTCGCTACCTGCTGCGGCGCCAGGTTCTCGATCTGCCCCTTCGCCTCCGACACGAAGTCCATGGCCCCTTTGGTCATGAGCACCACCTCCTTAGGGGCAAGATGGTCCTACGCCGGCAGTCCGAGCGTCAAGGCCGTGTGTGGGACGCGTCGGCTTCCCCCCATCGGGTAAGCTTCGTGACCTCTCTTGTGCGGGGGTCAAGACATTCATGTTGAAACAAGCGTTTTGCGGAATATGTGTGCGCAGCGTGTATCTGCATGCCGACGAGGATGATGCGTGTCCGGTGTGCTCATCGTCGCTCGTCGTCACGGGGCCGGACGTAGAGATCGAGACGTCTCGGGCGACGCCGGGACCGCTCATTCCTTCGGACGAGGACCTGCGCATCACCGCGGTCAATCGATACGACATCCTCGACACTCCCCCGGACGGCGCCTTCGACCGCATCACGCGACTGGCCGCGCGCATCTTCAACGTTCCAATTTCGACCATCAGCATCGTCGATCACGACCGCATCTGGTTCAAGTCGAAGTACGGAATCACGGCCGAGGAAATCGATCGTGAGCCCGGGTTGTGCGCCTCGGCCGTGCTTCATTACGACCCGTGGATCGTGGAGGACGCCACCGTGGATCCGCGGGCCCTCGAGAACGAGTTGGTTCGAGGGGAACTGGGCCTCCGGTTCTACGCAGGCGTCCCCCTAAAAACCGCAGACGGCTACAACCTGGGCACGCTCACGATCATCGACACCGAACCACGCACCCTCACCGACGATGAGCTCGACATCCTCAAGCAGCTTGGTGAGCTGGTGGTCGACGAGATGGAGCTCCGCCTCGCGGCGTTGCGCGTTTTCCGGGAGGCCGCCGAAAAGGCCGAGCCGCTCGACGCCTAAGCGCCACCACCGAGCGAGGCGTGGCCCGTGAGCCACCGATTCGGTAGCCCCAGGGACACACCTCGGTTCGTCGCCACCATCAGCCGACGAAGTCGAGCCAGTCGACTTCGTTTAGTGCCAACGTACCGTGGCTCTCGAGGAACGTCTTCGCGCGCTCCAAAGGAGAGCGCGGTGGGGGGCGCACTCGGAGGCGGGCGGTCACGCGTCGCCGTGCGTAAGGCGGTAGAAGCCGGCGCCGGAGGCTTCGGGCTGGCGCGAGCGATTCCCGAGCCCTATCATCGCCTAGTCGCCGGTAACGGACGTAATCCGAGGAGGTGGCCTATCGAGACGCTTCGTCGCGGTTTTCGGTTTGTCGCGGGGTGAGTCTTCTCCAGTTCACGATTCACGCCGGCCGCGTATCACGTTGATCACGTGGAGGTGATTGTGCGTTATTCGCGTTCGATACTTTTCCTGCTGCTCCTTTGTCTCCTGATCTTCGGGCTCCCGGCGACCGCGCTCGGCGAGCACGGCAACGCAGACCAGATGAGCCCGAACATGTTCCACGTCGCCAACCGGCCGCCGACCCCACCGACCGGACCCCGAGTCGTCAGCTCCGATCTCGCATTCTGGCAAGGTGGCTCCGCGGGCGCACGCAACCAGGACCTCGCTGCCGCGGGTAACTACAACGGGTTCCGGCTGTTCAACATCTCGGATCCCGAGAACCCGGTCGAGGTGGCCAATTTCCGCTGCCGCGGACCGCAGAACGATGTGTCGTTCTACCAGGCGAGAAACCGGCTGTTGCTGATCCAATCCATCGACCGACCCCAAACGCAATCCGGCCAGAACAACACGTGCGCGCTCAGCCAGGACACACCGGTCGCGATCACCCCGGAAGGGGCACGCTTCACGCCGGGATTCGAAGGTCTGCGGATCTTCGATGTGACGCGCCCGGAGGCACCGCGCTTCGTCGCCGCAGTGCCGACCGCGTGCGGGTCGCACACCCACACGACGATCCCCGATAAGGACGACCAGCGGGCGATCGTCTACGTCTCGTCCTATCCGATCGGCGCCAGCCAAACGCCGGCGGGGAGCGACTTCGGCGGACCGCGATGCACGGTGCCGCATGCCAAGATCTCGATCGTCGAGATCCCCGACCGGGCCCCCGAGACGGCGCACGTGCTGAAGGAGCAGCCGCTCGACGCGGACACCAAGCCCTTCCGCGGCACCACCGGGAGCGGCGGAACCGGAGCGGTCGGGTGCCACGACATCACGACGCTGACCGAGGCGAGTCAGCACCCGGGAACCGATCCGCGCCCGAGGCGTGAGACCGCGGCGGCGGCGTGCCTCGAGGAGGGCCAGCTGTGGGACATCTCCGACCCTGCCAACCCGCAGACGACCGGGCCCAAGCACTCCCACATCTACAACCCGTTCATCACCCCGGCGAACCCCGCCGCCGGAGGACTCTTCCACACCGCGTCCTGGACGTGGGACGGCGAGGTCATCCTCTTCACCGACGAATGGCAGGGAGGCGGCGCGCACGGGTGTGACGGCCCCGAGGACACGCGCGGCAACGTCTGGTTCTACAAGGCCGTCCCTCCGGGCACGCCGAACGTGCCGCTGTACGGGCGCTACATGTTCCCGCGCCCCCAGCCGGCGAACGAGATCTGTTCGCTGCACAACGGCAACGTGATCCCCACCAACGACGGTTACTTCGGCGTGTCGTCGTCGTACGAGGGCGGCACGTCCGTGTTCGACTTCTCGACGGTCACGGAAAACCCGTTGATCGAGAGCCCGCCGCACGGCGGTTCCTTCGCCCAGACGCCACCGCTCGTCGCGCGCGAGGTGGCGTGGGCAGACCTTCAAGGCACCGACGGAAGGACCTCCGACGACACGTGGTCGTCGTACTGGTTCAACGATTACATCTGGGTGAACGGCGGCCTCGACCGCGGCGGCAGTGCCACCACGGGAAGGCCCAACACGCAGCGAGGCTTCGACGTCTTCAAGATCCTGCTTCCGCGGGGGAAGGGCTTAGGCGATCCGACCGAGCCGACCGACGTCTTCGACACTCACTACCGCGCGCGGAAGATGCGCTACATGAACCCGCAGACCCAGGAGATGTTCCAGGGGACCGGGTGGGGCCAGGGTGACCAGAGCGGGTAAGCGACCCGCCGGTCCCACTCGACGGAGACCATGGTGAGGACGCGAGGGGGCGGCCGCACGGCCGCCCCCTCTGCGTCGCGCCGGCGCGCGCTCACGGCAGCCGCGGGGCGCACTGTCGTGGCGGTGCTCCCGGTCTTTGTAGTCGTGAGTTGCGTTGGCGGAGTCGACGGAGCGGGGCCCCGCGGGGAGGACCGCCCTCCCGCGTCGCCGGGAGAGACATCGGCAGGCGTCCCGGGCGAGCGGCGCAGCGGGATCGCAACCGTCGTCGACGGCGAACCCGACGTCCCGTACGTCGTGGGCCGGCGGCTCCACAACGCGCCGGTCGGCTCCGCCGTGCAGCGCCTGGCCGGTCGCGTTCACGCGCCGTTCGCCGGCACTCTCTCGCCGGCCGCGGTGCTCGATCCCTCGAGCACCAAGATGCTGGCATACAACTCGTGGCGCAACGCTCGACCCGTGGTGCGCGTTCGTGATCTCGACAGCGGCGACGAATCGCTGGTGGATCAGGGGGCGTTCTCGATCGCGTGGAGTGAAGACGGCGCACTCGCATATTTCAAGGGACTGCGTCGGCGCGTTCGCAATCCCGAGACGTATCGCGGCGATGTCGTCGTCCGGGCGCCGGGGGCGAAACGTCCGGTTCGCTGGACCAAGAAACCGGGACGCTACGTCGTTGCCGCGTGGGCGCGCGGACGTCTCGTCGTTCACCGCCGCCGCGGGCTGTTCACCGACGTCGTGGTGTTTTCCGGGCCGAGACGGAGCCGGATCGTCGCGAAGGGCGCGGCGCTGGTTGCGCTCAGTCCCGACGGGTCGCGCGCCTTCGTCGCAGATCGCGCCGATCCGGCGCCCGTTGTGCGCGTCATCGAGCTGAGGGGCGGGAGCGAGGTCGCGCGCTTGTCGCTTGCGAACGAAAGAGACCCGACCACCGACCGACCGCCGTCGTATGTCGCCTATTCCGGATCGTGGACGAGAGACGTCGTCGTCGCCGCCGTGGGAGGCGGGATCGGCGTCTTCCGGATCGAGGAGCGCAGCATCGAACTGGATCAACTGCTCGGACTCAACCCCGATTTCTTTCCGGTAGGAGTCGACGAGCCACAAGGAGACGCTTCGGGCAGATATGTCGTGGCGTCGGTCGAGCTGGCTCCCGCGCCGGGAGCGGCAGTGGGGCGGAGGGCGCTGATCGAGTGCGACCTGGTCCTCCTCGCGTGCGAGCTCGGGAGCGAGGCGCCGTACGTCCAACCCCCGCGCCTCGTCTACAACCCGAGCCGCCCCTAGACCGTCGTTGGTCGAACAAAGGGGCGCACGTACGCTCTATACGAACTCGAGCCAGTCGAAGTATTTTTCGTCCTCGCCTTTCACCACCTGGAAGAACTTCGACTGGACCGCCTGGGTAATCGGACCCGGATCGCCGATGATGCGCCCGTCGATCTCACGCACCGGAGTGACCTCGGCCGCGGTCCCGCAGCAGAACATCTCGTCGGCCAGATAGAGGTCGGAGCGCGAGACCATCCCCTCGTTCACCGGTGTGCCGAGGTCGGCGGCGATCTGCATCACCGACTCGCGGGTGATGCCGGGCAGGGCCCCGGCCGACAGCGGGGGCGTCGTGATCTCCCCGTCGCGCACGACGAAGACGTTTTCGCCGGTGGCCTCCGCGACATAGCCGGCAGAGTTCAGCATGATCGCTTCGTCGAACCCCTTGTGAATCGCCTCCTGCTTGGCGGCCACGGAGTTGATGTAAGCCCCGGTCACTTTCGCCGCGGGCGGGATGATATTGAGGTCGTGCCGTCGCCACGACGAGATGGTCATTCGCACGCCCTTCTCCAGCGCCTCATCCCCGAGGTAAGAACCCCACGGCCACACTGCGATCGTGACGTCGATCGGATTGTTCTCGGGAAAAACGCCGATCTCGCCGTAGCCACGAAAGGCGATGGGACGCACGTAACACGACTTGAGGTCGTTGATGCGAATCAGGTCGCGGGTCGCGTCGCACAGCTCGTCGACCGTGTACGGAAGGGACATCATGAAGATCTTTCCCGACTGCTCGAGGCGGCGCATGTGATCCCTCACCCGAAACACCGCCGGACCACGGGATGTCTCGTAACACCTGATGCCCTCGAAGACACCGGTGCCGTAATGCAGGGCGTGGCTCAGGACGTGAATTTTTGCTTCGTCCCACGGAACGAGCTCGCCGTTCATCCACACCTTGTCGACCGCTTGGATCGGCATGTCTCCTCCTATTCGTTGCGCGCTACGCGTCCAGGACGACGAGCCGCGCGTCGGCGATCGACGCCCGTCTCTTGATGTCCTCAAGGACGTCCTCGGGGATGGGCGAGTCGACCGCGAGCCCCATCAGCGCCTCGCCGCCCTCGGCCTTGCGTCCGACTTCCATCGTCGCGATGTTTACTCCGGCCTCGCCGAGAAGCGTCCCGACTATTCCGATGATCCCGGGCCGATCCTCGTAACGAAAGAACGTCATGATCGGCGCGAACGCCATATCGAACTCGTAACCGTAGAGACGAACCAGGCGTTCGTTGTCTCGTTTGCCGACGAGAGTCCCTCCAACGGAGATCGTCTCCCCCTCGCACTCGGCCCGGACTTGAACGAGGTTGACGTAGTCGAGCGAGTCGGCCGACTTCGTCTCCTCGACGGCAATCCCCCGCTCCCTGGCAAGAAGGGGCGCATTGACGAACGTGACCGGCTCGTGGACGACCGCGCTGAACGCTCCCTTCAGCCCGTACAGGGTGAGCGCACGCGTATCGTGCTCGGCGATCTGGCCGTGGTATTCGAAGCGCAGACTCTCGATCCCGCCGCCGGCGAGCCCCACCGCAACTCGTCCGAGGCGCTCGGCAAGGCGAAGGTAGGGGCGCAGGCCGTCGGGGATGTCGGGCCCGGCGTCGAGGTTGACCGCGTAGGGGACGAACTCGCCGCGCAGCGCGAGGAGGACCTGCTCTGCGATGGCAACTCCCGCCTTATCTTGCGCCTCCGCGGTCGACGCTCCCAGATGCGGAGTGACTACGACGTTCGGCAGCGAGAACAGCGGGTGATCCGTCACGGGTTCGTCGTCGAAGACGTCGACTCCGGCGCCGGCGACCCGTCCCGCCTTGACGGCTTCGACCAACGCATTCTCATCGACGATCCCGCCGCGGGCGGTATTGACGACCCTAAGCCCCGGCTTCGCCGCCGTAAGCTCTCGCGCCCCGATGATCCCGGTCGTCTCCGGAGTCTTCGGCAGGTGAATCGTTAGGAAATCGCTGCGTGCGCATACGTCTGCGACCGTTGCAAGCAGCTCGATGCCCATCTGCGCGGCGCGCGCCGGGGCAACGTAGGGATCGAACGCGATGAGACGCATCCCGAACGCACTCGCCCGCTGTGCGACCAGCGCACCGACCCGGCCGAGCCCGATAATTCCGAGCGTTTTCCCATGCAGCTCGACGCCCTGCCACTGCTCCCGTTCCCATTTGCCGGCTACCAGCGCCGCGTGCGCCTGCGGAATGTTGCGGGCCTGGGCGAGCAGCAACGCGAGCGTGTGCTCGGCCGCCGAAAGGATGTTCGACTGCGGTGCGTTGACGACGAGGATGCCCTGCTTCGTAGCGGTGGCGACGTCTACGTTGTCGAGCCCGATGCCGGCTCGCCCCACGACCTTGAGGTTCTCCCCCCGCTCCAGGACCTCCGCCGTCACCCGCGTCGCCGAGCGAACGACCAGGGCGTCGTAGGCAGGGATTGCCTCCACCAACTCCTCGGGAGACATGCCGGGACGGACGTCGACGTCGACGTGCTCGCGCAGACGTTCGACTCCCGCGGCCGAGAGGCGATCGGAGACCAGGACCTTCATCCGGCGATGCTACCTGCCCGGGCATGGATCTCCCCGCGGCGGGGGAAGACTTCCGAAGACTCGAAGAAAGGGGCGACAGTGCTGAGAGGAAAGATCACCGCGCCGGTAGCCGCACTCCTGTTGGCCCTCGGCGGCCTCGCCTGTGAGGGCAGCGCCGACGTAGACGTCGACGGCGGCAACGAACAAGAGGGCGAAGGCGGCGGCGGCGTCGACATCGAGGGTGAAATCGGAAACGGCGAAGGCGAAGGCGGCGGCGAGGGCGAGTAACGCCCGGGGTCAAAGCCTCTCGACCACGAAGTCGATCGCGTGCGTGAGGATCTCGACGTCTGAAGGATCGATCGCCGGGTAGGTCGCGATCCGCAGCTGATTGCGACCGAGCTTGCGGTAGGGCTCGGTGTCGACGATGCCGTTCGCCCGGAGCACTTTCGCGACGCGCGCCGCGTCGATTGCCGGATCGAAGTCGACCGTGGCGACGACCGAGCTCCGCTGTTCGGGATCCTTCACGAACGGCATCGCGTAGTTGCTGTTTTCCGCCCATGTGTAAAGAGCCTCCGACGAGCGAGCGCTTCGGTGCGCCGCCGCTTTGAGCCCGCCCGCCTCGAGCAACCAGTCGATCTGGTGCGCGGTCAAGAAAAGAGTTGCCAGCGATGGCGTGTTGTACGTCTGGTCCTTGCGCGAGTTGTCGAGCGCGACGTGCAGGTCGAGAAACGCGGGAATGTAGCGGCCGCTCCCGGCAATGGTTTGGATCCTGTCGATCGCCGCGGGCGAGACGAGCGCCAGCCACAAACCCCCGTCGCTCGCGAAGCACTTCTGCGGCGCGAAGTAGTAGACATCGACCTCGTTCGGGTCGACCTCGGCGCCGCCCGCCGCCGAGGTCGCGTCGACCGCCACGAACGCGCTCGGCGACGGACGCCGGATCGGCATCATGACCCCGGTCGAGGTCTCGTTGTGCGTGAGCGCGTAGAGGTCGACGTCGTCGTTGGCGTACGGCAGCGGGTGCGTGCCCGGCTCCGCCTCCACGATCTCGGGCGTGTCGAGGTGAGGCGCCTCCGCGGCGGCCGCGCATTTCGCCGAGAACTCGCCGAACACCGCGTGCTGGCTCTTTCGCTCGATGAGGCAGAACGCCATCGCGTCCCAGAAGGCGGTCGCGCCGCCGTTGCCCAGCATCACCTCGTAGCCGTCGGGAAGCTGGAACAGCGACGCCAGCCCGGCTCGCATGCGCGCGACGACGTCCTTCACCCCCGCCTGCCGGTGGCTCGTGCCGAGGTAGGACGTGCCGGTGGCCGCGAGTGCATCGAGCGCCTCGATTCGCACCTTCGACGGGCCCGAACCGAAGCGTCCGTCGGCCGGTCTCAGGTCGTTCGGCAGCGTGATCTCGGGGGCGTCCACCGTCTCCTCATGTTGCTCGCCTATCATCCGGAGACGAGACTAGCCGCCACGACGACATCCGAGGGAGACCTGGCATCGCACGCACCAGCAGAAGGATCTCGAGCCGCGTCGGCGCGGTGAACGAATCGCCGACGCTCGCCATCGACGCCAAGGCTAAGGCGCTCAAGGCGGCGGGCGAGAACATCATCGGCTTCGGCGCCGGCGAACCCGACTTCCCGACGCCCGAGCACATCGTGGCGGCGGCCGCGGACGCGGTCCGCCACGAGCCGTATCACCGCTACACCCCCGGCGCCGGGCTCCCGGCGCTCAGGGCCGCGATCGCGGAGAAGACACGGCGCGACTCGGGGTTCGAGGTGGAGCCGTCGCAGGTGGTCGTGACCAACGGCGGCAAGCACGCCCTCTTCAATGCGTTCCTCACGATCGTCGACGAAGGGGACGACGTGTTGCTCCCCGCTCCCTACTGGGTCTCGTATCCGGAGATGATCACGCTGGCGGGCGGCCGGACGGTCCCGATTCCGACGACGCAGGACACCGGTTTTCGCGTCTCGATCGAGCAGCTCGACGCCGCGCTCACCGAGCGGACCAAGGCGCTCGTGTTCGTGTCGCCGTCGAACCCGACCGGCGCGGTATACCCGCCGGGCGAAGTCGAGGCGATCGGGCGCTGGGCAGCCGACCACGATCTTTGGGTAATCACCGACGAGATCTACGAGCACCTCGTCTACGGCGACGCCCGGTTCACGTCGCTCCCGGTCGCGGTGCCCGAGATCACCGACCGCTGCATCGTAGTGAACGGGGTCGCCAAGACGTATGCGATGACGGGGTGGAGGGTCGGATGGTTGATAGCTCCACCCGATGTCGTCACGTCGGTGATCTCGCTTCAGAGCCACGCCACCTCGAACGTGGCGAACGTGTCTCAGGCGGCCGCGCTCGCCGCGGTGTCGGGAGATCTCACCGCGGTGGCGAAGATGCGCGAGGCATTCGACCGGCGCCGCCAGACGATGACCAAGATGCTGAACGAGATCGACGGCATCACCTGCTACGAACCCGAGGGCGCGTTCTACTGCTTTCCGTCGGTCGAGGGCCTCTACGGCCGCGACGTCGGGGGCCGCACGATCGAAAGCGCCACCGACTTCGCCGAAACGATCCTCGCGGAGGTGAAGGTGGCGGTGGTGCCCGGCGAGGGATTCGGCGCGCCGGGCTACGTGCGGCTGTCGTACGCGCTGTCCGACGACGACCTCGTCGAGGGCGTGGGGCGGATCGCAGATCTACTCAACCGCTGACTCGCTTTCTGTGCCTCTGCTTTCGCCCGCCGAAAGGAACCGCACGCAAAGCATGGAATCGTCACGTCAGCTGCGGAGGTCGCGCCGGTCGAAGGCCCACAGGCCGATGCCTACCGCCGCCGTCGTCAGCGCGGCGAGGACGCCGAAGTCGCCGAAGGAGGGCTCTCCCCTTAGCGGCGGGAGGGCATCTGCATAGGTGAACGGCGACAACCACCGCAGGCGCTCGGCGACGTCCCACAGCTCGGCGAGAGAATCTAAGACGTAGCCCGAAACGGCCACTATCGTCGCGACCGCGATGGCCGTTCCTCGGTAACCGGTGGCGGCGCCGACGCCGAGGGCGAGCGCGCCGTGGAACATTCCGAGGAGGTACATCGCCGCCATCGCCGTCGCCACGTTCGCGAGCGGCACGTCCATCCCGGCGGCAGCGGTGGTTATCGCCAGCGCGAGCAACGTCACGAGCGCGAGGAACATCAGTCCGGCGCCCACCGACGCGATCTTCTCGAGCGCAAAGCGCGTCCGGCGCAGCGGTGCCGACAGCACCAGCTCGAGCGTCCCGTCCGCCTCCTCGCCGGCGACACCGTCGGCGCCGCGGCCGATCGCAAAAGTCGCGAACAAGAGGGGCAGCATGAGCGCGAACAGGCGGCCGTTGAGCCATCCTTCCGGCGACAGCAGATCGGTCTCGCCGCCCGTCAGCGCGCGCACGATGCCGGGTAGGTTTTCGACCAGCCGCTCGAGGGCGCGGTTTCCGCGGAACGACGCATAGGGTGCGACGCTCACTACCACGAGAAAGATGAGCCCTGCGGACCATCCGATGAACGACCGTCGTCGTTCCCACACGCTCTTTGCGAAGACGCTCGAGTGCGTCACCGGTTGCCCTCGGCGTAGAACGCGAGAAAGATCTCCTCGAGCTCGGCGGCGTGGCTGACGATGTTCTCGACCTCGTGTAGTGCGAGGAACTTGACGACGGGATCGATGCTTCCGTCGACGACGAGCGTCGCAACGCGACCGGCAATGCGAACGTCGTGAACACCCGGGATCTTCGCGAGAGCGTCCTGCGGCGCCGCAAACGCAAAGTGGATCTCGAGGCGGCGCGGCGCGCGCGCCTTGAGCGCTGCGATCTGCTCGAACGCGACGAGGTGGCCGGCCCGCACGATCGCGACGCGATCGGCGACACGCTCGACTTCGGTCAGCACGTGCGACGACAGGAAGATCCCTGCACCTTCGGCCGCGGCCTCGCGCAACAAACGATGGAATTCTTGCTGGACGAGAGGATCGAGCCCACCGGTCGGCTCGTCGAGGATCAGCACCTCGGGGCGGTGCATGAATGCGGCAGCGATGCCCACCTTTTGCTTGTTGCCCCTCGACAGCTCGCCGACCGGGCGCGACAGATCGAGGTCGAGACGTTCGGCAACCGCGCGCGCGACGGAGAGATCGTTCGTCCCGTGGAGCGCCCCGAGGTAGGCACAGTGCTGCTCGCCGGTCATGCGGTCGTAGAGCGCAAGCTCGCCGGGAAGGTAGCCGACCCGCCGCCGGATCTCGATGCTCGCGGTGTGGACGTCGAGCCCGAGCACCTCGGCGCGCCCGGACGTGGGCCGGATGAAGTCGAGCAGGAGGCGGATCGTCGTCGTCTTTCCGGCGCCGTTGGGGCCGAGGTAGCCGACGATCTCGCCGGGCTGCACGTCGAGGTGCACGTCCTCGAGCGCCGCGATCGAACCAAAATGCTTGGAGAGGCCCTCCGTTCGAATCGCGGCGCTCACGGCACGACGCGGTCGCGCGTGATGTCCGGGATTCGATCTAGGAGGTCGTCGATGACGCCTCCACCTCCTCGACGGCGCGCCGGATGAGATCCTCGACCCCGGCGCGGTTGCCGGTGCGCAGCAGCTCGATCGGATCGGGCTCGCCCCCGACGATGCCTTCGAAAAACGCTTTGCGGTCCTGGTAGGTGGGAAGAGTCGCCTTGGCCCATCCCCGCGCGTCGTTGAGGATGAGCGCCAGTTCCGCATACTCCGGTCCGAAGGCGTCGGCGATCTCACGCTTCATACGTTTGGCGAGCGCGGGGCTGGCGCCGGCGGTCGACACCGCGACGGCAATCGGCCCCCACCTGACGATCGCCGGGAGGATGAAATTGCACAGCGGGGGGACGTCGACCACGTTCACGAGCATCGCCCGGGCCTCGGCGTCCTCGAACACGCGCACGTTCACGTCGGTGTCGTCGGTTGCGGCGATCACCAGGAACGCACGATCGAGGTCGCCGCTCTCGTAGGTGCGCTTCCTCCACTCGATCGATCCCTCGCCGGCAAGCGACCGGACCTCGGCATCGGCCTCCGGCGCGACGCACGTCACCCGCGCGCCGCATGCCAGGAGTCCTTCGATTTTCTCGAGCCCGACCGATCCGCCTCCCACGACCACCGCCCGGCGCCCGGTGAGGTTGAGGCAGGCCACGTAGAACGTGGTGTCCATCATGTGCGCCACACACGTCTGGTCACACACGGCGCGCCGGAACTGGCACACGCACGGCTTTCCTTCGTACGCCTGGGCGGGCATAGTTTCGAGCCTAACGGCGCGCCGGCAAGACATCACCAACCCCCCTGTGAGCGTTTTTAACGCCGAGACGCGCTCTCAACACGCGTCTGGGCGTTTAAAACGGTGAGATGTCGGTTGGCGCCCGGCGCGCCGTGACGGGCGCGGAAAGGGCCTCGCCAACCGACCTGTGAGCGTTTTAAACGCCGAGACGCGCTCTCAACACGCGTCTGGGCGTTTAAAACGCTGAGATGTCGGTTGGGCCGGGGCAGGCTCCGGATCAGCCTTCGGCCGGCGTGAACTTGAACACGTCGAGGCCGCGCGCTCCGAAGTCGCCGACGTACACGACGCCCTTGTACCACTGCGCGCCCCATGAATTCATGCCCGGCTCGGTGTAGTAGCCCGCCTTGACCGGCTCCTCGGGGTTGCTGAGGTCGAGCACCTGAAGACCGGCGTTGTACGAGCCCATGTACATGTAGTCGCCCTTCGTGCTGAAGACGTGGGCCGAGCAAACCGGTGCGGGGGTGCCGGTCCCGATAAACCACTCCGACAGCTTCTTGGCGCTGGTGAGGTCGGGCGAGACGCGTACCAGTGCGACGCCGCCTGCGTTGCAGCCGTTGTGGAGGTCTTCGTCGGTAACGATCATCACGCTGTTGTCTCCGTCGAGGAACTGAGCCTCGTGGTAGTAGCGGATCGCGTGGCCCTCGTCGTTGGTCCACCGGTTCAGAGCGACCGGACGGCGCGGATTCGTGATGTCGACGACGACGATGCTTCCGGTGTTGCCGGCGTTGCTGAGATAGCTGCCGCCCTCTGCCAGCAACGCGATGTCGCGCTTCTTGGTCTTGCCGCCCATCCGCACCTTGAAATCGGGATAGACGGTCACGTCGTGGGTGTGGGTGTAGGGATTTCCTACCGGGCGCCCCTTGCGGTAGGGAGAGGCCTCCCACAGCAGAGCCGGATCGCCGGCAAAGAGGAGCCTCGGCGCCTTCGGCTTCTTTCCGAGGAGCGGGCGCATGTCGTAGATGCGCAGGCCGAGGAGGTTGTCTCCCCCCGACGGCATCCACAGCTTGCGCTTGTCGACGATGTCACCGTTGTGGGCCTCTCCGTCCTGATCGCCGACCATCTCCCACAGGAGCTCAGGGTTCGCAGGATCGGTTACGTCGAGGAACTCGGTGCGGGTCGTCGACGCGGTGCGGCTCGTTCCTCCGAGGGTGGCGATGTGACGCTTGCCGAACCGTGCGGCGTCCGGAACCGCGTCGGCGCGCAGCCCCGGGTCACCCGGGCCCTCGAATCCCGGCATCCACTCCCCGACCACCTCCGGTGCCTCGGGCTTCGAGATGTCGAAGATCCTCATTCCCATGCCGTAAGCGCCCACGTACATGCGCTTTCCTTCGATCGCGACGTGACCCCCTGTCGAGCCGGGAACGGTCGTGACATGCTCGACGTTCTCCGACAACGGCGGCGCCTTTTCGTCGCCGGATGCGGGCGTCGCGCCCACCGCTGCAAGAGCCAGCGCCGCCATCGCGCCGATGAGCCTTGTCTTCTTCATCGAAGCCTCCTTTGAAAGTCCGCCGGGAACGAGCGAATCCCGGTTCTCAATTGCGTTTCCCCGATTCGAGTCCCTCGACCTCGATGATGTCGAGGCCACGGTTCAGATCGTTGGCATAGATACGTCCGGCATAGAAATACGACGACCACGTGTCGGCATCGTCGGGCACGTAGTGAGCGATTTCGGTGATCAAGGTGGGGTTGCTGAGGTCGAGGACGCTCGTTCCGCCCGTGTACCACGACACGACGAGGTTCATCGTGCCGGGCACGAACTGGAAGTTGTGTGCCGTGCACCAGTCGACGACACCGACCGGCGCCGCCCCCCGGCGCGGCCCCCACTGGCCGACGAGTACCGGCGCCTCGGGAACCGAGATGTCGTAGACGAACAACGAACCGGTCGGACCGCCGGCCGCGCACTCGTGGGCGGCGAAGGCTTCATCGCCGACGACGAGGTACTTCCCATCGGGCGACGGAACCGCGGAGTGAGGAAAGAACATCGCGGGATTCACGATCCGGCCTATCGTCACCGGCGCGAGGGGATCGGACACATCCCACACCTGGATTTCGGTGAGGCCGGGGCAAAAGGCGAGCGCGCGATCTTTTCGGATGTCGAACGACACGTCGTGGCATCCCGGAGCATTCGGGCGGAACGTCGCCGCGACCTCAGGCTTCTTGGGATTCGACACGTCGAGGATCTGCTCGACGCCGCCGCCGTTCGCAAGTCCGCCCGGAGAGGCATAGATGATCGGCTTTCCCGGATAAACGCTGAGCGTGTGCGTCCCGCCGGGGAGGTTGTCGACCGAACCGAGGATCCGCGGCCGCCGCGGGTTCTTCACATCGAGAAGGCGCACGCCGGCCCCGGGCACGGCTCCGCACGTGCCCGAGTGATAGCCGAGGGCAAGGAGTCCCTTCCGCACGACCGCGACGTCGTTCTGCTCCCCCGGACAAAAGATGAAAGAGACCTTTTTCGGGGACTTGCCGCGCGTGTCGATTACGTGGATGCCGCCCGCGTTCCCTTGCTGGGCGGCGTAGACGAACCGGCCGTCGAAGGTGAGATCGGTGCCCCCCTCGTAGGGAAACGTCGTGATGAGCTTGACGTTGTCGCTCTTGTCGACGGCGACCTCGCCTGCTCCGGCCGGAAGAGCAGTCACAAGCAGCGCGGCGGCGCAAAGTCCGGCCCATCTCGATCGCATAATCAGCGGCCCTTACCTTCCTCGAGACCGGCGATACGGAAGATGTCCAGCGCTCCACGCTCCCGGTCGTTGGCGTAGACAAGGCCGTCGTGCCAGTACGCCGACCAGTAGTTCGCCTCGTTGGTCATGTAGTGCTCGATCTCCTGCGGGGTCTGCGGATTGCTCCAATCGATTACGTTCATACCGGCCGCGTACCAGGAGGCGACCATGATGCGGGTCCCGGGAATGAAGTTGAACAGGTGGGCGGTACACCACTGTCCGCGGTCGACATCGGGAGCCGAGATGGGGCTTTCTCCGCGGTTGATGCCGAAGTATCCCTGGGGTATCGGCAGTGCAGGATTGGAGATGTCGTAGGCAAACATCGCCCCGGTGGGACCGCCGCGGCACTCGTTGGCCGCGAAGTTCTCGTCGCCGAGAACGAGCAGCTCACCGTCGGGGGAGATCGCCGCGGAGTGATGGAAGAAGATGAGTGGGTTGTGAATACGCCCGATCGTTTCGGGGGCCAGCGGGTCGGAGACGTCCCAGATCTGGGTCTCGCCCAAGCCCGCGCATACTGCGATCTTGCGGTCCTTGCGGATGTCGAAGGTGAGATCGTGGCAGCCCGTCGGGTTCGGTCTGAAGGTCGCCGCCACCTCGGGAGCGCGTGGGTTCGAGACGTCGAGAATCTGCTCGACGCCGGCTCCATTGGCGAGCCCGCCGGGGGAGGCGTAGATGATCGGCTTGCCCGGATAGGTGGTGAGCGTGTGCGTCCCGCCCGGGAGGTTGTTGACCGAGCCGAGGTATTTCGGGCGCTTGGGGTTCCTCACGTCGATGAGGCGGACGCCCCCACCCGGGGTCGCGGCGCAGGTCGAGCTGTGATAGCCGAGGGCGATGAGACCGGGCTTGACCACGGCAACGTCGTTCTGTTCGCCGGGGCACGGGATGAACGCAACCTTCTTCGGCACCTTCTTCGATGAATCGATTACGTGGACCCCGCCCGCGTTCCCCTGCTGCATCGCGTAGACCCACTTGCCCTGGAACGCCATGTCGGTGCCGGCCGTACGGAAGCGGTCGTCCTCGGCGACGCCGGCGTAGCGGTACGACTTCAGCAGCTTGACGTTGTCGCTCTTGTCCGCCTGCTCGGCGCGCCCGGACGCGGCGCCCGCGCCGGCGGCGGGGACGACGGCGGCAATGAACGTGACGGCAACGGCAAGGCGCAGCAGTCTCACGTCGTCGATCCCTTTCGTGTGATCTAAAAAGAGGTAGCTCGCAGGATCAGGTTCTCCGCCCGCCGCGTGGTTCCTGCCGGAGACGAGTTGTCAACGTGAACGGGAGGCGGACGCCGCCCGCACCAAGCCGGCGAGAATACGCAGGTCTCGCCGGAAGATGCGGCCCATGAGCGGCCTGAACACGGTCATTCCGGCGGCGCCCACGGCCCCCAGGGGCGGGACGAGCTCCTCGCGCCAGAAGACGTGGGTGTGGCTCCGGCCGAGCGGCGTGAGGTAAAGGTCGCCGCGGCCGGAGACCCAGCCGAGGTGTTCGATCCCGAGACGTCTGCGGGGCTCCCATGACGCCACGCGAATTCGATCCCGTGTGCTTATGCCGCCGATCTTGATCGTCGCCTCGGCCTCGACGCCGATGCCTTCTCGTCCCTCGGATACGACGACGAAATCGCTTGCCTCGAGCATCCAGTCGTCCTGGTGCTCCCAATCGGTGATGAGATCCCACACGACCTCCGCCGGTCCCGGCATGATCTCGCCCATTTCGAGCACGACTTCTCGCCGGCTAAGGAGACGTCGCAGCGCGGCCCCGGTCTGCCATCGCTCCATCGCCACATCCTGCCACTGCGCGCCGGGTAAGTAGGGGGACGTGAAAGCCTGGATCAAGAGCCGGTTCGTGCCGCTCGCGGTGTCGGTCGCGCGCGACTCCGCACAGGACCGGGTGAACGGGCTCGCGGCGGAGGTTGCGTTCTTCGCCGTCCTGAGCGCCTTTCCCGCCATGCTCGTGCTGGTCGATGCGCTTGGGTCGCTTGAAGCGTTCACCGGCGCAGAGTTCGCCGGGAACGTGCAGGAAACGATCCTGAACTTCCTCAGAGAGATCCTGACCGAGCGCGGCAATGCCACGATTACTGCGGTCGAGAACCTGTTCGCGCGCGACGCCGGCGGGGTCGCGACGTTCGCCACGGTCATAGCTCTCGTGTCGCTGTCACGTGCGTTTGCCGCGGTCATCCGCGCCCTCGACCTCGCCTACGACGTCGAAGAGCGACGGTCGTGGATTCGTCTCCGGCTCATCGCCCTCGGGACCGCAATCGTTACCGTGTTGCTGTCGGCGGTGATGTTGGCCGCGTTCGTCGTCGGCCCGCTCTTGGGCAGCGGCGAACGACTCGCCGATCGGATCGGTTTGGGCGGCGCCGTCGGCTACACCTGGATATGGCTGCGCTGGCCGGTGTCGTTCGCGCTGCTCGTGTCGTGGGCCACGACGCTCTACAACCTCGTTCCGGACAGACGCGGTGCGTGGAAAAAGGACCTGCCGGGGGGCGTGCTGGCATCGGTCGGGTGGCTCGTCGCCTCGCTGGGGCTGAGCGCTTACCTCAGGGTCGCGGGATCTTCGAATCTGATCTTCGGGGTCCTCGGCGGCGGTCTCATCCTTCTCGTGTGGCTCTACCTCCTGGCCCTTGCGCTCCTGCTCGGGGCGGAGCTCAACGGCGTCCTCGGGCGCGGCGGCGCGGAACGGGCGCGGCGGGCGCCGGTTGCGTAGAACCCGCTATTCGACGGGGTAGACGACCTCGGTCCGCCAGCATGTCGAGTCGGAGTCGTCGCGCGGGCCCGTCCAGTAGACCTCCCACGGCGCGCCGGTTATCTCGTAGCCGCCGTCGTTGCAATAGGCCCGGATCGCGTCGTGGGTTTGCGCGATCTCGTCGTAGGCGCCCTCGTGTACCGCGGCCGCAACCCGGCCCCCCGGCAGTCCGCCGGCCGCGATCCGGCCGTCCCCGTCGATCGGCTCGAACACCGGATAACCCGCCTCCACGTCGACTTCGTTCTCCCCGAAGTCGTAGAAGCGGCCGAACGAGGGTCCGGAGATCTCGGCTCCGACCGAGTCCAGATGTGCGGCGATTTCGTCGAGCGCGTTGTCGAAGAAACTCCTCATCTGATCGCGCCCGATTCGATCTCGGACGACTCCGGCGGGTTGAGGGGCGACCTCTTTGATCTCGAGTTCGTAATCCACAGCCGTGAGTCTCCCACCAAGCCGCCGGCCCCGCCGACTCCTTCCACAACGACCGTGGCCGTACGGGGGCGGGTTGTACGCGCCGATTACGTCAGTTTGCGGCGGAGCAGCTCGTTCACCATCTGCGGATTGGCCCCACCGCGCGACTTCTTCATGACCTGGCCCACGAGGAAGCCGATCGTGCCGGTGTTCCCGGCGCGCACCTTGTCGGCCGCGTCCCCGTTTTCCGCGATCACCTCGTCGACGAAGCTTTCGATCGCGCCCTCGTCGCTCACCTGCTTGAGGCCCCGTTCTTCGACGACCTGATCGGCGTCTTTGCCGGTCTCGAACATGCCGCCGAGCACGGTCTTGGCCTGTTTGCCGGAGATCGTGCCGGCGTCCACGAGCTCGATCATCGCCGCCAGTTGCGGCGGCGCGATCTTCGATTCGTGCAACTCGATGCCCGCTTCGTTGAGCAAACCGTAGAGGTCGGCGATGATCCAGTTCGCAACCTTTTTCGCATCGCCCGGATACGCGGCGGCGGCTTCGTCGAACCACCGTGCTACGCGGCTCGTTGCGGTCAACACCTCGACGTCTTTCTCGCCGAGGCCGTAGTCGGCGGCGAACCGCGCGCGGCGCGCCGCGGGAGTCTCCGGAAGGCTCGCCCCGACCCGTTCAAGCCATTCGGCCGCAGGCTCGAACGGAACCATGTCCGGCTCGGGAAAATAGCGATAGTCGAACGCGTACTCCTTCGTGCGCATCGACGACGTCGTTCCGCTCTTTTCGTCGAAGTGGCGGGTCTCTTGAACGAGGGATTCTCCGGCGCTCAGCGCGTCGCGCTGACGACGCTCCTCGTACTCGAGGGCCCGCGCCACGGAGCGAATCGAGTTCATATTCTTCACCTCGACCTTGGCGCCGTGTTCGGTCTCGCCGATGCGCCGAACCGAAACGTTCGCGTCGACGCGCAGCGAGCCTTCCTCCATCCGAACATCCGACACGCCGAGACCTTCGAGGATCGAGCGCAACTCGGTGACGAATGCACGCGCCTCTTCGGCCGAGTGGATGTCGGGCTCGGTGACGATCTCGACGAGCGGCGTGCCGGCACGGTTGAAATCCTCGAGCGAGTACTCGGAGTCGGCGATTCGTCCGCCGCCTCCGATGTGGAACGACTTCCCGGTGTCCTCCTCGAGGTGCACCCGCGTGATCCCGACGCGCGTCTCGCCCCACTCCCCCGAGATCGACACCGCGCCCCCCGAGCACAGCGGTTCGTCGTACTGAGATATCTGATAGTTCTTCGGCATGTCGGGATAGAAGTAGTTCTTCCGGTGGAACAGTGAGTGTTCGGCGATCCGGCAGCCGAGCGCGAGCCCGATCTTCATCGTGTACTCGACCGCCTTTTCGTTCGGCACCGGGAGCGAGCCCGGCATCCCGAGGCAGACGGGACATGTGCGCGTATTGGGGTCGCCGCCGAACGCGACCTCGCACGAGCAGAACATCTTCGTGGCGGTCGCAAGCTCGACGTGGATCTCGAGGCCGACGGTGGTCTCGAACAAGTCGTCCTTGATCATGCTCACAGCGCGGGGCGCGCTTCGCGTGAGTTGATCCAACCCAGGTCCCCCTCGAACGCGTACGCGGCCCGGAACATGAGCGGCTCCGCGAGCGCCGGCGCGATGAGCTGCAGGCCGACCGGAAGGCCGTCGTCCGGGCTCGTCCCGCACGGGACGTTGATCGCCGCGTTTCCGGCAAGGTTGACCGCGACCGTGAACACATCCGACAGGTACATGGCGAGCGGATCGTCGGTCCGTTCGCCGAGGCGGAATGCCGTGGTCGGAGATGTCGGGCACGCGACGAGGTCGACTCTTTCGTAAATCTCCTCCAGCTCGCGCGCGATCAGCGTACGGACCTTCTGCGCCTTGCCGTAGTACGCGTCGTAGTACCCGGCCGAGAGCGCATACGTGCCGAGCATGATGCGGCGCTTGACCTCGGCACCGAACCCTTCGGCGCGCGTGCGACTGGTCATCCGGATGATGTCGTCCCCCTCGACCCTCAGGCCGTAGCGAACGCCGTCGTAGCGCGCCAGGTTGGCGGAGCATTCGGCCGGTGCCACGAGGTAATACGCCGAGATCCCGTACTCGAAGCTCGGGAGCGACACCTCCTCGATCGTCGCGCCGAGCTTCTCGAGCCTCGTGTACGCCTCCTCGACGCGCGTCCTGACGCCGGGATCGTTGCCCTCCCCCATGAACTCCTTGACGATGCCGATCTTCATGCCCTTGATGCCGCCGTCGATTTCGTCGAGGAAGTTGGGCGGCGCCGCCGGAATCGAGGTCGCGTCTCTGGCGTCGGGCCCGGCGGCGAGCGACAGCAGGGCGGCGGCGTCCTCGACGGTGCGGGCGAACGGCCCCGCCTGATCGAGCGACGACGCGAACGCGATGATCCCGTAGCGGGACACGAGCCCGTAGGTCGGCTTGACCCCGACGAGCCCGCACAGCGACGCCGGCTGCCGGATCGAACCGCCGGTGTCGGTCCCCCACGACCACGGCGCGCCGGCGGCGGCCACGATCGCGGCCGACCCCCCCGACGAGCCGCCCGGGACCCGCTCGGTGTCCCACGGGTTCCGCACCGGCTTGTACGCCGAGTTTTCGTTCGACGACCCCATCGCGAACTCGTCCATGTTGAGCTTTCCGAGCATCGGGAGCCCTGCTCTGGTGCAGCGCTCGACGACGGTTGCCGAGTACGGCGGGACGAACCCCTCGAGGATCTTGCTCCCGGCCGTGGTCGGGACGCCGTCGGTGCAAAAGATGTCTTTGTAGGCCACGGGAATCCCGTCGAAACGGCCGGCCGGCTTTCCCGCGGCGCGCCGCCCGTCGGCCGCGCGTGCCCCGGCGAGCGCAGCATCCGGGGTGTGCTCGAGGTAGGTGCCGAGCGTCCCGTCGACCTCTTCACTGCGCGCGAGAAACGCCTCGGTCACCTCGACGGAGGACACCTCGCCCCGGTCGAGCATCCCGGCGAGGGCGGTCGCGCCGGCCCACAGAAGCTCGGCCGTCATCCCTCGTCCTCGATGATCCGGGGCACTCGGAAGCGGCCGTCTTCGACCTCCGGCGCATTCTGCAGCGCTTTTTCCTGCGGGAGCGACGGCGCCACCCCGTCGGCGCGCATGCGGTTCACGAGCGGGACCGAGTGCGCCATCGGCGCGACCCCGTCGAGATCGAGCGCCTGGATCTTCTCCGCGTGCTCGAGGATGTTGTTGAGCTCGAGCCGCATCTTCTCGCGCTCGCCTTCGGACAGGTCGAGACGGGCGAGACGAGCGACGTGGTCGACGGTCTTGCGGTCGAGGCTGCCCATAGGCGGCCAATCCTAGAGGCGGCGCGCCGAGAGAACCGACGCCCCGGCGCGCGATTTCCGGTTAAGAACCCGAAATCGCGCGCTTTTGCGCGCTCTGGTGGGTTTAGAACCCGGGATATCGCGCTTTTCGTGGGGGCGGTGTGCTTGCTACGGTGTCGGGATGGCGTTCCCCAAGGACCTCCTCGCCGAGCACGAAAAGGTCGTGTTCGACATCCGCCCGCACTGGCTGGCGGCGTTGCCGTCGCTGCTGTGGACCCTGGTGCTCGCCGGGGCCTGGGCCGGCGGCTACTCGCTCGCGAAGGCGACGTTCGACGATCCCACCGTGGCGCAGAACGTCGTCGCCGTCGTCGTCCTGATCGCGTGGGTGGGGCTGGCGTTGGTCCCGTTCCTCAGGTGGAGGTTCACGATGTTCGTCCTCACCTCGGACCGCCTCATCACGCGCAGCGGTGTGCTCGCCAAGCACTCGAAGGAGATCCCGCTGGAACGCATAAACGACGTCGCCTTCAGCCAGAGCGTGCTCGAACGGGCGCTCGGCGCCGGCGATCTCATGATCGAGTCCGCCGGCGAGCGCGGCCAGACGGTGATCTCGAACGTCCGCAAGCCGGAGGAGATGCAGTTGCTCATCTACAAGGAGTCGGAGGAGAACTCGAACCGCATGTTTCGCGGCGGGGCCGACCCGGCGCGCCCCGGCGATTCCGTGGTCGAGCAGATCGAAGCGCTCGGGCGCCTGAAGGAGCAGGGTGTGCTGTCCGCGGCGGAGTTCGAGGCGAAGAAGAAGGAGCTGCTCGACCGCCTGTAGGAATGCCGAACATCTCGTGGCCCGGCTAGACTCGCCCGGCGAAAGGGAGCCGCCGGAAGAGCGCGGGGCGCCTCCCACCGCAGCCGTCGCCACGTCCGAGAGGGTCTCATGCACGACCCGGCCTCTTCAAAGTCCGCAACCGAGATGCCGCCGGGCCTGCGTCTGTCCGAGATGCTGACGATTCAGGACCAAAGTGACGACACCAACCGGCTCCTCCTCGAAGACTCCGCATCAAAGAAGGCGCGGCGTAAGGCAACGGACCTGGGTGTTGCCATGAAAACCGAGCGGTGTCCGTACGACGACACGCCTTCGAGGTACGGCCGCCCGATGAACGTGTCGGCCTATCAGGCGCTGCGTCACGATCTCACCGCGGTTCTGGATGGATTTGCGTGGCTCACCTCGCGCTACCTGGCCCTCGACCCCGCTGCACGCGGCAACCTGCGGTGCCTCGTCGTCGTCGGCAAGCTGGGCGTGACGCTGCCGTTGCTCCTCTTTCACCGAGCGGAGGATCCCGTTCCTTCCTACGGAAGTCTTCCCTCCTACATCGCGTCGTTGTTCAAGGCGAGCCGGGGCCTGTTCTCGCTGTCGGTCGCGATGATGAACAGCGCGGGAGCGGTGACAACCACGGGGGCCGACGTGGTGCGCTTCGCCGACGAGCACCGGCATCTCGTCAGGCCGGAGACCCAAAGGGTGTGCGCGGCGCCGTCGAAACTGATCGCGCGTACGGTCGATGTCGTTCTTAGCGGCGAAGGCGGGGATGCGGGGAGGAGCGGCCTGCCGGAGCTGGTCGAGTTCGACGCGCTGTGGGAGTTCTTCCGTCTCGAGGCCGCGTTGAGCGACGGCTGCGACCGCTACCGGTTGTTCCTGGAGGAGCTCGGGCGGCGGATGAGCGTCGGCGGAATGGACTCCGGCGGCGTGTTCGTCAAGGCCGCGCAACACCCGGCCCTGCAACGGCCGCTTCGTGAAGCGACCGACGGCCTGCTCGGCCACGCCACTGCAATCCAGACGCGCTTGAACCGGGTGCTGGGACGCGCCGACGCCGGTAAGCCCCTGGGGGTGGACGACGTGCTGCAGATGCTGTAGGCGGTCCCGCCCCGTCACGGGGCGAATGCCAGCGTCGTCCCGTCGTCCGCCACCAGCCGGTGCGGCCCCGAACCAGAGCCCATTCGCGCCATGTCGCCGCGCACCATCCGCAGCTTGCCGTCGGAGGATGCGAGCGCGGTCCCGTCACCGTCGACGACGACGATTTCGGACTCGACCCTGACGACCAGCGGCGCCCGCGGACCGGCCGAGACCGCCACCCGTCCGGCCCGCAGTGCGCCGAGCACTCCCCCGTCGTCGTCGCCGAGCTCCGCCCACGTCGTCGGTCGCCCCAGCCGCCGACGCCCCGCGCCGGGTCGGTGAAAGTCGCTCCCGCCGAGCGGCACGCCACCGTGGCCGAGCCACCACTCGAACGGCTCGGAGCTCCGCCGGTCCCACTCGCCGTGCCATACCTCGACCGCGGGCGGCGAGAAGTCGACCGGACGGCGCCAGCCGCAGTCCGGGTGCGTCGGATGGTTGATCGAGAACAGTCCGCCGGCTCGTGTCGCCGCTCGCAACCATTCGGCGACGGGCTCGCGCCAATCGATCCACCCCATCGGGCCGAGGCAGGCGGCGTGGCCGCCGTCGGTGGTGACCTCCTGGCCGGGAATCATGACGACCTCCGTCCGGGCCGCGGCCGCCGGCAACAGCGCGTGATGGCTCACGGTGTTGTGGTCGGTGACGGCGACGAAGTCGAGTCCGATGCGGCGCGCCTCGTTGGCCACCTCGTCGACGGTGAGCGCGCCGTCGGAG
>Ga0247719_1000206_pt1 | contig 41333 bp, 28 predicted proteins | sample 41E_DmetaG_FD_189046 | JGI IMG/M metagenome (GOLD analysis project Ga0247719, IMG submission 189046) | Soil microbial communities from hillslope of Landscape Evolution Observatory, University of Arizona, Oracle, AZ, United States - 4-1-E_D | ecosystem: Engineered > Artificial ecosystem >...
GCGCCGGTCGACCAGGGCGACGCTCAGCACGGCCGCGCCGGCGGCGGGGCCCTCCGCCGCTGCGCGCACGATCAGCCGATCGCCGCGTGTGAACTGGCGATCCGTGGTCGGCTCCGGCGGCGCGGCGCTCAGCACGGCGCGGAGCTCCGCAGGGGTGCGCACGCGCCACACGCGCGGCGCGGCGAGGCGCAGCGCCGGGGGCGCCGGATCCGGATCGAAGACAGTCCGCGCGATCACGTCGCTGTCGCGGCCGGCCGCTTCGAGCCGCGCGAGCTGCGACAGCGCCGCCTCGACCGGCGGCGCGAGCGCCGCCTCCGCGGCCGCCCGGCGCGACGCCGTGAGCTCGGCGACCGACGGCGCCCAGTAGCCGTTGCGCGCCCGCACCTGCAGCCCCCCTTTCGTGACCTTCACGTCGATCTTGTGGAACTTGCCGTCGCGGCGGAGCGGCTGCGGTGCGTAGCCGAGCAGATAGTAGGAGCTCGCCTGCGCGACGGCGCGCTGCAGCGCCTGGCCGATGTCGTTGGTCAGCAGCGACTCGCCGCCGGTGTTGCGCGCGATGTCGCTGAGAATGCCCGCCCGGCTGCCGTACATCTGCAAGCCGTCGGGGTTGATCGAGTAGAACGCGACGTTGGCGTCGTTCGCCGTCTGAATGAGGTCGAGCGCCTCGCTCGTCGTGTCGGGGCCGACGTGGAACTCCCGTCCGACATAGAGAACGGCCTTGCGGCCTTCGCGGAGCGTCGCCAGATGCAGCATCGCGGAGCGCAGCGCCGACAGCGCGACCTGCTCGCGGGCGAACCGCGCCCGGGATCCGGCCCGCAGGTGGTTCTCCTCGGCCGCGTTGCGCGGCGGCACGAGCACCCCCTGCCGCCCCTGCAGGGTCATGATCTGCGCCACGAGCGCACTGCGGTCGCGGGTGAATTGCAGATGGCTCATCGGCGTCCACGGATCCATGATCGCGACGACGTCGGCCGGGGCGACCATGGTGCGGATGAACTCGGTGAGGTCGTCGCGGAGACCGCGCGCCTGCGCGTGCGGCGGGATGTGGTACTCGTCCCAGAAGACCAGGAACATCCGCACGTCGTCGCGCGCGAGCTCCGAGACGGTCTTGACGGTGGAGTCGGCGTCGAAGAGCGGCTCGACGGGACCGGCGGCGACGTCGACGAACCTGAACGACTGGATCGTCTGGCGGACGCCGTCTTCGAAGACCACGAAGTCGTCCGCGGTGAGCGAGGTCACCGCGTGCCCGCGGCGGTCGAGCACGGTGACGTCCACGCGTACGAGCTCCGCCCCGGTGCGGAACGTGGGCTGCGCAGGCGGCTGCGTCTGCTGGGCGGCGGGAGCCGCGAGCAGGCCGATCGACACGACGAGGAGCAACACGAGCCGTACCATGGGCGGATCCCCCCGGGGGTCAGAGCTTGAATTTTGCATTTTTGCAAAATTCAAGCTCTGACCCCCAACAGCTCAGCGGCCGCTGACGCGGAACAGGTGCGTCCGGCTGCGGAGGTACAACGAATCTCCGACGGCAATCGGCGAGGCGACGAACGACTGATCCGCCAGCGTGTTCGTCGCGAGGACCTCGAGCGCGTTGCCGGTCTTCACCACCACGACGTCCCCCTCTTCGGTGGCGAGATACACGCGGTCGTTCACCACCAGCGGCGACGCCTTGACGGTGTACGGCTTCGGCAGCCGCGCCGTGAGGTAGTGCGGCGTGCCGGTCGCGGCGTCGAACACCGACAGCAGGCCGTTGTCCGAGAAAACGTAGAGCCGCCCGTCGTGCAGCGCGGGCGTGCCCGTGTACGACGTCCCTCGTGTCGTCTCCCACACCACGGCATCGGTCCCCGTCAGGTCCCCCGTTCGCCCCAGCCTCACGGCCATCAGCCGGGGATTCTGGTAGCCGCACATCACGAGCACCGTGTCGCGGAACTGCACGGGCTGCGGTATCGGGTTCGCACCGAGCCCGGCGACCTCCCACACGACCTTCCCGGTATCGAGCTCGTACGCCTTCACCTTTGTCGCGGCCGTGACCACGAGCTGCTTCCGCCCCTGGTGCTCGACGACGAGCGGAGTCGACCAGCTCGAGCTCTCGGCACGGGGCGCGCGCCACACTTCGCGTCCGTCCGCCGCGTCGAGCGCGATGATCGCCCCGGGCTCCTGGTGGTCGTACTGCAGGAACACGCGATTGTCGTGAACGACCACGCCGCTCCCCTCGCCGAAGGCGAGTCGCATCGCCATCCTGATGCCCGGATCCTTCTGCCACAGGAGCTTGCCGTCGAGGTCGTACACGAACAGCCCGCGGGAGCCGAAGAAGGCGTAGAGCCGCTGGCCGTCGGTGGCCGGCGCATTCGACGCGAAGCTGCCGTACATGTGGTGATAACCCTCGTGAGGCGTGGCGGTGACGGCCGTGCGCTGCCAGAGGATCTTTCCAGTGTGGCGATCGACGGCGATGACCTCGAGGCGATGCTCTTCGCCGGCGCCGACCCCGCCGCCCGCCCCGCCGCGGCCGCCGCTGGCCGGCACCGGGGATTTGTTGCCCGTGGGGATAGCCGTCGTGAGGAACAGGCGGTCTCCCCAGACGACCGGCGTCGAGAACCCGCGCCCGGGGATCTCGATCTTCCAGCGGACGTTCTGGCCGTCGCTCCACGTCAGCGGTACGTCGGCCGTCGCGACGCCGTTGTGCGACGGACCGCGCCAGTGCGGCCACGCCGATGCGGAAGGATTGCGCGTCTGCGATGCGCCGAGCGCGACGGCGCCGAACGCACATGCGAGAGTGATCAGCTGGGTGCGGCGATTCAGCATGCAGGATTCTACGACGGGAGCCGGCTCGCGCTTACGCCGTCCATCCCTCCATCCGTCCCGGCGCCGCGCCGAGGTGGCTGCAAGGTTGGACCGGCGCGGCGTCGCGTTTGCAGAAGCGCGCGAGGATCACGACGACACACCTCTGGAGTGCACATGGATTACGCGAACAGTGACGAGAGACGGCAGCGGAGCCGGGGCGAACAGCTCGCGCTCGGGCTCGGCTGGTTCAGCATCGGCCTCGGCCTCGCCGAGCTGATGGCGCCGCGGGCGGTTGCCCGGGCGATCGGAATGCCGGACGCCAGCACGACGGTGCTGCGCGCATTCGGCGCGCGCGAGGTGGGCAATGGGCTCGCGATTCTCGCGCAGCCCGACCGTGCCGAATGGCTGTGGTCTCGCGTCGGCGGCGATGCGCTCGACTTGTCGTATCTGGCGGCAGGGCTCAACGACACGAACGCTGAACCGGCGCGCGTCGCCGGGGCGATGGCGGCCGTGCTCGGCGTCGCGGCGCTGGACCTTCTCGCTGCGCAGCAGCTCCGCGGCAGCGGAGACGTCACGCGCCGGCGTGGCGCCGTGCGGATCGAGGAGGTCACCACGATCAACAAGCCGATCCACGAGGTCTACCAGTTCTGGCGGCGTTTCGAGAACTTCCCCCGCTTCATGCGGCACCTCGAAGCAGTCGACGCCATCGACGCGCGCCGCTCGCGCTGGCGCGCGAAGGGGCCCGCCGGCACCACGGTCGAGTGGGAGGCGGAGATGCTCGAAGACCGGGAGAACGAATGGATCGCCTGGCGCTCGCTGCCGGGGTCGCAGATCGAGAACAGCGGCTCGGTGCGCTTCTCCCCCGCGCCGGGCGCACGCGGCACCGAGGTGCGCGTACAGCTCCAGTACAGCCCGCCCGCCGGCCGGCTCGGGCGCAACATCGCCTGGATGCTCGGCGAGGAGCCGGAGCAGCAGATCCATTACGACCTGCACCGCTTCAAGCAGCTCGTCGAAACCGGCGAGATTCCCCTGTCGGATGGCCCCGGGCTCTGGCGTCCGGCGCAGCCTGCGGCGGATCCGGAAGACGTTCGTCAGCTCGCGGGGGTGCGCGCATGAAAGCCAACTGCTGGTTCGGGCCCAGAAACGTCCAGGTGACCGAGGTCCCCGATCCGAAGATCCTCAACCCGCGCGACGCGATCGTGAAGATCACGAGCACGGCGATCTGCGGATCCGATCTGCACCTCTACAACGGCTTCGTCCCCACGATGAAGCGCGGCGACATCATCGGCCACGAGTTCATGGGCGAGGTCGTCGAAGTGGGCAGGGGCGTGACGAACCTCGCCGTCGGCGACCGCGTCGTCGTGCCGTTCCCGATCGCCTGCGGCAACTGCGCCCACTGCGAACGTGAGCTGTACTCGCTCTGCGAGAACTCGAACCCGAACGCCTGGATGGCCGAGAAGATGTGGGGCTATTCGCCGTGCGGCATCTTCGGCTACTCGCACATGCTCGGCGGCTACGCGGGCGGCCAGGCCGAATACGCGCGCGTGCCGTTTGCCGACGTCGGGCCGATGAAGGTGCCCGACCACCTCGACGACGAGAAGGTCCTGTTCCTGACCGACATCTTTCCCACCGGCTACATGGCGGCGGACGTCTGCGGCATCCAGCCCGGCGACATCGTGGCGGTGTGGGGCTGCGGCCCGGTGGGACAGTTCGCGATCAAGAGCGCGTACCTGCTCGGGGCCGAGCGCGTGATCGCGATCGACCGCTTCGACTACCGCCTCGAGATGGCGCGCGACCGCGCCGGCGCCGAGACGATCAACTACGAGTACACCGACGTGCACGAGGCGCTGAAGGAGATGACCGGCGGCCGCGGGCCCGATCACTGCATCGATGCGGTCGGAATGGAAGGGCACGGCCCCGGCCTCGCCGGCGCGTACGACAAGGTCAAGAACATGATGATGCTCGAGACCGACCGCGCGTACGCGCTGCGCGAGGCGATCCTCGCGTGTCGCAGCGGCGGCACCGTGTCGGTCGCCGGCGTCTATGCCGGGTTCATCGACAAGTTCCCGATGGGCGCGATCGTCAACCGGTCGCTGACGCTGAAGTCGGGACAGACCCACGTCCACAAGTACCTGCGTCCGCTGCTGGCGCGCATCGAGCGTGGAGAGATCGACCCGAGCTTCGTCATCACGCATCGCATGAAGCTGGACGACGCTCCGCAGGGGTTCGACCTGTTCGTCAAGAAGCAGGACGAGTGCATGAAGGTCGTGCTCACCCCGTGAGCGCCGGCTGGCCTTGACGCCCTTCCGGTAGACTCGAGAGCGGTGGAATCGATCCTCGCCGGCTACCCGGCGGTCACGCAGGCGTTTCTCGCGACCCTCTTCACCTGGGGGGTCACGGCGCTCGGCGCGGCCGCCGTGTTCTTCACGAGCAGCGTCAACCGGCGCCTGCTGGATCTGTCGCTCGGCTTCGCCGCGGGGGTCATGATCGCGGCGAGCTTCTGGTCGCTGCTCGCTCCGTCGATCGCGCTGGCGGAGGAGATGGGGATGGTGCCGTGGGTGCCGGCGGTAGTCGGCTTCCTGCTCGGCGGCGGGCTCATCCGCATCGCCGACGCCGTCCTGCCGCATCTCCACATGTTCAAGCCGATGCGGGAGGCGGAGGGCACGCACACGAACCTGGGGCGCAGCGCGCTGCTGGTGATCGCGATCACCCTGCACAACATCCCCGAGGGGCTGGCGATCGGCGTGAGCTTCGGCGCCGCCGGCATGGGGCTCGAGAACGCCACGATCGGGGCCGCGCTCGCGCTCGCGATCGGCATCGGCCTGCAGAACGCCCCCGAGGGGGCCGCGATCGCGCTGCCGCTGCGCGGCGACGGCATGTCGCGGTTCAAGGCCTGGTGGTACGGCCAGCTGTCGGCCGCCGTCGAGCCCGTGGCGGCGGCCGCGGGCGCCGCCGGCGTGCTCATGATGCGTCCCCTGCTGCCCTACGCGCTGGCGTTCGCCGCGGGCGCCATGATCTACGTCGTGGTCGAAGAAGTGATCCCCGAGTCGCACAGCGGCGGCAATGCCGACGCGGCGACGCTTGCGTGCATGGTCGGCTTCGTCATCATGATGACGCTCGACGTGGCCCTGGGCTGAGCGGACGATCTACATCTGGCGGGCCGGCGGCGGACTCTGCCACTGGATCAGGCTGATCTTCCAGGCGCCGTCGTACTTGCCGAGCAGCATGTGGTCCACGCCCCACGACGCCGTCACCTTCACCACCGCCGTCTGGTCGAGCAGGTCGAGTACTTCGACCTTCTTGATCGAGGTATCGCGCTTCCCCTCACGGTTCCAGTTGCGGGCGAGGTTCACGAGCTGGTCGTAGTTCATGAACATCTCGACGTACGGCGCGCCCGGGTCCTTCTGGTGGAACCCGCGCTTGACGAGCGAGGGATGCACGCTGCGCTGGATCCGTTCGGGCTGAACCTGGTAGACCCCTTCCACGTAATCGAGGCCCGCGCGGGTGACCGCGTCGCGGTCCTGCGCAGCCTGGGTACGCGACCACACGCCCGGGGCAGCGGCGATGGTGAGAACGGCGGCACACGCGAGAAAAAGACGAAGGCGCTGCATCACGGACCACTCCTTGAAGTGAATCGCCGGATGATACCGTGCGGCGGCTCGGGCGGCGGGGGTTTGTGACCGGCGCTGGGGCCGGCGCCGGTCCACCCGCCGTGTTAACGCCTCGCCCGCGGCCGCGTCTTCAGCGGCATGAGATCGCTCGCCGCCGAATTCCGTCATGCCTGCCGCGCGCTCGCCGCCGCGCGCGGATTCACCGTCGCAACGGTCGCGATCCTCGCGCTCGGCACGACGCTGTCGATCACCTCCCTCGTCGTACTGAAGGCCTACCTCCTCACCGACCTTCCGTACCCCGCCGCCGACCGTCTGCACTGGATCCGGTACGACGCGCCCGGCCAGCCCGGCCCCCGCGGCCTCGAAGCGCTCGACTGGCGGGCACTGGACGACGTGCTGGAGCACCAGGTGGCCTGGGACCTGGACATGTTCTACGTCCTCGGCGGTGAGCACGCGGAGGCCGTGCGAGGCGCCTGGGTGACGCCGGGCTTCATGCAGGGACTCGGCGTGGCGCCGGCGATGGGCCGCACCCTGGAGCCGGACGCGTTCGACGAGGGGGCCCCCAACGTGGCGCTGATCAGCCACCGCTTCTGGATGCGGCGGTTCGGCGGAGACCCCGCCGTGCAGGGCAGAACGTTCACCGCCTACGTGAGCGATCGCCCGCACGAGGCCGAGCGTTTCACCGTCGTGGGCGTGCTGCCCGAGCGCTTCTGGCACATCAACGGGTTCACGGACATCTTCGTGCCGCTGCGCGCGGCGACCTATCCCTACATGGCGCGACTGCGTCCCGGCGTCACGGCCACGGAAGCGGCGGGGCGCATCCGGGCGCTCGTCACCGCCGGCGCCGGCGAAGTGCCGCCCGGGTGGTCGCCGCAGGTGATCCCCGCACACGAGGTCCACGTCGCGCAGGTGCGGCCCGTGCTGCGCGCCGTCGGCATCGCGGCGTTCGTCGTGCTGCTCGTGGCGTGCGCGAACGCGGCGGGCCTGCTGCTCGTGCGTGCCGCGCGCCGGCAGCGCGAGATCGCGGTCCGGTCCGCCCTGGGCGCGAGTACGGTCGCACTCGCGCGGATGCTCGTCGTCGAAGCGGTCGTTCTCGTCGGCGTGGCGACCGCGCTCGCGCTGGCCACTACACACCTCGTCGTCTCTTCCCTGGTGCCGACGCTCCAGCAACAGCTCGGACGTCCTGCGCCCGGCGGGGCCGACGCCTTCGCCATCGACGCCCGCGTGCTGGCGCTCGCCGTTGCCGTCGGCCTTCTCACGGTGGCGATCTGCTCGCTGGCTCCGCTGGCGGCGGTCGTCCGCGGCCGCATGCTCCCCGCGCTGCAGAGCGGCGGGCGCGGCGCCACCGACACGCGCCGGAGCCGCCGGGCACGCTCCCTCCTGATCGCCATTGAAATCGCTGCCTCGCTCGTACTGGTCACCGGCTCGACGTTGATGCTTCGTTCGGTGGCGACGATGCTCGGCACCGGGTTGGGGTTCCGGTCGGAGCGCGTGCTCACGGCCAGCCTGACGCTTCGCCAGAACCGCTATCCCGACGCGGCGGCCCGTGCGGACGTCTTCGACCGGCTCGCTGCGCGTGCAGCCGCGCTGCCGGGTGTCGAATCGGCCGCCGTCACCACGGCGTCACCGGCTCAGCAGCCGAGGATGGCCGACGTGGAAGCGGCCACGCCGGCGCGCGCGGCGGTGCACGCCGTCAGCAGCGGGTACTTCGCGACGCTCGACGTGCCGGTGATCGCGGGACGCCCCCTCGTGACCGCTGACCGTGCGGGCACCGAGCCGGTCGTCGTCATCAGCGAGACCCTCGCGCGGCGGCTCTGGCCGCGGGGGGATGCGCTCGGCAGCCGTCTCACGGTGTCGCAGCCGCAGCCCGGCGCGCCGCCGCAGCGGGTGGACCGCGTTGTCGTGGGTGTCGTCGGAGACGTCCGGCAGGGATTCGCCGACGCCGACCTCGCCGACGTCTACGTGCCGCTGGCGCAGGCGCCGCAGCGATTCGCGACGGTGCTGGTTCGCACGATGGGAGATCCCGGCGCGCAGGCGCAGGCAGTGCGCGGGGCGTTGAGCGAGGTCGATCCCGAACTGGCCGCCGACCGCGTCCAGCCGCTCGACGCCGAGGTAGGCGCGCTGACGGCGCGTCCACGCTTCCTGGCGTCGCTGCTGTCGGCGTTCGCCATCGTGGCCGCGCTGCTCTCGCTCGCGGGGATGTACGGCGTCATCGCGTATGCCGTGCGCCAGCGCGAGCGCGAGGTGGCCGTGCGCCTCGCCGTCGGCGCCAGCGCGGGCGCGATCCAGCGCCTGTTCCTGCGCCAGGGTGGCGTGCTCCTCGCCGTCGGTCTCGCGGCCGGGCTGATCGCCGCCTCCCTTGCGACCCGCCTGATCGAAAGCGAGCTGTTCGGGATCACTCCGCGGGATCCTCTCGCGCTGGGAGGGGCCACGGCGGCCTTCGCGCTGTGCGGCCTGGCCGCGACCTGGTGGCCGGCGCGCCGGGCGACGCGGATCGATCCGGTGCTGGCGCTGCGCGGGGAGTGACGCCGTGGCATATGATCCGTCGCATGCGATTTCCCGTTTCCCGGTACCGCTCCGTCTTCCTCTCCATCGCTCTCCTCGTCGCGTTCACGGGCGCCCACACGGCGCCGTCGGCGCAGACGGCGGCGAAGAAACCCCTGAGCGTCGACGACTACACGCGATGGCGCACGATCAGCGACTCCGCCATCTCTGGTGACGGACGCTGGGTCACATACGTCCTGCAGAAGACGAACACGGTGCAGGCCGAGGCGACCCCGGTGCTGCACCTCAAGGACCTGCGCACCAACGAAGAGGTCGCCGTGCCGCATGCGACCGGCGGTGTCTTTTCGCGCGACTCGAAGTGGATCGCCTACCAGGTGGACCCCGGCGCCGCGCAGCGCGCCAGGCAGGGACGCGGCGGGCAGTCGGGCGCCCCTCCGCCGGCGCCGCCGGCGCCAGGCACACCGGCACCAGGCCCACCTCCACCGACGGATCCCGCGACACCTCCGTCGACGCCGCCGACGCCACCGACCACGCCGACCACGCCGCCGGTGACACCGCCGGTGCAGCCGGTGACGCCGCCCGCGACCCCGCCGGCAACGCCGCCCGCACAGCCACAGGCGCCCGCACAGCCCCCGGCGCCAGCGCCGGCGACGCCGGCGCAGCCGTCGGCGCAGGGCGGTCGCGGCGCGACGTCCTCGGCGACTCCTCCACGGCGGGTGGAGCTGCGGAACCTCGAGACCGGCGAGATCCAGTCATGGCAGGAGATCGGCACGTTCACGTTCTCGCCGACATCGACCCACCTGTTCCTCCGGCGGCGTGCGCCCGAAGCCCCCGGCGGCGGACGCGGCGGCGGCGCCGGTGCTCCGGCCGGGTCGGGCGCACCCGGATCTGCCGGCGCGACACCCTCTGGGCGGCGCGGCCTCGACGTCATCCTCGTCGACCTTCGGACCGGCCGCCACCAGCTCCTCGGGAGCGTGGCCGATATCGCCTTCAATCGCACGGGGGACCTCCTCGCCTATACCGTGGACGCGACGCCGAAGGACGGCAACGGCGTGTTCGTGTTCGATACGAAGAGCGGCCGCACGCTGCCGCTCGACAACGACGCGAAGATCTACTCCCGGCTCCAGTGGAACGAGGACGGCGACGCGCTCGCCGTGCTGAAGGGGGACGAGGTAGAGAAGATGCGCGAGAAGCACAACGTGCTGCTCGCCTTCAGCGGCATCCCCGCGGCCGTATCGGCACCGGCGACGGCGCTCGCCCCCGCGGTGCTCGATCCGGCGAAGACGGAGACGTTCCCGAAGGGCTGGGTCGTCAGCGACCGTGCGCCGTTGTCGTGGAGCGAGGACAACAGGCGCGTCTTCTTCGGCATGAAGGCGCAGGTGCCGGCGCCGCCGACCGAGCGCAAGACGACCGACGAAGCGCCTGACGTCGACGTGTGGAACACCGCCGACGAGCGGATCCAGTCGATGCAGCGGGTCCGTGCCGAGCAGGACCGCAACTTCGCGTTCCGGCAGGCCTTCGACGTCGCGGCCGGCCGTTACATCAAGCTCGCCGACGAGACCATGCGTGAGCTCGAAGTGGCGCCGGATGGCCGGTGGGCGGTGGGCCGTGACACGCGCGGCTACGTCCACGATCACAAGCGTCCCGCCGCCGACTTCTACCGCGTCGACACGGCCACCGGCGAGCGCACGCTGATGCTGAAGGGACAGCTCACGAACTCCTCGACCGGACAGCACGTGTTCGGCATCACGCCGCACGGGCGGCACTTCGTCTACTGGCGCGACGGACGGTTCCAGGCCTACGACCTCGACGCCGGCGCGGCGCGGCCGCTCGGCGGCCCGGCGGTGACGTTCGTCAACCGCGAATTCGACCATCCCGGCCCGAAGCCGTCGTACGGCGTCACCGGCTACACGAGCGACGGCAGCGCGATTGTCGCCACGCACCGGTACGATCTCTGGATTCTGCCGCTCGACGGCTCCGCCCCGCGCAATCTCACGAACGGCGCCGGAACGAAGCACGAGATGCGCTTGCGGTACGTGCGGACCGAGCCGGTCGACCCGACGGTGCATCGCCGGGAGGGGCCGCGCGACACGATCGACCTCGCGAAGCCGCTGACGCTGTCGGCCTACGGCGAGTGGACGAAGAAGGCCGGCTTCTACGAGCTGGCGAACGGCGAGCTGAAGGAGCTCGTCTATGAGGACGCCGCCTTCAACACGCCCGTTCGAGCGGCGGGAGCGGAGACGTACCTGTTCACCCGGCAGACCTTCACCGAGTACCCGGATCTGCGGGTCTCGGGCGCCGGCTTCCGTGACGCGCGGAAGATCACCGACGCCAACCCGCACCAGCACGAGTACCTGTGGGGCCGCCGGCTCCTCTTCGACTACAAAAACAGGGACGGTCTGCGCCTCCAGGGCATCCTGGCGATCCCCGACGACTACAAGCCGGGTGAGAAGCGGCCGATGATCGTCACGTTCTACGAGAAGAACTCGCAGAACATGCACCGCTACAACGCGCCGTCGTACCTCACGGGGATGGGCGGCTCACCCATGGAAGCCGTGAGCCGCGGCTACCTGGCCATGCTGCCGGACGTCCACTTCCGGGCGGGGAACTCGCACAGCGACATGCTCGAGTGCGTCGAGGCCGCCACGCGCAAGGTCATCGAAATGGGCTACGCGGATCCGAAGCGGATCGGCGTCACCGGCCACAGCTACGGCGGCGAGGGAGCGGCCTTCATCGGCGTCCGCTCCAGGATGTTCGCGGCTGTGGGGATGGGCGCGGGCGTGACGGATCTCTACAACGACTTCAGCCAGAACTGGGGCTGGGCGTACCAGTATCCGGGCGGCAGCGGCGCCAACGGCAACGACTATTACCTGTACGGCCAGGGGCGCTGGGGCTTCTCACCGTGGGACAATCCCGAGAAGTATCGCTTCGAGTCGGCGCTGACGCACGCCGACAAGGCGGCGGTGCCCTTCCTGATCATGCACGGCACGTCGGATCCGACCGTGCATTTCAACAACGCCCTCGGGTTCTACAACGCGCTCCGCTACAACGGCAAGACTGCCTATCTGCTCGCCTACCCCGGTGAGGGGCACGGCTTGCGCGGGATGGCGAACCGGAAGGACCTGACGATCCGCTTCTTCGAGTTCTTCGATCACTACCTCAAGGGCGCGCCGGCGCCGAAGTGGATGAAGGATGGGGTGCCGTTCCTCGAGAAGGACTCGGGCACGTAGGACCGGCACTCGACGTTCCGACGACAAGGAGAACCATGAGTGCCAAACCGATCCCGGAAGGCTTCACCGCGGTCACGCCGTACCTCATCGTCGGCGACGGCAACCGCCTGCTGGACTTCGTCAAGACGGCGTTCGGCGCCGAGATCCACGGCGTGTTCCGTGATCCGGGCGGGCGCCTGATGCATGCGGACTTCACCATCGGCGGCGCCCACGTGATGGTCGGCGAGGCGAGCGAGCAAGTTCCGGAGAAGCTCGGCTCGATCCACCTGTACGTGCCGGACGTGGATGCCACCTACGCGGCCGCGCTCGCGGCGGGCGCGACGTCGGTGTACGAGCCGACGACGCATTTCTACGGCGACCGGGGGTCAGGGGTGGTAGATCCGGTGGGCGTGACCTGGTGGATTTCGACCCATGTCGAGGATGTGACCGCGGAAGAGATGGAGCGGCGGATGGCGGCGGCGTCCACGTAGGCAGGGCCGCGGCCTCTGCAGATCGACATAGAGTCGGGATGGACGGTCCTGCGGTAAACCCCTGCGTTGCTCGTGCCGATAGTGCGCGCGTGAGCACTCGCCGCGCCCGTGCCGTGACCGCCGACCAGTGGGGGATCCCCGATCGCAATGCCGCCGGAGAACCGGTCTGCCGCTGGTGCCGCGGCGTCGTCGCGCGTCCACGGCGGACGTTCTGCAGCGAGGCGTGCGTGCATGAGTGGAAGATCCGCAGCAGCCCGTGGTACGTGCGCCAGCAGGTCAAGAAGCGGGACAAGGGGACCTGCCGTCTCTGCGGGTTCGAGGTCGTGAAGGCGCACCGGGAGTGGACGCGCGCGAAGCCGCCGGCGTCGGACCGGGCGGCGCGGAAGGCGTGGCGCGCCGCGCGTCCGCGCTGGGAGGCGGACCACATCGTCCCCGTCGCCGACGGCGGCGGCGAGTGCGGCCTGGAGAATTACCGGCTGCTGTGCCGTCCGTGCCACGTCGGCGTCACGCTGGCCTGGCGCCGCTCCCGGGGTCAGAGCTTGAATTTTGCAGCGGAGCCGCCACAGACGACCAGTCCGTCCGCTTGAGTCATCCCACGCGCAAAATTCAAGCTCTGACCCCGCGGAGTGCGCGGGCGAGGCCGGCGCCGGAGCCGACGAACACGACTCCCCAGAACAGCGCCTGCGGAGTTGCGCCGTACAGGACGGCGCCCGTACCGAAAAGCGCGGCGTAGACGAAGGCGCAGCCGAGAACCCAGCCGAGCAGCGCGCGCGTGAGGCTGTCGGGGGACGGCTCCAGGCCGGCCTCGTCGCGGATCGGCGCCCAGCCGCGCCCGGCCGGACGCACAGTCCGGTAAAAGTTCACCAGCGTCTGCCGATCGCTCGGCGGCGTGACGTACGCCGTGATGATCCAGACGGCGGTGGTGATGCCCACGGTCAGGAGCAGCGCGACGTGCGACGGGACGCCGGTCCCCTGCCGCGCCGCCGCGTAGAAGGACGCCGCCACCACGAACGAAGTCACCATCGCGGCGATCTCGCTCCACGCATTCACGCGCCACCAGAACCAGCGCATCAGGTACAGCAGCCCCGTGCCCGCGCCAATGGACAGCAGCAGCTCGAAGCTGGCGCGCGCGGTGTCGAGGACGTACGTGAACAACGCCGCCAGCACCATCAGGACGGCCGTCGTGAGGCGCCCGACCGCGACGTAGTGCCCCTCCGATGCCGCACGCCGGACGAAGCGGCGGTAGACGTCGTGGACCAGGTACGACGTTCCCCAGTTCAAGTGCGTGGAGATGGTGGACACGTATGCGGACAGCAGCCCCGCCACCATGAGGCCCAGCATCCCGGCCGGCAGGAAACGCAGCATCGCCGGGTACGCCATGTCGTGGCCCACGAGCGCGGGATCCACGTGCGGCAGCGCCGCGCGGATGTCGTCGAGCTCCGGATACACGAGCAGCGACGCCAGCCCCACGAGAATCCACGGCCAGGGGCGCAGCGCATAGTGCGCGACGTTGAACAGCAGCGTCCCCCAGGTCGCGTCGCGCTCGGTGCGTGCGGCCAGCATGCGCTGCGCGATGTAGCTGCCGCCGCCCGGTTCGGCGCCGGGATACCAGACCGACCACCACTGCACCGTCAGCGGGATGACGAACACCGTGAGCGCGACTCCCCAGTCCGCGAAATCCGGGAGCAGGCGCAGCGTTCCGGGATCGAGCCGGGTGATCAGGCCGTCGAGGCCGCCGACGCGGGGATGCTGCAGCGCGAAGTACGCCGCCGCCACCGCGCCCACCATGGCGACCCCGAACTGGATCAGGTCGGTCACCAGCACGCCCCAGAGTCCCGCGAGCGACGCGAACGCGACGTTCAGCGCGGCGCAGACGAGCAACGTCTGCGTCATCGGCCAGCCGAGCAGCACGTTCGCGATCTTCACGGCGGCGAGATTGACCGACGCCATGATCACCAGGTTGAAAAACAGCCCGAGGTAGACGGCGCGAAAGCCGCGAACCCACGCGGCGGCGCGCCCGCCGTAGCGCAGCTCGTAGAACTCGAGGTCGGTGAGTACGCCCGAACGCCGCCACAGCCGCGCGTAGAAGAACACCGTCAGCATGCCGGTCAGCAGAAACGCCCACCAGGCCCAGTTCGCGGCCACGCCGCCATCCCGTACGAGGTTGGTCACCAGGTTGGGCGTGTCGGTGCTGAAGGTCGTCGCCACCATCGAGACACCGATCAGCCACCAGGGAGCCGCGCGTCCGGACGTGAAGAATTCGGTGGTGCTCGACCCGGCGCGGCGCATGAGCCACACGGCCGGGACGAACGAAACGACCATCGCGACGAGCACGATGGTCCAGTCGAGAGGAGTCAGCTGCATGTGTGATCCCGCGGTGTCACTGGTAGCGGAGGATGCCGTCCGACGGAGGAGACACGAAGGCTTCGGCGGCCGCATGCGGATGCCGGTCCGCGTAGGCACGCAGCCAGCGCCCGGCGAACTCGTCGGCCGCGGCCTCTGACACGAGCGCCCAGACGCTGCCGCCCCAGCCCGCACCGAACGCCGACGCCGCCACGGCGCCGAGGTCCTTTCCCATCGAGACGAGATCGATCGTCTCGGGCACCTGATTGCGGAGGAGGCGCGCGGCGTCGCGCTGCGACTCGTCGGCGAGGACGCCGAGCCGCTCGAGGTCGCCCCGGGCGAGCGCCTCGGCCGCGTCACCTACCCGCGCGTTCTCCCGCACGAAGTGCTCGAGGCGTTCCGCGAGGGCGCGCTCGAGCGGGAGCGTGTCCAGCGGCGCGGACGATGCGAGCTCGGCAAGCGACCGGGGATCGCCCGGGTGACGGCTTCGCCACGCGGCCACGATCGCGGCGGCGCTGGCGGCGAGGCGGTTGTAGTCGCGCTGCGCGCCGCCGGTCTTGCTCGCGCGGACGCCGCTCGACGCCACCACGAACGTCCAGCCCTCGGGCATCCGCACGGGCCGCACGAAGCGCAGCGGCGAGAACGCGCAGAGGAGCAGGTGGCCCGCGCGGCTGGCCAGGATGGCGGCGTGATCTTCGCTGCCGCCGTGCGTCCCTACCCCGTCGTTGCCCGCGAGCTGACCGAATGCCGCGCCGTTTTCCAGGCAGCCGAAATACGCGGCACGCTCCTCGAGCCCGCGGATCGCCGCACGCCAGCGTTCGGTCTGCTCCAGCCCGGCGCGGGCGATCACCGACTCCGCAATCGAGATCACGAGCGCGCTCGAGCTGCTGATGCCCGATGCGGGAGGCACGTCGCTGGAGAACACGATGGAGGTCGACAGGTCGGCGCCCGGAAAATTCGACGAGAGCCGGCGCACGACCGTCGCCACGTAGCGGCGCCAGCCGGTGACGTGGACCGCCGGCGCGTCCGTCGGACACTCGAACAGTTCGCCGGACCTCGCGTCCGCGACGACGACGCGGCCGTCGGACCGCGCCAGCGCGGCCACGGCGAATCCGCGCGGCACCGCGGCGACGAGGGCGTGCCCCCCCGCGTAATCGGTGTGCTTGCCGAACACCTCCAGCCGTCCAGGCACGAGGAAGCGCCATCGCGGCGCCGCACCGAACGTGGTGCGCGCCATCTCCTCGACAGGCGCGAATCGGTCCATCACAGCGCGACGCTCCGCCCGTCCAGGTGCCGGACGACGGCCGCGATGTCGCCTCGTCGCGACAGGTCGAGCACCGGACCGTCGGCGTCGAAGACCTCGAAGCAGACGCCATCCTTTGCCGCCAGAGCGACTGCCTGCGGCAACTCGCGCTCGCCGCGCGGAGACACCGGCACCGTGCGGCATGCGTGGAAGATCCGCGCATCGAAGCGCCAGACGTTCATGCTGATCAGCGCGGCTGCGCCCGCCGCCGCGACCGCCGCTTCACCCGGCTTCTCGACGATCCGCGACAGGCACCCCCGCGCATCGCGCGCGATGAGGGCGAACGCCCCGAGCCGCGCCCGGTCGAGCGCAAGCGACGCCGGTGAAAAGCCGGGGGCGGCAGGCCCCACAGCGGCGCGCAGCCGCGCGAGCACGTCCACGGGATAGAGATTGTCGGCGTTGAGCACGACGAACGGCCCGCCCGTCGTCCACTGTTCCGCTGCCGTGACGGCATCCGCCGTGCCGAGTGGACGTTCCTGCGTGACGAACTCGATCCGGATCCGCCGCGTCTCCAGCGAGCGGTAGTAGGCGCGCACCGGCTCGTGTTCGGGCCCCAGCACGAGCGCGGCGCGGCGGAAGCCGGCGTCAGCCAGCGCGTGCAGCACATGGTCGAGAAACGGCCGGCCGCCGACGGGAATCATGCCCTTCAGTCCGGCGGCCGCGGCGGCATGCTGCGCCGGGTCGAGGCCGGCGCCGTCTCCCGCGCGCATGCGGGTGCCGAGCCCCCGGGCGAGCACCACGGCACGAACGTCCGGCGGCGCGGTCACGGGCGGTCAGGCGCGGACGATCTCGAGCGGCGGGTGGTGACGCCACTTGCCGCGCGTGAAGTCCGGAACGTCCACGGGCCGGCTGCGCTGCGCGACCGATCGCACCGTCAGACCGACGAGGCTGCTCAGAGCGGCGGCGTCGTAGACGGTCATGTCGGTGGGGAGTCCCTCGCGCAGGCACTTGATCAGGCGGTAGTCCTCCATGTAGTCCATGCCGCCATGCCCCGCCCCGGCTGCCTGCGCGGCGATGTCCTTCCACAGCGGATGATCGAACTCCTCGAGATAGTCGCGTGCCTGCTCCCAGCGGTGCGATGGACTTCGCCCTTCGACGTACACCCGGTCGGGATAGCCCTGGAACAGCCCCTTCGTCCCCTGCACCAGGTGAATGCGGCTGTAGGGGCGCGGCAGGTTCGTGTCGTGGCTCACGTAGATCGTGCGTCCGTTCGCCGTCTTGACCAGCGTCACGTTCACGTCGCCGAGCACGAAGCGCTCGCGGCGCTCGGGGGCGTCGGGCGGGTAGTGCTCCGCGGCCCAGTTCTGCAGCCCCTTCGACGGTCCGCTCATCGACACCAGGTAGTCGAACCGGTCGCCGCGATTGATGTCCATGCAGTTGGCGATCGGGCCGAGCCCGTGCGTGGGATAGAGGTTGCCGTTCAATTTCGACGACCACGCGCGGCGCCAGAGTCCTTCACCGGTTTTCGAGAACTTGATCTCGCGCAGGTCGTGGAGGTAGCCCCCCTCGCCGTGGACGATCTCGCCGAAGAGGCCCCTGCGCACGAGATGGAACGCGAGCATCTCCATGCGCCCGTAGTTGCAGTTCTCCATCATCACGCAGTGGCGCTGGTGCTTCTCGGCCGCTTCGACGAGGGCCCAGCAGTCGTCCACCGTCATCGCGGCGGGCACTTCGACCGCCGCGTGCTTGCCGTGCCGCATCGCCGCGAGGCAGATCGGGACGTGCCATTCCCACGGGGTGGCGTTGTAGACGAGATCGAGGTCCTGCTCGGCGCAGAGCCGCTCGAAGTCGCGCGGCCCGCGGTCATAGACGGCAGGCGCGGGATGGCCCGCGTCGGTGATCGCCTTCACCGCCCAATTCGTCCGCTCGGGGTTGATGTCGCAGACGGCGGTGATGCGGCAGCCGGGGATCTTCAGCAGGTTCCGGACGTGCGCGGAGCCCATGCCCCCGATGCCGACGTAGCCGATCCGCACGAGCTCGATGGGCGGGGCGGCGAACGGCGCGGTCCGGCGCTGGGGGGCGGCCGCCTCGGCGAGCGGCGCGGCGGCCCCCGCGACGACGGCGCCGGCGGTGGTCTTGAGAAAGTCTCGACGGTCCATTGGCGTCCGCATTCTACCGGGGGTCAGAGCTTGAATTTTGCACGCGTGCAAAATTCAAGCTCTGACCCCCGGTTTCGCGGTACGCTTCCCCGCACATCCCGAACGCCTCACAGGAGGACCGTGTTGACGTCACAGACCTGCCGGACGGCCGTCCGGATCGCGCTTGTCACCCTCACCGCGACCCTGCTCTCCCTTCCCGCCGCCGCCCAGGGACGCGGCAACCAGGAGGGCGGCGGAACGCCGCCCTCCATCGCGGAACGCACGAAGAACCTGAAGAAGATCGACGGCTTCTACCCCCTCTACTGGGACGAAAACGGCGGACGCCTCTTTGTCGAGATCCCGCGCCTCGATACCGAGGTGCTCCACGCCACCAGCCTCGCGACGGGGCTCGGCTCGAACGACATCGGGCTCGACCGGGGACAGACCACCGGCTCCCGCATCGTGAAATTCGAACGCGCCGGACCGCGCGTCCTCATGGTGCAGCCGAATTACCAGTACCGCGCCCTGACGCAGAGCGCACAGGAGGCGCAGACCGTCAACAACGCCTTCGCCCGCTCGGTGCTCTGGAGCTTTCCGATCGCCGCCGCGAGCGACGGGCGCGTGCTCGTCGACTACACCGAGTTCCTCGTACGCGATGGCACCGACATGGCAGGACGGCTCCAGCCGGGCACGTACCGCTTCGAGGCCAGCCGCAGCAGCGTGTACGTCCCTGCCCTGCAGGCCTTTCCGAAGAACACCGAGATGGAGGCGGAACTGACGTTCGTGCGGCAGCCGGGCGGCGCGGCAGGACCCGGCGGCGGACGCGGCGGCGCGGGACGCTTCTTCGAAGGGGTCGGCAGCGTCGCCGCCAGCGCCGAGGCCGCCAGCTTCCGCGTCCACCACTCGATCGTCGAGCTGCCGGAGCCGGGCTACGAGCCGCGCCGCTTCGACCCGCGGTCCGGATACTTCGCCACCACCTGGCAGAACTACGCCGCGCTGCCGGGACAGCCGATGACGCAGCGGTTCATCACCCGGCACCGCCTGAAGAAAAAGGATCCGTCGGCGCCGGTCAGCGAGCCGGTGGCCCCGATCGTCTACTACCTGGATCCCGGCACGCCGGAGCCGATCCGCTCCGCCCTGCTCGACGGGGCACGCTGGTGGAATCAGGCGTTCGAGGCAGCCGGTTACCGCAACGGCTTCCGGGTGGAACTGCTGCCCGAGGGCGCCAGCCCGAACGACATCCGCTACAACGTGATCAACTGGGTGCACCGCTCGACACGGGGCTGGAGCTATGGCGCCTCGGTGACCGATCCGCGCACCGGCGAGATCATCAAAGGCGTCGTCACGCTCGGCTCGCTCCGCATCCGGCAGGACTACATGATCTTCGAGGGGCTCGTCGGCCCCTACAAGACCGGCGACGAGGTGCCGAAGGACATCCTCGAATGGGCGCTCGCGCGCATCCGCCAGCTCTCGGCCCACGAAGTCGGCCACACGCTCGGCATCGGCCACAACTACTACGACAGCCGCGAGGGACGCATCTCGGTGATGGACTACCCGCATCCGCTCGTCCGGCTGAACAGCGACGGAACGCTCGACTTCTCCGAGGTGTATGCGACGGGCATCGGCGAGTGGGACAAGATCGCCGTCCGCTACGGGTACCAGGACTTCCCTGCCGGAACCGATGAAAAGGCGGCGCTCGACGCCATCATCGAAGAGGGGCACAGCCGCGATCTCTTCTACATGACGAACCAGGATCTCGGCGCGCATGGCAATGTGAACCAGTGGTCGAACGGCACGAACGCCGCCGAAGAGCTCGACCGCATGATGAAGGTGCGCGCGGCAGCCCTCGCACGGTTCGGTGAGCAGGCGATCAAGAAGGGCGAGCCTCTCGCGACGCTCGAAGAGGTGCTGGTGCCCCTCTATCTGCACCATCGCTACCAGGTCGAAGCGACCTCACATCTGGTCGGGGGGCTGTATTACACCTACGCGCTGCGCGGCGGCAACACGGAACCCGTCCGGTTCGTGCCGGCCGCCGACCAGGTGAAGGCGCTCGACGCCATCCTGGAGACGATCAAGCCGTCTGCGCTCGCGCTGCCGAGGCCGCTGCTGAAGATCATCCCGCCCAGGCCGAGCGGGTACGGCCAGAGCCGCGAGCTGTTTCCCCGCTACACGGGACAGATGTTCGACGCGATCACGCCGGCGCTCACGGCGGCGGACCTGACGCTCGGCTTCCTCTTCAACAGCGCGCGCGCCGCCCGGCTCGTCGAGCAGCATGCGCTGGAGCCGAAGATGCCGGGGCTGCACGGCGTGCTCGAGCGGATCATCGCGGCGACGTTCGGCGCGCCGCGGCCGACGGATCCGTACGAGGCGGAGATCCAGCGGGCCGTCCAGCGTGTCGTCGTGGAGAACCTGATGGACCTCGCGGCGAACGCGGGGATGCCGCAGGTCCGGGCAATCGCCACCGCCCGGCTCAGAGCGGTGGCGGCCGGGCTGCCGAAGGTGGGGACGTCGCCGGCCGCGGCGCACGGCACGCTGCTGGCGGCCGACATCCAGCGGTTCCTCGATCGTCCGCTTCCCCCGGCGGCGCGGCAGGAGATCCCGGCGCCGCCGCCGGGCGCGCCGATCGGCGAACCCGCCCTCGACTGGCTGCGCCGCCTCGAGCCGGCGTGCTCCATCGACGGGCGATGAAACGCAGAGGAGGCGCGCCCTACCCCTGCGCAGGAGCGGTGCACAGCCGGTCGAACGCGTCCGTCAGGTTGCGCGCGATCGCCTCGGCGGACTGCCTCTCGATCTCGTGTCGATGGACGAAGTGGACCACGGCACCGTCACGCATGATCGCGATCGACGGAGAGGACGGCGGCAGCGCCGCGAAGTACTCGCGGGCGCGAGCCGTCGCTTCAATGTCGCCGCCGGCAAACACCGTGGCGACGATATCCGGCCTGGCCGGATGCTGCAGCGCCAGCGCCACTCCGGGCCGCGCCTTCCCCGCCGCGCACCCGCACATCGAGTTGACGACCACCATGATCGTCTTGCCCTTCTGTGACAGCAGCGCATCGACTGCTTCCGGCGTCCGCAATTCCTCGACGCCGAGCCGCGTCAACTCTTCACGCATGGGACCAATGAAAGATTCCGGATACCGCATACGAGGATTCTATCGCGCGCGGTCGGGGAGCGCCGGCGCGCAGTTCGGCCAGCGGGCGACTCACCGCACCGGCGTCGCCTGGAGCGCGCCCACACCCGACGGCTGCGGAACGCCTCTTGCTCGGACGAGGACGTGGCTGAACTGCAGGTGAGAAACAACCTCGAGGCTGGCAGGTTCGAGCTCGACCTAGACGGGGCTTCAGCGGTGCTCGACTACCGCATCGACGACGGCCGGATCGTCATGGCCCACACGGAGGTCCCGGCGGCGCATCGAGGAAGGGGCTACGGACAACTGCTCGCGCGAACCGCGCTCTCGTTCGCGCGCGAGCAGTCGCTCGAGGTCGTGCCGCTGTGCCCGTTCGTGAGCGCCTTCATCAAGCGACACCCCGAATTGCGGTGATCCGCCATTCGTAGCACGAAGGTCACGTGTCGTCGCTTGGCGGTCCGATGGCGAACAGCCCGGGGCGACGGGGGCATGCACCCGCTAGTGTTCCGGATCCGATGACCGCACGCGTTCCCGCGACGCTGCTCGTCCCTGGGCCTGCAAGTCCGCGACGAGCCGCTGCAGTTCATCCAGGTCCACCGGCTTGACGAGGTGGGCGTCGAATCCGGCGTCCCGCGAGCGGCGCCTGTCAGCCTCCTCCCCATAGCCGGTGACGGCGATCAGCCGAACGAGCGGCCCTCGTCTGCCTGCGCGAAGCTGCCGCGCAACCTCGTAGCCGTCGAGCACCGGCAGGCCGATGTCCAGGAGCACGACGTCCGGCTCGAACTCGTCGGCGAGCCGCAGCGCCGCGAGCCCCTCCGCGGCCGTCCGCACCACGTAGCCGAACGACGACAGCGCGTCCGCGAGCAGGTTCGCCAGATCGGCGTTGTCGTCCACGACGAGCACGTGCGCCCGGACCGTCGGCGTCAGCCCGGTGGCGCCGGAGGCCCCCTCGGATGCCCCCTGCGGCGCCGTCTCCGCCGCACGTGGCAGCTCGATGACGAACTCGCTGCCGAGCCCGAGACCACCACTCTCCGCCCAGACACGGCCGCCGTGCAGCGTGACGAGACTGCGGACGATCGCAAGGCCGAGACCGAGCCCGCCCTGAGCGCGATCAATGGCCTGGGGCTGCTGCACGAAGAGTTCGAATACCCGATCCACCATGTCCGGCGAGATGCCGACGCCGTGGTCGCGGACACGGATACGCGCGCGCTCGCCGTCGTCCTCACCTGTGATCACGATTTGGCTGCCGGGATCGCTGTACTTCGACGCGTTCGTCAGCAGATTCGCGAGGGCCTGCGCGAGGCGCGCCGGGTCTCCGTCGACGAGCGGCGAGTGACTCGGCAGGCGCACCGTGAGCACCTGGCGGCGACGTTCCAGCTCCGGCGCCGCGATCTCGATCCCCCGCGACACGACCTCGCCGAGATCGATACGGCTCTTCCGCAGATCGATCTTCCCGCGCGTGATCCGCGCCACGTCCAGCAGATCGTCCACGAGCCGAACGAGGTTCGTCACCTGTCGCTCGATGACCTCCTGCTCGTGGGACGGCGCCTGCCGCAGCCGCATCAGCTGCAGTGCCGTGACGATGGGTGACAGGGGATTGCGGAGCTCATGTCCGAGCATCGCGAGGAACTCGTCCTTCGCGCGTGTGGCTTCTTCCGCGCGGGCACGTGCCTGATCCAGCGCCCGCGCCTGCCGGTCCAGTTCGGCGACCGTCCGTTCCACCTCGGCGCGCGCCGCGTCCAGCGATCGCGCCATCGCCTCGGCTTCCCTCGCGTGTTCCTGGGCGACCCGCAGTTCCCCCTTCACCAGCATGGCGTCCCCCTCCGCACGCAGCATCGCGCCGATGAGCGGGAGCAGGAAGACCACCGACTGCAGCCGGATGACATCGCAGCGTCCGCCCAGGAACACCAGCGCGGCTTCGCCGGTGGAGTGCGCGAGGACGGGTACGAGCCGGTCGAGGGCGGGATAGCCGAGCGTTGCGCGGTGCTCGCCTGGGGTCGCCAGCTTTTTCAGGAATGCCCGCCAGGCCGGTCCCCCGGGGAGCGTGCCGGACAGCCCGACCGCTGGGATCAGGGCGCCGGTCGCAGGGTCCGCGGTCAGGGCGAGGAGCGCCTCGGCGCCCACGTGGGACGCGAGCGCCTGGGCGGCGGCCCTGCGGCTTCCGGCCTCGGCGAGGGCCGCCGCGAGCCGGACGCCCGTCTCATCCAGCATGGCGTCTCAGTTCGGCAGCACCATCACGACGGCAGTGCAGTTGTGGAACCCGCCGAATTGCCCCTCGCTCCGGGCGATCTGCCCGTAGGTGTTGCAGCCGACGAGGGAGGCGCCGCCGAGTGTGCGCGCCACCGAGTCGAGTTCGAAGCCGAACACGTCGCCCATGCGCAGCCGCGTCGCGACGCAGTCGAAGAACAGCGCCGCGGATGGCTCGCGCCCGCCGAGCGCGTTCACCGCCCGTTCGGTTGCCTGTCGAGCGGCGGCCACCGCAGAGTCGGCCGAGGCCTTCATGATGTGCACCCGGGCGCCCGCGGGGATCTCGGCAGCGCAGGTCACGGATCCATCGGCATTCACCGCGAGCGGCACGCGCAGCCGATGCCCGGCTCCCGTGTCGATACCAAGGATGTTGTGCAGGAAGAACGGCAGCGGCGCCGAGCGGTCGAACGCCTGCCCGGTCGCCTCGGCGTGCTCCTCGAACGCCTCGACTGCCGGCAGCCCGTTCAGCCCGACGAGGCGCATGCCGTCCGCTTCGGTGACCCGCAGATCCCGGCTCGCAGCGCTCCAGCCGTGGCCGACGCCGACTCCAAGGGGCTTCGTCGAGAGCAGCTCGAGCGCGACAACGGCATCCGAGTACGCACGCGTCCCGCAGAAGACGTGCGTTCTCGAGAACTGGGCGTCGTCTCCGGCACCGCCGCCGGCGAACTGGTACTTGCCCGAGGTGAGGACGGTGAGCTGTTCCACGAGGTCGTCCATGTGCCCCGCAAGCGCGTCGGCGAGCACCAGGGCGCTTCGGTGGGGATACGCCGGGGTGCCGAGTCCCTGGAAGGCTCCGACGACATCCTGGGCGGCCCTGCGGCGGTCGGCGCTCACGCCGAGGCCCAGCCCTGCGGTGACCGCGATGTCCGCGGAGCAGAACGCCAGGGCGCACGCCGTGCCTTCTCCCCGTCGCTGGCCCGTGAACTCACCCGCCGAGGACGAGCCGACGAGTACGCGTGGATGGCAGGCTTCGTCGAACGCCGACAGCAGCGCCTCGTAATCGAAGCGTGAGGAGGCGAAGAGGATGGCCGCGTCCGGTGGACCAGGCAGAGCGTCGCGGAGCTGCCGGCCGAGATCGGTGCCCGCGTCGCGACTGTTCTCGAGCGCCGTGTAGGCGGTGAACGACCGCGTCATAGGCTTCGATTATGTCGGCGGCGGGCGGCGCTGACGACAAAAATGTTCCAGATTTGCTGAGCTTCGCCCGCCCCAGGCCACGTCTGAAGTACCCTCTGCACCATGCCGCTCACGCTGCTCTGCATCGCCACCTATCTGAAAGGGCACGAGTTTCTCCGCGAGTGCAAGCGGCAGGGCTGTCGCGTCCTGCTGCTGACGGAGGAGAAACTGCGGGACGCCGACTGGCCGCGTGAGGCGGTGGACGAGTTCTACTACATCCACCGCGACATGCCGCACGACGACATCCGGAGGGGGGCGGCGCACCTCGCGCGGCGGGAGCGGCTCGACCGCATCGTGGCGCTGGACGACTTCGACGTCGAGCTCGCGGCGATGCTGCGGGAGCACCTTTTCATCCCCGGGATGGGCGAGACCACCGGGCGTGCCTTCCGCGACAAGCTCGCGATGCGACGGCGCGCGCGCAGCGCCGGTATTCCATGCCCCGACTTCGTGCACGTGCTGAACGAGGAGGCCATCCGCGAATGGACCGCGCGCGTCTCGCCGCCGTGGGTCATGAAGCCGCGCGGCCAGGCCGCCGCCATCGGCATCCGCAAGCTGCAGTCCGCCGACGAGCTGTGGACCGCCATCGACGCCGCCGGTGACGCGTTCGCGGAGTACGTCCTCGAGCAGTTCGTCCCGGGGGACGTGTACCACGTGGACTCGATCGTGTTCGACCGCCAGGTCCGCTTCGCCGTCGCCAGCCGCTACCGCACGCCGCCCATGGCGGTGGCGCACGAGGGAGGCATCTTCGCGACCCGGACGCTGCACCCCGAGGACCCGCTCTCGCAGGCGCTGCTCACGTCGAACGCGCGCGTGCTTCAGTCGTTCGGCCTGGTGCGCGGCGCCTCGCATACCGAGTTCATCCGCGCCCACTCCGGGGAGTGGTACTTCCTCGAGACCTCCGCACGCGTCGGCGGCGCCTACATCGTGGACGTGATCGAGGCGGCCACCGGCCTGAATCTCTGGCGCGAGTGGGCCAAGGTGGAGATCGCCGGGGAGCACGGCGCCTACGCGCCTCCTCCGGCGCGTCACGACTGCGGCGGCATCGTGCTGTCGCTCGCGCGCCAGGAGTGGCCCGACATGTCGGCGTACACCGACCCGGAGATCACCGTGCGCGTGCGCAAGGCGCACCACGCGGGGCTGATCGTCACGTCGCCCGACGCCGGGCGCATCGAGCGGTTGCTCGACGACTACACGCGGCGCTTCTACAGCGACTTCCACGCCTCGGCGCCGCCTCCCGAAAAGGCGATCGACTGAGGCGGCGGACGCGCGACGGCACGCGACCTACTCGGCCCGCAGCGCGAGGATCGGGTCGATCTGCGAGGCGCGCCGCGCGGGCACGAGACCGGCGGCGACCGAGACCGCGGCGAGCAGTGCCAGCGTGGCGAGCGCGATCACCGGATCGTGCGGCTGCATGCCATGCAGCTGCGACGACACGTAGCGGCCGAGCACCAGCCCCGCGGGGACTCCGACGGCCAGCCCCACGGCCAGCAGGAGCAGCACCTCGCGCATCACCAGCCAGATCACGCCGCGCGGCTGCGCGCCCAGCGCGAGGCGCACCCCCAGCTCCCTGCGCCGCCGCGCCACGATGAACGCCATCACGCCGTACAGACCGATCGAGGCGAGCAGCGTCGCCAGCAGCCCGAATCCCGCCGACAGCAGCGCGATCAGCCGGTCCGTGAGCAGCGTCTCCTCGAGCTGTCCGCGCAGCGTCTTCATCTGGTAGACCGGCATCGAGGCGTCGAGCTGCCGTACCTCATGGCGCGCGGCGTGGAAGGCGTCGGCCGACGACGTCCGCGTGCGGACGTAGAACGCGGCGCTCTGGCGTCCCCACCGCGGTACGAAGACCTGCCGCCGGACCCCTTCCCGCGGCCCCTCGTAGAGCGAGTCGGCGACGACGCCGACGATCTCGATGTCGAGCGGCGCGTTGGGGCCGCCGAACCCCAGACGCCGGCCGATGGCGCTCTGCCCTTTGAAGTAGTGCTCCGCGAACCGCCGGTTGACGATCGCCACGGTCGACTGCGGCTTCTGATCCGCGCGCGTGAAGTCGCGTCCCTCGAGCAGCGGTATCTGCATCGTCTGGAAATAGCCGGGCGAGAGCGCGTTCATGAAGGCCTGCATGTCTTCACCGTCCGCCGCAATGTGGCCTTCCACCGACACCGAGCTGTCCCACTCGCTGCCCGCGAGAATCGGCACGCTGATGAAGGCGGCCGCGGTGACCCCCGGGGCCGAGCGGATGCGCTCCAGCAGCGCGTCGTAGAAGCGCGTCGCCCGCTCGTCGTCATAGCCGCTGAGGGACGGGGAGAGCTGGAAGGTGATCAGATTGTCGAGCGCGACACCGGTGTCGGTGCCCTTCAGGTTCTGGAGGCTGCGGACGAAGAGGCCCGCGCCGAACAGCAGCACGAAGCTGAGCGCCACCTGCGCGATCACGAGCCCCTTGCGGAGGAAGAGCGATCCGCGCCCGCCGGTGACGGACCCGATCGTGTCCTTGAGCGTCGTCCAGGGGTCCGGGCGGCTCGCGCGCACCGCCGGCACGAGGCCGAACACGAGCGCCGTGACGACCGTGAGCACCAGCGTGAACAGCAGGATGCGTGTGTCGGGGGCCGCGTCGAGCAGCAGCGGCGCGCTGCCGGCCGGCACGAGCGACAGCAGCGCGCGCGTCAGCAACACGGCCACACCGAGGCCCGCTGCCGCGCCGAGCGCCGCCAGCACGAGACTCTCGACCAGCATCTGTGCCATCAGGCGGCCCCGCCCCGCCCCGAGCGACAGCCTGACGGCCAGCTCCTTCTGGCGCATGAAGGCACGCGCGATCAGCAGGTTGGCGACATTCGCGCAGGCGATCAGCAGCACGAGGCCCACCATGCACATCAGCACCAGCAGCGCCGTCGAGAACTCGTTGCGGATCCCCGAGAATCCCCCGGCGGCGCTCTCGACGACCAGCCGTCCTTTCATGAACTGCTCGCGGCTGTACGCCGACCAGGTGCTGGCCACGGGCAGCGACATCTCGTATTGCCGGATCTGCGTGAAGAGGCCCTGCAGCGGCGCCCGCGCCGATTCCAGGGTGTAGCCCGGCTTCAGCCGCCCGAAAACCTGGACCCACCGCGCCCGCCGATCGCTGATGCGCAACCATGTCCAGTCGGGCAGCATGACCGGCTTCATCAGGATCGGCACCCGGATCTGCGGCGACTGCGCCGGATCGAGCCCGACGAACCCTCGGGCCGACACGCCGACGATCGTCATCGGATGGTCGTTGACGAGGATCGTGCTGCCGACGACGCCGGGATCCCGGGCGAACCGCGTCGTCCAGTAGTCGTACGACAGGACGACGACCGGGTGGCCGTTATAGATCTGGTCGTCCTCCTGCGAATTGAAGACGCGGCCGGCCGCAGGCGCCACCCCGAGCATCGAAAAGTAATTGCCCGACACCATTTCGGCAGTGACCCGCTCCGTGGCGTTGCCGACGCTCACCGAGGCGGCGACGAGCCGCCGGCACAGCACTTCCGACAGCGGTTCGGCCCGCTGCTGCAGGTCCTGATAGAGCGGGTAGGAATGCATCCGGGTGCCGGCGTTGCTGCCCATGTTGTAGGCGTCCTGCCAGAGCATCACGAGCTCGTCGGGGGCCCGCACCGGCAGCTTCCGCAGCACGATCTGGTCGAGGAGCGTGAAGATCGCCGTGTTCGCGCCAATCCCCAGCGCGAGAGAGAGGATGGCGACGGCGGCGAAGAGCGGATTGCGGCGCAGGCCGCGCAGCGCCAGCCGCAGGTCCGGCACGAGGTGTCTCATGCTGTCCTTTGACGGGAATGCGCCATCAGGGGTTGGCATCCGGGTTGACCGTTCGAGAGCCGGCCCGGTACGATGCCGCGCATCATGCGCCGTGCCTCCGCTGCTCTTCTTCTTTCCCTTCCGCTGGCCTCGTTCGTGGTACTGCCGGGCGACGGAGCGGCCGATGACCGCCAGGCGGCCGTCGCGCCGGCCGGAGCGGTTCCGCGAGCCATCCGCCGGGACGTACCGATGACCAACGCGATCCGCCGCGCCTTCGAGGCGGGGACACGCGATCTGACGGGACGGCCGGGTCCGAACTACTGGCAACTGCAGACCGACTTCGAGATCCGTGCGCGGCTCGATCCGGCGACGCATATCATCACCGGCACCGAGACGATCACGATCCACCACAACGGCCCGCAGGAGCTGAACGAGCTCGTGCTGCGGCTCGATCACAACATCTTCCGTCCCCTGGTGCCGCGGGGGCTCTCGGTGCCGGCGGAGAACACCGAAGGGATGGTCGTCACGCGGATGGCCGTCAACGGTGAGACGGTCGAGCTCGGCGCCGGCGCGGCAGCGGGCGGCGGGCGCGGACGCGGCGGCACCGCTCCGCGGCGCCTCGCCGCATCAGGTCTCGACCAGACATCCGCGCGCGTGACGCTCGCGACGCCCATCCGCCCGAGGTCCACGGCGAGGCTCGAGATCGACTGGCGGACGAAGCTGCCCGGCGGGCCTGGCGGACGCGGTCACCGGATGACGCAGCGCTGGGACGACCGCCTCTTCCAGCCGACGCAGTGGTTCCCGCGGCTCGCGAAGTACGACGACCTGCGCGGGTGGGACACGAGCCTCTACCTCGGACCCGCGGAGTTCTACAACAACTTCGGCCGCTTCGACGTGAAGATCGACGTCCCGGCGGGATGGATCGTGAGCGGCACGGGCGTGCTCCAGAACCCCGACCAGGTGCTGACCGCGCAGGCGCGCGAGCGCCTCGCACGCGTCCTCCAGTCGGACGACGAGATCACGATCGTCGGACCGGGGGAGGTCGGCCCCGGCCGTTCGACCGCGGGCAGCGACCGCCTCGTCTGGCATTTCGTCGCCGACAACGTGAACGACTTCGCCTGGGCGACGGCGCGTGACTTCGTCTGGAAGGCGACACGCGCAACGATCCCGGGCAAGGGGCCGGTGCCGATCCACATGGTGCACCTGCCGGAGCGCGCGCCGCTCTTCGCGAAGGCGGGCGCCATCACACGCCACGCGCTCGAGTTCTACTCGAATCTGTGGGCCCCCTACCCGTTTCCGCAGCTCACGCTGCAGGACGGCCCCAGCGCCGGCATGGAATACCCCATGGTGATCAACTCCAACCAGGGAGCGGCCGACCACGAAACGGCACACCAGTGGTGGCCGATGATGGTCGGCACGAACGAGACGATCTACGGGTGGATGGACGAAGGGTTCAACGAGTACATGAACATCCTGTCGGAGGCCGCGGCCGCGGGGAGACCTCCGAACCTGAACGGCCTCGGGCAGCGGTACGGACGCACGAGCGGCAACGACGACGAGCCGCCGATGATGTGGGCCTCGAACTGGGCGGGCCCCCTGTACAGCTTCCAGACCTATTCGAAGACACCGCTGATGCTCTCGATGCTCGGCGGCATCGTCGGCGACGAGGAAGTGCAGCGCGCCATGCGGGAGTACACGAAGGCGTGGAGCTGGAAGCACCCCTCGCCGTGGGATTACATCTTCCTGATGAACCGGGAGCTGAAGCAGGACCTCAACTGGTTCTGGTACTACTGGCTGTGGACGACCGAATCGGTCGAGCCGTCGATCGCCACCGTCACGACGAGCGGCACGCGGTACACGATCACCGTCCGGCAGGACGGCCAGATGCCGTCGCCCGTCGTCCTCCGGGTGGCGCTCGCGCACGAAGGGGCTGCCGTGCGGCCGATGGCGAACGCGAAGATGATCGACGCGACGACAGCCGTCGTGACCTGGCCGGTGGACGTGTGGTTCGGCGGCAGCCGCACGTTCGATGCGGTCGTCGACTTCGGCCGGCCGATCACGTCGATCACGTTCGATCCCGACTGCCGCTTTCCCGACCGCGAGCCGTCCGACAACGTCTGGCCGAAGGGCACCCCGTATCGGTGTGGTCCGTGACACGCCGGTGCGTTGTCATCCCGCTCCGTCCGTCCCGTCGTCTGCCCCTTCGAGCTCACGGGTGACTCGCAGCCGCATGCCTGTGCGAAGCCGATCGATGTCGCAGACGACCACGGGACAGCTTTTGCCGTAGAGCGACTGCGCCACCAGGGCGCCGACCGGCAGAATGGGATCGGCCGTCCCGAGCACGATCGCTGCCGGACCCGTGCCCCGGCGAATCATCTCCGCCAGCACCGAGGACGAAGAGGACGAGCCGCGGCCGCCCGCCATCACCAGCACCCTGCCGGTGACGCAGGCGCCGCGATCCGGGTGTGCATGGTCGATGATGCGGCCGCTCGCCGGATCGACGCCTCCCCAGAAACTGACAGGCTCGGTCAGCACGAGCGCCTCCCCTTCGGCGTCGCCGGCGACGAGCGTCGTGAGCGCACGCCTCATCACACGCCCGCCCGCACGACCCGCCCGGTCGCGGCCGAGGCGACACAGTCCTCGAGTTCGCCGAACGCGACCTCCACCCCGAGATTGCCGGGGGCGTAGTGTGCCCACTTGCCGGAGTTCGTCATCACGGCCCCCTCGGTCGCGTGCAGGATCGGCGTCAGATACGTGCAGGTGTCGGTGACGACCACCAGCCGCGTGCGATCCACCGCGCGCAGCGCCCCGGTGGCTTCGAGTTCGGCCAGCACGGCGCGGCTGGTGTTCACGTAGATGGGAACCCGCTGCGCGCCGTGCAGCATGGGCAGCAGACGGTGCCATTCCGCCAGCGAGAAGTGCGGCGTCCCCAGGCAGACGGCGGCGACTGGTGCGCCGTCAGGGACGGTCGACAGACGGCGCAGGGCGCCGCGCACGTCCTCGGCCCGAACCGTGATCGTTTCCTCCGGGTGGAGGCCGCCGAGCGCCGCGCGCAGCGTCGGCGCCTCGGGGGTCACCCCGACGGCGTGAAAAAGCGCCACCGCTCCGGTGGTCGCGGCGGCGGCGCCGAGCGCCTTCAACTGATCCTCGGTCGGCCGCACGGGCAGCCCCTCGATGACCGGGACGCGCCCGCCGCTGGCGGCACCGAGGAACAGCCCGAGCCCGACGCAGAATGCATCGGTCACCGCCCCCGCGCTGACGCATGGGTCGAGCCGGAACAGCACGCGTCCCCGCCGGTTCTCCTCGAGGTGGAGTCCCCACGCTGGCGCGCGTCCCGTCATCGCGCAACACAGATCGATGAAGTCGCCGTAGCGGTTCGTCCGGGCGCCGATCACCGAGTTGGCAAAGACGATCGCGTTCGATTCACCCCAGGCGATCTGGTCGCCGAAGGCGGGACGATGGACCGTCTGGTAGGGGGCGCAGGTAAACGAGGGGATGCACCCGAGCTCCTCATGCGCCTTCATCAGGCGGCGCGCCGGCGCCTGCTCGGGGTTCGACAGGCGGATCAACTCCGGATGGATCAGGTCCACCGCGCCGACGTTCAGCGTCGCCGGGACACGCACGCGGCCGCCGGCTGAGACGAGCCGCTCGACGAAATCGAGGCTCACCTGCCCGTGATAGAGGCAGCCGTCGATGTGCGCGCCCGAGATGTCGAGCAGCGATGGGGCGGCGACCGCCTCGGCGAACGACACGAGGATCCGCATCGCGAACGCAGCAGCCTGGCCGCAGTCCCCGTGCAGCAGCGACGAGTCGCCGGACGTGAGGCGCAGGCTCAGAGGAAGCCGCCGCGTCCGTCGGCCTGGTCGAAGGATCGCCCGCCGGCCGCGTGCGGCGGGTCGAGTGACGGCGTCACCACCAGGCCGCGGAGGATCTGGCGGACCGCCCGGTAGTCGTCCACCTGGTAGCGCGCGCCCGACAGCCGCTGGCCGACGCCGACGGTGATGCTCGACGCCGGCAACGCGTGGAAGAGGTCCTCGTCGGTCCGGTCGTCGCCGAACGCGATGACTGCCGCCGGCGCGTTGCCGGACGGGTCCATGCGGTGCGCGACGACCGCCTTGCTGATGCCGCGCAGCCGCACCTCGATCACCTTCTTCCCTTCGAGCACCTCGAGCGGCTGGTTGCTCAGGGCGTCCCCGAGCAGCATCCGCAGTTCGTGCGCCTGCCGTGCGCCGAAGTCGCGATGCGCGCCACGGTAGTGCCACGCCACCGACGCGGATTTCGTTTCGATGCGGGAGCCCGGCGTGCTCGCGGTGAACTGCTCGAGGATCGGGTAGATCCGCTCGAACCACCCCGGAACCACCGCCGCTTCGGGCTCCCACGCGGTCGCGGCCGGGTGCCGGCGCCAGAACCCGTGTTCCGCCCAGAGCGTCAGGGGCAGCGGTCCGAACCAGGCCTCCAGCGTCTCGCGCGGACGGCCGCTGACGAGCTCGACGCCGACGCCGGGGCTCGCGGCGAGCGCCGCGAGGAGTTCCAGCAGATCGGCGTCCGGCGCGGCGAGCTCGGGGGAACCCGCGAGCGGCACGAGCGTTCCGTCGTAATCGAGCAGCAGACGGACGGAGCCGCTGCGGACCGCTTCCGCGATGGCCGCCGAGAGTGACGGCTGCGCGCGCGCCACGGCAGGCCCCCGCGGCGCCGGCTCCTCGGGCTGCAGTTGCGCCATGAACGCGCCCGCCCAGGCGTGGACGTCGTACTCGAGCACGCGTCGCCGCATCGGCCGCATCCGCGCGCGGCGTTCCTCGAGCGGCATCGACAAGGCACGCCGCATCGCCTCGGCGACCGCATCGACGTCGTACGGGTTCACCACGATCGCTTCGCCGAGCTCCGCCGCCGCTCCCGCGAACTCGCTGAGCACGAGCACGCCGTCTTCGTCGACGCGGGAGGCGAGGAACTCCTTCGCGACGAGGTTCATCCCGTCGCGCAGCGGCGTCACGAGCATCACGTCGGCCGCGAGATACAATGCCACGAGTTCGCGGATCGACACCGACTGATGCATGTAGTGCACCGGTGTCGAGCGCAGGGTGCCGCACGTGCCGTTGATCCTCCCGACGGTCTCCTCGACCAGGCGGCGGAAGCGCTGGTACGAATCCACCTCGCCGCGCGACGGCACGGCGACCTGGATGTAGCGGACCTCGTCACGCAGCGCCGGCTCACGCGTGAGCAGGCGTTCGACCGCCTGCAGGCGGCGCGGGATGCCCTTGGTGTAGTCGAGGCGGTCGACCCCGAGCAGGATCTTGCGCCCGCCGGCGTCGTGCCGGATCGCGGCAGCCTCGGCGATCACCTCCGGATCCTGCGCGTGCGTCGCGAAGCTGACCGCGTCGATCCCCATCGGAAAGGCGCCGAGCCTCACCTCGCGGTCGCCGACGCGCACGCGATCGATGTCGGCCTCGACCCCCTCGACATGCAGGAGCGAGGCGACGAAGTGCCGCAGGTACGCGAACGTGTGAAACCCGACGAGATCGGCGCCGAGCAGCCCGTCGAGCACCTCGCGCCGCCACGGCAGCGTGCGGAAGATCTCCGACGAGGGAAACGGGATGTGCAGGAAGAAGCCGACGCGCGCATCGGGAATCCGCGCCCGCAGCATCGACGGCAGCAGCATCAGCTGGTAGTCGTGCACCCAGACGATGTCGCCCGGCGCGTACTGCCGGATGATGGCGTCGGCGAACGTCTGGTTCACCTGCCGGTACGCATCCCACCCGGTCGCATCGACCGGCACCCGGTCGATCAGGTAGTGGAACAGTGGCCACAGCACGCGGTTCGCGAAGCCGTGGTAGTAGCGGTTGACGTGATCCTCGGAGAGCAGCACGGGGACGATGCCGCGGGCACCGAGCTGCCGCTCCATCTCCGCCCGCTGCTCTGTCGAGAAGCGGGACGTGTCGCCGGGCCAGCCGATCCAGAGTCCGCCCGACCCCTCGTGCCACGGCCGCATCCCGGTCGCGAGGCCGCCGCTCGCCGGCCCAAGCCGTACCCGCCCGTCGTCGCCCAGGGCGGCGGTGACCGGCAGCCGGTTCGACACGATGAGCAGGCGGTGGCCGGGCATCGGGGGCCCATCCTATCAGAGCGGTCCGCCGGCGGATCTCCCCCGCGCGCAGGAGGGCGGCAGCGGAGGAAGGGCCTCCCGCGAACTCTCCGCCCCGCGGTTGCGTATATGTGATCGTTCTGATTATAGTTACCCCAATCACATGAAACTCCGCAGCCCCGAGGGGCTCCTCCCGCTGAAGCCCGTCGTCTTCCAGGTCCTGCTCTCGCTCGTCGAAGCGGAGCGCCACGGCTACGCGATCGTGCAGGACATCGCCGAACGGTCGTCGGCCCGGCTGCAGATCGAGCCCGGCAATCTCTATCGCACCCTGCGCTTCATGCTCGACGAGGGGCTGATCGAGGAGTCGACCCGCCGCCCCGCGCCCGAAGCCGACGACGAGCGGCGGCGCTACTACCGGATCACCAGGTTCGGCGAGCGCGTCGCCTCGGCGGAGGCCGCTCGGCTCGTCGAACTGGTGGCCGACGCGCGCGCGCGCAACCTGCTGAAAGGGCGCGCGTGAACGTCTACCGGCTGCTGCTCCACCTCTATCCGGCCGGCTTTCGCGAGCGCTTCGGCGCCGATCTCGAGGATCTGTTCCGGGACAAGTACCGCGCGGCGGCCGCCCGCGGCGGCGCCGCGGTCGCGGTGTTCTGGGTCCGCATCATCCGCGACGCGGTGATCACCGCGATCGCCGAACGCTTCACCCCCTCCCAGGTGTTCCCGGAAAGAGGTCCTCTGATGGAAGGTCTGTTCCAGGACATCCGGTTCGCCGCGCGCATGATCGTGCGGCGTCCCGCGCTGTCCATCGTCATCATCCTCACGCTCGCGCTCGGCATCGGCGCCAACACCGCAATCTTCAGTCTCGTCAACACCGTGCTGCTGGCCTCGACACCCTATCGCGAGCCGGACCGGCTCGTGAACATCCGGGAGCAGCAGCCGGAGCGCAGTCCGAGAGGCCGCCCCGTGCGTCCGGCGAACTTCTTCGAGTGGAAGGACCGCGCCACCTCGTTCGAGGACGTCGCGTGGACGAGGGACTGGATCCCGACGCTCACGGGGGACGGCGGGGAGCCGGCGACGATCATCGCGTATCGCTTCTCGCACAACCTGCTGCCGCTGCTCGGCGTCCAGCCCGCGCTCGGCCGCGGCTTCACGATGCAGGACGACACGCCCGGCTCGCCGCGCGTCGTGCTCCTCAGCGACAAGCTGTGGCACCGCCGGTACGCGGCGGATCCCGGGGTGCTCGGCCGCACGGTGATGCTCGACGGAGAGCCGCACACCGTGGTCGGCGTGATGGGACCGGAGTTCACCTACGAGCAGCGCACGGAACTGTGGGTGCCGATCGCGCTGACGCCGCAGCAGCGCGAGAACCGGGTGAACGGCTTCCTCCGCCTCGTCGGCCGGTTGAAGCCGGGAGTGTCGGAGGAACAGGCGCAGCGCGAGCTCGCGTCGCTCTACGAGGACCTCGCGAGGCGTTACCCCGGCACCAACCGCGGGATGACCGCCATCTTCACGCCGTTCAGTACGACAGGCGACGCCAGGCCGCTGCTGTTGACGCTGCTCGGGGCCGTGACGTTCGTGCTCCTCATCGCCTGCGCGAACGTCGCCAACCTGCTGCTGGCCGACGCGACGGGACGCCGGCGGGAACTCGCCGTCCGGAGCGCCGTCGGAGCGACCCGGTACCGCGTCATGCGGCAGATGCTCACCGAGAGCATGGTGCTGGCGCTCGCCGGCGGCGCGCTCGGCATGCTGGTCACGTGGTGGCTGCGGGACGCGCTGCTCGTGCTCTTCCCGGCAAACATCATGAACCTCGACCTGCCGCTCGTCGAACGCATCGACATGGGCACGCCCGTCTTCCTGTTCGCCCTGCTGGTGAGCGGCGCGACGGGCCTCGTCTTCGGGGCGCTGCCGGCGTGGACGATCACTCGCGGCGATCTGCAGGGGGCGCTCAAGGAGGGGGACCGCGGCGGCTCGTCGTCGCGGCGCACGCACGCGGTGCTGATCGTCGGCGAAGTGGCGCTGTCGATCGTGCTGCTGGCCGGCGCCCTGCTGATGGTGCAGAGCTTCATCCGCGTGCAGCGCGCCGAGTTCGGCTTCGACACGGACCGCGTGCTGACGGCGCGACTGATCCTTCCGCAGCATCGCTATGCGGACCCCGCGAAACGTGAAGCCTTCAGCCGCGAGCTGCTGCAGCGCCTGCGGGCCATCCCAGGCGTCGAAGCCGCCGGCCTAGCCTACTTTCCGCCACTGAGCGGCTGGTCGGCCGGGCTCCCGTTCGAGCTCGAGGGACGTCCAGCGGCCGTCGCGGCCGAGCGCCCCACGGCCGAGTACAACGTCGCGAGCGACGACTACTTCAGGGCGACGGGCGTGCGGCTGCTGGCGGGCCGCACCTTCCTGGAACGTGACAACGCGTCGGCGCCGCCGGTCGTGATCGTCAACGAGACGTTCGCGCAGCGGTACTGGCCCGGCGAGCCGGCGGTGGGCAAGCGGGTGATCCTCACCGGCGCCGCCGGCCCGACCGCGTACGAGATCGTCGGGGTCATCGCCGACATGCGCAGCCAGGGACTCGAGCAGCCGGTGGAACCCGGCATGTTCTTCTCGATGTGGCAGGGAACGCCGTCGACGCTCGGCATTGCGATCCGCACGCCGCTCGATCCGGCGTCGCTCGCGCCGCAGATGCGCACGGCGGTGTGGTCGATCGACAGCGAACAGCCGGTGAGCTACGTACTGACCCTGTCGGAGCTCGCCGCCGAATCCATCGCCTTTCGCCGGGCGGGCATGACGCTCGCCGCGGGGTTCGGGGTCCTCGCGCTGGTGCTCGCCGCGATCGGGCTGTTCGGCGTCCTGAGCTACTCGGTCAGCCGCAGGACGCGCGAGATCGGCGTGCGCGTGGCGCTCGGCGCGACGCGTGGTGAAGTCGCGAAGCTCGTCGTGCGCGAAGGGCTGCTGATGACATCTGCCGGTCTCGCCATCGGCATCGTGGCGGCGCTCGTGCTGACGCGCTATCTCACCGCGCTGCTGTTCGAAGTCGAAGCGGCCGACCCCCTGACCCACGCGGCGGTGGCGGGCATGCTCCTGGGCGTGGCGCTGCTGGCGACGCTCGTCCCCGCGCGCCGCGCCACGGCGGTGGACCCGCTGGTGGCGCTTCGAGCCGAATAGCGCTGACCTGGACGGCGCAGCGCCGTGTGGTATCGTGAGGGCACCGCGGCTGCGTGGATACGCGGCGGCGACAAAAAAAGGCTTTCAGCGACCACAGCCGCCCCCGGCGGCCCCAACGACACGGTCGCGGCCGGGAGGTGCATGCATGGCAGACACTCACGGGGGCAGTCGCTAGACTGTTTCTCATCCGAAGGACGGCCGGCGGAATTCCGCCGGCCGTTTTTCTTTTGGAGGCCGCTCCCACCCCCGGCACGGCCCGACGATCCAGGCGCACGCTCCGGGCGCACGATTTCTCCGGCAACTCCTCGCGGCCGGTTTCCGTCCAAGCAAATACCTTGACAGTCTGGGTATTGACCACTCGATAATCTGGGTATGCCGCAGCCGCACAGGGAACTGCTTCATGGAACGCTCGAGACGCTGATCCTGAAGGCGGTGGCGCGGGGGCCCCGCCACGGCTACGCGATCGCGCGCTGGCTGGAAGACACAACCGGGGACGCCCTGCAGATCGAGGACGGATCCCTGTACCCGGCCCTCTACCGCCTCGAGCAGCGCGGGCTCGTGGAGGCCGAGTGGGGAACGTCCGAGCTCGGCCGCAGGGCGAAGTTCTACCGGATCACGCCGGCCGGACGGAAGCGTCTCGCCGCCAGCACGGAAGAGTGGACGCGCTTCGCCAGGGCGGTGTCGGACGTGCTGCGCCCCTCCTGACGCATGGACTTCCGCAAGCGCTTCCCCCTCCGGCTCGGGCGCCCGGCGGTCGACGACGAAGTGGACGCCGAGCTCGAGTTCCATCTCGCGATGCGCCGCCGCGAGATGCGCGAGCGCGGCCTCACCGACGCGGAGGCGGAGCGCGCGGCGCTCGAACGGTTCGGCGACCTCACACGGGCGCGGCGCGAGTGCCGCGCGATCGGCCACCAGCGGGAGCAACGGATGCGACTCTCTCAGTACGTTTCGGAACTGCGGCAGGATGCCGCCTTCGCGGCGCGCCAGATGCTGGCGGCTCCCGGCTTCGCGCTCGTCGCCATCGCGACGCTCGCCATCGGCATCGGCGCGACGACCGCGATCTTCGGCGCCGTCCACGCCGTCGTCCTCCGTCCGCTGCCGGTGCCGGACCCCGACCGGCTCGTGGTGGTCAACTCGACGTGGCGCGAGGGGCCCATGGGCGTCGCGCCGCGGCATTACCTGCACTTCACCCGCGAGCAGACGGCGTTCCACGCGGTCGCCGCCAAGGCCTGGGCGGGCTTCGCGCTCGGCCGCCAGGACGGCGCCGAGCAGGTGGTCGGCGCGAGGGTCACTGGGGAGTACTTCAAGCTGTTCGGGGTCGAGCCGGTGCTCGGGCGGGTGTTCGGCGCCGCGGAGGATGCGCAGGGACACGATGCCGTGGTCGTGCTCAGCCACCGCCTGTGGACGCGCCAGTTCGCCGCCGATCCCGGCGTGCTCGGCCGGGTCGTGACGCTCAACCAGCGTCCCTACGTGGTCATCGGCGTGATGCCGCCGTCGTTCGACTTCACGGCGCAGAGCGAGGAGCTCTGGGTGCCGATGGCGTTCACGCCGGCCGCCCGCGACAACGCCAGCAGCCATTACCTCACGGTGTACGCGCGGCTGCGCGAGGAGGTCTCCCTGCGGGAGGCGGCCGAGCAGATCCCGCTCGTCCTTCAGCGACGCGTTGCCGAGTGGCCCGAGGAACCGTCGGTCACCGAGCGCGGCATGCGGTTCACGCCGCTGATGGAGCAGTTCGTCGGCGACTACCGGCAGCGGCTCTTCGTACTGTTCGGCGCGGTGGCGTTCGTGCTGCTGATCGCGTGCGGGAACGTGTCGAACCTGCTGCTGGCACGGGGCACGGCACGGGCGCGCGAGCTTGCCGTGCGCAGCGCGCTCGGCGCCGGCCAGGGTCGGCTCGTCCGTCAACTGCTGACCGAGAGCCTTGTGCTCGGCCTCGTCGCCGCGGCCGCCGGTATCGGGCTCGCGCGCCTGCTCGTCGACCTCCTGATCGCCTTCAGCCCGCCGGGCGTGCCGCGCCTCGAACAGGCGCGGGTCGACGGCGCCGTGCTTGCCTTCGCGGTGCTGGTGGCGTTCGGGGCGAGCGTCGTGTTCGGCCTCGTGCCCGCGTGGCGGGCGTCGCGCACCGACGTGAACTCGACGCTGAAGGAGGCCGGGCGCGGCGCCGGGGCCCGCGGCACCCGCGACGTCGTCCGCTCGTCGCTGATCGCGGCGGAAGTCGCGCTCGCGCTCGTGCTGCTGGTCGGCGCCGGGCTCCTGATCCGGAGCGCGCTCGCCATGCAGCGCATCGAGCCCGGCTTCGACGCCACGGGCCTGTTCACCGGCCGCATCCTGCTCCCGCAGGCGAAGTACGGCGACGGGGCGTCGATGTTCCGTGTGACGCAGGAGATCGAACAGGCGGTGGCCCGGCTGCCGGGCGTTCGCGCCGCGGCCGTGTCGAACGTCGTGCCCGGCCTCCGCGGCTTCTCGAACGGCCTGCTGCCCGAAGGACGGGCCGTCGACCTGAAGAACATCACGCAGACGGACGGCGTGATGGTCTCCACCGGCTACTTCGAGACGCTCGGGCTGCCGATCGTCCGCGGACGCGCCTTCGAAGACACGGACCGGGCAGGCACCCCACTCGTCGTGATCCTGAACGAAACGGCGGCCGCCCGGATGTGGCCGGGCGAGGACCCGCTCGGCAAGCGGCTGACGAGCGCGAATCCGCTCGGCCCCACCACCGTCGTCGGCATCGCCGCCGACGTGCGGCTGGGAGGTCCGTCGGAGCCCGCTCCCCCCACCTTCTACGTGCCCCTGACGCAGATGAACGACGAGGCGTGGTCGTGGGCACGGGCGCTGTCGGTCGTCGCGAGGACCGAGACGGACCCGGCCGCGCTCGCGCCGAGCGTGCGCCGCGCCGTCGCGGCGATCGATCCGGCGATCCCGCTCTACAACACGATGTCGATGGAGCAGCGGATGGCGCAGACGGTACAGCTGGCGCAGTTCAACACGCGGCTGATGGCGCTGCTCGGCGGCATCGGCCTGCTCCTCGCGGGTGTCGGCATCTACGGCGTGATCGCGTATTTCGCGACGCAGCGCACGTCGGAGATCGGCATCCGGATGGCGCTCGGCGCCACCCGCGGCGACGTCGTCCGCCTCGTGGTGCGCCAGGCGGCGATTCCTGTAGCGGCGGGGATGGTGCTCGGCGGCGTGGGCGCGGTGTTCGCCGCGCGGACGCTGGCGGCGCAGCTCGTCGACGTCCGCGCGACGGACCCGCTGACCTTCGCCGCCGTCGCCGCGGCGCTCCTGCTCGTGGCGCTGGCCGCCGCGCTGATCCCCGCGCGGCGCGCGGCATCCCTGGATCCGACGCGCGCACTGGCGGCGTAGGGAAAACAGGAGGTCAGGAGGTCAGGAGGGGCAGGAGGATCCGTTGGTCTTTTTGCGTCGCGCTGCCTTCGCTGACGGGAAAACAGGAGGTCAGGAGGTCAGGAGGGGCGGGGGGCT
>Ga0247719_1000208_pt1 | contig 41244 bp, 37 predicted proteins | sample 41E_DmetaG_FD_189046 | JGI IMG/M metagenome (GOLD analysis project Ga0247719, IMG submission 189046) | Soil microbial communities from hillslope of Landscape Evolution Observatory, University of Arizona, Oracle, AZ, United States - 4-1-E_D | ecosystem: Engineered > Artificial ecosystem >...
GGCCGGCGGACGAGCGCACGGGCCGCCGCTTCAGGTGAGGCCTTGCCCTGGTTCGGCAGCTCCGGCAGGTCGGGTATCTCCGGGCTGTCGGCGGCGACCGCGGCGACGCGGGGCGGGCGGGCCCGCTCGGGGCGGGCCGGCGCCTCTTCGCCGTCGGCGGCCGGCTCGCCTTCTCCGGGCTTGCGGTTGCCGCGGCCACCGCGGGACCCGCGCCGCCGGCGGCTCGGGGAAGGACGGGTCTCCTCGGCGGACGAGGTGGCCGGCGGGCCGTCGCCGGCGGCTTGCTCAGGAGAGGTGCGAGGGCCTCGAGACGGAGGGGCGTCGTTGACGGCTGGAACGCGATCGCCGGGGTCCGCCGGGGGGCTCGGGATGGCTTCGGACATCGGGAAGGTCCCTTCTGGAGGCGCACGCGCCAGGGCGTGCGACGCGCCCGTCGCGGGCGGCGGAGGAAGTCCCCCCGCGCGCGCCGAGGCGCTCGATCGTGGACGTCCGGCCTGAAGGCGGGACGAGAACTCGCTGATGAGAGCGGGAGCACGCGCCCGGCCCCGGGCGAGAGACGTCGACGTGCGGGGCCAGGCGGCCACCCCGTACGGTGCGCAACAGGCCCTGCATGAGGGCGAGCAACGGCCGGATGCGGGGGCTCAGGAGAGGCATCAGTCGGGCGCATACTAACCCGGTGATCCGGATGGAGGTAGGGGCTAGCTGAACCTGCGCATGTGCACGTTCAACACCAGTCCGATCCCGGCGAAGGCCGCCATCATGGCCGAGCCGCCGTAGGACATGAAGGGCAATGGGATGCCCGTGATGGGCGTGATTCCCATGGTCATGCCCACGTTCTCGAAGATCTGGAAGACCAGCATGGCCAGCACGCCGACACAGACCAGGCGACCGAACTGATCCCGGGCCAGGACCGCGGCCCGCCAGATGCGCCACACCATGACGCCGAAGAAGCTCAGGAGCGCCAGCGCGCCGATGAACCCCAACTCCTCCCCCACCGCGGTGAAGATGAAGTCGGTGTGCTGCTCGGGCACGAACGACAGGTTGGTCTGGGTGCCTTGGAACAGACCGCGGCCGGCGACGCCGCCGGCGGCGATGGCGATCTGGGACTGCCGCAGGTTGTAGGACGACCGTTGGCTGTCGGTCTGGGGATCGAGGAAGGCGGTCAGGCGGTCGCGCTGGTAGTCCTGCATCATCCCCAGCTCGACGACCATGGCGATGGCGGTGATGCCGAGCAGGGTGAGCACGGCGATGTGGCGGGGACGGGCGCCGGCCACGAGCACCACGCCGATGACCACGGCGACGAACACCATGTTCGTCCCGAGGTCGGGCTGCACGTAGATGAGGGCCATGGGCACGAAGGCGATGCCCAGCGCAGTGAGCAGGCCCCCCGTCTCCAGGTGGCCCCTGGCGCCGGCCAGGACGGCGGCCAGAGCGAGGATCAAGGCGATCTTGGCCATCTCGGAGGGCTGGAACTGGAACTGGCCGAGCTGGAACCACGCCTGGGTGCCCCGCCTCGACGCCCCCAGCGGGGAGATGACCAGGAGGAGGGCCAGCACGGCACCGCCGTAGATGAAAGGCACGTAGTCCCGGATGTGGCGGTAGTCGACAAGGCTGGTCACGGCCATGATCGCCAGGCCGACGAGGACGTAGATCGCCTGGCGCTTCAGGAAGAACGCCGGGTCCAGCCCCGCCGTCTGCTGCTTCTGGCGGGTGGCGGAGTACACCATCAGCACGCCCATGAGGGAGATGCCGACCGAGGAAAGGAGCAGCGTGAGGTCGAGGTGGCGCCAGGGCGACGCCGGGTTCCTGGCCTGCATCAGAGCGAGGACCGACGTGAAGCGGAGGACCGCAGCGACCAGACCATCAGTCCCGGCCGTCGACCCGGTTGACCGCCGAAGGCGGGGCCGCGCTGATCCCCTCCTTGACCGCGATCCCCTCCAGGACCCGCCGGGCCACCGGCGCTGCGGCCGACGCCCCGAGGCCGGCCTCCTCCATCACGACGGAGATGACGTAGCGCGGCGCGTCGGCCGGCGCATAGGCGGTGAACAGGGAGGTGTCGAACTTGCCGGCGACCTCGGCGGTGCCCGTCTTGCCGGCCACCGGGAACTGGGCGAGCGGGAAGCCGGCGAAGGCGTTGTAGGCGGTGCCCGAGGGGTCGGAGACCACGCCGCGAAAGCCGGCCATCAGCGGCTGGAGGATCGACGCCGGCAGCTCGGTGCGGCGCACCACCTTGGCCTCGATCTCCCGCAGCACCTGGCCCTTCCGGTCGAGCACCGCATCACCGAGGCGGGGAGCGAACACCGTGCCCCCGTTGACGAAGGTGGCATAGGCGTTGGCCAGCTGCAGGGGCGTGATCTGGGTGTCGCCCTGGCCCACGGCCACGTTCAGGTTGTAGCCCGTGTACCACTCCGGGTACGGGAAGGCGGTGGGGTTCTCCCTGTGGAGCCTCTCCCGGCTGGCCGGCTCGTCGATCCGCCCGTTGGACTCGAAGGGAAGGTCGACGTTGGTGTACTCCCCCATGCCGAGCGACCGGGCCACGTCCTGGACCGCGGAGGGGCCCAGCCTGCCCCTGCTGTCCCAGAAGCGCTCCCCGAGCCAGTAGTAGAAGACGTCGCTCGACACGGTCAGCGCCTTGGCGACGTCGACCAGACCGTTGCGGGCCCCCCGGGCGTTGCTGAAGGTCTGGGACCGCTCGCCCACGACGGTGTAGCTGCCCACGTCGTTGTAGGTGTCACGGGCCGAGATCAACCCGTGCCTCATGGCCGCGACCGACGTGGCCAGCTTGAACGTGGAGGCCGGGGCGTAGAGGCCCTGGATGGCCCGGTTGTTCAGCGGGAAGTGCCCGGCCGGGTCGTTGAGCTCCTGGAACCGGCGGACGGAAATCCCGTTGGTGAACTCGTTGGGGTCGTAGGTGGGGTTCGACGCCATGGCCAGGACCGACCCGTCGCGGGGGTCGGTGACCACGACCGACCCGCCGGAGGCGAGGAACCTCTTTCCGGTCAGGAAGTCGGTGGACCTGCGGGCGAGGTCGATGCCCTGGGCCAGGGACTCCTCGGCCAGGCGCTGGATGTCGAGGTCGATGCTGAGGCGTATGTCGTCGCCCTGCACCGCGGGCTGGTTCCCCAGCGATCGCTGGACCCGCCCGAGGGAGTCGACCTCGAGCTTGGCGATCTCGGGGTCGCCCCGGAGCTCGGTCTCGTAGGCCAGCTCGACGCCCGACTTGCCGATGCTGTCGCCGGCCTTGTAGCCCAAGCCCTTCCGGGGCCCGAGCTCCTCGTCGTTGATCTCGCCCACGCTGCCCAGGACGTGGGCGGCGATGCTGCCGTTCGGGTACCACCGTTCGGTGAGCTGGACGCCCTCGACGCCCGGGAAGTCGCCCTGGTGCTCCCGGAGGTAGATGAGCTTGTCCTTGGGCACGTCGAGGGCGACCGGTACCGGCTTGAACAGGCTGTAGCGCTCGTCGGCGATGCGCTCCTGCAACACGGGGACCGGCGTGCCGAGCAGCCAAGACAGCCGGTCGAGCACCTCGGGCTTCTTGGCGATCTGCTCCCGATCGGCCACGAGGGCCAGCACCACCCGGTTGTCGGCCAGCACCTTGCCGTTGCGATCGAGGATGCGGCCCCGTGGGGCCTCGGTGTAGACGACGGCGACGCTGTTGTGCTGGGCCTCCACCTTGAACGTGGGCGACGCCAGCACCTGGAGGTACCAGAGCCGGGCGAGGAGGGCGCAGAACAGCGAAAGCACGACCATGCCGAGGACGCCGAGGCGCAGGCGCGAGGTGTCCTGGGTCATACCGGAAGGCGCGGCCCGGGCTTGAGCGAACCGAGTGACCAGTCCACGAACCTCACCGCCACCGGCGCCAGCACGGCGTTGGACAACCCCACCACTAGGGCGATGGTAACCAGATGGCCGTCGATCATCCGTTCACCCAGCACCGAGCCGATCAAGGCGTAGAGCGTCACCCCGGCCACGCTGGCGGCGCCGGCGGTGAGGACGGGGATGTACCAGGCCGAGCGCAGCACGCCCGTGTTGGCCACTCCCACCCCGTAGCCGACCAAGGTGAAGACCAGCGCCGACAGCCCGAGCGGGGTGGGCAGGAACAGGTCGATGATCATCCCCGAGGCGAAGCCGATCGCCGCGCCCCGCGTGGGGCCGCCGGTGATCCCGCCGGCGACGGCCACCAGGAGCATGAGGTCGGGCATGACGCCGAACAGCCGCATGCGGGCCAGCAGGGTGGTCTGGAGGAGCAGGGTGGCGACGAACATGATCGGCAGCCGGAACCGCGGATCGTCCCTCATCGGGTGGGGGTCCAGAGCAGGACCCGGACGAACTCGAGGCGGGTCAGGTCGACGCCCGGCTCGATGAGGATGTCCTTCTGCAGGGCGCCGGGGGCGGCGACGACGTTGCGGACCCGTCCCAGGGGGATCTGGGCGGGGAACAGACCCCGTTCCAGACCGCTGGTCACCACCGGCTCGCCCACCTCGACCGGCACCTCGGTGGTGATCAGGTCGAGAGGGAGCAGGTGGTGGTTGCCCCCGCCCCGGACGACGCCCTGCTCGCCCGAGTTGGCCAGGCGCACGCCGACGTTGGACCGGGGGTCGGTGATGAGCAGCACCGTCGAGCGGATCCTCGACACCTCGGTGACCCGCCCGACCAGGCCGGCAGCGGTCACCACCGGCATGCCGACATCGAGGCGGGCGTCGGTGCCCCGGTCGATGGTGATCGTCAGCTGGAAGTTCGTCGGCGCGGTCGAGATGACCCGCGCCGGGACGGAGTCGAGGCCGCCGGCGTAGTCGAGGCCCTGGAGCTGGAGCAGGCCTTGGCGCTCGCGGTCGGCGTCGGCTCCCCGTACGGCATCGGCCCGGGCCGCCTCCAGCTCACGCCGGAGCTGGGCATTCTCCTTCCGGAGGTTGCCGAAATCACCGATGCTGCCGAAGAAGCCGGTGACCGGCGAGAACACCGTGTCGGCGGCGGACTGGAGGGGAGCGAAGGCGTCGCGGGCCGTCTGGCGCACCGCCTCGAGCGCCCCTTCGCCGCCGTCCCGGAAGTCCAGGGTCAGGACGGTGACCGACGTGAGAGCAAGGAGGACCAGGAAGAAGCGGTTTCGCCGGGAACGCCGGTAGACCGCCACGGTTACCTGTCGTTGTTGGGGTTCAGCACCTGCCGTAGGACGTTGAACTCCTCGAGGCACTGGCCGGCGCCGAGGGCCACCGAGAAGAGCGGGTTGTTGGCGATGACGATCGGCATGCCGGTCTCGCTGCGCAGCCGCACGTCGAGGCCGTGCAGCAGCGCGCCACCGCCGGTGAGCACGATGCCGGCCTCCATGATGTCGGCGGCGAGCTCGGGCGGCGTCTTGTCGAGGGTGACCTTGACCGAGTCGACGATGGCCGAGACCGGCTCGTCGAGGGCCCGGCGGACCTCCTCGGTGCTGGTGACGATCGTCTTGGGCAGGCCGGTGACGAGGTCACGGCCGCGGATCTCGGCCCGCAGCTCCTCCTCCAGGGGGTACGCCGAGCCGAGGGCGATCTTGATCTCCTCGGCCGTGCGCTCCCCGAGGGCGAGGCTGTACTCCTTCTTGATGAACTGGATGATGGCGTCGTCGAGCTCGTCGCCGCCGATGCGGACGGACTGGCTGGTGACGATGCCGCCCAGGGAGATGACGGCCACCTCGGTCGTGCCACCGCCGATGTCGACCACCATGTTCCCGGTCGGCTCGTGGACCGGCAGGCCGGCGCCGATGGCCGCGGCCATGGGCTCTTCGATGATGAAGGGGGTCTTGCGGGCGCCGGCGTACTCCGCCGCCTCCTGCACGGCCCGCTTCTCCACGCCCGTGACCCCGGACGGCACGCAGATCACCATGCGGGGCTTGGCCCAGCGACGCTGATGCACGCGGGTGATGAAGTACCGCAGCATCTTCTCGGTGATCTCGAAGTTGTTGATGACGCCGTCGCGCAGCGGGCGCACGGCCTGGATGTGGCCGGGCGTGCGCCCGATCATCCGCTTGGCCTCGAGGCCGACCGCCAGCGGGCGGCCGTCCTTGACGTTCACCGCCACCACCGACGGCTCGTTCAGGACGATGCCACGCCCGCGCACGTAGACGAGGGTGTTGGCCGTGCCCAGGTCGACCGCCATGTCGCGACCCAGGAAAGCTGAAAAGAAATTGTCGGACATGTGCAGGCTCCGCGCCAGGGGTCGGCTTGAGGCTAGGCGCTTGGGGAGGGGGTCACAACCCCGGGAAGAAAAGTCCGATCTCCCGCTGGGCGGACTCGGGTGAATCCGAGCCGTGGACCAGGTTCTCGGTCATCTCGATGGCCAGGTCGCCACGGATGGTGCCGGGAGCGGCGTCCCTCGGGTTTGTGGCGCCCATGAGGGTGCGCACCACCTTGTACGTGTCCTGCGGGCCCTCCACCACCATGAGCAGCGCCGGCCCGCGGGTGATGAAGCCCACGAGGTCGCCGTAGAACGGCTTGCCCTGGTGCTCGCCGTAGTGCTGGCCGGCCGTTTCGGCGTCGATGGTCCGCAGTTCGGCCGCCACGAGCCGGAGACCCTTCGCCTCCAATCGGGCGACGATCTGGCCGGCGAGCCCCCGCTCGACGGCGTCGGGCTTGCAGATGACGAGTGTTCTGTCCACGAGGGGGTGACCCTACTTGGTGCCCGTCAATGCCGGATCGACGTGTGCTTGAACTCGTTGAGGTCGGTCCAGCCGGTGACGAGCTCGAGGCAGCGCTCGATGCACTGGCGTGCGGCAACCGGGTCTCCGGTCGGGCGGTTGACCAGGCGGATGAACACGGCCTGGTCGCCGGCGATGACGGTGGGGACGCCGAAGACCCTGTGGTTCTCGACCGCGGTCTGGTGCTCGATGCGAAAGACGTCCCGGGGCGCGCAGCCGAGCACCTCGTTGAAGACCTGGTCGGCTTGGAGGCCGTTGGCGGTCAGGACGCCGGCGACGACGTCGTGGTCGCGGATGTCGAGGCCCCTGTCGTGCCGGGCGGCGAAGAGGGCGCGGTGCACCTCGGGGAAGGCCTCCGGCCAGCCGTCACGGACGGCGATGCCCACCTCGACGGCCATCCGGGTGGAGGCCGTCTCGGGATCGTCCCAGACGTCGGTCTCGCCCTCGCTGACCTTGGTCTGGTTGAGCGAGAACGCCAGCCAGCGCACGCTCCACGCGTCGCCGGCCACTTCCTGACCGAGCAGCACGTGCTCGGCAAAGTTCCTGGCGAAGGGTCAGCGGTAGTCCCACGTGACGGCGAACTCGAGAGGCGTCATCGCCCGGCCTCCCGGCCGGCCGGTGAACATCCCCAGGACCGGCCTCCCGGGCCGGTCATGTGGCCGGCACCTTGGGGGCGGGCGGGGGGATCAGCCGGGGAGCAGGCACCGCGGTCTCGGGCCAGCGCTTGCGGGACTTGACCGAGAGCTTGCGCAGGAGGGCGATGGCGCCGGGATCGTCGTCGCCCGGACGGCCCTCGATGGTGCCGTCCTGGAGCATCTTGATCATGATCTCCCGGCCCAGGTCGGTGCGGATGACGGTGAGCGTCCAGTCGTTGAACGCCCCGATCCCGCCGGTGGAGATGTCCGCGTGCTCGGCGGCGAAGTCGGGGCAGAGCTTGCAGCCCTCACGGGTCCAGGCGTGGCATTCCTTGAGCGGGACCTCGTGGTAGTCGCCGTTGCGCATCCAGATCTGGAAGACGCCCTTGATGTTCATCTTGACCATGTCCTGCTTGCGCAGGCCGTACCTGGCCTCGAACAGCTCCTCGAAGATGGCGTCGTCGAAGGTCTTGGAGCACAGCAGGCCGATGTTGAGGGCGAACCGGCGGGCGGGCTTCCCGGCCTTGCGCACGGTCATGACAGGCGGCACCGACGACTGGCAGCTCATCCCGACCAGGGCCAGCTTCTCGGCACCGCCCTCGACCGCCTCGGCGTAGGCCATGGTGTTGGCCGAGTAGGTGTAGCGGCTGCCGGCAGCGGCGAGAACCTCCTCCGGCGTGCGGGCGACGCCCGGGATGGCCTTCCACGACGTGCCGTCGCCCTCCAGGTAGGAGACGAGGGCGGCGTCGATGTAGCCGTGCTCCAGGGCCCAGATGAGGATGGCCGACACCAGCCCGCCGTCCTGGCCGAGCTCGTGGACCTTGGGGTCGGTGGCCCGGGCCAGGATGATGTCCTTGGAGACGCCCTCGACCTCTTCGGCGGTGCGGGGCCGGCCGAAGAGGTGGGTGTCGATCTCGGTCTCCCAGCTGCGGAAGCGGGGGCAGGCGCGGGTGCAGGACGTGCAGCCCTTCTCCCCGTGGATGCAGTTGTCGGGGCCGAGCTCCTCCTCGAGGTGGAACGGCTTGTAGACACCCTCGTCGTCGTCGTAGCCGAGGACGTCGTGGGGGCAGGCCACGACGCAGCCGGCGCACCCCGTGCACAGGCCCGAGGTCACCACCTCGTCGTAGAGGTGCTTCCACTGGAGGACGTCCCGGGGCATCCGGACCACTCTAGGGGCGCTCAGGAGGCTAGAAGTCGCCTCACGACCGAGGTCCCTCGCCTGTGCGCGGGAGATGACGCCGTGCCGCCCCTCGGCCGAACCCCCGCAGGCGGGCGTCGAGCTCAATGTGCCCGGTACACCAGAAGGGTGTGACAGTCGGTTCTCTGCATGAGAACGTCACCTTCTTGGCGCTCTCCGCTCTCCGGAAGCGGGGGTACGGTCGCCGGGATGCCCGAGCTGGCCGAGGTCGACGCCTACCGCCGGCTGGCGGCGCGCGCCCTGGGCCGGCGGGTGGCGGAGGTGGTGGCGCCCGACGCCTGGTACCTGCGGGGTGGGCTGGACGCGATGACGCTGACCGATGCGCTCGTCGGCCGGAGCTTCGTGGACGCCCGGCGGGTGGGCAAGCTGCTCCTTCTCGACACCGACAAGCGAGGGCCGGTACTCGGCCTGCGCTTCGGGATGAGCGGGCGCCTGCTGGTCGACGGCACCGCCGGCGTGGGCGAGCTGCTCTACACGTCGAATGCCGACCTGGAGAAGTGGGACCGCTTCGGGGTGCGCTTCGTCGACGGGGGCGACATGCGGATCCGTGACCCCCGCCGGCTCGGGGGCGTGGAGCTGGCGCCCGAGGAGGACCGCTTGGGGCCCGACGCCCTGACGATCACCACCGAGGACCTCCTGGAGGCGTTGGGGCGGAGCAAGGCTCCGCTGAAGGCCAGGCTGCTCGACCAGGCCCGGATGGCCGGCGTGGGCAACCTGGCCGCCGACGAGATCCTGTGGCAGGCGGGGCTCGACCCCGGCCGACCGGCCGGCACGCTCTCTGCGACCGAGGTCGCCCATCTGCGCGACCAGCTCGTGACCACGCTCGCCACCCTCATCATCCAGGGCGGTTCCCACACCGGAGACCTCCAGCCCGAGCGCCACCCCGGCGGGGTGTGCCCCCGGGACGGCACCCCCCTGGTGCGGCGCACCGTCGGCGGGCGCACGACGTGGAGCTGCCCGAAGCACCAGCGGTGACGCCGGTTACGGCGGGGCCGCCCCCTGCAGGTCCATCCTGCGCAGGAGGACGTCCTGGGAGTTGGTGAGCTCGTCGGCGTCACGGGTGTCGCTCCACACCACGAACGCCGCAGTGTCGATCGACGCCACCCCGGGCGGGTAGTGGTTGCCCAGCTCCTTGAGCGCTCCCGCCGGCCCCGAGTAGCCCTTGTTCCGGTCGATCGGCGCCTCGTTCACCTGGCGGGCGAGGAAGTTCTCGCCGCCGTCGAGGGAGTAGCTCCAGTACACCTCGTCGAACGCCTGGCGGTCCGGCGCCGGCGACGTGTGGTAGTAGACGACGTCGATCCGGCCGTTGGGCGCCACGGAGATCGACGGCGACCTGCTGGAGCCGGTGGCGTCACGGTCGGGGGCGAGCAGCACGGAGCGTTCGCCCCAGCTGACGCCCTTGTCGAGCGACTTGCGGAAGAAGATCTGGAACCGGCCGGTGCGGGAGTCGGCCCACACGGTGTAGAGGGCATTGGTGAGCGGGTCGGCCACGAGCTTCGCCGAGTCGTACTGCACGCCGATCTGGATCTGGCGGTCGAGCACGCTGTGGGTGAACGTCCTGCCCCCGTCGGCCGACTTGGCCAGGTACAGCTCGACCGGACCGTCGCTGAACCGGCGCTGGAAGGTCATGTAGACGACGCCCTCGCGGTCCATCGCCGGTTGGGACGCGTTCTGGCCGGCGGGGGGGTCGTTCACGACCACCGGGTCGGTGTAGGTCTGCCCTCCGTCGTTGGAGCGGGAGAAGATGACGCCGTCGCATTGGGTCCCGCGCGTCGCAGCGGGATGGCAGGTCCACGCTGACAGCAGGACGGTGTCGGCACCGGTCGTGCCGGGCACGACGGTCATGAGCGGGCGGCCGAGGCCGACGTCGGGACCGGTGGGCCGGATGGCCACCTTGGCCGGCGCAAACGTGGCGCCGCCGTCGGTCGAGGTGGCCACCAGGACGCTTTCCCGGCCACCGTCGTCGGCGTGGGCGGAGCCGAACACGCTGTAGTACCGCCCCCCGCTCCCCCTGGCCACGCTGCCACTGGACACGTGCCCCCCCGACGGCGCGTTGATCCGGCAGCCGGTGAACCCGGGAGGAAGGTCGTAGTACCCGTCGGTCCAGTCCCTGCCACCGTTGAAGGTGGTGTGGAAGGCGCAGCGACCCTGGAGCACGTTGGTGTCGCCGATGACCACGTGGTTGGGGTCGGCGGGGTCGGCGGCCACGTAGGCCCCCTCGAAGCCCCGTGCCGGCACCGGGTCCGACGACGCCCGGCACGGCGGGAACTGGCACACCGTGTCGGCAGTGACGGTCCTCTCGGTGTCGCGGGTGGCGAAGGCGATCCCGCCCAGGGCGAGGGCGACGAATCCGAGCACCATGAGGACGACTGGACGGCGAAGGAAGCTCACCCGCGTCATCCTATGAAGTCGACTGCCGAAAAGGCGGGGGGACTCCTTCAGCTGGGCAGAAGGCCGCAAATGCGCCGTTGACGGCGATTCTAGCTCGAAGTTGCGGGTATACGCTGGCGGCGATGGCGACGTTCCGCATGGGGCAGGCCGCCGAGCTGCTCGGTGTGAGCACCGACACCGTGCGGCGGTGGGCCGATGCCGGCCGGCTTCAGACGACCCGCACCGAGGGCGGGCGCAGGGTCGTGGACGGCACCGCGCTGGCCGAGCTGGCCCGGACGCTGGCCGCCGAACCGGGGACCGGGGCCATCGTGTCCGCCTCGGCCCGCAACCGCTTCGCCGGCATCGTGACCCGGGTGGTGAAGGACGCGGTGATGGCCCAGGTGGAGCTGCAGGCCGGCCCCCACCGGGTGGTGGCCCTGCTCAGCCGGGAGGCGGTCGACGAGCTGGGGCTGGCGCCCGGCGTGCTGGCCGTGGCGGCCATTAAGGCCACCAACGTGGTCGTCGAGCTGCCGGCGCAGCCGTGAGGCGGCTGATCGTCGCCCTGGCGCTGGCGCTGGCGACGGCCGGGTGCGGGACAAGCGACGGTCCGGGCGTCACCGTGGCCGCCGCCGCGTCGCTCACCGAGGCGCTGGAGGCGCTGGGCGGGGCGACCTTCGGCTTCGCCGGCTCCCAGCAGCTCGTCGCCCAGGTCGAGGCCCGGGCGCCGGTCGACGTGGTGGCCACCGCCGACACCGCGGCCATGGACCGGCTGGTGCGGGGAGGGCTGGTGGAGACGCCGGCCACCTTCGCCCGCAACCGCCTGGCCATCGCCGTCGAGACGGGAAACCCCGACCGCATCGGGGGCCTCGCCGACCTGGGACGAACAGGCTTGAAGGTGGTGCTCGCCGATCCCACCGTGCCCGCCGGCCGGTACGCCCGCCAGGCCCTCGACTGGGCCGGCGTGGTGGTGCAGCCGGTGTCCTTGGAGCTCGACGTCAAGGCGGTGGCCCGCAAGGTGGCCTCCGGCGAGGCCGACGCCGGCATCGTCTATGTCACCGACGTGGGCGGGGCGTCCCAGGTGGACATCCCCGAGGCGGCCAACGTGGTGGCCACCTACCCGGTGGCGGTGGTCCGGGCCACGGGAAACCGGGCCGGCGCCCAGGCGTGGGTCGACCGCCTCCTCGGCCCCGCCGGCCGCTCGGCGCTGGCCGCCCACGGGTTCGGGCTCCCGTGAAGCGGGTCGCCGTGCTCGCCGGCGCCGGCGCCGCCCTGCTCGTCCTGCCCCTCGCCGGGCTGCTCCAGCGGGCGCCGTGGTCGACCATCGGCTCGGAGCTGGCGGCGCCCGAGGCCCGGGAGGCGCTGCGGCTGTCGCTGGTGTGCTCGGCCGGGGCGCTGGCCGTGGCCGTGGTCCTGGGGTTGCCCCTTGCCTGGGTGCTGGCCCGGTCCAGCTTCCCGGGCCGGTCCCTCCTGCGGGCGCTGGTGATCCTGCCCATGGTCCTGCCCCCGGTGGTCGGCGGCGTCGGGCTGCTGGCCGTGTTCGGTCGGCGCGGGCTGCTCGGCGCCCACCTCGGCGACCTGCCCGGGTTCCCGCTGCCGTTCACCACCGCCGGCGTGGTGCTGGCCCAGGCCTTCGTCGCCATGCCGTTCCTCGTGGTGGCCGCCGAGGCCGGCCTGCGCCAGGTGGACCGGCGCTACGAGGACGCCGCCGCCACCCTCGGCGCCCGGCCGTGGCACCGGTTCCGGACGGTGACGGTGCCGTTGATCGCCCCGTCGCTGGTGGCCGGCGCCGCCTTGGCGTGGGCCCGGGCCCTGGGCGAGTTCGGGGCCACGGTCACCTTCGCCGGCAGCCTGCCCGGCCGGACCCGCACGCTGCCCACCGCCATCTACGCCGGCCTGCAGAGCCGGCCCGAGAGCGCGGTGGCCCTGTCGGTCGTCCTGCTGGCCGTGTCGCTCGCCGTGCTGGTCGGGCTGCGAGGGCGGTGGCTGGGGACCTGAGCGCCGAGGTCGGCGTGCGGCTGGGCGCGCTCGACCTCGACGTGAGCCTCCACGCCGGCACCGGCGAGGTCGTCGCCGTGGTCGGCCCCAACGGCGCCGGCAAGACCACCCTGCTGCGGGCCCTCGCCGGCCTGGTCCGCCTCGACCGCGGCCGGATCACCCTCGGCGACCTGGTCCTCGACGACCTGGCGCCGGAGCAGCGTCCGGTGGCGGTGGTGTTCCAGGACGGGCTGCTGTTCCCGCACCTGAGCGCCCTGGACAACGTCGCCTACGGCCTCCGGGCCCGGGGGGCGGGCCGGGCCGGCGCCCGCCGGCGGGCCGGCGAGTGGCTCGAGCGGGTGGGCCTCGACGCCGGCCACGCGGCCAGCCGGCCGGCGATGCTGTCGGGCGGCCAGGCCCAGCGGGTGGCCCTGGCCCGAGCCCTGGCCACCGAACCGGCGCTCCTGCTCCTCGACGAGCCGCTGTCCGCCGTCGATGTGGGTGCCAAGGCCCAGCTGAGAAGGGTCCTGCGCGAGCAACTGGCCGCCACGCCGGCCGTCCGCGTCGTCGTCACCCACGACCCGGTGGACGCCATGGCCCTGGCCGAGCGCCTTGTCGTCCTGGAGGGCGGCCGGGTCACCCAGCAGGGGCCGCTGGGCGAGGTCACCACCCGGCCGCGCTCGGCGTGGGTCGCCCAGCTCGCCGGCCTCAACCTGTTCCGGGGACGGGTCGACGCCGGCCGGCTGCTGCTGGACGGCGGCTCGGCGCTCAGCGTCGCCACCGAGGTCCGGGGGCCGGCGTTCGCCCTCGTCCATCCCAGGGCGGTCACCCTGCACCGGGCCCGGCCCGAGGGCAGCGCCCGCAACGCCTGGGCCGGCCAGGCCGCCGGCCTCCACCTCGAGGGCGACCGGGTGCGGGTCCAGGTGGAGGGGACGCCACCCATCGTCGCCGAGGTGACCCCGGCGGCGGCGGCCGACCTGCGCCTGGCCGAGGGTGGCGAGGTCTGGATCTCGCTCAAGGCCACCGAGGTCGACGTCTACCCTGCCTGACATGATCGTGCGCGACGCCCTGTTCATCGGCGGCTCATGGGTGCGCCCCGACGCCGGCGACGGCGTGATCGAGGTCGGCAACGCCGCCACCGAGGAGATCCTGGGGACGGTCCCCGACGGCGGGCCCGCCGACGTCGACCGGGCGGTGACCGCGGCCCGGGCTGCGTTCGACGAGTGGTCGCAGGCGCCGGTGGACGAGCGGGCCAAGGCGGTCGAACGCCTGGGCGAGGCCCTGAGCGCGCGGGTCCCCGAGATCGGCACCCTCGTGGCCCGGGAGGTCGGCATGCCGATCTCGATGTCGACGGTCATCCAGGGCGGCCTGCCGGCCATGGTGATGGGCTCCTACGGGCCGATCCTGCGGGAGACCACGTTGGAAGAGCGCATCGGCAGCTCGGTCGTCGTGCGGGAGGCAGCCGGGGTGGTCGCCGCCATCACCCCGTGGAACTACCCGTTGCACCAGGCGGTGGCCAAGGTCGCGCCGGCCATCGCCGCCGGCTGCACGGTGGTGCTCAAGCCCAGCGAGGTGGCGCCGCTGTCGGCCTTCCTGCTGGCCGAGGCGGCCGAGGAGGTCGGCCTTCCCGCCGGCGTGCTGAACGTGGTGACCGGTCGGGGCCGGGCCGCCGGCGAGGCGCTCGTCACCCATCCCGACGTCGACGTGGTCTCCTTCACCGGCTCGACGCTCGCCGGCCGGCGGGTGGCCGCACTGGCGGCGGAGACGGTGAAGCGGGTGACGCTGGAGCTCAGCGGCAAGTCGTCCAGCATCGTCCTGGACGACGCCGACCTGACCGATGCGGTGAACGCCGCCGTGCGCCAGTGCATGCTCAACTCGGGCCAGACGTGCATCGCCTGGAGCCGGCTGCTGGTCCCCCGGGAGCTGCAGGACCGGGCCGCCGAGCTGGCGGCCGGCGTCGCCGCCTCCTACGTGCTCGGCGACCCGCTGGACCACTCGACCACCCTTGGCCCCGTGGCGACGGGCCCTCACCGCGACCGGGTGCGGGCGGCCATCGCCGGCGGCGTCGAGGAGGGCGCCACGCTCGTGGCCGGCGGCGCCCAGCAGCCCGCGGGCGTCGAGCGGGGCTGGTTCGTGAGCCCGACGATCCTGGCCGGCGTCGACCGGCGGATGACCGTCGCCCGGGAGGAGGTGTTCGGGCCGGTGCTGGCCGTCCTGCCCTACGACGGCGAGGACGACGCCGTGCGCCTGGCCAACGACACCATCTACGGGCTGTCGGCCGGGGTGTTCTCCGGCGACCGGGAGCGCGCCCTGCGGGTGGCCCGCCGGCTGCGGGTGGGCATGGTGGACGTCAACGGCGGTGGCTTCAACCTGCTGGCGCCGTTCGGCGGTTTCAAGCAGTCCGGCTACGGGCGGGAGCTCGGCCGCCATGGTCTCGAGCCCTACCTCGAGACCAAGTCCCTGCAACTGCCGTGAGGCCGGTCCAGGACGTACCCGTGCGGCGGGGCCGCGTGAGGGAGCGGACGGTCACGCCCGTCCTCCCGGTCGACCTGCGGCTCACCCTCTTCCCCGTCCGGCGGGGCCGGCTCGACCCGTCGGTGCGCTTCGAGCCCACAGGCGTCTGGCGGGCGACCAGCACGCCGGCGGGGCCGGCCACCACCCACATCCGGGTCTCGGCCGCCGGCGGCACCGCCACCATGCGGGCGTGGGGCCCCGGGGCCGAGTGGGCGCTCGAGGCTTTCCCCGCCCTCATCGGCGCCGGCGACGACGAGGCCGGCTTCGAGGCCGGCGCCGGCCTGATCGGCGAGCTGCACCACCGGTTCCGAGGACTTCGCATCGGCCGCACCGGCGCGGTGACGGAAGCGCTGGTCCCGAGCATCCTGGAGCAGAAGGTGGTGGGCCTGGAGGCCCGGCGGTCCTACGCCCGGTTGGTGCGGGGGCTGGGTGAGCCGGCGCCGGGGCCCCCGGGCCTCTTCGTGCCGCCGCACCCGAAGGTCCTCGCCGACACGCCGTCGTGGGTCTTCCACCGGGCCGACGTCGAGCGGAAGCGGGCGGACACCGTCCGCCGGGCCTGCTCCTACGCCCACCGCCTGGAGGAGACGGTCGCCATGTCGCCCGGCGATGCCCGGCGCCGCATCACCGCCCTCCCGGGCATCGGCCCGTGGACGGCGGCCGAGGTGGCCATGGTCGCCCTCGGCGACGCCGACGCCGTCAGCCTGGGCGACTACCACCTGCCCAACCAGGTGGCCTGGGCCCTCGCCGGCGAGCCCCGAGGCGACGACGCCCGCATGCTCGAGCTGCTGGAACCGTGGCGCGGGCACCGCGGCCGGGTCCTGCGGCTCATCGGCGCCGGCGCCGGCGCCGCCCCCCGTTACGGCCCGAGGATGGCCCTGCGGACGATCAACGCCCAGTAGCGGGCCGGCGCCCGAAGGCGCAGAACATCGGGACGAATACCGTCGGGCGCGGCTCGAGGCCGTCAGCCCGGACGAACGCCGCCTCCCACCGGGCGACGTCCTCCCCGGTGGCCAGGCCCGATGCGACAAGCGCCTCCCGGGCCGCCCACACCGGAGGCCTGGCTCCGGGCGGTGGACTGCTGATGTCGTACCGACCGCTGAACTCCACGACCTCCACGCCGGCGCCGGCCAGCAACTCGTCCAGGCGCAGACCGACCGACGGGTCGTTGCCCTGTCGGACATGCCACTGCCAGTACCGGTGGCCCAGGTCGTCGATGTCAGGGTCCGACGGCCGGGTCCGGACGCCGCTGCCGTCGGTGTCGACGAGGTACACGCAACCGCCGGGCCGGACCACTGAGGCGGCGTGGGCGACGATGGCCGCTTCCCGTCCGCCGTTGTGGGCAAGCACGTGGCGGATCATGGCCACGTCGACGCTCCCGGGCGCGGCACCGGTCGCGTCGGCGTCGGCCACCTCGACGGTGACGTTGGCCACCCCGGCCCGCTCGGCGACCGCCCGGGCCATCTCCACGGCCTCGGGCGCCTGGTCGAAGGCCAGGACCCGCCCGGTGGGACCGACGTGGCGGGCCAGGGCGATCGAGACGGCCCCGGGCCCGCAGCCGATGTCGGCCACGACCGCGCCCTCGATCACGCCCGCCGCCGCCCAACGGTCGCCCTCGTGTTCGCCGGCCCGTGCCGCCATCATCTCGTAGCGGGACAGCTCGACGTCGCTCAGCTTCAGGGCGTACTCGGTCACGGCGCATGGTAAGCGACAGCCGCCCAGGGGGTCGGGGTCGCCGGGTGGACTTCTGCGCCTCGCTCATTTGGGGAGCGCCTGGTCGAGCACATCGGCGAAGGCGGCAGCCCAGTCGGCGTAGCCCAGGGCGCCGGGGTGGAAGCGGTCCTCGGCGTACTTGCCGTGCCACGGCGGGCCGGTGCGGGCCCACACGTCGGCCACCACCAGCCCGGCGGCCGGCGCCTCGGCGCGGATCAGCCGGTTGATCGCCTCCGTCCGCTCAGGACCGAGCCCCTGCGGAAGGGTGGCGATGATCGACCGTTCGGGCAGCCGGGCGATGATGGCCCGCATCCGGGCCTCCAGTTCCGGGACCGGCACCCGGCGGATGACGTCGTTGGCCCCGACGGCGCAGGTGACGAGGTCGGCCGGCGTGTCGAGCGCCTCCAGCGCCGGCATCTGCCGTTCCAGCACATCGTCGGTGCGGGCTCCCGACTTCGAGAGGTTGACGACCCGCCAGGGGTGCTCCGAGCCGTCGCCGAGGGCCCGGCGCAGCTGGCCCACGTAGCCCTCGTCCCACGACGGGGCACCGATGCCCTGGGCCGTCGAGTCGCCGAGCACCACCCACAGCGGGCCGGCGCCGGCCAGGGCGGCGCCGTTGGCCCGTTCCCACTCGCCCGCGTAGCCCGCCACCTGGGCATGGACCTTGCGCACACCCGGCAGGAAGAGGCGCACCGCCCGGCCCGCTATCGACATCGCGTCCCGTAACCTACCGGGGGAATGCCCCGTCGCCGCAGCTGTTGGTTGAACGCGTGACTACCTCGACGAGCCTCGACGTCCGCCGGGCCGGCGACCGCTTCCACACCCGCCTGCCGTGGCTGGACTCCCACCACTCCTTCAGCTTCAGCCGCCACTACGACCCGGCCAACACCGGCCACGGCCTGCTGCTGGTCAACAACGACGACATCGTGCGAGCCGGCACCGGATTCTCCACCCACCCCCACCAGGACATGGAGATCGTCACGTGGGTGCTCTCCGGCGAGCTGGAGCACAAGGACTCCGTCGGCCACAAGGGCCTGCTGTACCCGGGGCTGGCCCAGAGGATGAGCGCCGGCCGCGGCATCTGGCACTCGGAGATGAACCCCCGGGGCGACGACGACGTGCATTTCGTCCAGATGTGGGTGCTCCCCGACACCGAGCGCGTCGACCCCGGCTACGAGCAGCTCGACATCAACGGTGAGCTGGGCCGGGGCGGGTTGGTGCCGATCGCCTCGGGCCGGGGCCACGACGCCGCCATCTCCATCCGCCAGCGCCACGCCGTGCTGTGGGGCGGCCGCCTGCTCGCCGGCGAGACGGTGCCCGTGCCGGACGCCCGGAAGGCGCACGTCTTCGTGGCCCGGGGGGACCTGGACTTCCAGGGGGTCGGGCGGCTCGAAGCGGGCGACGCCGTGCGCCTCACCGCGGCCGGCGCACCCGTACTGACCGCCGGCGCCGACGGAGCGGAGATCCTGATCTGGGAGCTCGGCGCTTGAGCCTGCTGGGCTGGCTGCGTGCCGGAACGCCATCGATTCCGACCGGCGAGGACTCAGAGTTCTGCGCCCCGGAACGGGGTGCGGAACGATGAGCCTGCTGGGCTGGCTGCGTGCCGGAACGCCATCGATTCCGACCGGCAAGGACTCAGAGCTCTGCGCCCCGGAACGGGGTGCGGAACGATGAGCCTGCTGGTCGGCACCGCCGGCGGCCTGCACCGCGTCGACGACAACCACACCGAGCTGGCCGGCAGGGAGGTCAACGCCCTGGCCGGCGGCCTGGCGCTGGTCGAGGGCCGCGCCGTCTGGCGGGCCGGCGAATGGCTGGGCGCGCCGCTGGAGGGCCCCCTCGCAACGTGCGTCCTCGCCCTCGACGGTGGCGCCCTCGTCGGCACCGTGGAGGGCCACCTCGTGCGGCTGCCCGCCGGCGAGCCGGTGGGGTCGTTCGAGGAAGTCGCCGGCCGGGACTCCTGGTACACGCCGTGGGGGGCGCCGGCCGACGTGCGCAGCATGGCCGCCGGCCCCGACGGCACCCTCTACGTCAACGTCCACGTCGGCGGCATCGTCCGCTCCGGCGACGGCGGGGCGTCGTGGGAGCCGACGCTCGACATCGACCTCGACGTCCACCAGGTGATCGTCGCCCCCGACGGCACCGTGCTGGCCGCCACCGCCCGGGGACTGGCCATGAGCACGGACGGCGGTGACAGCTGGTCCGTCGTCGACGAGGGCCTGGCCGCCACCTATGCCCGGGCCGTCGCCGTGGCGGGCGACACCGTGCTCATGTCGGTCTCCACCGGTCCGGATGGGCACCGGGCCGCGGTCTACCGCCGGCCCCTGCACGGCGGCGGGCCGTTCCGGCGCACCTCGATCGGGCTGCCCGGGACCTTCCCCGGCAACGTCGACACCTTCTGCCTGGTGGCCGACGGCGACCTCGCCGCCCTGGGCACCTTCGCCGGCCGGGTCTACCTCTCCGACGACGCCGGCGGTTCCTGGGCCACGGTGGCCGCCGGCCCGCCGGTCATCTGCCTCGGCTTCGCCTGATCACTCCGGCAACTCCACGGGGACGACGGAGACGGTCTGCACCCGGCCCCGGCGGAAGACCTCCACCCCGACCTGGCGGCCGATGCGCTCGCCGGTCATCAGCCGCTGGAGGTCGCCGACGTTGGTGACCCCGTTCCCGTCGACGCCGAGGAGGAGATCCTCCGGCCGCAGGCCGCCGCGATCGGCCGGGCTGCCGGCGACCACGGTGAGGATCTCGATCCCCCGCTCCCGACCGGTGGCGGCCGCGGCCTTGGGGGGCAGCGGCCGGGAGCCGCCGGCGATGCCGAGGTACGCCCGCCGCACCCTCCCGTCGGCCATGAGGGCGGAAACGATCCCCCGGGTGGTGGCGTTGATGGGCACGGCGAGGCCGAGACCCTGGCCGACACCGGGCCCCACGACGGCGGTGTTGACGCCGACCACCTGGCCGGCGCCGTCGGCCAGCGCCCCACCGGAGTTGCCGGGGTGCAGGGCGGCGTCGGTCTGGATCACGTTCTCGACCATGCGCCCGGACCGGCTGGCGGCGGCCGCGAACGAGCGCCCGAGGGCGCTGACCACGCCGGCGCTCACGGAGCCGGCGAAGCCCAGCGGGTTGCCGATGGCGACGACCAGTTGGCCGACGCGCAGGCGGTCGGCGTCGCCCAGCTCGGCGGTGTGGAGCCGGCCGCCGGCGGTGGTGCGGATGACGGCCAGGTCCGACAGCGGGTCCGAGCCGACCACGCCGAACTCGGCCTCGGCGCCGTCGGCGAAGACGGCCACCCCGCCCGAGGAGCGCTCGACGACGTGGGCCGAGGTGAGGAGGAACCCGTCCGCGGTGATGGCCACCGCCGATCCGGAGCCCTGCGGGCGCCGGCCCCCGGGAACCGGCGCCATGACCTTCAGGCTGGCCACGGAGGGGATGAGCCGCTCGGCCACCGACATGACCGTCCTCGAGTAGGCGTCGAGGGCTGCGGGCTCATCCTGGACGGCAGAGTCCTCCTCGACGGCCACAGTCACGCCGTCCCCTCCTCGCGGGCGCCGCCGGCGGCGAAGGTCACGCTGACCGACAGCTCCTCGGCGCCCCGCACGACACTCAGGGCCAGGCTGTCGCCGGGGCCGAGCCCGTCGACCGCCTGGTACAGGTCGTCGATGGTGGTGACCGGCGACCCCGCCGCCTCGACGACGAGGTCGCCGCGGCGCAGGCCGGCGTTGGCCGCCGCGCTCGCATCTTCCACCTGCTGGATCAGCACGCCGTCGCGGTCGGGCAGGCCGGCGGCCCGGCGGATGTGGCGGGCGGCCCGGCCCGGGACCAGACCCACGCCCAGGTGCGGGCGGGCCGGCGACTCGCCCCGGCTCAGGGCGTCGACCCGCCGGCGCAGGTCCTCGCCGGCGGGCAGGGCGGCGTAGAAGCCCTCACCGAGCCGGTGGGTGTTCAGGCCCACCAGGCGCCCGGACGCGTCGACGAGCGGCCCGCCCGAGGAGCCCTTGACCATGGGAGCGGTGTGCTCCACCGTCCCGGTGACCCGCCGGCCCCGCGGCCCCCGGAACGTGCGGTTCACCGCGGCCACCGAGCCGAGGGTGACCCGCAGCCCCCGCCCGCCCGGGTTGGCCAGGGCGAGCACGGGGGCGCCGAGACGGGCCGGCGTACCCGCCCACTCGACGGGCGTGATCCCCGACGTGTCCACCGCGACCGTGGCCAGGTCGCCGTCGATGTCGTGCCCGGAGACCTGCCCCTGCGCCGTCCGCCCGTCGGAGAAGATCAGCGTCACCCCCGGGTCGCTGACGTTGTGGGCGTTGGTGAGCACGACACCGTCGGCCACCACCACGCCCGACCCCTGGCCCCAGCCATGGCCGATCCCGACCACCGCCGGCCCCACCCGCTCCGCCACACCCACCGTCGCCGACTCCAGCTCCTCCAGCACACCCATCTCCTGCGCACCTCCTAGTGACTTGTGGGTTGCAAGTTACTAGTTGCAAGGACCTTCGGCAACGGGTGCAGAATGGCCCCATGGCCGAACCGTCGCCCCTGGAAGAGGCGGTGGCCCGGGTGGGCGACCGCTGGGCTCTGCTCATCGTCTCCGCCCTCCTCGACGGCCCCCGGCGGTTCAACGACCTCCAGGCCGACGTCGCCGGCATCGCCCCCAACGTCCTCAGCCAGCGCCTGCGCAACCTGGAGCAGCACGGCGTCGTCATGGCCACGCCCTACTCCGAGCGCCCGCCCCGGTTCGTCTACCAGCTCACCGCCGCCGGCGCCGAGCTGGCCGGCGCCCTCCGGCTGCTGGCCCAGTGGGGCGCCGGCCAGTCCCCCGACACCGTCGAGCCCCTCCGCCACGCCACCTGCGGCACCCCGTTCGAGGCCCGCTGGTACTGCCCCACCTGCAGCGCGGTCGAGGGCGACACGACCGCCGCGGAGGACGGCGTCCGCTTCATGTAGAAACTCCGGCCATGCGGGTCACGTTCTGTGGGGTGCGGGGCTCGACGTGCGCACCGGGCATCGACTTCGTGCGCTACGGCGGTCACACGTCATGTGTGGCCCTGGGCCGCGACGGCGGGCTGCCCACGCTCGTCCTCGACGCCGGCACCGGCCTGCGCAACCTGACCCGGCACCTGGACGGCCAGCCGTTCCGGGGCACGATCCTGCTCGGCCACCTTCATTGGGACCACACCCACGGCATCCCGTTCTTCGCCGCCGGCAACCAACCCGGCAGCGAGGTGACCGTCGTCATGCCCGCCCAGGGCGACCCCGAGCAGGTCCTCGAGCGGGCCTTCTCCCCCCCGCACTTCCCGGTGACCCCGACCCAGCTCCAGGGCCGGTGGCGGGTGCGGTCGCACGAGCCGGGCCAGTACGAGGTCGAGGGTTTCTCGGTCCTCGCCGCCGAGATCCCCCACAAGGGCGGGAGGACGTTCGGCTACCGGGTCACCGACGGCGGTGGCACCCTGGCCTACCTGTCCGACCACAGCCCGGTCGCCGCCGGCGCCGGCCCCCACGGGCTGGGCGCCTACCACGAGAGCGCGCTGGCGTTGGCCGACGACGTCGACCTCCTGATCCACGACGCCCAGCACACGGCGGCCGAGTTCACCGACCGGGCCTTCCTGGGCCACTCGGCCGTCGAGTACGCCGTGGGGCTGGCGGAAGCCGCCGGCGCCCGGACCCTCGTGCTCTTCCACCACGATCCGGCCCGCACCGACGACGAGATCGACGCCTTGGTCGTGGCTCACGCCGGCGGCAGGGTGGAGGTCGTCGCCGCCGCCGAGGGGTTGACCATCGACGTCTGACCGGCGCTAGGACCGATGCGCTCCTGGACCAGCCGATCGGCGGCCCGGGCACTGTGGGGCTGGCCGGTCACCGCGTTCAGGAACGTCTCCCGGTCGAGGGCCAGCAGGACGACGGGCCCACGGGCCCGGACCGTCGCCGTGCGGGGCACGTCACGCAGGAGCGCGATCTCGCCGAAGCCGTCGCCGGGGCCCATCGTCCGCCGGTACGACCCACCCTCGGTCACCTCCAGGCACCCGGCGGCCACCAGGTAGAACCTGTCGCCCAGGTCACCCTCGGCGATGACGGCCGCGCCGGCGCCGGCCCGGACCTCCACCAGGCTGGCCGCCAGCCGCTCCTTGGTGGCGACAGGGAGCGGGGCGAAAACGGGGTGGCCCTGGAGGAGCCGGTACTCCCGCTCCGGCGCCGGCGCGCCCAGCTCGGCCCCCGCCACCTGCCGGCGGCAGGCCAGGGCGGCGGCCGGCAGCACCAGGCCGAGGGCCGGCCACGCCAGCCCCGGGCCGAAAGCGGCGAGCAGCGATCCGGCTGCCGCCCCGCCCGCGGCCCCGGCCAGCACGACGGCGATCTCCACCACGCCGAAGACCCGGGCCAGCACCGGGTCGGCGGCCAACCGCTGCAACAGCGTGTGGGCCGCCACCTCGGCCAGGGTGTAGCCCGCTCCGGCCATGGCCAGCAGGACGGCGACCGCACCGACGGCCGGCACCAGCGCCACGGGCGCCAGCGCGGCGCCGAGAAGCAGGGCGCCGGCGGTCAAGGAAAGCACCAACCGGCGCCGGTCGAGGAGCCGGAGGACACCCGCGCCGCCGGCCACCGCGCCGATCCCCCACGCGGCCCAGATGGCGCCGGCGCCGGCCTCGCCGAGCCCGAGGGGGCCCAGCGCCGTCGCCACCACCAGCACGTCCACCGCCCCCTCGACCAGGGCCAAGGCTCCCAGGACGCCGACCAGCGCCCGTAGCCTGCGGTCGCCACCCACCATGCGCAACCCCTCGAACAGCGGGCGGGCATCCTGGGCGCCGGCGCCGTGGTCGTCACGGGGAAGCCCCACCAGCACCGCGATCGAGGCGCCCAACATGCAGGCGAAGACGGCGAGGGCGGCGCCCGCTGAGGTCCTCGCCAGCACAACCCCGCCGCCGAGGGTCCCGGCCAGGAAGCCCAGGTTGACGCACATCGCCGCACCGGCGTTCGCCCGGGTCAGCTCCGCCGGCGTCCGGGCCAGCAGCGGCAGCAGGGCAGCCTGGGCCGGCTTGTACGCCGGGCCGGCCACGGCCAGCGCCACGGCGAGGACGTACAGGACGGCCAGCGGGGCCCCGGCGACGACGGCGGCCGCCGCCCCGGCCAGGGCGCCGCCGCGGACCACGTTGACCGTGATCAGGACCGACGGGCGGGAACGGCGGTCGCCCTCCCGGGCGAGGAAGAGGCCGGCGGGAGCGCCGGGCAGCGTCCGCATCAGCGCCATCAGGCCGACGGCGCCGGCGCCGCCGGTGCGGTAGGCGTGAACGGCGAGGACGAGCGCCGCGCCCCAGACGGCGGCCGAGGTCAGCAGCCAGGCGAGCAGCACCCGCCTGACCGAGCCGTTCCCCCTCACTCCGATCGCAGGACCGACGCCACCGGCGTCCGCCCGGCCATCCGGGCCGGCCCGGCGGCGACCAGGTTGGCGAGGATGACCAGGGCGCCGGCGAGGCCGGCGAGGAAGAGCACGGGCACGGAGGGGCGGGCCAGCACGGGCAGACGCTCGGCGAAGATGATCCACAGCCACCGGCCCAGGGCCACGCCCAGGGGCACCCCGACGACCAGGCCGATGCCCACGATCAGGGAGGACTGCCACACCACCGTGGCCGACACCTGCCGGCGGGTGAACCCCAGCGACTTGAGGATCGACAGGTCCCGGCGGCGCCGCCCCACCCCCGAAGCCAGGGCCAGCCCCAGCGACACGACGGCGGCCACCACCAGCACCCCGCCCAGCACCGCCGGCGTGGCCCCCATCGCCTCGTAGTGGACGATCTGGGCCGGGCGCTGGACCGGCAGCACCTGGGCCGACCCCGGGAACCGCCCGACGCCGCCCAGAGCCTCCTCGAGGCGGGCACGGGTGGCCTCCCGGTCCGCGCCGGGCGCAAAGCGGACGAACAGCGCCTTCGGTCCTGGGCTCACCTCGTCCCACCCCGGGATCTCCTCGTAAACCATGAGGGCGCCGTCGCCCAGCGACGTGTAGGCGCCGAGGATGGGCCCCACGGTGGGGAACACGGCGAGCCCGACGACCCGGAGGGCCCGCTCCCCCCCCTCCGACGCCATCACCACGGTGTCGCCGACCCGCTTGCCGAGGGCGTCGAGAGTCCCGGTACCGAGCACGATCTCCCCCGGCTCCCGCACCGCCCGGCCCGAGACCAGCGGCGGGGTGACGGCGGCACCGGCCGCCAGCCCCAGCACGGGCACGCGGGTCCCCTCCAGCTCGATCGACTGGAAGTACGCCCCCGACCACCCACTGACGTCGCGGTCGGCGCCGAGGACGGCGGCGGCGCGCTCGACATCGATCTCGCCGTACCCGGACTCGTCGAGGACCGTGAGGTCCCAGTCCCATCCGTACAGCGGCGGGCGGTCGACGAGCGACCGGAGGCTGGTGCCGAACACCAGCGACGTCACCACGGCGACGACGGCCACGACCGCACCCCCCAGCGCGGCCCGGGCCGGGACCGACGTGCGCCCCTCGCCAGGCTCCAGGGCCAGCCGCATGCCCGCGACCGCCGGCAGCGGGAAGCCCGCCCTCGCCACCAGGCCGGCCAGGGTCGACCGGCGAGGGGCGTCCAGGCGGGCCCGCGCCTGGCGCCGGTGGGGCAGCTGGCGGAGGGCGGCGGCGGTGCCGACCCCGAGCAGGAGAACGCCCAGGCCGGTGGCGCCCAGCACCAGGACCGTCCAGTCGAAGGCGATCCCCGGGTCGGGCTCGACCCGGCGCAGCGGCCCGATGGGCGCCAGGGGCGAAAGGGCCACGGCCACGGCCACCGCGCCGGCCACCCCGGCCGTGACGGCCAAGGCCACGCCCGGCAGGAGCAGGGCACCGAGGGTCCGGGGGTCGCCGCCCATGGCCCGGATCGTCGCCAGGTCGTCGCGGTCGGTCCGCAGCAGGCGCACCACCGCCTGGCCCACGAGGAGGAGGCAGGCGAGAAAGGCCATGGCACCGAAGGCACCGAGGGCGACGGCCAGGGGTCGCACAGCCTCCTGGGTCCGGGCGACGACGACCGACCGCTCCCGGAACGACGTGCCGCCGTCGCGCCCCAGGGTGGCGAGGTAGTCGCGCTTGAACCGCTCCACGGCTCCCTCCCCGCCGTCGAGGGAGACGCCGGTCCATCCGTAGCTCACCCACCGGGCTTGCCGCTCGGTGAACGCGGGGGTGAGCAGGGCCCGGCCGCTGCGGTCGGTGTCGTCCTGCACCACCTCGTCGGGGAACAGCCCGATGCCGACGACGGTGAGGTGGACGCGGTCGACCGGCGGCGGGGGCGTATCGCTGAAGACGGCGTCCTCGTCGGCCGGGTCGTAGATTCCGAGCGGGATCCGGTCGCCGAGGCCGAGCCCCAGGGCGGCCAGGTGCTCGTTGATCGCCGCTTCGTCGACCCGGCTGGGGTCGGGCATGCGTCCCTTGATGACCGTGAACCGGTCGCGGGTGAAGTACAGCCCGTCCAGGCTGCCCACCACCTCGACCGGCGCGTCGATGCCGGAGAGGTCGGGCCGGCCGGCGTCATCGACCACGCCGGCGACGAACGACCAGTACGTGGCCGACCCGGTGACCCCGGGCAGCCGGCGGGCCGCCTCCGGATCCTCGGAGTGGAAGAACTGCACGTCGAGCGCCCGGCCCGCGTCCCGGAACCGTGGGTAGGCCGATGCCGTCCGCCGGGCCCCCGCCACCGAGGCCAGGCTCAGGCCGCCGAGCAGGGCGAGGAGGACGGCGACGCCCACGTAGGCCCGGGCCCGGGACCGCAGCGTCGTCCCGAACCAGAACCGGATCACATTCATCGGCGCGCCTCCAGTCGCTCCAGGGCCGACCTGGCGGCCCACCATCCGCACATGCCGTGGACGCCGGCCCCCGGCGGGGTGGACGCCGAGCACAGGTAGGCGTCCAGCCCCTCGATGGGGAGCCGGTAGGGGTCGGCGGCCAGCCGGGGGCGGGCCACCAGCTGCAGGCCGCCGTGGGAGCCGCCGGCCACGTCACCCCCGACGTTGTTGGCGTTGTGGCGCTCGAGGTCGGCGGGGGACATGGTGTGGCGGGCCAGGACCAGGTCGCGGAAGCCGGGGGCGAAACGCTCGAGCTGGTCCTCGATGGCGGTGGTCATGTCGACCGTCGAGCCGTGGGGCACGTGGCAGTAGGCCCAGAACGTGTGCTTGCCGACCGGCGCCCGAGTGGGGTCGAAGCGGCTGGGCTGGGAGGTGAGCACGAACGGCCGCTCGGGGTGGCGGCCCTGGGCGACGTCGCGCTCGGCGGCCACCACCTCCTCGAGCGTCCCGCCCACGTGGACCGAGCCCGCCCGCCCGCACTCCTCGGCCTTCCAGGGCACGGGGCCGTCCAGGGCGTAGTCGATCTTGAACGAGCCGGGCCCGTAGCGGAACCGGCCGAAGCGCCGGCGGGCGCGGGCGTGGAGGCGGTCACCGGCGATGGCCGCCACCTGGCGGGGCGTGAGGTCGAAGAGGACGGCCCGCGCCGGCGGGAGGTCGGCCAGAGAGCCGACCCGCCGGCCGGTCTCGATCCCGCCGCCGAGCGAGCGGAGGTAGGAGACCAGGGCGTCGGCCACCTTCTGCGACCCTCCTCTCGCCGCCGGCCACCCCACCGCGTGCCCGGAGGCGGCGAAGGTCAGCCCGAACGACGCGGTGAGCGGCTTCCCGAGGTCGAGGATGGCGTGGGCGGCCAGGCCGGCGAAGAGCCCCCGGGCGGCGTCGCCGTCGAACGCCCTTGCGGCCAGGGTCCTCGCCGGCAGCACCGCCCGGAGCCCGAAGCGGGCCATGGTCACCGGGTGCCGGGGCACCCGCAGCATGGGCCCGAGGATGGAGCCGGTCAGGCCGTCCCAGTCCCGGACCAGCGGCCCGACGACCCGCCGCCAGGCGCCGGCGTCTCGACGGAGGGCCTCGGCGGTGGCGTCGAGCGACCGCTCCAGCACCGCCGCGCTCCCGTCGGGCAACGGGTGGGCCGCCGGCGCCTCGGGATGGACCCACTCCAACCCGTGGTCGGCCAGGGGCAGGTCGGCGAACGCCGGCGACGCTGCGCCGAGGGGGTGGATGGCGGCGCAGACGTCGTGGACGAACCCGGGCAGGGTCAGCTCCTCGGAGCGGCAGCCCCCGCCGGCGCTGTCCTCGGCCTCCAGCACCAGCACCGACCGCCCGGCCCGGGCCAGGGTGATGGCGGCGGCCAGGCCGTTCGGGCCGGCGCCGACGACGACGGCATCGGGCCGGCTCACTCCTCCTCACGCCGGTGGCCCCGGCTGACCTCGGCCAGGGCGGCGGTGTCGATGGCGGCGGCGGCGGCGCGGGCCGCCTTCACCGGCGTGACCGCCCGCAGTGTCGCCGTGCGCTTCCCCCCCTCGAGCACCGCCCGCTCGCCGAGGATGGCGCCCGGCCCCACCTCGGCCAGCTTCTCCCCGTCCACCACCACGTCGAGCACCCCGTCCAGCAGCAGGAAGATCGAGTCGCCGGGGTCGCCCTGGTCGACGAGGGCCTGGCCCGGCTCGAGGGTCAGGATGTCGGGCTTGGTTCCGGCCCGCATGATCCGGGCCGACAGCTCGCGCTCGAGCGCGGTCTCGGCCACGGTGACCAGCGCCGGCGAGTCCTCGTCGCCCCAGGGGCTGTGGCGCCCGAAGGCGGTGCGGTACCACTGCTCGAAGTCGATCATGCCGGTCTTGGCCGCCAGCGCGCCGGTGTGGTCGTAGATCCAGTGCCGCGGGAAAGGGCTGGCGCCCGGCACCTCCCACTCCGAGGTGCCGTCGGCCCGGATGGTGAGGGCCAGGGTCGACCACGCCAGCGGGGCGGCGACCTGCACGAACGGCGGCCGGCGCACGGTCCTGGGCGCCGGCACCCCGGTGCGCCCGCCGGCGGTCTGGACGAAGCGCACGGCGGACTCCGACAGCTCGGGCTCGGGCTGCAGGTCGGGGAAGGCGACGGCTTGGAAGACGACGGCCCGGGGGCCCATCCTCACCGTGGTCGACCCGATCATCCCCCCGCCGGCGTGGCCGCAGTCCACCACCTTGCCGTCCTCCACCTCGATCCACGCCCGCAGCTGGTTGGCGAACCGGAACCGGTCGGCCGCCCGCAGCTCTTCCAGGTCGCCGAGCACGTCGGGGGGCGGCGGGTCGTAGTGGGCCATGCCCATGTCGAAGGGCAGCCGGGTCATCCCCGAGACCGCTTCCGACGGGATCCACGACAGCGACGTGACCGATGACTCGATGCGCACCTGCGCCTCCTTCAGCCTTGGAGTGGAGCGTACGGCGGCGCCCGCCCTCGCCCAAGGGTGGTGGCCTGCGTCCTCCCGGTGGGGGTGACACCACCCCCGCGCAGAGGGCCACCCCCTTGTGGCCGGCGCCGCGATGGGGCCAAATGTGTCCGTGTCCGATCGCCAGATCACGGTGTTCCTCGCCGACGACAACCTCATCGTGCGGGAGGGGGTCCGAGCCCTTATCGGGCTGGAACCCGACCTCACCGTGGTGGGGGCGGCGGCCGACTACGACGGGCTGGTGGCCGGTGCCGAGGCGGCCGCCCCCCAGGTGGTGGTGACCGACATCCGCATGCCGCCCACCTTCCAGCAGGAGGGGATCGACGCGGCCAAGGAGGTGCGCAAGCGCCACCCCGGCACCGGGGTCGTCGTTCTCTCCCAGTACGACGACCCCGAGTACGCCATCGCCCTGCTCCGGGAAGGGTCGGCGGGCTACGCCTACCTGCTCAAGGACCGGCTGGCCGACGGCGACCAGCTGGCCCGCGCCATCCGTGAGGTGGCGACCGGAGGGTCGCTGCTGGACCCGTCGATCGTCGAGACCCTGATCAACCCGGTCGCTTCCCACAACGACCTCACCCCCGCCGAGGAGCGGCTCCTGCAGCACGTCGCCGAAGGCCGGCCCATGAAGGCCATCGCCGTGTCCGAGGGGACCACGGCCACCGACGTCGCCGACGAGGTCGAACGACTGTTCCTCAAGCTGGCCCAGGCCGCCAGCACGGGCGCCAGCAGCTCCTTGCGCCGGCTGCGCATGCTGCACCAGGCCATCGTCCAGCGCGAGGAGCAGGGCGAGACGTTGAGCCGGCTGCTGCCCGGCGGCGTGGCCGAGAAGTTGCGGCGGGAGGGCCGGCGCATCGGCGAGACGGAGATGCTCGACGTCACCGTGCTCATGTCGGACATCCGCGGCTACTCCACCATCGCCGAGCACGCCGATCCGTCGGTCCTGGCCGGCCAGCTCAACGAGCACCGGGCGGAGATGAACCGGGCCGTGCTGTCGGCGGGCGGCACCGTCATGCAGTTCGTGGGCGACGCGGTCATGGCCGTGTTCGGGGCACCCCTGGCCCAGGAGGACCACGCCCGCCACGCCACCGAGGCGGCGGGGGCCATGCACGCGGCCCAGGCCGCGGTCAACGAGCGGTGGCGGTCCCAGGGCCTCCCCGAGTTCGGGCTGGGGATCGGGCTGTCGAGCGGCCGGGTGGCCGCCGCCCTGCTCGGCTCCGAGGAGCGGGTGGAGTACAGCCTGGTCGGCGACGCGGTGAACCTGGCCCAGCGCCTGCAGCAGTGGGCCGACGCCGGCCAGACCGTCGTGAGCCAGCCGACGGCCGCCGCCCTCGGCGCCGGTGTCGAGCTCGAGGCCCTGGCGCCGGCCCAGGTGAAGGGGCGCGACGCCACCGTCCACGCCTTCCGCCTGGTGCAGCCGGTGCGGGCATGACCGGCGCGGTGGTGCCTGCACCACCGGGGACTCGCATGCCTACGCTCTTCCGCTCCGGCGTCGGGCGTGGGTCAATAGTCGAAGATGGCGAGAGGAGGGGCCGATGAGCACGGTGGGGACGACGGAAGCGGGGCCGGTGCTGGAGGTGGGCGGGGTCCGCAAGACCTACGAGGCCGAGGGGGCGCCGGTGCGGGCGCTGCGGGGCGTCACCATGTCCATGGCCGCCCACGAGTTCGTAGCCGTTATGGGGCCCTCAGGGTGCGGCAAGTCGACCCTGCTCAACCTGGTGGCGGGCCTGGACACGCCCAGCGAAGGCGAGATCGTGCTCTCCGGCGTGCCGCTCCACGGCAAGGACGAGAACGAGTTGGCCCGCGTCCGGCGGGCCCACATCGGCATCGTCTTCCAGTTCTTCAACCTCCTGGAAGGCATGAGCGCCCTGGAGAACGTCACCCTGCCCGCCATCATCGCCGGCAGCCCCCGCAAGCAGGCCGAGACCCGTGCCCGTGACCTGCTCGACCTGCTCGGCCTGGGCGACAAGGCCCGCAGCGCCCCGGGCGTGCTGTCCGGAGGCCAGCGCCAGCGCCTGGCCATCGCTCGGGCCCTGGCCAACAAGCCGACCCTGCTCCTGGCCGACGAGCCCACCGGCGCCCTCGACACCGCCGGCGGCCTGGAGGTGCTGGAGCTCTTCCGCCGGCTCCACGCCGACGGCCAGGCGATCATGCTGGTCACCCACGACGACGACGTCGCCGCCGCCGCCGACCGCATCGTGCGTATGCGCGACGGCCGCCTGGAGGGCGACAAGCAGGCCGACGCCGCGGCCTCCGGCGCCAAGGGCGACGGCACGCTGCAGACCGCCTTCGGAACCCCCACCGACTGACCGGCATCGCCCGTGGCCACCGCCCTGAACCCGACGATCGCGGCCGGCGACGACGTGGCCCTGCCCGAGGCGAGTCGCTCCCCCACCGCGCGGCTGCTGCCGGCGCTGGCTCCTCTCGCCGTGGCCCTGGCCGTGGCGGGGGCGGTGCTGGCCCGTGACACCGGCCACCTGAAGACCGCCCTGCTGTACACCGCCACCGTGCTGGCCTGGGCCACGGCCGGCGCCGTCATCACCGCCCGGCGCCCCGGCGAGCGTCAAGGAACGCTGATCCTGCAGGCGTCGATCCTGGGCGCCGTCGCCGCCGTGGCCACCGCTGTCGTGTGGGCCGACGCCAGTGGCCGTTCCCTCCCGGACGCCTTGGTCGACGCCGCCGTCGTGGCCCGCCCGATGGCCCTCGCCCTGCTTCCCGCCGCCGGCATGCACGTCCTGCTGACGTTGCCCGACGGCTCCTGCGCCATCAGCCGCCGAGTCGTGGTCGCCGGCTACGTCGTCGGCGCCCTGACCGGGATGTCCCTGTGGTTCCAGCGACCGTCGCTGCCGCTGTGGCCGGTGGCCGTCCTCGGCGTCGTGGCCGGTGCCGTCGGGCTGGCCGGCTCCAACCGCCGCTACCGGCGGGCGGCGGGTGTCGAGCGCCAGCGCATGCAGTGGTTCGGCTGGGCCGTCGCCGTCGGTGTCGAGATGGCGGTGGTCGCCGTAGCGGTCCAGATCCTGTCCGGCTGGCCCGACGACGCCGGCGCCGTCGCCACCGCGGCCACCCTGCCCGTCCCCGTCGCCCTCGCCCTCGGCAGCTCCAAGCGCCTCATCGGGCGGGTCGACACTCTCCTGGCCCACACCGTCTCACTCGCCGGCCTCAGCGGGGTGGTGGTCGGGGTGTACCTGGTCATCGTGCTGGGGCTGGGCCGGGCCCCGACCGACAGCGAGCGCCCGCTGCTCGGCCTGTCGATGCTGGCCGCGGCCGTGGCCGCCCTCCTGTACCTGCCCGCCCGCGAGCGGCTGGCCCAGTTCTCCAATCGCCTCGTCTACGGCGAGCGCGAGGCCCCCGACCAGGTGCTGAAGACCTTCGGCAGCCGCCTCTCGCGGGCCGTTCCCCTCGACGAGCTGCTCCTCCAGGTGGCGGAGTCGCTGCGCAAGACGCTCTCGCTGGCCACGGCCGAGGTCTGGACGGGCTCCGAGGGCCGGCTCGACCGGGCCGTGTCCGTTCCCGACGCCCCGGTCACCCGGCTGGTGCTGGCGCCCGACGAGGAGGCCGTCGTGGCCCGGGCCGGCGTCTCGGGGCCGGCGTGGGTGAAGGTGTGGCTGGCCGGCCTGGTCCAGGGCCGGGAGGACTGCCTGCTCCGGGTGGCGCCGATCACCCACTCGGGCCACCTCCTCGGGCTCATCGTCGCCGTCCGCCCGCCCACCGGCGACACCTTCAAGGAGGAGGAGGAGCGCATCCTCACCGAGCTGGCCCGCCAGGTCGGCCTGGCCCTCCACAACGTCCAGCTCGACTCCGCCCTGCAGTCCACCCTCGACGAGGTCCGCCGCCAGGCCGAGGAGCTGCAGGCGTCCCGGGCCCGCATCGTCGCCGCGTCCGACGCCGCCCGCCGCCAGATCGAGCGCAACCTCCACGACGGTGCCCAGCAGCACCTTGTCGCCCTGGCCGTGAACCTGCGGCTGGCCCGCCAGATCGCCGAGCGCGACGCCGATGTGGCCAAGGAGATGCTCGAGCAGCTCAGCCACGACCTGCAGGACGCGGTCCAGGAGCTGCGCAGCCTGGCCCACGGGATCTACCCGCCCCTCCTGGTCGACCGGGGCCTGCCCGAGGCGCTGTCGGCCGCCGGCGGGCGCTCCGCCCTGCCCACCCAGGTGGTGGCCGACGGGATCGGCCGCTACTCGCCCGAGATCGAGGCCGCGGTGTACTTCTGCTGCCTGGAGGCCATGCAGAACGCCGGCAAGCACGCCGGCGACAGCTCCACCATCACCGTGCGGGTGTGGGAGGACGCCGGCGCCCTGTTCTTCGAGGTGGCCGACGACGGCGCCGGGTTCGACCCCTCGACCCGCTCGGCGCCGGGCGCCGGCTTCGTCAACATGGGAGACCGGGTGGGCGCCATCGGCGGCACGTTCGGCGTGCAGTCCGCGCCCGGCCGGGGGACGCGGGTGTCGGGGCGGATCCCCGTGCCCGCCACCACCGAGCTGCCGGCGCCATGAGGACGGCCCTCGTCATGTGGGCCGGCAACGAGATCGCCCGCCGCTGGCGGGCCCTCGTGGCCCTGGGCGTGCTCGCCGGCCTGGCCGGGGGGCTGGCCATCGCCGCCGTCGCCGGCGCCCGCCGCACGGCCACCGCCTACGAGCGCTTCCGGGAGGCGACGGGGCGGTCCGACGCCATGGTCTTCGGCACCCTCATAGGCGTCTTCGACGCCGACTACGGCCCGATCCGGGCCCTGCCCGAGGTCGAGGACGCCGGCGAGTTCACCCTCGCCCCCATCTTCCTGGAGGGGCTCGAGGCCGGCCAGCTCGCCCCCAACGACGACCGCCTGTACCGCACCGTCAACCGCCCGCTGCTGGTGGCCGGCCGCCTTCCCGATCCCCGCCGCCCCGACGAGCTGGTGATCAACCGCAAGGCGGCCAGTGCGTACGGCCTGCGGGTCGGCGACCGCGTCAGGATGAGCGCCGGCCTCGAGCTCTTCGGCACCGGGGACCCGGGCGCCGGCCCCTCCGTCGACGCCACGGTCGTGGGCATCGGGGACTCGGCCATGGAGCTGGCGTTCCAGGGGGACTCCCCGGCGTTCACGCCCAGCGCCGCCTTCCTGGCCCAGCACCCCGAGGTACCCAGGGCCGGGAATCTCGTCGTCCGCCTCCGCCCGGGCACCGATGTGGCCGGATTCGCCCGGCGGGCCGCCGAGGTCATGGGCCTGCCGAACCTCCCGGTACGCGACCAGGCCGAGGACATCAAGCGCGTCACCCACGGTACCGACCTGGAGCGAACGGCCCTCCTCCTGTTCTCGGCCGCCGTCGCCCTGGCCGCCGTGGTGCTCGTGGGCCAGGCGCTGTCACGGGTGGTCTTCGGCATCGCAGAGGCCGGCGCCGCCCTCCGGGGCCTGGGCTTCACCCGCCAGGCGCTCGTCGCCGGGCTCGTCCTGCCGCTCGGCGCCAGCGCCGCCACCGCCGCGGCGGCCGCCGCCGGGACGGCGGTCGCCCTGTCGCGCTGGTTCCCCCTGGGCCTGGCCGGGCGCCTGGAGCCGGACAGGGGCGTGCACGCCGACTGGCTGGTCGTCGTGCCCGGCGCCACGGCCGTGGCGCTCCTCGCCCTGGCCGGCGCGGCGGTCGCCGCGCTGCGCGCCACCTCGCCCGGCCGCCGCACGTCCACCACCTCGCCGGGGAGCCGGCTGGCGCCGGTGCTGGCCCGGGTCGCCCCTCTTCCCGCGGTGATCGGCGCCGGCCTGGCCCTGCGTCGGGGCGAGGGTGAGCGGGCCCTCCCCGTCCGCCCGGCCATCGCCAGCGGCGTGGCCGCCGTGCTGGGCGTGGTGGGCGCCTTCGGCCTCCTCCGAGGCATCGACGACGCCCTCGTGCGGCCGGAGCGGGCCGGGCAGACCTGGGACGCCGAACTGGTGCCGGCCGGCGTGGACAACCTGGTGGCCGGTGTCCCACCGGAGCTCCGGTCCGACCCTGCGGTCTCCGAGTTGGCCGCAGTCGCCCGCGTCAACGTGGACCTGCAGCACGCCAGCATCCCCATCTACTCGCTCCGGGCCGTCCGGGGCGCCTGGCAGTTCACCATGCTGGAAGGCCGGAGCCCTGCCGCCGCCGACGAGATCGTCCTCGGCCCCGCCACCGCCAAGGGCCTGGGCCGCGACGTCGGCGACAACCTCGAGGTGGAAGGCGCCGCCGGCTCGCTGCGAGTCGTCGGCATCGCCCTGCTCCCGCAGACCCCGCACTTCTCCTTCGACCAGGGCGCCTGGGTGACGTCGGCCGGGTTCGACGCCCTGGCCCCGACCGGCGACGACGCCAGCCCGCGTGAGGAGACCGTGCTCGTGCGGTTCCAGCCCGGTGCGCCGCTCGCGGACCGGGTCGCCGAGGCCGAGGAGCGGCTCGGGCACCTCTTCGACGTCGAGCCGAGCGTCATCCCCCAAGACGTGGAGTACCTCCGCAACGTCCGCCAGCTGCCCACCGCCCTGGCCGTCTTCCTCGTCCTTCTCGGCGTCGGTGCCCTCGCCCACGTGCTGGCCACCACCGTGCGCCGCCGGGGCCACGACCTCGCCGTTCTCCGGGCCCTGGGGTTCCGTCCCCTTCAGGCCGCGGCCTGCGTGAGCTGGCAGGCGGTGACCGTGTCGGCCGTGGCCCTGCTGATCGGCATCCCCCTCGGCATCGCCGCCGGCCGCTGGTCGTGGCGCTGGGTGGCCGACTCCACTCCACTCGTCTATGTCCCGCCGGTGGCCGCGACCGTCGCCCTCCTGGCCGTGCCCGCCGCCCTCGTCCTGGCCAACCTGATCTCCGCCCTCCCTGCCCGCCGGGCGGCCCGGCTCCGCCCCGCCGAGGTCCTGCGGGCCGAGTAGCGGCGCTCCTTCTGCTCCGCCCGGCCATGTGGCCTGGCTCCGGCGCGCAGGCGGGCCGGCACGACGACATGGGCTACGGCCCCTCCGGGCTCGCCAGCTGGGCGGACGCCCGCCCCGTCCACAGCTCCTCGAGCACTTGCGGCCCGAACTCCTCTTTGTTCACATAGGCGACCGCGCCCGAGGTGGCGGCGTCGGCGGGCAGATCGGCGGCCTGGTAGGTCGACAGGAGGACGACGACGACGTCCGGCGCGGTGGCGGTGATCCGGCGGGTGGCCTCGATGCCGCTGATCCCGCCCATGTTGATGTCCATCAGGACGAGCTCTGGGGCCAGTTCCTCGACCAGCTCCACCGCCTTCTCACCCGACTCGGCCTCACCGACGACCTCGAAGCCGCCCGTCACCCTGACCACGGCCGCGGCGGCACGGCGGAAGGGCGCCTGATCGTCGACGATCAGGACCGTTACGGCCGCGTGCTCCATTCTGTGGCCATCGTGCCACGAGGGTCGCGGCGCCGACAGGGTGCCAGCCCCCCCGGGCTCGGGGCGGTCAGCCCCCCCGGTCGGCGAGGAAGAGGAGCACGGCCTTGACCCGCCGGCTCACGTCCCGCTCCTCGGAGAGGCCGAGCTTGGAGAAGAGGGAGTTGATGTGCTTCTCGACCGCCCGCTCGGAGAGCACGAGCGAGGCGGCGATGGCCGAGTTGTTCTTGCCCTGCGCCATCTCGGAGAGCACTTCGGCCTCCCGCACCGTCAGGTCCCGCAGCGGCGAGGGGGTCCGAGAACGGGCGGCGACCAGGGCGTCGATCACCTTCGGGTCGATGACGGACCCGCCTCTGGCCACTTCGCGGATGGCGCTCAGGAGCTGGTCGATGTCCGACACCCGCTCCTTGAGCAGGTACCCCCGTCCCCGGGATCCGTTCTCGAGGAACTGCAGGGCGTACTCGGGGTCGGCGTACTGGCTGAGTACCACGACGCCGGCGTCCGGCAGCACCGAGCGTACGTGCTCTGCGGCCCGGACCCCCTCGTTCGTCCCCGTCGGCGGCATGCGAATGTCGGTCAGCACGACATCGGGGCGGTGGGCGTCGATGGCCTCGATCAGCGAGTCGAAGTCCTCGCACGTCTCGGCCAGCTCCAGCTCGGGCTGGGCCTCGATCAGCCGGCTCATGCCCTCCCGGAGCAGGTAGTTGTCCTCGGCCAGCACGAGCCTGATGGGCACGGTCCGCCACCCTACTCAAAGGGGGTGTAGGCACCTCCGACGAAGGGCGGCCACCAACCTGGCGATTTCGGCCCGTCAGCCGTACCTTCTCCTGAGGCTCGGCAAAGGCGTCGGGCCCCCGAAAGGATGGACATGACAAAGAGGATCCCGCGGCGGCTGGGCCGCGCCGGCGCCGTCGCCGCGCTGGCCGTGCTGGCCGCGGCATGTGGCGGAGGCGACGACACGAAAACCGTCACCGCCGCCGACTACAGCTTTCAGAACCTGCCCAAGGAGGTGGATGCCGGCACCGAGTTCAAGCTGACGAACTCCTCGACCAAGGAACTGCACGAGATGGTGGTCATCCGCATCCCCGACGACGAGAGGCGGCCCGTCAGCCAGCTCGTCGCCCTTCCGGAATCCCAGCAGGAAGCCGTCTTCGGCAGCAGCGAGCCGGCCATGGTCCTGCTCGCCCCCCCGGGAGGCGGCGAGATGATCAAGGCCGTCGGCGACGGGAAGCTCACCCAGAAGGGGCGCTACGCCGTCGTCTGCTTCATCCCGACCGGCGTCGACCCCCAGGTGTACCTCAACGCCCCACCCGGTGACGGCCCACCGAACGTCCCCAACGCCGGCCCGCCCCACGTGGTCCACGGCATGTTCGGCGAGATCACCGTCAAGTAACTCCCGCAACTGGCTGCAGTGACGGGAGGTAATTACCGTCACTGCAGCCAGACGTTTCAGGCCGCGGCGACCTCCTCCTCGACCGCCGGCTCCAGCGCCAGCTCCAGCACGTCGGCCACGTCGCCGACCAGGTGGAAGGTCATCCGCTCGCGGACGGCCTCGGGCACGTCGTCGAGGTCGGCGCCGTTGCGCTCGGGCAGGAAGACGGTGGTCAGGCCGGCGCGGTCGGCGGCGAGGACCTTCTGCTTGACCCCACCGATCGGCAGCACCCGGCCCTGGAGGGTGACCTCACCGGTCATGCCCACGCTGGCCCGCACCGGCCGGCCGGACAGCAGGCTGGCCAGGGCGGTCACCATGGTCACGCCGGCCGAGGGGCCGTCCTTGGGGACGGCGCCGGCGGGCACGTGCAGGTGGTAGCGCTTCTCGGGATCCACGGCCAGGTGGCCCCGCACGTAGGAGAGGGCGATCTCGGCCGACTCCTTCATGACTTCGCCCAGCTGGCCGGTGAGGGTCAGCTGGGGCAGGCCGGGCGCGCCGGGCAGGGACGTGGCCTCGATGAACAGCACGTCGCCGCCCATCCCGGTGACGGCAAGACCCGTAGCGACTCCGGGAACCGCGGTGCGGTCGGCGGCCTCGAAGAAGTACCTGGGCCGGCCCAGGTAGGTCCGCACGTCGTCACGGTCGACGGTCACCGGCACTGCGTCCTTGGACGCCGGAGGCGTCGTGAGCGTGCCCGACGCCAGCCGGGTCGCCACCTTGCGCAGCACCTTGCCCAGCTCCCGCTCGAGGCTCCGCACGCCGGCCTCCCGGGTGTAGTCGGTCACGACCAGGCGCAGGGCGTCCTCGGTGCAACACACCTCTTCCGCCGACAGGCCGTTGCGCTCCAGCTGCCGCGACAGGAGGTGGTCACGGGCGATGGCGACCTTCTCGTCCTCGGTGTAGCCGTCGAGCGAGATGACCTCCATGCGGTCCAGCAGCGGGCCGGGAATGGTGTCGAAGACGTTGGCGGTGGCGATGAAGAGCACGTCGGAGAGGTCGAGGTCGACCTCCAGGTAGTGGTCCTTGAACGTGTGGTTCTGCGCCGGGTCGAGCACCTCCAGCAGGGCCGAGGACGGGTCGCCACGCCAGTCGCTGCCCAGCTTGTCGACCTCGTCGAGCATGAAGACGGGGTTCATGGTGCCGGCCTCGCGGAGGGCCCGGACGATGCGGCCGGGCTGGGCGCCGACGTAGGTACGCCGGTGGCCGCGGATCTCGGCCTCGTCGCGCACGCCGCCCAGCGAGACCCGGGCGAACGAGCGCCCCAGCGCCCGGGCCACGGACTCCCCCAGCGACGTCTTGCCCACGCCCGGAGGGCCGACCAGGGCGACGATGGCACCCGAGCCGCGGCCGCTCACGGGGGACAGCCCACGCTCGGCCCGCAGCTTGCGGACGGCCAGGTACTCGATGATCCGGTCCTTCACGTCCTCCAGGCCGGTGTGGTCGGCGTCGAGGATGGCTCGCGCCTCGTCCACGTCCAGGCTGTCGTCGGACTTCTCGCCCCAGGGGATGTCGAAGACGGTGTCCAGCCACGTGCGGATCCACCCGTGCTCGGGGCTCTGCTCGCTGGTGCGCTCGAACCGGTCGAGCTCTCGCCCGACCGCGGCCCGCACCGTCTCGGGCAGGGCGTCGAGCTTGGCCCGGTACTCGGCGACCACACCCTCGCCGTCGGCGTCCTCGCCCAGCTCCTTGCGGATGGCGGCCATCTGCTGGCGCAGCAGGAACTCCCTCTGGGTCTTCTCCATGCCGTCGGCCACGTCGCTCTGGATGCGCTCCTTGAGCGTGAGGTCGGCCAGGGTCTCCCGGGCCCAGGCAAGGACCTTCTCCAGGCGGGCTTCCACGTCGACGGTCTCCAGCACCTCCAGCTTCTGCTCGAAGGTGAGGTCGGGCGAGTAGCCGGCGGTGTCGGCCATGGCGCCGGGATCGGAGATGCCCCGCAGGGCCTCGGCGATACCGCCGGCGCCGCGGTGGTCGAGGATGTTCTCGACGACGGCCCGGTACTCGCGGGCCAGCTCCCGAGCCCGGGGCGACGGCTCGACGTCGGCGGGGACAGCGTCGGCCTGCACCCACAGCGCGGAGCCGGCGGGAGCGGGCACGCCCACCCCGACCCTGGCCCGGTGCAGACCACGCACGACCACGGCCCGGAGGCCGCTGGGCAGCTCCCCGGAGTCCTCGACCTTGGCGACCGTGCCCACCTGGGCGTAGCGGCCGTCGACCCGGGGCACGAGGAGGATGCGTCCCTCGGAGGATCCGGTGGCCTCGATGGCGACCTTGGCCTCTTCGCTCTCGATGGCCATGGTGACCACCATCCCGGGGAGCACGACGCCGGTGGCGAGGGGGAGTAGGGGCAGGACCGAAGTGCGGATGTCGTCCATAGCAAGACTTAGAACAGTTCCAGATGCAGCCCTGTTCCCTGGTCGGAAGCTACGGTTCGGCCCGTGGCCGACACCGAGTTCTCCAAGGGCGACCGAGTGGTGGCGGCCCAAGGCCTCCCGGGCGTCCCCGAGGGCACTCCCGGGAGGGTGGTCATGGTCACCGGTCTGAGCTGGATCCGCTACCGGGTCCAGTTCGACAACGGCTTCGAGCACAGCCTCGTGGACGGGCGCTACCTCGACCGGGCCCCGGCCAAGCAGCGCCACTAGAGAACCCGAACCGGTGAGGTTGGCGCGCTAGGGTGGCGCGGTCGCCCCCTGTGTCGCCGGGGGCGCTTCTCTTTTTTTCGACCGCTGAGTTTCCGCGGGAAGGACGTTCCCATGCCCCTGACCCTCTTGTCCGTGCTGGCCCAGGTCGCCCCGACGGCCGCCGCCGAGCCGGGCACCCTCCCCTGCGGCGCGGCCGGCGAGGCCAGCTCGCTCTGCCTGAGCATCTATCGCTCGACGGGCAACGCCGTGCTGGCCCAGCTCTCCGACACCCTGCTCGTCAAGCCGGCCAAGATCGCCTTCATCTTCGCGGTGGCCCTTCTCGTCCGGCGCATCCTGAACCGGCTGCTCGGGCGGCTCATCAACGGCAAGGCCCGCCGGGTGGAGACCGTGGCCGCCCTGTTCCGCAGCGGGGTGTCCGCCACCGTGTGGACGATCGCCGGCCTGATGGCCCTGTCCGAGCTGGGCCTGAACCTGGGCCCGCTGATCGCCGGCGCCGGCATCGTGGGCGTGGCCATCGGCTTCGGCGCCCAGAACCTGGTGCGGGACTTCCT
>Ga0247719_1000209_pt1 | contig 41193 bp, 36 predicted proteins | sample 41E_DmetaG_FD_189046 | JGI IMG/M metagenome (GOLD analysis project Ga0247719, IMG submission 189046) | Soil microbial communities from hillslope of Landscape Evolution Observatory, University of Arizona, Oracle, AZ, United States - 4-1-E_D | ecosystem: Engineered > Artificial ecosystem >...
TAGCCGGCGCCGACGGCGATCGCGACCGCCATGCCGGCCACCGAGACGAGCGAGAGGCCCGGATACTTCGCGAACATCCGCACGCCGAGCTTCACGTCCAGCCACGACATCTTCAGCATCGTTCGTCGTCCCTCCGCCGCCCGTTCGGCAGCGAGTGCAGATTCGCAGACCGCACGCACGGGCCTCAGGTCGCCGAGCCGCCGCGTCGCGGCTCTCCGCGCCTCCTCGAGCGTCATGCCCGTCGCGACATAGTCGCGAACCCGCTGGTCGATGTGGAACTGGAGCTCCTCGTCGAACTCCCGCCGCGGATCGGTCATCGCGATCGTCCGTCGGGGAGAACGGCGGTGACGGCGCGGCTCACCGCGTCCGACAGGCGCAGCCAGCCGTGCGCCTGCTGCTCGAACTCACGCTCGCCTGCTTTCGTCAGCCGGTAGAACTTCGCGCGCCGGTTGTTCTCCGACAGGCCCCACGCTCCCGTGATCCATCCCTTCTGCACCATCCGGTAGAGGGCCGGGTACAACGAGCCTTCCTCCACCCGCAGCACGTCGCCGGTGGCGGTCTCGATCCAGCTCGCGATGCCGTAGCCATGCATCGGCCCGGCCGACAGGCGTTTCAGGATGAGCAGTTCGATCGTGCCCTGGAGCACGCCGGCGTCTTTCGTGAACACGGCGTCTGTCCCTCCCCTTCCCTCGCGCTACTCTTCCCGCAGCGCCTCGACGGGCTGCACGGCGAGCCCGCGGCGCGCCGGACCAGCCGCGGCGAGGATGCCGACGGCGAACATCAGGGCGGCAACGGCCGGGAGCACGAGATGTCCGTCTCCGCCCAGCCCGTCGGCGCCAGCCCCCCACTCCACGGCGGCTGCCATCGACAGCCCCAGGAGGATGCCGCCGCCGATCTGCGCGCCGGCGCGGCCGAAGACGCCCAGCAGCACGCGGCGCGCGTCGGCGCCGAGCGCCGTGCGGATCCCGATCTCCCGGCGCCGCCGGGCAACCGTGAACGACATCATCGCGTAGATGCCGGCGGCCGACAGCAGGAGCACGCTCGCCGTGACGCTGATGACGCCGAAGGCGATGCCGCGCAGGACCTTCCGCTCGCGGTCGATCTCCGCAACGACGGTACTGAGCCGGTGAAGCTTCAACGACGGATGCACGGCCGCGGCGATCTCCCTCATTCGGTGCGAGAACTGCGCCGGCGTACCGCTCGTGACCCGCACGACCGCGGTGAGCGGATCGAGGTCGCCGGCACGGCCCGCGACATAGACCCGCGGTAACGGATCGCGATACCCGACCGGAGGAACGATCGCCGCCGTGAACGCCGGCACGACGCCGACGATCTCGAGCCACGGATTCTCTCGGGGGACGCCGTCACGCGAGCGGTTTACGAAGCGGATGCGGCGGCCGAGCACGCTGCCCGCACCGAGGCGCTCGGCAAGTGCCTGGTCGACGATGATCGCGCTCGCATGGGGCGTGCTGTCGGCCGCCGAGAACGACCGGCCGGCGAGCACACGCACGCCGAAGAGATCGAAGAAGCCGGTAGCAACGCGGTTCGGCTGGACGCGCAGGACGACCGGCTGCGCCGCCTCACCTTCGATCTCGACCAGCCCGGCGGGCTCCTCACCCGGGAAATGGCTCGCGAAGGTCACGGCGGAAACGGCCGGTTCCGATTCGAGCGTCTGGAAGAACACCGCGAGGCGCGCGGTGCGAAGACTGACGTCCTCCAGGCGCGGGCCGTCGTCCGGAGCCGCGGCGCCAGGTGACACTTCCAGCGTGCCCCGAACCAGCGGGGCCACCACGGCGGGCGGCTCGAGCACGCCGGCGCGGTACGCCTGTGCGGCCTTGTGAAGCGCCGCCGGCAGAACGGCGACCGCGAGAGCCACCTGCGCGACGATGAGCGCCGTCCACGTGCCGCCCAGCCGGATGCCCGCGCCCCGTGTCGAGAACTGCGGCAGCGCACACTGCACGCGCCGCCCCGTGGCCTTCAAGGCCGGAATCACGCCCGTGATCACCGCCCCGATGGTGGCAAGCACCACGGCGTACAGCATGACGCCGGGCGACACCGCCAGCGGTGCATCAGCGAACCAGTACGGCACGACGTCGGTCGGCGAGTCGCGAAGATACGCGCGGAAAGGCCTCAGCGCGACGCTCAGCAGGCCGAGTCCGGCCGCCGCCGCGACGATCGCCGGCACCAGCGCCTCGAGGAACATCTGCGCGACGATGCGCGCGCGGCTCGCGCCGAGCGCCGTGCGTACGGCGATCTCGCCGATCCGTGTCGCCGTCCTGGCGTACACCAGGATCGACACGTTGACCGCGACGAGGACGAGCAGAAGGCTCAGACCGAACTGCAGCACGCGAAGGCCAACCTGGGCACCCGGGTCGTCCACGCCGACCACCGCGGCGGTGTAGCGCTGGACCTGCGGGCGGACATGCGCGTGCGTCGCTGGCAGCGCCGCGGCCATGCGCCCGCCGACGATCGACAGCTCCGCCCGCGCCTCCTCCATCGAGAGGCCGTCCGCGAGGCGGCCGAACACGTGCACCGTCCCGCTTCCGGACGCGGAATCCCCGTCGTCATCCGCTCGCAGCGGCACCCAGGCCCGATGGTTCACCGGAAAACCAAAGCCTTCAGGCAGCACCCCGACGACGGTGTGAGGGACGCCGTCGAGGCGAACGACGCGGCCGAGCACGGCCGGGTCGCCGTCGAGCCGGCGCTGCCACTCCTCGTGCGCGATGACGACGACCGGCGGAGACGATGGCCGTTCGTCTTCCTCCGACAGACTGCGTCCGAGCGCCGGCGCGACGCCGGTCAGTCCCAGTCCCGACGCCGTGATCGCCGCCACCCGCACGACATCGACGCGAGACGTCGAGGGACCGTTGTCGACGATCAGGTTTCGCGCGTCGTCGCGAAAGGCGCCGAGGTCGGCAATCGACGTCAATTCGCGGCGCCATCGCTCGAAGTCTGCGGACGACGGCAGCGCCGTGCCGCCGGCGCCAGGGGCGCTCACGACGTTCACCCGGACGACGACCATGCGGCCGTCCTCGTCGAATGGCAGCCTCGAGTCGAGCATCGAGGCGACGAGGAGGTAGTAGCCGGCGCTGATCGCGATCGCGACCGCCAGGCCGGCCACGCTGACGAGCGACAGGCCCGGATGTCTGGCGAACATCCGGAGACCGAGCTTCACGTCGAGCCACGACACCGTGAGCATTGTCCGTCGCCTTTCCGCGGCCCGCCCGGCGGCCAGTACAGCGGCACACGTGCGGCGCACGCGCGCCAGGTCGCCGAGCCGCTGCGTGGCCGCTGCGCGGGCCGTCTCGGGGGACATCCCCTTCGCGAGGTAGTCGCGCGTCCGCTGGTCGATGTGGAACTGGAGCTCCTGATCGAACTCCTCGTGCGGGTCGTTCATGCGCCTCCGACGGGGCCCGGACGCTTCCCTATTCGAGTCTAGGGGAGCAATACGAGGGAACGCCGCGAAAAGATCCCCCGGGCCGTCGGCGGGTTGACGGCCTCGCCCTGCTGCTGCTATAGCATATGTCGCTATGAAGCCTATCTCACGGATGCTCGACCGCGAGCTGAAGAAAGGCAGCGCCGAGCTGCTCATCCTCTCGCTCGTCGAGACGCGCCCCCGCCACGGCTACGAGATCAGCAAGCTGATCGACGAACGGTCGGGCGGCCGCCTCCACTTCAAGGTGGCCTCGCTCTACCCGCTCCTCTACCGCCTGGAGGAGCGCGGCTGGATCGCGGGCAAATGGGTCGAAAGGGCCGGAGAACGACGCCGTCGGTTTTACCGCCTCACCCCCGAAGGCCGCGAAGTCCTCGCGGCGCAACGCAACCACTGGCGCGAGTTCGTCGAGGCCATCGCGCGCATCACCGGACCGGAACATGCCTGACTGGAAGCAGCCGCTCGCCTCCCGCCTCGCCTCCCTGCGTCTCAGCCCGACCCGCGAACGCGAGATTCTCGAGGAGCTGTCGCAGCACCTCGACGACGTCTACCGCGAGCGGCGTCTCGCCGGCGCGTCGCACGAGGACGCGCTGCGCGGCGCGCTCGACGAGATCGACGAGCGCGAGCTGCTCGCCGGCGAACTGGGCCGGTTGCGGCAGGCGCGTCGCCTCCCGCCTCCGCCGCCGCCAGGCGCCGCCGGCACGCACTGGTTCCGCGACGTCGTGCAGGACGTCGCGTACGGCACCCGCACGCTGCTCCACGCCAGGGGCTGGACGCTGGTCGTCGTACTGCTGCTCGCGCTCGGCATCGGCGCGAACACCGCGCTGTTCACCGCCACCGACACCCTGCTCTTCTCGGCCGTGCCGGTGGAAGAGCCCGAGACGCTCGTCCGGCTCCGCTGGACCGGGAAGAACGACGCCGTCAACGATCGTTCCGAGTACGGCTTCAATCGCCCGCTGCCCGACGGCGCGCGCGTCGGCAGTTCCTTCTCGTACCCGGTCTTCCAGGAGCTGGCGCGCAGTGCGGCCGGCATGGCGGATCTGTTCGCCGGGGCCCCGGTTGCACAGCTCACCGTCGTGGCCGACACACAGGCGGAGGTCGCGTCCGGATTCGCCGCGACGGGGAACTACTTTCAGGTGCTGGGGATCCACGCGCGGGCCGGCCGCCTGTTCACGCCCGACGACGACGCGGCCGGGGCGACGCCCGTGGTGGTGATCAGCAGCCGGTACTGGCGCTCGCGCTTCGGCGGCGACCCCGCCGTCGTCGGCCGGGTGATCCGCGCCAATGACCTCCCGGTCACGATCATCGGCGTTGCGCCGGCCGGCTTCAGCGGCGTGCAGCGCACGCTGGACGAGCCGCCCGACATCTGGTTTCCGCTGTCGCTCGATGCGCAGATGAAGGCGAGCACCGGCCGCGCGGCCGACTCCGCGCTGGCGCGCCCCACCACGTGGTGGCTGCAGGTGATGGGCCGGCTGCAGCCCGGGGCGACGCCGGCACAGGTGCAGGCGAAGCTCGACGCGGTCTTTCAGCACACGGCGCGTGCCGGCCTGCAGGGTTACCTGGAGTCGCTGACCGAGCAGCAGCGGTCCACGTCGGCGAACCGCAACCGCCGCGACGTGCCGCACCTGCTGGTGGATTCCGCCCGGCGCGGCCTGTACGACGTGGATGACCGCGCGCGCACGTCCGCCACGATCCTCAACGCCGTTGTCATCGTTCTGCTGCTGATCATCTGCGCCAACGTCGCGAATCTGGTGCTCGCGCGCGCGATGACCCGGCGCAAGGAGATCTCGGTGCGGCTCTCGCTCGGCGCGACGCGCGGCCGGCTGCTCCGGCAGTTGTTCACCGAGGCGCTGGTGCTCGCGGCGGCCGGCGCCGCCTGCGGCGTTCTGGTGGCGTACTACGGCGTCCGGCTGCTGCCGGAGCCGGCCTCCGCCGTCGACATCTTCCGGGGGCGGACGCTCCTCTTCACGGCGCTCGCCGCCGTGCTCACGAGCCTGGTCTTCGGCGCGCTGCCGGCGCTGCGTGCGACGCGCGTGGACGTGAACACGGGGCTGAAGGAGACGGCGCGCAGCATCAGCGGCCGCCGCAGCGTTCTCGCGCGGACGATGCTCGTGCTGCAGGTGGCGCTGTCACTCGTGCTGATCGTGGGCGCCGGCCTCTTCCTGCAGACCGTCGAACACCTGCGCCGCGTGGACGTCGGCTTCGATCCCGACAACCTGCTGCTCGTGAGGATCACCCCGCGGCTGGCCGGATACGATCTTCCGCGCACCACCGCCCTCTACGGCACGCTGCTCGAGCGGTTCGCCGCGGTGCCCGGCGTGCGCGGTGCCACGCTCTCACAGCCGGCGCTCCTCTCGGGCAACATCAGCTCGACCGACATCTACGTCGACGGCGCGGCCGCTCCCGCGGGCGACACCGCCGCGGGCGGCAACGAGATCTACTACTTGACCGTTGCGCCCACCTTTTTCGACGTGATGGGCATGCCGATCGTACGCGGCCGGCCCCTGCTCGACAGCGACAACCGCTCCGCCCCCCGCGTGGCAGTCATCAACGAGACCGCCGCGCGCCAGTTCTTCGGCACGGCGGATCCGATCGGCCGGCGCTTCGGTTCCGAGCCGGACCGCACGGCAGAAACCGAGGTCATCGGCGTCGTCCGCGACGCCAGATACGCCAACCTGCGTGAGCCGGTCCCGCCGACCATGTACATGACGTACCTGCAGGCGCCGCGCTCGGCGGTGGTGTTCGAGCTGCGGACGGCCACCGATCCGCTGGCGCTGAGCAGCGCCGTCCGCGAGGCCGTGCGCCAGGTGGATCCGAACCTGCCGCTGACCGAGATCACCACGCAGCGACAGCGCATCGAGGAACGATTGGCGCAGGAGAAGCTGTTCGCGCAGGCGTACGCGCTGTTCGGCGGCATCGCGCTGCTGCTGGCGTCGATCGGGCTGTTTGGTCTGATGTCGTACAACGTCACGCGCCGCACCGCGGAGATGGGGCTGCGCATGGCGCTCGGCGCCCAGCGGCGGCACGTGATCGAGATGGTGATGCGCGAGTCGCTGACGCTCGTCGCCGCCGGCGTGATCACGGGGATCGCCATCGCCACCTTCGCGGGACGGCTGATCCGGTCGCTGCTGTTCAACATGCCGCCGCATCACGTCCCGACGCTCCTGGCCGCGGTCGCCGTGATGGGGATGGTGTCGGCGCTGGCGGCCTACCTTCCGGCGCGGCGCGCGTCGCGCGTGGATCCCGTCGTCGCCCTTCGGCAGGAGTGAGGCGGCCGCTGCCAGCGCGCCCGCTGCCACATGGATCGTCGACACGCATCCGCGATGGCGTTCATCGGATCGCGGCTCGCCGGCTGGTCGCGGCGGACGGCCGCTCAGACGTTGCGTGCTCCGGCTCGAACTGAAGGATGTCGCCCGGCTGGCATGAGAGGGCCTCGCAGATCGCCTCGAGCGTCGAGAACCGGATCGCGCGCGCCTTGCCGGTCTTCAGGATCGAGAGGTTCGCCAGCGTGATGCCGACGCGGTCTGCGAGCTCCGTCAGCGTCATGCGGCGGTCGTGCAGCAGATCGTCGAGCCTGACGGCGATCGGCATGTCACACCGTCCCCTCGAGCTCTTCGCGCATGCGTGTGCCCTCGGAGAACACGCGCGCCAGCAGAAACGTGAGGAGTACCGCGAGCCAGCCGGCGATCGAGAAGCCGGCATCCACGTCCACCGGATGCGCCGAAGTCGACACGGCCCTCGCGATGCCTCCGAGAACCAGACTGAGGAGCTGCAGACCGAGCAGCGACCAGGCGATCACCTGCAGGCGGGACGCGTTGGCGGCCACGAACGGATCCCCTGCCCGGACCGTCTCGGCCACGGCCAGGAGCCGCTTCAGGACGATGTGGTTCAGCGGGATAGCGCCGAGGCCGGCAACGGCCATCGCTCGGAGAGCGAAGATCAGGCGGTCGGCCTCGGGGGACGGAGACAGGTCGAACGCGCGCATGATCCGAAGGCCTTCCGCTATCATTCCCCCCCGGACCGTTTACGCCCAACTCGGCCGTAGCGGCGTCGGTGTCCGGCGCTTCGGAGCGGGCGGCCGGATGAGCTGGCCGGCCTCGAACTCGCCCCGGGGCGAGTTCGGTGCACCGTTCTCACGCACATCTCACGAGTCCCTCACCGGCCCCTGAAGACACGAAACGCCCGCCGCGCCATCATTTCGCGTATGAAACGCCTCGCCAGCGCCACCCTCGTTGCAGCGTTCGTCCTGGTGCTTCTCGTCGTGCTCGTGGGGGCGGGCCCTGGTGATGGTCCGAGGCTCGACACCCCCGTACCGGCTCCACCGACCCTCCCCTCCCCCACCGACGGATCAGGTTTTCTCTTCGGGCGCGTCACCACCGGGGCGGGCACCACCTACACCGGGCGGCTGCGCTTCGGCCGCGACCAGGAGGCGTTCTGGGGCGACTATTTCAACGGCCTCAAGCACCGGAACCCCTGGGCCGAACAGGCGCCCGCAGCCCGGCCGGCGCAGAGGCGCCCTTCGTTCAGCCTCTTCGGCTTCGAGTTTCCTTTCGGGCCGCCGCCGGATGACACCGCGCGTCCCTTCATGGCGCGCTTCGGCGACATCGCGCGGATCGAGGCGCGCGGGCGCGACCTGCGGGTGACGCTCAAGAGCGGCACCGTCATCCCGATCGCCTGGGGGGCCGCCAACGATGTTGACGACGGCGTCCGGGTCTGGGACGACGAGCGGGGTGTCGTGGACCTGGCGAGCTGGGCCGGCGGACTCCCGCCGGCGGCGCACGTGCGGATCCGCACGATCGAGCTGCTCCCCACCGGCGTGGTGCGCGCCGTCCCTGCCCGGCTGCATGGCACGGTGCGCACGGGGGCTGGCGAGTTTTCCGGCTTCATCCAGTGGAACCGGAAGTCGGGTGTCTCCACCGACGAGTTCTCGGGCCGCGGCGCAGAAGGCTTGGTCAGGCTCCGTTTCGACGCCATCCGCTCCATCGTCCGTCACACGGGCGCGAGTGCGCGCGTGACGCTGCTGGACGGCCGCGAGCTCGTGCTCGCAGGGAGCCGTGACACCGGCGAGGGCCACAACGGGATCTACGTCGACGATCGCCGGTACGGCCGGGTGCTCGTCTCGTGGGGCGCATTCGAGCGCGTGGACTTCAGCGCTGCGGCCGGCAGCGGCCCCGCCTATGCCGAGTTTCCGCCGGGTCGTCCGCTCACCGGAACCGTCACCACGCGCGCGGGGCAGCGTCTCAGCGGACGCCTCGTCTACGACCTGGACGAAAGCGAGACGACGGAAACACTCGATGCGCCGGCTCACGGGGTCGACTACACGATTCCGTTTGGACTCGTGGCCTCGATTGCGCCCGGCGAACACCTGACGGCGCCGGCATCGGTGAGGCTCCACAGCGGCGAGACGCTGCGCCTCGAGAGCGCGGGGGATCTCGGCGCGGGCAACGGCGGGGTGCTGGTCTTCGTCGAGGGTGGCGGGCGCCCCGAGTACGTGCCGTGGCCGGCGGTCGCGCGCATCGACTTCGACCGGCCGCCTGCTACCTTCCCGCCGCTGCAGCGCTGACAGGCGCTCCGCCTATAAGTCGCCCTGCTCGTGCGCAGCGACACCATCGGCCCGGATCGCACCCCCGACACTGAACGACATCTATGCGGCGCGTACGCGCATCGCCGACGTCATCCGCCCAACCCCGTTACTGCAGCGTGATTGGCGTGCAGGCGGAAGGGGCGGACGCCTTCCGCGCGCTTGTGGCGCGGACCCGAGCGCGCGGTGGGGACGAGCGCCGACAGGGTTGTCGAGGGCATCGCCACGCGCGTCACGTTCGACCTCACGTTCGACATCCTGAGCCGCGAGCTCGACGACATCGTCACGCTGAGCGAAGACGAACTGGCTGAAGGAGTCCGACTGGCCCTGACGACGACGCACAACCTGCCGAAGGGGCGGGAGCGGCCTCGATTGCCGCGGCGAACCGCCTTGGAAGGCAGAAGCTGGCAGCTCGACAGCGCTGTGGGCCGGGAACTCAGCGGGAGTGGCCGCGCAAGCGCCGGTCGAATGCCGCTGCGGCACCGAGCGCGACCCGGAGCTCGCGGGATTCGGTGCCCTGCTGCTGGATCATGAACGCCGGCGTTCCTCCCGCCCGAAACAGTCACTGAGAGGCTGGCGCGCCCGTTCCGCTATCATTCCGGCACTGCTGAGGGAGCCGGAGGCGCCAATGACTCTCGCTGGAGCGCTCATGATTACGCTGCACGCACTGGGCGCGCAGGAGCCCGCCGCGTGGCGTGATCCGTCACCGCACGAGGTGCGGTTCGTGCACGTCGAGCGCGACGTCCGGGTCGAAGTGCTCGACTGGGGCGGGCAAGGACGTCCGCTCCTCTTCGTGGGGTGCTATCTCACCGCCCACGTCTACGACGGCATCGCGCCGAAGCTGACCGGCCACTTCCGCGTCGCCGCCGTGACACACCGGGGCGTCGGCGCGTCGGATCGTCCCGCCAGCGGGTACGATCCGCATCGCCGTGCCGCCGACATCCTCGCGGTGATCGTCGCACTCGGAATGCAGAAGCCGATCCTGGTCGGCAACTCCTGCGGCGGCGACATCCTGCACACGCTCGGCGCCGAGCATCCGGACCACATCGGCGGCCTCGTCTACCTCGACGCAGCCGAGGATCCGACCCTCACGATGGCAGACTACGACCTTCCACCGGTCGATCGCGAGAACCTGCCCGCGCGGGTCGGAAAAGGCGTGAGTGCGCCGTTTCCCGAGGCGGAGCAACGCCTCCTGACGGAGCGTCCGATCGATCCCGCGATCCGCAAGGCGATCGTCGAAGAGAACCGGGTCCGGCCGAACTATGCGGCGATCCGCGTGCCGGTCCTCGCAGTCTACCGCGCGGTCGCGATGGAGGAAGCGCTCGAGCAGTATCCGCCGAAGAACGACATGCAGCGCGAGGCATTGATGCAGGGCCTCGCGGCGCAGCGGGCGATGCTCGCGAAGTGGCAGGGGGACCTGAAGACCGGCGTCCCCGGCGCCCGCATCGTGGAGCTGCCGCGGTCGAACCTGTACATGTTCCTGTCGAACGAGGCGGAGGTGATTCGCGAAATCCGGGCGTTCGTGGCGACACTGCCGGGGGGTGGCCAGTAGATGTCGAAACCAGAGATCGCCGGCATCGCGCCGTTCTTCATCGTGAAGAACGTCCGCGCTGCGCTGTCCTTCTATCGCGACCGCCTCGGGTTCGACATCATGTTCCAGGGGCCGAGTGACGACGACATCTTCTTCGGCATCGTCCAGCGCGGCGCGGCGATGATCATGCTGAAAGACATCGGGGTCGATCCGGTGCCGAACCACACGCGCGACATCCACCGGGGCATTGCGCGCTGGGACGCCTACCTCTATGTGCCCGATCCCGATGCGCTCGCGGCGGAGTTCGCGTCACGAAACGTCGAGTTCATGCGCCCGTTGAAGGATGACGACGACGGGTTGAGAGGATTCGAAGTGCAGGACGCCGACGGCTACGTGCTGTTCTTCGGGCGTCCGCGCGCCTGAGTGCCCGGATCGCTCACGCTCACCGCGGCCGTGCGGCGCCATGTCTGGCACTTCGGTGAGCGAGCGGCCGGACGAGCTGGCCGGTCGAAAGGGAGGCGACCGAAATCCTCGATGCCCCGCTCATGGGGTGGACTACACGATCCCGTTCGGCGGGTGGCGTCGGCCGCGCCCGGCGAACACCTGTTCGACGGCGCTCCGCCTATAATTCGCCCTGCTCGTGCGCAGCGACACCGTCGGTCCGTATCGCATCCTGGAGAAGATCGGCGAAGGCGGCATGGGCGAGGTCTACCGCGCGCATGACGAGCGGCTGAACCGTCACGTCGCCATCAAGTTCCTTCCGCCCGCCTTTGCGACCGATCCCGAACGGCTCGCCCGCTTCAGCCGCGAGGCGCGGACGCTCGCGGCGTTGAATCATTCGAACATCGCCGGCGTTCACGGCCTCGAGGAGGGGAACGGCACGGCCGCGCTCGTCATGGAGTTCGTGGAGGGAGAGGATCTCGCCGCACGCCTGGCGCGCGGGCCCATCCCGCTCGACGACGCCCTGCGCCTCGCGCGGCAGATCGCGGATGGACTCGACGCCGCCCACCAGCAGGGGATCATTCACCGCGATCTCAAGCCCGCCAACATCAAGGTGCGGCCGGACGGCACCGTCAAGCTGCTGGATTTCGGCCTCGCCAAGGTCCTGGAGCCGACATCGACGGCCCCGGCCGCGCTGGAGCCGACGGTGACGTCCGCCGACCTGACCCGCGCCGGAGCGGTGATGGGCACCGCGGCCTACATGAGTCCCGAGCAGGCGCGCGGCAGACCGGTGGACGCGCGCACCGACGTGTGGGCCTTCGGCTGCGTGCTGTACGAAATGCTCACCGGCGCGCGCGCCTTCGCCGGCAGTCATCCGGCCGAAGTGACGGCCGCCGTGCTCACGCACGAACCGGATCTCGGCGCGCTGCCGCCCGGCACGCCGCGCGCCGTGCGCCGCCTGCTTCGTCGATGCCTGCGCAAGGATCCCTCGGAGCGTCTCAGGGACATGGGGGACGCGCGGCTCGAGCTCGTCGACGCGTCGGACGAGGATCGCGACGACCTCGCCAGGCGCGAGCCGTCAACGCGGTCGCGCTGGCGTGAGCGGCTCGCCTGGGCCGCTGCGATGGTGGCGCTCCTCGTCGCTCTCGGCATCCTGCTCGCGCGTCCCGCACCCGACTCCGGCGAACTGAGGCTCGAGATGAGCACGCCCCCCGGCCCGTCGCCCTCGTCGGTGGCGGTCTCGCCGAACGGAAGCACCGTCGTCTTCGTCGCCTCGTCGAACGACCAGGCAGTCCTGTGGGTCCGCGGCCTGCACGAAACGGCCGGCCGCCCGCTGCCGGGCACCGAGGGTGGAGACTCTCCTTTCTGGTCCCCCGACAGCCGCTCGGTCGCCTTCTTTGCCGATGGCAGACTCAAGCGCATCGATCTCGACGGCGGGTCCGTGCAGGTGCTCGCCAACGCCGCCACCGGGACCGACGGCACCTGGGGACGCGAAGGAGTCATCGTCTTCGCCTCCCGCGGTCTGCCGCTGTCGAAGGTGTCGGCCGAGGGCGGCGACGCGGAGTCTGTGGGCGGCGTGGTCGCGGGCAGCAACTTCTCGCCGTACTTTCTGCCCGACGGCCGGCACTTTCTCTACTATCACCGCGCCGCCCCCGAAACGCGCGGCGTCTACGTCGGCGACCTGCAGGGGCCCGGGCTGCCGCGGCGGGTGCTGGACGCCGACTCCGGTGCCGCGTACGCGCGGTCGGGGCACCTGTTGTACAGCCTTCACCAGACGCTGTACGGGCAGGCGTTCGATGCCGGCACCCTCCGGGTCTCCGGAGATCCGTTTCCCGTCGCGGGATCGGTCGCGGCCGCGCCCGGCTACTTCGGCTCCGGCGTGTCGGTCTCCGACACCGGTACCATTGCCTATCGCGCGCGGTCGATACAGCCGCAGCGCCGCCTGGCATGGTTCGACCGTACCGGCCAGGAGCTCGGCCCGCTCGGGGCGCCCGGTGAGACGTTCTCGGCGCCGTCGCTCTCGCCCGACGGCCGCCGGCTGGTCTTCTACCGCGGCAACGCCGAGGGCAACGTCGACATCTGGACGATGGACGCGGAGCGCGGCACGCAGGTCCGCGAGACGACAGAGCCCGGAGACGACGTGATGCCGGTGTGGTCGCCCGACGGCCGGCAGATCGCCTTCAGCTCGTCGAGGGCGGGGCCCCTGCAGGTCTACCGGCGCACGCCCGACGATGGCGGCGAAGAGCTCCTGTACGGCGACTTCCCGTTCGCGTATCCGACCGACTGGTCGTCGGACGGGCGCTACCTGCTGATCACCGCCGAGGGCGCCCGGCGCAGCCTCGACATCTGGGCGTTACCCATGCAGGGCGACCGCAAGCCGTTCCCCGTCCTCCAGTCGGCGCAGTTCGCCGAGCAGAGCGGACAGTTCTCGCCGGACGGCCGCTGGCTGGCGTACCTGTCCAACGAGTCCGGACGGAACGAGATCTATCTCCGGCCGTTCCCCGGGCCCGGGACGCGGGTCGTGGTGTCGGTCGAGGGAGGATCGCAGGCGCGCTGGCGGCGCGACGGCAAGGAGCTGTTCTACGTGGCGCGCAGCGGCGACCTGATGGCCGTGCCGGTGCGCCTCCCCGAGGCAGACGGCGTGCCGGAGGTCGGCACGCCGGCGCGGCTGTTCACGCCGCCGCTCGGCTCGGCGATGCAGCTCGGCGACGCGCGCCACCAGTACGTTGTCTCGGCTGACGGACGGCGGTTCCTGGTGGCGACGCTGACGCCGTCCCCCCCGGCGCCGATTTCGCTGATCCTGAACTGGAAGCCGCGCCCCTAGCCGGCGTCCACCGGCGCCGTGACACGAATGCCTGACACAATCCCGACGCTGGACGACATTCATGCGGCGCGGACCCGCATCGCCGACGTCATCCGCCCCACGCCGTTACTGCAGCATCCGCTGCTGAACGAACGCACGGGACTCGACCTCCACGTCAAGCACGAGAATCACAACCCGACGGGTGCATTCAAGGTGCGGGGCGGCCTCAACCTCGTTCGTACCCTCAGCTCCGTCGAACGTGTCCTCGGCGCGCAGCTGGCCGGACGGCGCGTCGTCGCGGTGATGTCGGGCGGCAACCTGGATGCCGCGAAGTTGCGGTGGATTCTCGGGTAGCCCCGCCTCGCTGCGCGGGAGGCTAGTCGCGCCTCAGAATGACTTCGGTTCGCCGTCTGCGCCGGCGCTGCCTGCAACGCCGGCAGTGAAGCAGTAGATGTTGTCCTTCGTCCGCACGTACACGCGCCCGCCGGCGAGCGCCGGGGTGGCTTCGATTTCCTCGCCGAGGTCGTTGACCCGCAAGAGCTTCCACTCGGCGCCCGCCTCGAGCACCGACACCTGCCCGTCGCGGTTCGCGATGTAGACCTTCCCGTCTGCGGCGACGGGTGACGCGTAGTACTCGCCGAGCGCACCGGTGGCGCGTCCCTCTTTCAGCAACCTGCCGGTGGCGGCATCGAGCGTGGTCACGATCCCGCCGGTCTTCACCATGTACAGGACGTCGCGATAGAGCAGCGGGGCCGGTACGTAGGGGACGTTCTTCTGCATGCGCCACGTCACAGCCGCGGCGGGCAGCTGCCCCCGGGCGTCGGCCGGCCGGATTGCCACGGTCCCCCACGATCCCATCCCCAGGGACCGGGCGACGTTCCACTCCTGCTCGGTGATGACCCGGTCGTCGTCGGTGTCGATCCAGCCGAAATGCTCCCCGAGCTCCTTGTGCTTCATCAGTTCGGCCGGCGTGAGCCGGCCGTTCGCGTCGGCGTCGAATGTGGCGAGGGCCGACCGCCACGCGGGGAGCCCCGGTTCGTCGTGGCCGAGCGTCGACATCCACAGCGTGTCGCCCTGTGCCAGCGCCACGCCCATCGATCCGGACGAGCCGAGCGGCATCCACCAGCGGATCGCGCCGGTCTCCAGGTCGTAGCTGTCGAGACGTGTGGTCCCGATGGCGACCAGTTCGGGCCGGCCTGACGGTGGTCGAAAGACGATCGGCGTTGCGTAACCGATGGTGGCCTCAGGGCGATCCACCTTCCAGCGCACCTGCCCGCTCGCGCGATCCAGCGCGATCAGGTACGAGCCCTTGAGCTGGTCGATGAGCTGTACGACGAGTCCGTCCGCGATGATCGGCGAGGCCGACATGCCGTAGAAGTTGACGAATGGTCCCATCGCGTGCGTCCATCGCACCGCGCCGTCCGCGGCGTAGGCGACCAGCCCGTACTCGGCGAAGAACGAGACCACCCCGTCGCCGTCGGCCGCCGGGGTTGGTGACGCCGGATCGTTCGCGCGGTACATCTCCATCGTGCGCTCGCGGCGGACGCCGCGGCGCCAGAGCTCCCTGCCGGAGTCGGCGGCAATCGCCAGCGTCAGCAACCGGTCGCCGTCGCGACCCGTGGCGTAGAGCGTGCGCCCGGCGATCACCGGTGATGACCGGCCGAAAGGAACCGCGGCCTTCCACGCGACGTTCTTCGCCGGGGAGAATTCGACCGGGTAGCCGGCGCCGTCGCCGACGCCCGCACCATTGGGGCCGCGAAACTGGGGCCACTGGGCGAGGAGGTCGGCCCCCGACCAGGCGACACACGAGAGCAGCAGCAGGAACACGGAACGGCCGCGCATGGTGATCCTCACGAGGAAGCGGTTCACGAACCTGGTGGACGACGCCGTCCCGTCAGAGGAAAACCTGGGGGGATGTAGACGGGGGCGGCAGCGTAACACAAGACGGGATCGCCGCTGTGCTTTCTGGCTGGGCGCCGCCATTCCCGCCTTTCCAGGGCGCTGTGGGAATCACGCCAAGCCGCTGACTCTCAAGCTGGTGCCGGGGGCGGGGATCGAACCCGCACGTGGCTCCGGATTCAGTGGCGTAGAGTAACGAAAACTGTTGCCTTTCGCGCATGGATCCGGAGCAAAGCCCCGTCAAAGCCGGTCAGTTCCTGGAGCGCCAAGCCGCCTCCGGGCGCAGCGGCTTGGCTACTTGCTGGAACGCGTCGGCGCGGCCGAAAAAGGCGGCGCCGCTCAAAGCATATGTGCGCGCGCATGCCCACGAATCCGCGCCGCTGATACGACCAGGCGCTTGCTGCTCTCGCCGAAGGCACGGTCGCCGAACGTTGTGCGCAGGCCGGTCTCCAGGGCGTCGGCCCGGTATTTCCGCCAGAACCACCACAGGGCGGAGCGCAGCCGCAGAGGGTTGCTGAAGATGCGCGGCCCGTGCTCCAGGTAGAAGCCGAGGATGTCGGCCGGACGCAGGCCGAGGCCGAGCCCGAGGGCGATGATGCCGCCGGTGGACGTGCCGGCGATCAGGTCGAAATGATCGGCCAGGCGGATGTTCAGGTCTTCCTCGATGGCGGCGAGGATGGCGGCGGAAAACACGCCGCGTATGCCGCCGCCGTCAAGCGACAGAATCTGGAAGCGCGCAGCTTCCGCCGGGCCCGGTGCTGGTGACTCTTGCGCCAATGAAGCCTTTCCGGTGAAGAGAGCTGGGACTTTTCACACAAACACCTAATTTACGCTCGACACAAAAACCTAATCAGGATACAACTGAATAACCTAGTAAGCGGACAACACGAAACCCTAGCATTCGCCCAACAACAAACCTAACAGAAGCCCATGAGCCCGCGACCCAAACTCGCCGATTCCCTCGAGGCCCTGCATGAACTGCAGCGGCAGGGCGTCATCGCAATCCGGTCGCGCGATCTCAGCCGCACCCACCGGGAGCGGCTCCTGGCGAACGGCTTCCTGCGGGAAGTCATCAAGGGCTGGTACGTCGCCTCCCGGCCCGATGAAGCCGCCGGCGACAGCACGCCCTGGTATGCCTCGTTCTGGGATTTCTGCGCCGCCTATCTGAACGAGCGGTTCGGCGACGAGTGGTGCCTCTCCCCGGAACAATCGCTCTCGCTGCATGGCGGTAGCCGCACGGTTCCGGCGCAGCTCCTCGTGCGCGCGCCGCGCGGCGGCAACAAGCCGACGGCGCTGCCCCACGGCACCTCGCTGTTCGACGTGCGCGCCACCATGCCGGAGGAGAGAGAGATCGTCGTCCAGGAGGGCTTGCGGCTCTATTCGCCGGCGGCGGCGCTGGTGGCGGTGGCGGAGGATTTCTTCCGGCGGCATCCCACCGATGCGCGCGCCGCCATGGCGACGGTGAAGGATGCGTCCGATGTGCTGGCCCTGCTGCTCAAGGGCGGCCACAGCACGATTGCCGGGCGTCTCGCGGGCGCGTTCCGCAATGCCGGAAACACCCGCATCGCCGATGACATCGTCAAGACAATGAACGCGGCCGGCTTCGCCGTGCGCGAAACCGATCCTTTCGAAGCAGCACCGGGAGGCCTCGTGGTCACGCGGCAGGAATCGCCCTATGCGAACCGTATCCGCCTGATGTGGGCCGCCATGCGCGGGCCGATTCTCCAGGCATTCCCCGCGCCGCCGGGCATCCCGGCGGACACCGGGAGTTATCTGAAGGCCGTCGAAGACGTGTACGTCAACGACGCCTATCACTCGCTCTCGATTGAGGGGTACCGCGTCAGCCCGGCGCTCATCGATCGCGTGCGCAGCGGCGGCTGGGATCCGGACGGCAACGCCGAGGATCGGGAGAACCGCAACGCGCTGGCGGCGCGCGGCTATTACGATGCGTTCCAGGCGGTGAAGGCGAGCGTGGAAAGGGTGCTGCGAGCTGAAAATCCCGGCGCCGTCGCCCATGATGATCACGCGGAATGGTACCGCCGCCTGTTCGGGCCGAGCGTCACGGCCGGCATCATTGCGGCGGCTGATCTCGCGGGCTATCGCAGCGGCCCGGTCTTTATCCGGCGCTCGAAACACGTGCCGCCGCCAAGAGAGGCGGTGAGGGACTGCATGCCGGTTTTGTTCGAGCTGCTGGGCGCGGAGCCGGAGCCCGCCGTGCGCGTCGTGCTCGGGCATTTCGTGTTCGTGTATATCCATCCCTATATCGACGGCAATGGCCGGATGGGCCGCTTCCTGATGAACGCGATGCTGGCCTCGGGGGGTTATCCCTGGACGGTCATTCCGCTCGAGCGCCGGGACGATTACATGGCGGCACTGGAAGCCGCCAGCGTCGGGCAGGATATTGCGCCTTTCGCGGGCTTCGTTGGTGGCCTGGTTCAGGACGCGCTCGCAGGAAAACCCTCGCCGCCGGTTCCGGGCGCTCCGGGATCCTGATCCTGAAAATCAGGCCGGCGGCTGCCGTTCCTTGCTGCCTGCCCGCTCTTCCGGCTGGTCGTGATGCAGTTCCAGGCCGACCACCTGGAGCACGGCCAGGCGCAATTCCGCCATGTCGCGCTCGTAAAACGTTGTGACCGCGTCGAGCGCATCATCCAGAAGGTTTCGACCCGCTCGATGGGCCGTCCGGCATTGAGGTGATGCGCGATCTGGTTGAGGTTCGCCGCAAACGCCTCCGGGAAGTGCCAATTCAGAAACTCAACACCCCGCGCGGATACCTCTCCGTGTCGACGCCGGAGGCGACGGCGCTCGACCTGGTGGGCTACCAGCATCGCGCCGGGGGACCGCGCAACGTGGCGACGGTTCTCAGCGAGCTCGCGGAGCGGACCGACCCGGACAAGCCCGCCGCCGCCACCGCCCCGTGCCATGGGCGCAGCGGCTTGGCTACTTGCTGGAACGCGTCGGCGCCGCCGAAAAGGCGGCGCCGCTCAAAGCGTATGTGCGCGCGCATGCCCACGAATCCGCGCCGCTGATGCCCAACGCTGCCAAGCCGCACGACGCGCGCGCGCGCAAGCCGGAGCGCAGCGATGCCTGGAAGCTCTATATCAACGCAGACGTGGAAAGCGATCTTTGATTCCGCGCGACTACATCAGCGAGTGGCGGTCCCAGGCGCGCCACTGCTCCAGAAGGGCACACTGTCGAAGGGCCGTGAGGACCTGTACTTCAGCCTCGGGTCCCGTCATTTCAAACCTGAATGCGCGCCCGGTCGGCCGGGCTGAGGGCACGAATCCGCGGCGAGCAGGTATCGCCAGCACGCCGGTGCCTGGAAGCCGCTGAGAGCTGCCCCGAAGCGGGTATACTCCCGGCATCCCGTTGCATCCGCAGGAGATTCCGGCACCCTTGGCAGACACGAACCTGTCCTCATTCATCTGGTCCGTCGCGGACCTGCTCCGCGGCGATTACAAGCAATCCGAATACGGGCGGGTGATCCTGCCTTTCACCGTGCTCCGGCGCCTCGACTGCGTTCTGGAGCCCACCAAGGCCGCGGTCCTCGCCGAGAAGGAGAAGCGGGAGAAGGAGAAGGTCAACCCGGAGCCGTTCCTGCTGCGGAAGTCGAAGGTCCACTTCTTCAACACGTCGCCGCTCGACATGAAGAAGCTGATGGGCGACCAGATGAATATCGACCAGAACCTGCGGTCGTACATCCAGGCGTTCTCCGGCCCCGTCCGCGACATCTTCGAGAGCTTCGACTTCGACACGCACATCGACCGGCTGAAGAAGGCAAACCTGCTGTATCTCGTTACCGAGAAGTTCGCCAACATCGACCTGCACCCGAACGTTGTCCCCAACGCGCAGATGGGCGCCGTGTTCGAGGAGCTGATCCGCCGGTTCGCGGAGCTGTCGAACGAGACGGCCGGCGAGCACTTCACCCCGCGCGAGGTCATCCGCCTGATGGTGAACCTCCTGTTCGTCGAGGACGACGACGTGCTGAGCAGGCCGGGCGTGGTGCGGACGCTCTACGATCCGACGGCGGGCACGGGCGGGATGTTGAGCGTCGCCGGCGAGCACCTCGCCGCGCACAACACCGACGCGCAGCTCGTCGTGTACGGCCAGGAGCTGAACCCCGAGTCGTACGCGATCTGCAAGGCGGACATGCTCATCAAGGGGCAGGATGTCTCGAACATCAAGTTCGGGAACACGCTGTCGGCCGACGGCCTGCCGGGGCATCGGTTCGATTACATGCTCTCGAACCCACCCTTCGGGGTCGAGTGGAAGAAGATCGAGCGCGAGGTCCGGCGGGAGCACGAGGAGCTGGGGCACGAGGGCCGGTTCGGCCCCGGCCTGCCGCGCGTCAGCGACGGCTCGCTGCTGTTCATGCTGCACCTCCTCTCAAAGATGCGGCCGCCAGCCGAGGGCGGGAGCCGGCTTGGCATCGTCCTGAACGGCTCTCCGCTCTTCACGGGCGGAGCCGGCTCGGGCGAGAGCGAGATCCGGCGGCACCTGCTGGAGAACGACCTGGTCGAGGCCATCATCGCGCTGCCGACGGACATGTTCTACAACACCGGCATCGCGACGTACGTCTGGATCGTGAGCAACCGAAAGCCCGCGGTCCGCAAGGGGCAGGTACAGCTCATCGACGCGAGTAGCTTCTGGCAGAAGATGCGGAAGAGCCTGGGCAGCAAGCGCAAGGAGTTGAGCGAGGCTCACATCGACGAGATCACGCGGATCTTCGGGGGCTTCGAGGAGGTGACGCGCGAGGACGGCACGCCCATCAGCCGGATCTTCCCGAACCAGGCGTTCGGGTACCGCACCATGACCGTCGAGCGCCCGCTGCGGGATCAGGCCGGCCAGGTCGTGATCGCCACGAAGGGCAAGGCCAAGGGCAAGCCGATGCCTGACGCCGAGCTGCGGGACACCGAGAACGTGCCGCTCGGCGAGGACGTGCAGGCGTACTTCGAGCGTGAGGTCCTGCCGCACGCCCCGGACGCCTGGATCGATCACGAGAAGACGAAGATCGGGTACGAGATCCCGATCAATCGGCACTTCTACGTTTTCAAGCCGCCGCGCCCGCTGGCCGAGATCGATGCGGACCTGAAGCTGGTCACCGGCCGGATCGCACGCATGATCGAGGAGCTGTCGGCGTGAGCCTGCGGCATTATTCGACGTATCGGGACACACCGGAGGTCGGCGGGATCGCGCAGTTACCGGCGCATTGGGAAGTCCAGCGGATCGGCTACTACTTCGCGGAACGCAGAGAAAAGGTCAGCGACAGAGACTTTCGCCCGCTGTCGGTAACCAAAGACGGGATCGTCCCGCAACTGGAGACCGCGGCGAAGACCGACGCCGGCGACAATCGCAAGAGGGTCCGGCCTGGGGACTTCGTAATCAACAGCCGATCCGATCGCCGAGGCTCGGCAGGCATATCAGAGCTTGACGGTTCGGTGTCACTTATCAGCACGGTGTTGCGGCCCCGGGTGGGGCTATCCGCGCGGTTCGTGCATCACCTACTGCGGTCGCCTTGGTTTCAGGAGGAGTTCTACCGAAACGGCAAAGGCATCGTCGCAGACCTGTGGACGACGAATTACTCGGAGATGCGGGACATCCTCATCCCCATGCCGCCACATGACGAACAAGCCGCCATTGCCGCATTCTTGGACGACCATATCGCGGCCACGGACCGCCTTGTCTCCGAGCAGCGGCGGCTCATCGACCTCCTCGCCGAGAAGCGGCAGGCCGTCATCTCCCACGCGGTCACCAAGGGGCTGAACCCGGACGCGCCGATGAAGCCGTCGGGCGTCGAGTGGCTCGGCGACGTGCCGGCGCATTGGCGAGTGACCAAGGTCAAGTACGTCGCGACGGTGCAGAACGGCTCGACGCCAAGCCGGGAACGATTCGACTATTGGGTGGGCGGCACAACACCATGGCTCAACAGCGGCCTCGTCAACTCGGATCCGGTTGGACCAGCGGAGCAGTTCGTGACCGCCGCGGCCTTGGCGGAATGCCACCTGCCCGTCATTCAGCCGCCAGCCGTGCTAATCGCGATCACCGGACAAGGCAAGACTCGCGGGACGGCCTCAACCTTGTTGTTCGAGGCGGCAATCAGCCAACACGTTGCCGCGCTCAAACCCGCAAGAGCGATGGAGGTCGCGTATCTCAAGCGAGTCTTCGAGATGGCGTATCCGTATCTTCGCCGGGATAGTGATGCGGCAGGCAGCACCAAAGGTGCTATTACTTGCGAGGATCTCGGCAACTTCGCCGTCCCGTGTCCGCCCCTCGAAGAGCAGAACTCCATCGCCACTGCCGTCAACGGTGCCGTGGAACAACTGAACACCCTCGGGGTGGAGTGCGAGCGCGCCGTCGATTTGTTGCGGGAGCGCCGGACCGCACTGATCTCCGCAGCCGTGACCGGCCAGATCGACGTGCGCGGCCTCGCGGCCGTGGAGGTCGCGTGAGCCGCTCGAAGGGTCCGCACCCGAGGCGGACTGCGGTAGAGTGCCGCATGAGAGAAGGCACCTGATCATGCCATTCGACAGAATCACTCACGACAGGAACATCCTTGCCGGCAAGGCCACCATCCGCGGCCTGCGCATCTCCGTAGCGCACGTCGTCAACCTGGTCGCCAACGGTATGTCCGCATCGGAGATCGTCGCGGAGCTGCCCGATCTCGAGGAGGAGGACGTCCGCGAGGCGCTGGCCTACGCGGCCGCCCTGGCACAGGACGAACTCAGGCCCCTCGCAGGGTAGATGCGCTTTCTCGCCGACGCCGGCATCTCACCGTTGTCCGTGGCTTTCCTCAACGCACGCGGCCACGACGCGGTCGGCGTACGCGAGCTGGGCCTTGCGCGGGCGCCCGATGCCGCGATCGTCGAGCGAGCAGTCGCCGAGAACAGGGTCATCCTGACGTTCGACCTGGACTTCGGGGACATCCTGGCGCTTCAGGTCCGCGAACGTCCGTCTGTCATCATCTTCCGTCTCGGCAACGAGCGCGCGGAGCAGATCAACGTCAGGCTCGCTGTGATCCTTGCCGAGTGCGCCACCGAACTGTCGACAGGGGCGCTCGTTCTCGTCGAAGACGCCAGGTACCGGATCAGGAAGCTGCCGATCGGCCAATCGTCGAGCGGCGGGTCGAGCGACCGGGAGCAGACATCGTGAGCCTCCACAAGGAGATCAACCTGGAGGAGGAGCTGTGCGAGCATCTCGCGGCGCACGGCTGGCTCTACGTGGCGGGCGATGCGGCGCACTACGACCGTGCACGCGCGCTGTATCCCGCCGACGTAATCGCCTGGGTGCAGGAGACCCAGCCGAAGGCGTGGGACGCGCTGAAGGCCACGTACGGCGACCACGCCACCGAGAAGCTCCTCGCCCGGCTGCGGGAGCAGCTCGACCAGCAGGGCACGCTGGACGTGCTGCGCTTCGGCATCGGCATCCACCCCGTCAGGCAGCAGCTCAGGCTCGCCGAGTTCAAGCCGGCCCTTGGCCTGAACGCCGAGATCCTCGCCCGGTACGCCGCCAACCGCCTGCGCGTCGTCCGCCAGGTGCGCTACTCGCTCGCGAACGAGAACTGCTTCGACCTGGTGCTGTTCCTGAACGGCATCCCCGTGGCGACCGCCGAGCTGAAGACCGACTTCACGCAGAGCGTTCAGGACGCCATCGACCAGTACCGCTTCGACCGGCACCCGCGCCCGAAGGGCCAGGCCGTGGAGCCGCTGCTGGCGTTCGCGTCCGGCGCGCTGGTCCACTTCGCGATCAGCAACAGCGAAGTCCACATGACGACGCGGCTGGACGGGCCGGGTACCACGTTCCTGCCGTTCAACCGCGGCGACAACGGAGCCAAGGGCAATCCGCCGAACGCGAACGGCCACCGCACGGCATACCTGTGGGAAGAGGTGTGGGCCCGCGACAGTTGGCTGGAGATCCTCGGCCGCTACATCATCGCCCCGCGGAACGAGAAGAAGCAGATCACGAGCGTGATCTTCCCGCGGTTCCACCAGCTCGACGTGACGCGGAAGCTGGAGGCGGCCGTCCGGAGGGACGGCGCGGGCGGGCGGTACCTCGCTCAGCACTCGGCCGGTTCGGGCAAGACGAACTCCATCGCCTGGACGGCGCACTTCCTCGCGGAGCTGCACGACGCCGAGGACCGGAAGGTCTTCGACTCCGTGCTCGTGGTCTCGGACCGCAACGTCATCGACGCGCAGCTCCAGGACGCGCTCTTCAGCTTCCAGCGCCAGTCCGGCGTCGTTGCGACCATCACGCGCGAGGACGGCAGCAAGAGCGCCAAGCTGGCCGAGGCGCTCTCCGGCAACAAGAAGATTGTCGTCTGCACCATCCAGACGTTCCCGTTCGCGCTGGAGGCCGTCCGTGAGCTGGCAGCGACCAAGGGCAAGCGGTTCGCGGTCATCGCGGACGAGGCGCACGGCTCGCAGGCCGGCGAGGCGGCCGCGAAGCTGAAGGCCGTGCTCTCCCCGGAGGAACTCGCGGAACTCGAGGAGGGCGGCGAGGTCGGCACCGACGACATCCTGGCCGCGCAGATGGCCGCACGGGCGAAGGACTCCGGGATCACGTACATCGCCTTCACCGCCACGCCCAAGGCCAAGACGATGGAGCTGTTCGGGCAGCGGCCGGACCCGTCGCGCCCGGCCGGTCCGGGCAACCTGCCTGAGCCGTTCCACGTGTACTCGATGCGCCAGGCGATCGAGGAGGGGTTCATCCTCGACGTGCTGCAGAACTACACGCCCTATCACCTCGCCTTCCGCCTCGCGCACAACGGCAAGGACTACGACGAGACCACGGTCGAGCGTGCCGCCGCCATGAAAGGGATCATGGGGTGGGTGCGGCTCCACCCGTACAACATCGCGCAGAAGGTCGCGGTGGTGGTCGAGCACTACCGGCAGCACGTGGCGCCGCTACTCGAGGGCAAGGCCAAGGCGATGGTCGTGGTCGGGAGCCGCGTGGAAGCCGTCCGGTGGAAGCTGGCGATCGATCGCTACATCGCGAAGCACGGCTACCCGTTGGGCACGCTGGTGGCGTTCTCCGGGGAGGTGACCGATCCGGAGTCCGGCCCCGACCGTTTCAGTGAGAACAGCCGGGAGCTGAACCCCAGGCTGAAGGGCCGCGACATCCGCAGGGCGTTCGCGGGCGACGAGTACCAGATCCTGCTCGTCGCCAACAAGTTTCAGACCGGCTTTGACCAGCCGCTGCTCTGCGGGATGTACGTGGACAAGCGCCTGGCCGGCATCCAGGCCGTGCAAACGCTCTCGCGTCTGAACCGCGCCTATCCGGGCAAGCGCACCTACGTCGTGGACTTCGTGAACGAGCCGGAGGAGGTCCTTGCGGCGTTCAGGACCTACTACGAGACCGCCACGCTCGCCGCGACAACGGACCCCAACATCGTCCACGACCTCCACACCAAGCTGGATGGCGCCGGCTACTACAGCGACGAGGAGGTCGACCGGGTGGTCGAGGTCGTCCTCGACCCGCTATCGAAGCAGGGAACGCTGGACGCGGCCATTTCTCCGGTCGCGGTACGCCTGCTGGCGCAGTACAACGCCGCCCGCGACGCCTGGCTGGCCGCAAGGGGCACGGGCGACGGCGCGGCCGCCGAGACGGCTCAGTCCCTGATGAACGCCCTCGTCCTGTTCAAGGGCGACATGGGCGCCTACGTGCGCCTCTACACGTTCCTCGCCCAGATTTTCGATTACGGAAACACCGCGCTGGAGAAGCGCGCGATCTTCTACCGGCTGCTGATCCCGTTGCTGGAGTTCGGCCGAGAGCGCGAGGGCATCGACCTGTCCCGGCTCCGGCTCACGCATCATCAGCTCCGCAACCAGGGGCCGCAGATCCTGCCCCTCGCCGGCGACAAGCCCTATCTGGCGCCGCCGGAGGGGGCGGGCAGCGGGCTCGTCCGCGAGAGGCAGCGGGCGTACCTCAGCGAGATCGTCGAGCGAGTGAACAGCCTCTTCGAGGGCGATCTGACCGAGGAGGACAAGCTGGTGTACGTGAACAACGTCATCCTGGGGAAACTCCTCGAATCCCGCACCCTGCAGCAGCAGGCCGCGAACAATACGAAGGAGCAGTTCGGGTCGTCCCCGACGCTCACCGGAGGCATCACCGACGCGATCATGGACGCGATGGAGGCGCACGCCGCGATGAGCCGGCAGGCCCTGAACTCTCAGGAGATCCGCGAGGGCATCAAGGACATCCTGCTGAACTACGCGGGACTTTGGGAGGCGCTGAGAGCCAGGGCGTCGGAGTCGCCCGCTGACGTGTAACGGCCGGCGGTGCAGGAGGAGGAGGAGTAGCCGTGCTCACCTTCACGGCGCCGCGCTGCATCGAGAATGTCATCGCGCAATAGGCCACATCATCGCGGCCGGCACCTTCGAAGCGTTCATGCGCTTCATGCGGGCGCACGTGCCCACGCCGCCCAGGAAGCACGTCGGCGTCTTCACCCGCATGGCCGTGCAGCAGTTTCAGAACTGGCAGTTGGACGAGAATCCGAGGTTGCGGTTGAGCGGCGACTGAGGCGGTACTCGTCACGGCGCGACCATCAGCTTTCGCTGCTTGGGTCCCCTGCTTTCACCGGCGGTCCCGCACGATCCGTCCTTCAGCTTGCGAGCGGTTGGACCTGACGGCACCTTCCCCCCGGTGGACGGGGATGCCGTCGTGGCAGACTGGCCTTGACGCCTCGCTTCGACCTTCGCGAGTGCGCGAGCGATCAGCGCGTCGCTCTCCGCCACTAGCGCCTCGAGTTCGGCGAGATCGAGCTGGCGAAGCTGCTCGCGCTCTGGAAAGTCGTCCGTCTCGCCTCACCGAGCGGCCTCAGGTTCGAAGATGATCCGAAGGCGCGTGCGCGTCGCTTGAGCGAAGCGCTCCAACGCATCGGTCGAGGGTCGCACCTTGCCACCTTCGATACGCGCGATGTAGGACTGTGAAGTCTTCATCTTCTTGGCAAGCTGCGATTGCGATAAGCCGGCTGCGGCTCGCGCCTCAATCAGCGCCCGCGCGAGGTCGAACTCCTCACCGAGGGCGTCGTACGCTGCCTTGTAATCGGCGTCCTTTCTCCAACGTCGATGCAGATCGCTGATCTTGGTCATGGCTTCAGTTCCTTTGCCCTCTGGAGTGCCAGGTCGATCTCTCCCGTGGGAGTCTTCTCGGTCTTCTTGATGAAAACCCTCACGATGACGACCCGCTGCTCTTTCGCCGTGACGTAGAGCGCGCGGGCGATCCCAGCTTTCCCCTTCAAACGGATCTCCCAGAGCTGGCCGCGAATGTGGCGGACGTGGGGCTCTTTGACGTTGGGCAGGCCGACCGATTCGATCAACTCCGAGATTCGGACCAGCCGCGCCCGCATGTCCGGTGGCAGTTCGGCCAATTCAACGTCAACCGTCTCGTTCAACGTCTCGACGGTCCACGCCATCGCAGTCGATTATACCAGATGTGGTATCAGGAGGCGTATTCAGGGTCAAGCGACCCGGCGTAACCCGTCAACATCACGGAACCAGCGCTCCAGCTGGTTCCAACTCGCGAAATTAGACTCACCACTTTACTCCCTCGACACCACAGCGTTACGGACCGCAACACCTCCGTCTCCCGTATGTCTCCACGGCCAGCCGGTGCGCTGCGCTGCTTCCAGGTCAGGCGCTCGCCCCGCCGCCACGCACATCGCGACGCCGCTGGGGCTCTGCTCCCGCGTTCGGGCGCGGGCCGTCACCGGAACCGAACGAACGAAGCGATGGTTTCGCCATCACCCAGAGTGAACACCTGACCGATCGCGACGACCTTCCCTTTCCGGTCGGTCACCTCGATCACGTAGGTGCCGGGCGGGATCTGTCTGAACTGCCCCTGCCCCGACTCGCTCGTCTCGACCACCGCCTGGATCTGGGCCGTCGTGACGTTTCGCAGGCGCGCCGGAGCGAGGCGGACGGGCGTATTCCGTTTGCTCCAGACCGCGAACTGCACGGTGCCGGAGCCAGCCGCCGCTGCAGCCGGCGGATCTTGCGCCGGGGGCGCGGGCGGGGGACTCAGGGTCGCATCGCTTCGGCCGGCACACGACGCCGCAACGAAGAGTGCCGCGCATAGAAAGGTGCAGGCGGCGAGAGTCCGGCTTTCGACTCGGGTTGTCATGCAATTCTCCAATCGAGCTGCGTTGAGCTCACCCTGCCCGGCTGGTGATACGCTCTCGCCTCTTCCATGCCGTGGCGGCGAGTTATAGCAGATACGGCATGAGAGAGAACAATGCCGTCGCAGGAAAACCGCCGATGACAGAAACCGATCGTCCCGGACCGATCAGCGGGATCGTCGCGATGATCCATGTCGCCGACGTGCAGCGCTCCGCGAACTTCTATCGCCTCCTCGGGTTCGAGATCGGTAACTCCGTGCCGCGAACCGGTGAGATGCACTGGGCGTGGCTGTATGCGCCGTCCGCCCCGGACTGGAGGCGTGGTCCGAACCTGATGCTCACCCGGAGCGGGCGCCCGCTGAATCCAGAGGCGCAGGACGTCCTGTTCTACCTCACGCCACGGACCTCACAGGGCTGCGGGCGACGCTGCTCGATGCCGGCGTCACCGCGGGTGAGATCGGTTATCCCGACTACCTGCCCGCGGGTCAGTTCTGCGTGACCGATCCCGATGGCTACACGTTGATGATCGCGCAGTCCGTCAGCGACACCCCGTAGCCATCGCGTCGCACCGCCGGACAATTCGCTTCCCTCCATCTCCCGCTGGAGCCGCTCCAGCATCACGCACGAATCCCCACGGCACATGCCCTGAAGACGAACGTTCACCGACGTTTCGTGCCGTTCACCGATTCGCTGGCTCCCTGCCGGCCCTCACCCGCGTAGAACAGAGGCATGACGCTCGCGTCGCTCCTCCTTCTCGGCTTCGTCGTTCAGGCATCCCCCGCCGCCCGCTGGTCGGGGATCGTCCGCGATGCGACGGGCCTGCCGCTTGCCGGGGCCGCCATCGAAGTCGACGGCGCGCTGGTGAGCGTGACCGGCGCCGATGGCCGGTTCACCATTCCCGCCGGCCCGCCGCCGCAGGCGCGAGTGCGGATCACACTCCCGGGCTTCGAGACCCGGCATCTGACGCTCGCGATGCTGGCAGGCCCCGAGCCATACCCGGTTGTCCTCGAACTCGCGCGCGTGGCTGACGCGCTGCGACGCCTGATCCTGTAGAGCGACTTCCGCGAACCCGTCGGCTGTGGCGTTGACCCGGGCGATCTCTCCCTGCTCCGACGATACGAGGAGCAGATCCTGCTCGGCCAGGAGGAGCATCTGACCGTGGCCGTACCGGCCGCCCTTCCAGCGGCGCTCCCCGGTCCCGATGTCGATCGCGGACAGGATGCTGCCGTCGAACCCGTACGCATGACTCGTGGACGACGAAGTCGTTGAAGTACGGCTTCAGTCCCCCCTACCTCCGGCTCAGGCTCTCGCGTTCGCACCTCGTGCGATCCGCACGAGCATCGAGAGGCGCTCCGTCTCGGCCCCCCGCACCTCCCTGCCGAAGCGAGTCACCCGGTAATAGCGGCGGCGTTCGTCATCGGAATCCACTTCGGCCGGTGCGTCGCATTCCTCCAGCAGCTGAAGCGCGAGCATCTTCTTGATGGTGCTGTACAGCGTACCGGGCAGCAGGCGGACCTGGCCGCCCGAACGTTCGGCGATCGACTGCATGACCGCGTAGCCGTGCATGGCCTCATCGCCAAGCGCGATCAGGATGTGAAACATGGGTGCGCTCAGGGGGAGCAGGGTGTCGACGGGCGGATGCTTCCTCATCACTCAGACCTCAGTATGGTCGCGGGATCGACAGTAGCCGCGTGGCGGGCGGGGATCCACAGCGCGACCAGCGCACTGGCACAGACAATGACGGTCCCGGCGGCGATCAACAGCGGCTCCCCCGTGCTGGTTTGAACGAGCTGGCTGCGAATCGCGGGGGCCGCCAGCAGCACGGCGGCCGAGAGGCCGGCGACAACGCCGGCGCCGATCCAGACCGCGCCGCGGCGCACGACCAGCGTCACAGCCTCACGCGCGGCCGCGCCCAGTGCCATGCGGATGCCGATTTCACGGCGGCGCTGCACGACTGTCAGTGTGGCGAGTCCGTAGACGTTGATCGCGGCCAGCAGGAGTGCGATCGCCGCGAACGCGTGGGCCGACAGCGTTGCCAGCCGGCGCGACTCTAGCGCCAGCGCGACACGCTCCCTCATCGGCAGGATCCGGACGATGATATCCGGCGCCACGCGCCTGAAGATTCCCTTGAGATCCTCGGGTGAGATCGACGCGCCGGTCTTCGCGCGTACCGCCAGCGCGCTCGGCACCCCCGGAGCGCCTTCGACGAAGTACATCTGAGGCTCCGACGAACGGCCCAGGGCGTCCGCATGCACGTCCGCGACGACCCCGATCACCGTCTGCGTCTCCTGGCCTGACAGTGCGACCCCGGTCCCGACATCGCCATCCGGAAGATAACGGCGGGCGAAGGACTGACTGACGACGACCGAGCGGAGTGGGGCCGCGCGGTCCGACTCGTCGAACACGCGTCCCCGGACGAGCGGAATACGCAGCAGGGAGAAGAACGACGGCGAGACCACGAACCGGACAACCGAGGAGTCGTCCGCCGGCCCGAACGGCGGATCCCCGGGGCGGATGCGCCGGAGACCGAAGCGTGACGTAAGCCCGCCGGGGAGTCCGTCGGAGATCGCCACCGCCTCCACCCAGCCCAGCGCCCCGATCTCGTCCGTCAGTTGGCGCACCAGCAGCGTGCGCGCCTCGGCGTTCATCCGGAGCGCGGGCGACAGCGAGAACTGTGCGCTGACGACGCCGTCCGGATCGAAACCGAGAGGTGTGGCTCGAAGGCGCGCGAGACTTGCAGCCAGCCAGATCGCACAGCACACGAGCACCAGGCTCAGCGCGATCTGTCCCGCGATCAGACCGGACTGCCATCGCGCGCGGCGGAGGCCGGCGATCGACCGCGACGCATCCTTGATCCCGACGTATTGCACCCGCCCCAGCCCCAGCAGACGCGGGGCCAGGCTGAACGCCGCAGCCGACACCACCATCAGCACCGCCGCCCCGATGAGACCGGCGCGGTCGATCTCGATGATGTTCAGTCGGCCGAACGCCCGTGGCAGGGCGCTGCGGTAGATCGCGACCAGTGCGTAGGCCAGGCCGATGCCGGCGAGGCCGCCGGGCACCGCGAGCGCAAGTGATTCGATGAGCCACAGACGGGACAGGCGGGCCCTGGTGGCGCCGAGCGACAGGCGGACGGCGACGTCCCCCGCACGCGACGCGGCGCGCGCCAGCAGCAGGCTCACGACGCTCGCCAGCGCGATCGCCAGCACCGCGGCGACGGCCAGAAAGATCGCACGGAGCGGACCCTCGACGCTGCCGACGATCTCGGGACGCAGCGGCGTCAGCCGCACGTCGTTCTCCCGCTCGCGCGGGTGGATCTCGGCCAGGCGCTTCTGGATGAGCATCGCCTCCGCCTCGGCCTCCTGTATCCCGACTCCGTCACGCAGGCGGACGATGATCAGCACGGCGTTGGATCCTCGCGCCGCGATCTCCGTCGGGGACAGCGCGTAGGGCCGGAACAACTGGGTGAGGCCGGTGGACGGCAGTTCCAGGGGATCGGCGAGGACCCCGACGATCTCCGCCGCCCCGTCGTCCAGGGTCAGCGTCTGGCCGACGGCCGCCTCGGCGGAGCCGAAGTATTGCTCCGCGAACCTGCGGCTGGCCACCGCCGCCGTGGCCTCGGACTCCGCGAAGTCGCGGCCGGCCAGAAACCGCACGCCGAGTTCGGTGAGGAAGCCGTCCGTCAGCCGGACGACGCTGAGGGGAAGCGTGTCGTGGGCTGCCATCCACGTGGCGCTCGATCTCCGCGCCCCGCCCACCCACTCCGCGGTCTGCATCTGCGCGCGGAAGTCCTGCACGTCGGCGTAGGACCCGTACATCTCCTGCGTGCGCGGGGTCGTCCCGTACAGGACCACGAGGCGGTCCTCGTGGCGGATCGGCAGGTCCTGGATCAGGATGGCGTGGACCACGCTGAAGGCGGCCGTCGTGGCTCCGATGCCGATGGCCAGCGTGGCGGCGATCGCCAGGGTGAGCAGCGGCTCACGGCGATACATCCTGAGCGCCTGGCGAATGTCCGGCCCGAGGCTCCGAAATCCCGGCGCGTCCGACGCCCGGTCGGCGATCGACGCTTTCAGCGCATCCACGGCACCGAGCCAGGCGATCCACGCGGATGCCAGACGGCCGCGGGTCCGCTCTTCGTGGGCGACCAGCGTCGAGTAGTCGCGGGCGGCGTCCTCGCCGAAGTCCCGCTTGAAGCGGGGCGACAGGGACGTGAGGGCGCGAAACAGCCGGGACCAGAAGGGCATCCACCACTCTCCTGCCGCGCACTCTATTTCACTTAAATAGAGTTAGTCAACGGCGGTCGAGGACGAGAAGGACGCGTGATCCTGCTCGATTCGATCACGCGCCTCGCGCGCGCCTACAACACGATCGTGCCGCCGTCGGGCAAGGTGCTCTCTGGCGGCGTGGACAGCAACGCCCTACAGCGCCCGAAGCGCTTCTTCGGCGCCGCGCGCAACATCGACGGGTCCTCCCCGACGCTCACCGGAGGCATCACCGACGCGATCATGGACGCGATGGAGGCGCACGCCGCGATGAGCCGGCAGGCCCTGAACTCTCAGGAGATCCGCGAGGGCATCAAGGACATCCTCCTGAACTACGCGGGACTTTGGGAGGCGCTGAGAGCCAGGGCGTCGGAGTCGCCCGCTGACGTGTAACGGCCGGCCGCAAGTCGCGAGGCGCTTTCTTCTCGTTCGGCGCCATTATGACGATCTGCGAGGTCAGCCGGAATGACGCCGAGAGGCGCTACACCACGTTCATGAGCCCGCCGGGCCGACAAGGGCATCGACATCCTGGCTGCTCCGGGGCCGCTCGGCTTCGGCCGGCCCGGATCTGCGTCCAGGTGAAGTCGCAGGAGTCGCCGGCGACTGCCCCAAGTCAGCCTCCGCCATCCGCGTGTTCGCTCGCTTCCGGCAAGTGCAGCAGTTCTGCGCCGCCGTGGATTGGTGATGTGACTGGTGCCGGGGGCGGGGATCGAACCCGCACGCCCTTACGGGCACGGAATTTTAAGTCCCGAGCGTCTGCCAGTTCCGCCACCCCGGCTCGACTGATTGTAGATGCCAGGCCGAAGAGCGTGCCGGGAATTCAGCAACTCCCGCGCCGTCTGCGATAATCAATCCGTGAACGACAGCGTCTACTTCGACGGCGATCCCGCAACCGACAGCGCACGGCGGCACATGGAGCGGGTGCTCAAAGGCGAACCGGCGCGACGATGGCCGTGGCTGCTCGCCGCGGCCGGCACCGGCGCCGTCTGGATGCTCTATCGCGTCGGACGCACCCTGGCGGCCGAAGGCTCGAACGCTCCGCCGGCTCCGGGGCCGCAGCAGCGCGACGGCCGTCCCGGCACGAGCGATCAGCCGCGATAGGCACGCTCCAGCCCGGCGATCTCCAGCTTCACCATCTTCAGCAGCGCGTCGGCCACACGCGCCGCCCGCGCGGCATCGCCCGTGCGCATCATCCCGTCGAGCGCCGCCGGCACGATCTGCCAGCGCAGGCCGAAGCGGTCGATCAGCCAGCCGCACGCCTGCGGCCTGCCGCCCCCTTCGAGCAGCGCGTCCCAGTAGCGGTCGAGCTCCTCCTGCGTGTCGCACCGCACGACCAGCGAGATCGCGTCGTTGAACTCGTGGTGCGGCCCGGCGCTGATCGCCTGGAACCGCTGCCCGAACAGCCGGAAGTCCACGATCTTCACCGACCCCGCAGGGCCGCTCGGCGTGTCGGCCGGCAGCGTCCAGACGCCGTCGACCGACGCGTCGGGAAAGATCGACGCGTAGAATCGCGCGGCCTCCTCCGCCTCACGCGCGTACCACAAATGGGTGAAGATCTTCTGCTCTGCCACAGCCATGCTCCTGCCTCCCTAGGCGAACAATTCAAACTCCAAACGCCAAACTCCAAACTCCAAACGCCAAACGCCAAACGCCAGGTCTCAGAGTTCGTCGAACGGCCCGGCGCAAGATCGACAGCCCGATTCGGGGCATGACTTCGCGCCCGTGTCGCGGCGCCGTGAGCGCCTCGCGGCGGAGGCGGTACACTGCGGCATGCACCGGGTGTGCGCTGCCGCGGCCGCGGCGCTCGTCGTGTGTCTTCTCCGCAGCGACGGCGGCGCGCAGCCGTCGCACGAGACGCTGCTCGGGACCCACTTCGGCTTCAGCGCCGACGACGTGCGGCGCGTGGAGCGAGGGGAGGCGGTCGCCGTGTCGCTGCCGGGCGACGGCGCGGAGGTGGCGCTCGCCGCCTCCGCCATCCTGCGCATCCCGCTGGCGTTCTACCTCGAGCGCTTCCGGGTGATCGAGACCTTCAAGCGCAGCGCCGAAGTTCAGCAGATCGGCCGCTTCTCGGTGCCCCCGTCCGCGGCCGACCTCCGCCCGCTGACGCTGGATCCCGGCGACATCGGGGCCCTGCGCGCCTGCCGCCCCGGCGGCTGCGACGTGAAGCTGGATGCGGCGGGCATCGAGCGGGCCCGCGGCGCCGCCGACGTCGAGGGGATCCTGCGCGAGCACCTCGCCGCCTACGCGGCACGCTACCTGCGCGAGGGGAACGCGGCCCTCATGGAGTACCACGACCGGCAGACGCCGCAACGGATCGCGGGCGAGCTGCGGCTGATCCTCGAGCGTTCCCCCTACCTGAAGCAGCACTGGCCGGCCCTCGCCGCCGCCGCCGGATCGTTCACCGGGTCGCTCCCCGACCCGCTGCAGCACTTCCTCTACTGGTCGAAGGAGAAGCCGGCCGCCAAGCCCGTGGTCAGCCTGACCCACGCGATCGTGCAGCCGCCGGCCGGCGGAACCGCCGCGGTCGTGACGAAACAGATCTACGCGAGCCACTACATGACGGGATCGCTCGGCCTGACGGTGCTCGTCGAGCGCGGCACGGCCGAGTCGCCGCGCACGCAGCTGATCTACGTCAACCGCACGCGGCTGGATGTCTTCGACGGCGTACTCGGCAAGCTGAAGCGGCCGCTGGTTCGCTCGCGCGCACGGTCGGGAGCCGAGCAGATGCTCACGGGGCTCCGCACCCGCCTCGAATCCGAGTTCCGCGCCGCGAGCCGCTGAGGCAGTCAACCCGTTGAAATTCTGAAAGAAAACCGCTACGGCCGAGTTTGGGACGTCACGAACTCACGCTATATTCGAATCAATGTCGACGCGACAGACGATCCTCATCGTGGAGGACGACGAGGATCTGCGACGTCTGTTCCGCACGGCGCTCGTTCTGGCTGGCTACGGCGTCATCGAGGCAGGCAACGGCCTCGAGGCGCTGCAGCGGATCGATCAACTGCGTCCAGACCTCGTCGTCCTCGACCTGCTGCTGCCCGGCGTGAGTGGCTTCGTCGTGCATCAGGACATCGCCGCGCAGGCGGTGACGCGTGAAATCCCGGTGGTCGTCATCACCGGCTCCACCGTCGATGCGAGCGAGTTGAACGTCGCCTGCTTCCTGCGCAAGCCGGTCTCCCCCGACCGCCTCGTCGAAGCGGTCCGCGCCTGTCTCGCCGAAGGTGCAGGGCCGGTCACCTGATCGCGCCCGCTCACCGCACGAGTTCCGACGCCACGTAGATCGTTCGGCCACCCTTCAGAAACCGTTCCTCCTGGATGGCGCCCGCCGCGCCGACAACCGCTCCGGTCGCCCAGAACCGCGCGGGAGGGACGTAGACGTCCCCGGTCAGCAGGTACGGAACGGCCATCATGAGGCCGCCGAGCGCCAGCGCGCCGCGCGCCGCCCCCTTGACGACCTCCCCTTCGTCCACGCGATCCGCCTGCGGCAGCACGTCGACGCGCAGCACGTCCTCGCGCGGCAGTTCGATCTCGGCCCCGTCGCTGTGCAGGCGCAGCCACCGCAGTCCCGCGCCGGCGAAACGTCCCGTACGCGCGGTTCCGTCGGCCGAGATCACCCCGAGCAGCGTCCCCGGCTGGATCCCGACGACGTTGTCCCAGCGCCCCACCACCGGCGGCGGCAGCGGCGCGACGGCCGCCGGCCGGGCGAACGGCCCGCGGTGCGCCGTCATCGGCGGCGGCACGAGCAGCGGCGCGCAACCCGTGGCCACCAGTGCCGGAATCATCAGTGCGAACAGCTTCTTCATCGACGCGTCACCCTCCTCTGGTCGAGGCCGCCGTGCGGCCCCGACGAGAACGAGACTACCGGGCGGGACCGCCCCGAGTCGTGATGCGGCGGTGAAGAAGGCTGAAGAAGGGTGTCGGGCGTTTTCCGGCCTGATTTCCGCGGGGTTGGATCCGGGGGATTACCTTCCGTGCACGGCCGCGGCGGCTGTCGTAAGATCCCCGCACCAACTCGAAGGAGCCCCGATGCTGAAGTCCTGCCTGACCTGCCTCTGGAGCGTCGTGCTCGTCGCCCTCACGGCGACGTTCGCCGGCGCCGACCCGATCAAATTCGCCCGTTACCCGCACGTGTCGCACGGCAAGATCGCCTTCTCGTACCACGGCGACATCTGGATCGCCAATGTGGACGGGTCGAACCCGACGCGGCTCACGGCCCACGTCGGCCGCGACGTCTTCCCGCGCTTCTCGCCCGACGGCAAGCTGATCGCCTTCACGAGCAACCGCTTCGGCAACGACGACGTGTTCGTGATCCCGGTGACCGGCGGCGAGCCGCGCCAGTTGACGTTCAACACCACCGGCGACACGGTCCAGTACTGGACGCCCGACGGAAAGGGGGTCATCTTCTCGACCTCGCGCAGCGTGAGCCCCTGGTACAGCCCGCTCTACGTCGTCCCGGCCGAAGGCGGCCTGCCCCGCGCCATGGACATGGACACCGCGACGGCCGGGATGCTGAAGCAGGACGGCTCGCTCGTCGCGTTCACCCGCAAAGGCGGGGCGTACTGGCGCAAGGGGAACCGCGGCAACCGCACCGACGACATCTGGGTGCAGAACGTCCAGTCGAAGCAGATCACGCGCCTCACCGATCTCGACCAGGCGAAGTTCCGCGAGTGGGTCCAGGACTCGTACCCGATGTGGGGGGCCGACGGCCAGATCTACTTCGCCTCCGAGCGCGACGAGATCTTCAACATCTGGCGGATCGCCCCCACCGGCGGCACACCCGTGCAGGTGACGCGGCACCGTGAGGACGGCATCCAGTTTCCCTCGATCAGCCCCGACGGCACGGTGATCGCCTACGAGAACGACTTCGACCTCTGGGTGCTCGACGTGCCGAACGGCACACCCCGCAAGCTCACGATCGAAATGGCGTTCGACCCGAAGGACAACCTCATCACGTGGGTGAACACCCGCAACAAGGCCGACGGCTTCTCGCCCTCGCCCGACGGCGATTACGTCGCGGTCGACTTCCGCGGCGAGATCTTCGTCGTCCCCACCGACAACGAGGTCGGCGAGAAGGCGCAGGTCACCGCGTCGTCGTGGCGCGACCAGGGGGCGGAGTTCTCCCCCGACGGGCGGTACATCGCGTACATCTCCGACGAAACGCGGGAACAGGAGGTCTGGGTCTTCGACCGGACGAACCGCAGCCGCAAGCAGGTCAGCCGGCATGCCTCCTTCAAGGAGTCGCTCACCTGGGCGGCCGACTCGAAGCGGCTCGCCTACGTCGGCGCGAACCGGCTCTTCGTCGTCGACGCCGACGGCGGCAACTCGACCGAGGTCACCTACAACGAGGCCGGCGGTTACCAGGTCAACGGCTTCTCCCCCGACGGCAAATGGCTCGTCTACACCCGCCGCGACGACGACCAGAACGCCGACGTGTACCTGTTCGAGATCGCCACGAAGAAGGAACACAACCTGACGCAGAACCCCTTCAACGACTCGCGCGGCACGGTGACGCCCGACGGCAAGGCGGTCGTGTTCCTCTCGGACCGCGACGGCGGCACGCCGCACCTGTTCGTCGTGCCGCTCGAACGGCAGAAGGAGGATCCCGACGATCCGCTCGTGCGCGAACGGCTGAAGCGCGCGGCGTCCGCTCGCCCCGCCCGCGGCGAGGGGAACGCGCCGGCGGCGCCCGCCCCGGCGGCGCTCACGGTCGACACCAGCCGCATCGATCGCCGGGCCGTCCAGTTGACCCGCGGCGAACAGGGCGTCCAGGCCTACTTCCTCTCCACCGACGGCAAGACGATCTACTTCCGCACGACCGACGAGCGCGGCCCGGGCCTCTTCACGATCACGATCGAGGGCAAGGACCGCCGGCGCGTCGCCGAGGGGGCATTCGCCGGCCTCACACCGACGCACGACCGCAAGAAGGTCTTCTACACGCAGAACGGCGACCTGTACCAGATGGAGCTCTCGGGGCAGTACCGCAAGACGCAGGTGAACTTCGAGTTCTCGGTGAAGGTCGATCAGCGCGCCGAGTGGGCGCAGATCCTCGACGAGAGCTGGCGCGTCATGAAGTACCGCTTCTACGACGAGAACATGCACGGCCGCGACTGGAACGCCATCAAGGCGCGGTACGAGCCGCTGCTCAAGTACGTCGGCGAGAACCAGGACGTCTACGACCTCGCCAACGAGATGATCGGCGAGCTGAACGCCTCGCACACCGGCGTCAGCGGACCGCCGAGCCGTGAAATGCCCGACGCGTACCAGACGCGCCACCCCGGCTTCGAGCTCGAGCCGGCGAACGGCTTCTACCGCGTCTCCCACATCTACCGCGACGGCCCGGCCGACAAGGAGTGGATCGACCTGAAGGTGGGCGACTATGTCCTCTCGATCGACGGCACGCCCATCAAGGCGGGCGACAACTACTGGCAGTTCCTCAACAGCCCGCTCAACGAGTACGTGACGATCGGCGCGGCGGCCTCGCCGAAAGGCGACGAGCGCAAGCTCCGCATCCGGACGCTGACCTCGCTCGCCAACGTGAAGTACGAGGAGTGGGTCGCCAGGAACCGCGAGATCGTCGACAAGGAGACCAACGGGCAGATCGCCTACGTGCACATCCGCTCGATGAACCAGCCGTCGCTCCGCCGGTTCCAGAACGAGATCAACCAGTTCTCGAACAAGAAGGGGATCATCGTCGACATCCGGTTCAACGGCGGCGGCAACATCGACCAGGAGATCATCGACATCCTCGAGCGCCGTCCGTACGAGTACTGGAACAACCGCTGGGGCTCGCGCACGTGGGGCCGCCGTCCGCGCCAGGCGATCGCCGGTCCGAAGGTGATGATGATCAACTACCGCTCGGGCTCCGACAGCGAGGTGACGCCGCAGGCGTTCCGCGACCTGGGGCTCGGCCGGATCGTCGGCAACCCGACGGCCGCGGCCGTCATCGCCACCGGCTCGTACCGCCTCATCAACGGCGGATCCATCCGGACGCCCGGCTCGCTCGTCGTCACCTACGATCCGACCAAGCCGAACAACTACGGCATCAACCTCGAGAACTTCGGCGTCGCCCCCGACGTGTGGGTCGAGAACACACCCGAAGACGAGCTGCGCGGGTACGATCGCGAGCTGAAGGGGGCGATCGACGAGGCGCTGAAGATGCTGAAGGAAGGACGCTACCAGTACACCACCACTCCGCCGGCCGCCTCCGCGGGCCGCTGACCGACCGCACCGCTGCCGGCGTCCCGATGAGGGATGCCGGCAGCGCAGTAGACTGAGGTGGTGAGCTCGAAGGTCCTTCTCGTCGTCATCGACGCCGCCTCTCCACACGTCGTCTGCCCGGCGGTCCACACCGGGCGCCTGCCGGTCATGCAGCGCCTCGCCGAGATCGGCGACATGCACGCGGCGTCGGCGACGATCTTCCCCTCCATCACGCCCGCCGCCACCTCGACGATCATCACGGGCGCGTACCCCGCGGAACACGGCATCGCCGGCGCCTCGTGGTTCGACGCCGAGCGCGGCGAGATCGTCTACTACGGCGACGACTTCTGGGTGATCGCGCGCGAAGGGTTCGGCTGCTTCGTCAACGACTTTCTGCTGCGCCTCAACGGCGACCGCCTGCGCGCGCCGACGATGTTCGAGATGGTCGAGCGCACGGGGCGGCGTGCCGCCTGCCTCAACTACCTCGTGTTCAAGGGGAACGTCCCCCACCGCGTCAACATGCCGGGGCTCATGGCGGCGCTGCCCGGCGTCCCCTTCACCGAAACGGTCGAGGGCCCCTCGCTGCTGGCGCTCGGCGACTTCGTCGGCGTGCCGACGCCGCACGGGCATCCGCTCGACAAGGAGGGGGGACTCCTCCACCGCTTCGGCATGGACGACGAATCCACGGGCGCCATGCTGCGGCACCTGGCCGCCGAAGGCACGCTGCCGGAGTTCACGGTCGCGTACTTCGCCGACAACGACTACGCCAGCCACGAAGTCGGTCCCCTCTCGGCGCTGCCCGTCGTGGAGCGCGTCGACCGCCTGCTCGGCGAGGCCTTCGCGGCGGCCGGCGGGCTCGATCGGTTCCTCGCCGACACTGCCGTCGTGATCACCTCCGACCACGGCCATTGCGACATCCGGGCCGACGACCGCGCGCTCGTGCGCATCGACCGGCTGCTCGCGAATTTCCGGCAGGCTGACATCCCGCGCGGGTGGAGGTCGGACGACCAGATCATGATCTGTCCTAACATGCGGGCAGCGCAGATCTACCTCCGGAAGCCGACGCCAGACCTCGTGCAGCGCATCGCGACCGCGCTGCTGCTCGAGGAGAACGTGGACCAGGTGATCTGGTGCAGCCGGCTGACCGGCGGATCCAGCGGCTACACGGTGCTGAGCCATCGCGGCCGCCTCGAGTTCTCGCGCGCCCCCGGCGGCGATCCCGACGTCTTCGGCAATCGCTGGACATGGCGCGGCGAGCCAGCGGTCGTCGACATGCATCGGGACGACGGACGGCTGCACTTCGGCGACTATCCGAACGCGTTCGAGCGGATCGCCGGCGTGATCGATCTCGACAAGAGCGGCGAGCTGTGGGTGACGGTGAAACCGGGGTGCGAGATCGAGGTGCCGGGCAGCAAGGCGCACCCGGGCGGCGGCTCGCACGGCGCCCTGCACGCGCTCGACTCGCTGAGTCCCGTCATCGTCGCCGGCGGCGCCGCCCCGCGGCGCCTGCCGACGCACCTGCGGTCGCTCGACATCGCGCCGCTGTGCATGGAGATCCTGGGGATCCCGATGCGCTACCGCGTGGGCGACCCGCGTGGATAACAGGAGGTCAGGAGGTCGAGGAGGGCCAGGAGGCTGACACGCTGCAACCGCGGCCGGCTTACACGAGATCAGGAGATTGAGGAGGGCCAGGAGGTTCTCTTCTGGGAAGTCAGGAGGTCAGGAGGGGGTCAGGAGGTCAGGAGGGGCCATAAGGGCCAGGAGGTCAGGAGGGGTCAGGAGGGGTCAGGAGGTCAGGAGGGGTCAGGAGGGTCAGGAGAGCCAGGAGAGCCAGGAGAGTCAGGAGGGTCAGGAGGGTCAGGAGGGTCAGGAGGTTTGGCGTTTGAGCTTTGGCGTTTGAGCTTTGGCGTTTGAGCTTTGGCGTTGGAGGTTTGGCG